>ODAK010006438.1_pt1 | contig 11853 bp, 9 predicted proteins | sample 1539591 | NCBI WGS metagenome assembly ODAK01 (sample SAMEA3539303, study PRJEB22396) | soil metagenome | biome: tundra; feature: field; material: soil | place: USA | collected 2010-05 | depth 0.15 m | reverse complement strand
CCTTGCGGCAGCCCCCTCGAGGGCCTCCTCGACCGCGGCCGTCATCGCCATCCCCATCGTGAAGGGGTCGGTAACCTCGACGGCCACGACCCGGACGCTGCGGGGCATGGCGAAGCCCAGGCTCTCGCCGAGAGCCAGCGTCTCGGCGACGCCGAGGAAGTGCGGCGCCGAGAGACGGTGGCCGACCAGCGCCTCCCCGCCGAATTCGTGGACGTGGCCCGCGGGGGCACGGCCGGTCTGCACCGAGTCCACGAGCACGAGAGCGTCAAACCCGACAATCTCGTCCAGGAGGGCGAGCCCCATCTCCATCGTCTCGCGGACGACGATTCTCGGATGCCCGGCCAGGCGCTTGCCCGCCAAGCGCGCGACGCGCAGGCCGACCGCGTCGTCCGTCAGCAGGTCGTTGCCGAGGCCGAGGACGAGGACCGTGGCGGCTTCCTGCATCGATGTGTCCTCAGCAGGCCGGGCCCGGTTGGCTACTCCTGGGTCAGCTGCCGCACGAGCTTCCGGTCGTGCCCGAAGATGCTGACCTTCAGCGGGAGGTGCCCGGGCAGCGAGTGGGTCGCGCACCCGAAGCACGGATCGTAGGCGCGAAACGCCATCTCGACCATGTTCAGCAGCCCCTCCGAGACCTGGTTGCCCTTGATGAGCCCCTTCGCGGCCTTCTCGACGCTCATGGCGATGCGCGCGGCGTTGTTCTGCGTGGCGACGATCAGGTTGGCCTTGGTGATGAGGCCGCGCCCGTCGGTCTCGAAGTGGTGGAAGAGCGTGCCCCTCGGCGCCTCCACGACCCCGATTCCCACCGACGGCTTCCCCAGGGGGAGTGTCCGCAGGTCCGTGCCGGCCGTCTCGGGGTCGTCCAGCAGGGCCACCATGGTCTCCGCCGCCTGGATCATCTCCACGACGCGTGCCCAGTGGTTGGCCAGCGTGTGGTGCACCGGCTTGCCGCCGAGCGTGCTGAAGAACTCCCCGTAGGCCCGCTGCGCCTGAGGCGTCGCCATGCCGTCCGAGGTGTTGAGCCTGGCGAGCGGCGCGACCGCGTACACGCTTGTCTGCGGCGACTCGGAGAAGCCCTGCCAGCCCAGGGGCTTCAGGTAGCAGAACTTCATGTAGCTCCAGGGCTCGACGTGCTCGGCCACGAACTCCCGGTACCGCTGCGCCGGGAACTTGGCGTACTCCCTGCCCGTGGCGTCCACCACGCGGATCTGCCCGTCGTAGAAGTTCACCTTGTTGGACCCGTCGACGAGCCCCATGTAGCAGGTGCGGTGGGTGAACGTGTCCGAGGTGATCAGCTTCACGTACTCGGGGTTCTTGAGGACGATGTCGTGGAACACCTGCTCCGTGAACAGCGCGAAGTCGAGCGCGTCCCTCGCCGTCTCCCTGAGCCTCGGGAGGTCGGCCGGGTTGAGCCCCTTGGAGACGCCGCCCGGCAGGCCGAGCACGGGATGGATGACCTTGCCGCCGAAGTAGCTGATCAGCTCGCGCACCCGCCGGCGCATCGAGATCACGCGCATCCCGACCTCGACCCCCACCTTGCCGATGACGCCGGCCACGTTGCGCTCGGCGGCGGGCGCCTGCGGCCCCACGATGAAGTCGGGGCCCCCGAGGATGTACACGTGGAGCGCGTGGTCCTCCAGGATGAAGGCGTTGTAGACGAGCTCGCGGATCTTGCGCGCGGTGGGCGTGGGCTTGACCTGGTAGAGGTCGTCCAGCGCCTTGGTGGCCGCCATGTGGTGCGCGGTCGGGCAGACCCCGCAGATGCGGCTCGTGATCTGGGGCATGTCCTCGGCCGGGCGGCCGATGCTGAACACCTCGAACCCGCGCAGCTCCGGTATCTGCAGGTAGGCGCGCTCCACGTCCCCCGCCCCGTCGAGGAAGATGTCGATCTTGCCGTGGCCCTCAAGGCGCGTGATCGGGTCTATGGTCACGCGGCGGCGCTCGGCGTGGGCCCCGGTCGCGGCGCGCTTCTGCGCTTCATTCCATACGCTCTGGGTGGCGGTGTTCACGGCTCGGGGGTCCCGACTTCGGCTGGCAGGTCCGCCTTCCGGCGGATCAGCGACTTGGGCAGGCTGTAGCGGTAGAAGGTGCCGACCGGGTCGGGGATGCCGTCGAGCACCTCGTTGATGGCCGCCTCGTCCCTCGCCGCAATGTTCGAGCACAGCGAGGAAAGCATCTTGGCCCCCTGGTCCCTCACGCGCGAGGTGGGCCCGAAGCAGCCCGTGCACGGCATGTTGCCGGACGGGCACGCGGCCTCGCAGCCGGCCCGGGTGGCCGGCCCCATGCACACGACGCCCTGGGCGAGGAGGCACTTCGCCGGATCAAGCAGGATCTCGTGGGGCCTCCTGAACGCCGTGAAGCTCAGGTCCGTGGGCTTGGTGGACCTGCGGGGGCACTCCGAGCAGAGGGCCGTGTCGGGGGCGAGGACGCTGCCCTTCTCGGGGAGCTTCCCCGCGAGCAGCGCGCCGATGGCCGCCTGCGTCAGCTTCGGCGTCGGCGGGCAGCCCGGTATGTAGTAGTCCACCTCCACCACCTGGTCCAGGGAGCGCACGAGGTTGCGCATCCGCGCCAGCTCGAGCGTGTGGCCGTTGTCCCCGAAACGGGCGAGCGGCCTCGTCTTCGCGTCGTTCGTGACGGTCGGGGCCTCCTCGTACACGTAGCGCAGCAGCTGCTCGCGCGAGAACTGGTTGGCGAGGCCCGGGATGCCGCCGCTGCAGGCGCAGGCGCCGTAGGCGATGAGGAACTGGCTCTTGCGGCGCAGCATGCGCGCCATCTCCTCCTGCTCGCTCGTGCGGATCGCCCCGTTGAGGAAGGTGGCGACTATGGACTTGTCGGGCATGGCGCAGACGTCGCTCTTCTTGAAGTCCATGGCCACCGGCCAGAAGACGATGTCCACGGCCTCGAGCACGCCCAGGATGCCCTCGGCCAGGTCCACGAAGGCCTCCTCGCAGCCCCCGCAGGAGGCGCACCAGTAGATCGCGATCTTCGGCTTAGGCATGGGCTTCCTCCGGTTTGGCCTCGGCGCCCGCCGCCTCGGCGGCCTGGGCCTCGATGCGGTCCATCTCGCTGTCCCACTCCTCGAAACGGCCCGGCATGTCCAGGGGCCCGAGCGCGCGCACCTCCTCGACCATCTGGTTGACGACCGTGCGGACCTTGTCGCCCTCGGCGGCGGAGATCCACTCGAGCCGGAGGCGGCGCGCGTCGATGCCGAGGCCGCGCAGCATCCGCCTGAGCATCTGGTAGCGCCGGGAGGTCTTCAGGTTCCCCTCCGAGTAGTGGCAGTCGCCGATGTGGCAGCCGCCGATCAGCACCGCGTCCGCTCCGGCGGAGAACGCCGAGAGGATGAACTGGGGGTCCACCCGCCCCGAGCACATGAGCCTGATGACGCGCACGTTCGGCGCGTACTTGAAGCGCGAGACGCCGGCCAGGTCGGCGGCGGTGTACGTGCACCAGTTGCAGAAGAAGGCCACGATGCGCGGCTGCCAGTCGGGGTTATGCATGGGAGAGCACTCCTTCGATCTCGCTCTGGATCTCCTCGTCCTCGAACAGGTGCTGGCGGATCGAGCCCGACGGGCAGGCCGCGACGCAGGTCCCGCACCCCTTGCAGAGCGCCGCGTTGATGCTCGCCTTGCCCGACGCCTCGTCGAACGTGATGGCCGTGAACGGGCACAGCGGCAGGCACGACTTGCACCCCGAGCAGTCCGCCTCGGTGATGTAGGCGGTGTTCGGCTCCTGCTCGATGTAGCCGCGGTCGATGAGCGCCATCGCCTCCGCGGCGGCGGCGCCGGCCTGGGCGATGCTGTCGGGGATGTCCTTCGGCCCCTGGCAGCAACCCGCGATGAACACGCCGTCCGTGAACGTGCTGACCGGCGCGAGCTTCGGGTGCTTCTCGAGGAACCAGCCCTCGGTGCCGCAGCTCATGTTGAACAGCCGCCGCAGGTCCTGCGCGTCGGACTGCGGCTCCATCCCCACCGCGAGCACGATCATGTCCACGGGGATGCGCCGGACGAGGCCCGCGAGGGTGTCCTCGGCGCGGATGACGAGCTTGCCCTCCTCGTCGGGGGTCAGCGCCCAGTCGGTCACCTCGGCCACGCGGCCGCGGACGAACTGGATCCCCTCCTTGAGCGACCTGTCGTAGAACTCCTCGCAGCCCTTGCCGGGGGCGCGGATGTCGAGGTAGAAGACCGTGACCTCGGCGCCGGTGTGCTCGCGGACGAGCTGCGCCAGCTTCATCGAGTGCATGCAGCAGGTGCGCGAGCACCAGCGGTTGGTCCTGTGGTCGCGCGAGCCCACGCACAGGACGAAGGCGACGGACTGGGGCGTGCGGCCGTCGCGAAGCAGGAGCTCGCCGCCCGTCGGGCCCGAGCTCGTGATCAGCCGCTCGAGCTCGATCGAGGTGACCACGTTCGGGTACAGGCCGTAGCCGTACTGGGGGATGCGCTTGGCGTCGAAGAGCTTGAAGCCCGTCGTGACGATGATGTTGCCGACCTTGATCTGGACCAGCTCCTCCTTCTGCGTGAAGTCTATCGCGTGCCGGTCGGCGCACGCCTCGACGCAGGTCTGCTTGCACTTGCCGGACTTGACCTGGAGGCAGCGCGCCGGGTCGATGACGACGACCTGCGGCACCGCCTGCGGGAACGGGATGTAGATGGGCATGCGCTTGCCCATGCCGACATTGAACTCGTCCGGGAACTTCGGCTCCTTGTACACGCACGCCCTGATGCACTCCTGGCAGCCGACGCACAGTTCCTCGTTCACGTAGCGCGGCTTGCGCTTCACCGTGACGAGGTAGTTGCCGACGTAGCCCTCGACCTTCACCACCTCGGAGTAGCTCCAGAGGGTGATGTTCTCGTGCGAGCCCACGGCGGACATCTTCGGCGTGAGGATGCACGCCGCGCAGTCGAGCGTCGGGAAGGTCTTGTCGAACTTCGCCATGTGGCCGCCGATGCTCGGCTCGCGCTCGACCAGGAAGACCTTCTTGCCCGCGTTCGCGAGCGTCAGCGAGGCGTGGATGCCCGCGATGCCGCCGCCGACGACCAGCACGTCGGGGTGGATGGGCACGCGGGCCGTCTCGAGGGCCGTGTGGAAGTGGACCCGGTTGACGGCGGCGTGGGACAGCTCCTTGGCCTTCTCGGTCGCCGCGGCCCTGTCGGTGTGAACCCAGGAGTCGTGCTCGCGGATGTTCACCATCTGGAAGAAGAACGGGTTGAGGCCCCCCGCCTCGACGGCGTGGCGGAACGTGTGCTCGTGCAGCAGGGGCGAGCACGAGGCGACGACGATCCGGTTCAGGTTGTGGTCCCTGATGTCCTGCTTGATCAGCTCCTGGCCCGGGTCGGAGCACATGTACTTGTAGTCGCGCGACACCACCACTCCCGGGAGCCGGCCGACGAACTCGGCCACGGCCGGGCAGTCGACCGTGCCGGCTATGTTCTGTCCGCAGTGGCAGACATAGAAGCCTACGCGCACGTCACCGTTGCTTGTGTTGGCCTTCATGGGGCGGACAGGTGGTCACGCCGGCGCGGGCACCGCCGGCAGGGGTTTCATGGGGATGAAGTTGCGGTCGAGCCCGAGCTGCTTCGCGGGAAGGCCGAAGGCGAGGCCCATCAGCTGCGTGAAATACACGGTCGGCACCCGCACCGGGCCCCAGCGCTGCTCGATCTGGCTGTGGTAGGCGTCAAGGTTGAACTGGCACAGGGGGCAGATTGTGGAGATCACGTCCGCGCCGCGCCTGGCCGCCTCCTTGAGCAGGATGTAGGTGAGGCGCAGCCCGACCTCGGGGATGGTGCCCGTGAGGCTCGCCCCGCAGCACTTGGTCTTGAGGGGGTAGTGCACGACCTCGGCGCCGAGCGTCGCCAGCAGGCGGTCCATGGTGGTCGGGTTCCAGGCGTCGTCGAAGGTCGCGTAGGGCCGGACGACCTGGCAGCCGTAGTAGGGGGCGACCTTGAGGCCCTTGAGCGGCCGCACGACCTTCTCCCTGATGGCGTCGAGGCCCACGTCGTTGATCAGGACGTCGAGCGGATGGCGCACGGCCGTGTCGCCCTCGTAGCGCAGGCCCGCGGCGCTCAGCCCGCGCTGGACGGCCTCGCGGATCGAGGGGGAGTCCTTCAGGTAGTGCTTGGTCTTGTTCAGCACGAGGTAGCACGCGCTGCACGGCGTGATGAGGTCGTGCGGGCCGGCCTTCTCGGCGAGGGCCAGGTTGCGCGCGGCGAGCGCGCAGGCCAGCTTCTCGTCCACGGACATGTAGGCCGTGGCCCCGCAGCAGTTCCAGTCCTCCAGCTCGTTGAGCTCCACGCCAAGGTGCCTCATCACCGGCAGCAGCGACTCCTCGTAGGAGCGCCCCAGGCCCTTGAGCGAGCATCCGGGAAAATAGCTGTATTTCATGGGGCCTCCTTGGCGTGCGCCGCGTCCGCGCCGTTGCCCGCGGCCGCAAGCATCCTCTCGAGCTCGTCCCTGCGCTGGATCTGCTCCTGCCTGATGACGAAGCGCCCGGTGCGCACGAGCCCGAGCCCCTGCCGCCACGAGCTCAAGGCCGCCTTCCAGTTGGCCTTCGCGAAGAGCCGCATCACGAGCAGCGTTTCGGTGATGCGCCCCTTCGAGCGGACCATCGCCGTGAACTCCTTCGCGAGTATCGGGATCGGGAAGCGCTTGGGGTACACGCCGTCCTTGATGGCCCGCTGCTTGAGCGCGTACATGATGTCGGTGATGCGGATCTCGCGCGGGCACTCGACCGTGCAGCCGTAGCATGACGCGCAGAGCCAGATGCTGTTGCTGCGCAGGACCTCGTCCTTGAAGTCGGCCCGCACCAGCGCCATGACCTGCCGCGGCGAGAGCTCCATGTACACGCTGAGCGGGCACGTGCCCGAGCAGGTGCCGCACTGGATGCAGCTGAGCAGGCTCTCGCAGCCCGGCACCGCCATGATCTCCTTGCCAAAGCCGCGCACTCGTTCGGCCTCGTATTTGACCGTGCGTGTGATCTTCATCGGTCTTGCCTCTGTTTTGGGGATGTGCGGCTGAGGAGTAACCTGCTTGCCTGCTGGGGGATGACCGCGCCCTTCCTGACCGTTTCGAACATAGGCTTTCCGGGTTATAAACCTCCCTATCGATTGGCCAAATGCCCGCATTTCTTGCGTTTTGAGGAGAAGGGCAATTAACGCGCTTGTCGTCGGGCCGATCGGCATGCAGGAAGGAGATGCAGGTGGCGTTTCCGTCTCGGTCAAAAGTCCCACAGCCCCATGACCGCCAACCCAGGTGTCTCGCGGCGATCGTTCCGCGCATGAACCCCAGTCGCGCAATTGCACGCAGATTGGACGTGGGTCCGCACAGGCGCCGCACTGCGCCGCGGGCCGGAGGACGGCCTGGCGCCCGAACCGCCGGGATTGCACGGCAGGCACCGGCCGCCTCGGTGCGTCTCCGTACCCTCGCGCGGGCCCCCAGCGGCCCGCGCGCCGCGTTTGTGCCCCCTGCCCCGGGGCCCGGCGCGGGAGTCGGAAGTCGCGTCCGCCCCTCCGTTCATCGATGATCCCGCGCGGAGCGAAGCAGCCCCCGACCCCACCCCCTTATGAAGGATGATTACCGCACCTCAGACCTCCGGAATTTCGCCGTCGTCGGCCACGCATCGGCGGGCAAGACCATGCTCTGCGAGGCGATGCTCATGTGCAGCGGCCGTATCGGCCGCATGGGCACCATAGCCGCCGGCACGACCGCCTCGGACTACCACGCGAGCGAGCAGCAGCACAAGATATCGGTCCACGCCACGCTCCTGCACGCCGACTGGCTGGACAAGAAGTTCAACATCATCGACACGCCCGGCTACGCGGACTTCATCAGCGAGGGGATCGGGGCCCTGCGCGTCGGCGACTTCGCGATCGCGGTCGTCAACGCCGCGCACGGCCTGGGGGTGGGAACCGACGCGGTCTGGGACTACGCGACCCACTACGGGCTGCCCAAGATCATCGCGGTCAATGCCCTGGACAAGCCGAACACCGACTTCGACGCGGTGCTCGCCGGCGCCCGCGAGCACTTCGGCAAGAATGTCTTCCCCATGACGATCCCCCTGGACGCAGGGCCCGCCTTCAGCCAGGTGCTCGACGTCCTGCGCAACGAGGTCGTCACCTACAAGCCGGGCACCAACGGCCGCTACAGCGAGCAGCCCGCCGAGGGCGGGCTGGCTGACCGCGTGCACGAGCTTCACCGCCAGCTCATGGAGTACGTCGCCGAGTCCGACGACGCCCTGATGGAGAGATTCTTCGAAAAGGGGATCCTCGACGAGGAGGAGCTGCGCGCCGGGCTCCACAAGGCGGTCCAGAACCAGACCTTCGTCCCCCTCTTCGCCGTGTCGGCGGAGCGCAACGTCGGGGTCGCCCGCCTGATGGACTTCATCGCGAAGTACGGCTCCTCACCGGAGGACCGGGCCGACGTGCCCGCGCGCGACGCCGGCGGGCTCCCGGGGATCGTGTCGCTCACGCGGCCCGAGCCGGTCGTCTACGTGTTCAAGACGATGAACGAGCAGGGCGTGGGCGAACTCTCCCTTTTCCGCGTGTACTCCGGGGCCGTCCACGCCGGCGACGAGCTGTTCAACAAGACCCGGCAGGTGAACGAGCGCCTCGGCCAGCTCTACATCCTGAACGGCCACGAGAGGGTCGCGGTGACCACGCTCAAGGCGGGCGACATCGGCGCCACCGTCAAGCTGCGCGACACGCGCACCGGCGACACGCTCTGCAGCCCGCGCTTCACCGTCGAGCTGCCCAAGGTCGAGTATCCCCATCCCAACATCCACGTGGCCGTGCGGCTGCGCGCCAAGGGCGACGAGGACAAGCTCGCGGTCGGCCTGGCGATGCTTCACCATGAGGACCCGACCTTCCGTTACCGGGTGGACGACGAGGTGCACCAGACGATCATATCCGGCCAGGGCGAAATCCACCTGCAGGTGATCATAGAGCGTCTCGCGCGCAGGTTCGGGGTCACCGTCGAGCAGGAGGAGCCGCGCGTGCCCTACCGCGAGACGATCCGCGGGCGGGCCGAGTCGCGCTACCGCCACAAGAAGCAGACGGGCGGAGCCGGGCAGTTCGCGGAGGTCTGGATGCGGATCTCGCCCGGCCCCCGCGACAGCGGCGTTGTCTTCACCGAATCCCTGGTCGGCAACGACGTCGACCGCGTGTTCGTTCCCTCCGTGGAGAAGGGCGTTCGCACGGTCTCGAACGAGGGAGTCCTCGCCGGCTACCGGATCACCGACGTGAAGGTCGATTTCTACGGGGGCAAGATGCACCCGGTGGACTCGAAGGACATCGCGTTCCAGGTCGCGGGCTACCATGCGTTCAAGGAGTCGTTCACGAACGCCTCGCCCTGCCTCCTTGAGCCGCTCTACACGGTCGCCATCACCATGCCCGACGAATATGTCGGCGCGGTGCTGGGCGACCTTTCGTCCCGCCGCGGCCGCATCCTCGGGGTCGACTCTGAGGGCCATTTCCAGGTCATCAGGGCGACGGTCCCCTACAAGCAGCTCTACCACTACAGCACGATCCTGCGGTCGCTGACAAGCGGCAGGGGCCGGCACTCCGAGAACTTCAGCCACTACGATGAGGTGCCCGCGGACCAGGTCCAGGGCATCCTCGCCGACTCCCGGGCGAGGCGCAACAGCGTGGCCGAGAAATGATGCGCACAGGCCGTTGAGGGCGACTCATCGGCCGAGTCCGGGGCAGGCGGTCCCCGTGGCCCATCCCCTCCAGGCAAGCTCACCGTGAACGATCCTGTCTTCGCTTCCGAAGAGACATCCGCGCTCCGATCCCTGCGCGCCGCAGCCCTCGCCGTCCTCTCCACAATCGTCGCACTTCTCCTCGTGCCCGGTTTCGCGACGGTCTCGTCCACGCTGCGCGGGGCGATCATGGTCCTTCTTCATGCAGGGCACATGCCCTACGAGATCGGCACGCCCATGGCGGCGGCGGTCGTCCTCGTGCCGTTTGTGGCCGCGGCGGCCGGGATCTTTCTCGCGGCATGGCGCCTCAAGATGAATTCGTGGTCACATATCGCCGTCGGCTGCCTCGCGGCTGCGGCCGCTCTTGGCTACTTGGCGGCCGACGATTCGACGCTGCGCCACCCCCTTACTCTGGACCAACTCTCCCCAAGGCATCCCGGGGATGGGGACAGCTTCAAGGTGCTGATGCGCTATGGGATGCACGAGCCGCTCGGAATGAGCTTCAAGGCACCTGCTTTCAAGGAGCCCTACCCGGACTGGAGGAAAAGCGAGGTGATCCTCGCGCGCCGCTCCGAAATCGAGGCGCACTGGTCGGAACTCGGCCCGGAACGGGCCTGGTGGACCGAGCTCAACGCCTTCGACCGCATAGGCGACCTGACCGAGGCTGGAGGCGATTCGATTCCCTTCATTGTCCTGCGAACCATATCCCAGCACGGCCTCGCCATCGCCCGACTGCAGGCGATGGACGGCCATGGCGACGAGGCCGTGAGAACGCTCCTACCGTTTATCCAGGTCGGCCAGAAGCTTCAGGCGTCGTCGCGCACCTTCGTGCGGGCCATGATAGGCACCGTGACCGAGCGGACGAGCCTCGAGGCCGCCGACTTCGTCCTGGTGACCGCGCCTGTGTCGCCAGCTGTCCGCGCGCGGCTCGCGCTCACCGTCCAGGGCATCGATCCCGATGCCGGCGCGCACCGCCTCGAGGCTTTCACCTACGCCTATGCAGTCAGCAGCTGGAGCCCGAAGGTCGGCGATCTCCTCGGCGCCCACGGCAATGGGAACGAGCGCCCCTGGATGCGGCGCCTGCTGAACGCGGCGAGTCCTTTCGTCTACAATCCCAAGGCCACCCTCAATCTCTACGGCGACCTGTCTGCCGACCTTCAGGACATCGCCGGCCGCCGGCAGCTCGCGGAGCTCGGTCCGCGCGTCCAGAGATTCCTGGGCGAGGACACGCGCCCGCGCTTCAAGAACATGCTGGGAACGCTTTACCTCAGGGAGGTGATACCCGCCTATTCGAAGGTGACCGAGAATTTCTGGAAGGCCGAGGACGTGCGGGCCGCGCTCCTGGCACGGATCAAGGCGCTGTGAGCGCCTGATCTCTCGCCAAACATAGGGTCCCTTTTCAAAAATCGGCGGTCCGTCTTCTTTAGTGAGCGGGAAACCTTTTGCAGGGTGCCGCATCGTGGCCAAGAAAGCTGATCCACTTCGGCTCGGGGTTTCGTTGGATGCCTAAGGCATCTGCAAGGCATTGATCATCTCCTCATACTTGGGCATGATTAACGCGATCTGGTCCGCCGGCGCCTGGAGAAAAAACAACGCGAGGCCATTTTCGCTTAGCACTGCCGTCAGATACTCGGCCCACTTCTCCCCTGAGCGCGTATAGTCGGCCGACCAACTCAAGGCAGCGTGCCCGCCTATTTCCCGGAAAACGAAGCTCTCGGGGCGATTCTTGTAATCGGCAATGCCCTCTTGCTTCACTCTTTGATCGACCTTCCTCCGCGCCTCATCCCGCAACCACGATTCCGCGCCTCCCGATGGATTTAGCAACGGAGCGTGGAATTTTCTGTAATACAGGTTCGGGGCTGCTTGGCCAGCTTCCGGAGCGCCGAAGAATATTGTCGTCGCCTGGTCGCCCCAGCGGGCAGCACCGCGAATTATCCATCCCGCGGGATACCGGCAAGAGACTCCAAACTGACCATCAAGGATCGAATTGTCGGGCCCGGAGATTTCGTCGATTGAAATCGGCTGCGACCATAGGGGCGCCCCCAGCAGCGCGATGCAGGACATTATCAAGATTCGCTTCATAGGGGATGCTCTGTGCCAGGCGTGATCAACGCCCCGTCGCGCACTCGAAGGTGAGGTTGAGTTGCGCCTTTGGCAGGTTGCGG
>ODAK010006437.1_pt1 | contig 11853 bp, 7 predicted proteins | sample 1539591 | NCBI WGS metagenome assembly ODAK01 (sample SAMEA3539303, study PRJEB22396) | soil metagenome | biome: tundra; feature: field; material: soil | place: USA | collected 2010-05 | depth 0.15 m | reverse complement strand
AAAAAGTTCTACGACCGCTTCCAAAAAGAACACGCCCTTTTTATGAGTACTATCCAGGGCTTTACTGAACTGGATGAACAAAGGCTCGAAAAACGTGCCTGGTATACCTCCGTCATCCTCAATCGATTGATGTTTCTGTATTTCTTACAGCAACAAGGGCTTCTTGATACAAAACAGGCTGGCATGCATGATGGCGATCCTCATTATCTCCACAATCGCCTCCGTATGGCACAAGAACGCAGGTGCACTGAGAGCAACGACACATACTATCGCTCCTTCCTATTACCCCTTTTTTATAGCGCGTTAAGCCAACGTGAGCGTACACTTGAGATAGAACAACGACTAGGCAATGTTCCTTATCTGCATTCCAATCTTTTTTCTCCTCATATTTCTCCTCATATACTAGAAAATGAACACCATACTATTAAAATACCAGACACAGCCTTTGAGCGCATCTTCAACTTCTTTGACGAATTTCAGTGGATGCCTGATAAAAATCCTTTAACCAATGATATGCAAATCAACCCTGACATATTAGGCCATATCTTTGAAAAGTATATTAACCAGCAACAGATGGGCGCTTACTATACACAGGAAGATGTAACCGCATATATTGCAAAAAATAGTATTCTACCGGCCCTTCTCGATGCTGCTGGACATGTATCCCCACACATATTTGGACACGAGGGAACCCTCTGGAAGCTACTACAGCACAATCCTGAACGCTACATACCAGACACAATACGCACAAAACAACACCTCCCATCTGAAAATGAGCGTGAATACAGGGCACGACAAGTCTATTCCCAACAACTACAAGAACACATTGCACGAGGTGAACTGTGCAGCATCGATGATTGTATCACACACAATCTCGACATTGCACAATTCCTACAAGATTTCTTGCATACTATTGATATGTCTGAAACTATATATATATTCTCTCAATGCCTCACACAACTAACTATTCTCGACCCAACATGCGGATCAGGAGCTTTTCTCTGCGCCGCCATTCGTACCCTGATCCCACTCTACCAAACTTGCCTGCAACGGTACCCACAACGGTACCCACAACAATCCACAACCCTCCGCATACTCACTTCCATCATCAATACCAACCTCTATGGCCTCGACATCATGGAAGAAGCAACAGAATTATGTAAACTACGCCTCTTTCTTATGCTCATAGGAGAAGTCGAGAACGCCGATGAGATGGCATCACTGGCAAACATCACCTTTCACATTCGTGTCGGCAACACGCTCGTCGGCTCTGCTGACAAAATGTCGGGCACATCCGTGAACCCACATCAAGACAAACGCGAACGATTAGATCAAGAATCAGCCAGAGAATGCGGTATTGCAGTTGAGGACGAACAGCAGTTTGCGCAATGGCGCGCGAGTCATAAACCCTTCCATTGGCAGCATGAGTTTCCGGAGATTGCCGCTAGAGGTGGTTTTGATTGTATTCTTGGCAATCCCCCTTATGTTGAATACATCACACAAAAGTTCGCATATTGTTTGCAACATTTCAGTACTCTCAGTTGCGGCAACCTGTATCCATGCGTAATTGAGCGGAGCCGGGCCATACTGGCACCGCATGGCCGCCTGGGAATGATCGTGCCGCTGGCCGCATTCGCCACACGCAACATGCTTCCCTTGATCGAAGGCATGCAGCAATGGTTCCCTGGAACCTGGATCTCGTTTTACCACTTTCGCCCATCAATGCTCTTCTCCGGCGACAAAGTCGCAAGCATCCCTACCGCCATTCTGCTCGCCCGTAGCGACGGACCCACACAGCGCTTTAGCACATCCATTCTTAAATGGGCCACCGAGAATCGCCACCAGCTCTTTTCAACACTCCACTATTGCCAGATCACTGCTCCGCGCGATCCCTCCAATCATCATTATTATGCAAAGTTTGGCTGGACATGCGAGAATGCAATCATGGAAAAGATACAGCAACAGAACCGTGTAAAAGCGTATCTGACGCACGCGCCCGGCGAGAACCGCATGTTTTATCGCTCAGCGGGCGGGTTATACTGGAAAGTTTTTCTTAACTTTCCCTGGCCCTATCAAACCACATCAAACAAACAGTGTGTGTTCCAGCCAGAATACGAACGTGATGTCTTTGTTGCGCTCTTCAACAGCTCACTCTTCTGGTGGTATTATAGCGTTACATTTGATACCTTCAATCTCAAAGATTACATGCTCTTTGGCTTTCGCTTCACCTATCCAGATGATAACATACTCGTTGATGCATTACGCAACCAATGCAAGAGATTGATGGAAGATTTTTGTAAGAACGCAAAGCATCTCCTGCGAGCAGGCACGGGAAGTTATACGCTGTATGCCCGAAAATCCAAGCACATTCTTGACGATATCGATGCTCTGCTAGCACTCCATTACGGACTGAGCAACGACGAACTAGATTTTATCATACAGTATGACATAAAGTACCGTATGGGTTCCCGCACGCTGTGAGGTCCCGTATACAGGTCCAAATCAACAGATATTACTAGAAATCACCAATCCTGCTAATACACCAGGACCACTTATATTCGGCAAACCTTCACTGACCTTTTTACATAAAAAAACATAAAATGCGGCAGATAGATGCTAGACTCCACCTAAAAGTACTATTTCTATCGTAAACCACTATAAAGTTCTTCATCTGGTGCGTCTATAGATACAGGCAAAATTTATTTAGTGCTGTCAGTGCTGAAGGAAGACAATATGCGGATATGTCAACATTGTGGAGCGGGAGTTCCAAACTATGCCGGTTTTTGTGGAGAGTGTGGACAGTTGGTGAGTATTGGCGAACCAGCTACCCGTGAGCGAACTGTATGGGGGTCGCAATCTGTCTCTCCTGATAAAGCGCAAACAACGATTATAACCAATAATGACCAGGGAACTGGCTACTCATTTGAAGATGAAGAGACCGGGCAGAACCCGGCGTTAAAAAACAGCGATGAGAACATTGATGAAGATGAAGATGAGCGGCGGCGCAGTATCCTGGCCGATTTCAATCTACCACTACTCGCGGACGCCATCTCGGGGCAGGCGACCGCCAATGTTCCTATGGTCCAGGGCACACCACAGATAACGGGAGCACCAACTGTAACGGGAACTCCCTCTTTTGGAGGCAGATCGCCTCTGGCAGGAGAAGGGGGCGCTGCAAATCCACTGGTTTTATCCGCTCCTGGGCCGCAAGCATTTGCTGGCCCATTAACCCATGGAGGCTCTCATTTCAATGCTCCCCCAACTGGACTTCCACAGGGATCACATACACCACATACACCACATACACCACCCATACATGGACCGAACAAACCACAACCACAGAACTCTGGCTGCATGGTATGGTTGCTGGTTGTTATTATAGTCCCACTCATCATTTTAGTAAGCATCATCGGCGTCGGCCTCACTATCCTTGCTCCCACGCTCTCCTTGAGTGGAGGTACAAGCGTCACAGTTGGAGGCACCCTGCATCTTCATGGAGGACATTTTATCCCTGGTAACAGCGTCACCTGCATTCTTGATGGCAGCATTCCACTCACGAGCAGTGCAGTTCAGCCAGCACATGAAACCCCACAAATAGCAGGAGCACTGGTACTCATGCAGCAGGTGAATACGACAGAACAGGCAGTGCAGACAGGAGAGGCGAGTGCACAAACAACAATTATTGTTGGTAGCGACGGCACATTTTCTGTCACATTTGTCGTTGGACAAAATTGGGCTGTGGGAACACACACAATACGTGCCACCGAAGCATTCAGCCCACGCAGCGCCACAACCACCTTCACAGTTACCAGCAATACGCAACCAACCAGTACAGCAACCGTGGGCACAACCCCAACCCCTACCATCACAAGTACTCCCACTGGAACACCATCGCCGACACCTAACACGCAGACTAAACCGGGACTCATCGCCATTACGCCAAACATCATTACATTTGGCCCAATCAGCGAAGGCTATACGCAACCAACAAGCACGCAAGTACTTCTCAATACGACTGGCACGGGGCTATTGAACTGGACCGCAACCTGGGACACCGTGCAGGCTGCATGGCTACACCTCAGTATCCAATCCGGCCAGGTACAAGAACCAAACGATCAGGCCGTGATTATCAGTGCGGTTGTGGGAAACCTGCCAGCAGGCACGTATAACGCGACCATCCTCTTCAGTAGCAATGGGCAAAACGGACAGAATCTGTCACTTCCCGTCTCGCTCACAGTACAAGCAGGATGCGTGAAGGCAACGCCCACTACGCTCAACTTCACAACCACAATCGGCACGAGCAATCCGGCTACCCAGACGCTCACGCTTAACAACTGTGGCGCAATAGGCAACTGGGCAGCAACAACGACGGGCGGCACATGGTTACTTATCAGCCCAGCGGGTGGCAACCTCAACACAGCCGCCAGCCAGAGCATTATTGTCTCCGCAGTGCTCGCCAATGTGCAATCGGGAGCCGGCACCTACCAGGGACAGATTCTCTTCAAGGATGGACCGACTCAGGCCACTGTCAATGTTACATTTACTGTACTCCCACCACCGGCATTAGGCATCAACATCACCCGTTTTAGCGTACAGCGGCAATGCACATTTGTACGGACAGTGTGGCAATGTACGCTCATTACATTGAATAACAGCCAGACTGCGACAACCAGCATCAACTGGACAGCAGCAGGCGCTGGCCGTGTCACAATTACGCTCACTCCAGCCGCGGGAACCTTACAGCCAGGACAGACAGCCCCGGTCGCAGTTAGTGTTCCACGCCTCAGTTGTGATCCTGGAGTAGCACTAGGAACGATAACATTCAATGGACCAGCGAATACTCTTTCGGTGGCAGTCACCTGTTAAATGATATACTGGGATGATGAGGTTGTGTTTGCTCCGAACGTATCCGAATGTACCCTAAGATAAAGGCAGAGATATGCTAGAGCGAGATCCACTGATCGGGCAACATCTTGGAGCCTATCAGATACAACAGAAACTTGGCGAGGGCGGCATGGCACGTGTCTATAAAGCATACCATGCGCGCCTGCGCCGTGATGTCGCGATCAAAATCATTCTCGCCCATATCGCCGGGCAGGGCGATTTTCGGGTGCGCTTCGAGCGCGAAGCACAACTGATTGCCAGTCTGGAACATCCAAATATCGTAGCCGTGTATGATTTTGGCGAAGAAGGCGCAATCACCTACCTCGTTATGCAATATGTAGGTGGCGGCACTTTACGCGATCAATTACACGACGGTTCTGCTCTTGCACCACAGTTGGCCGCATATTATACGTTGCAGATGGCACGAGCGTTGCATTCCGCGCACCAAAAGGGCATTGTACATCGGGATGTGAAGCCGCAGAATATGCTCGTCTCCGCTCAAAACAGCAATCAGTTGCTTCTCTCAGACTTTGGCATCGCCAAGCTCTTTGATAGCAGCCAGGATATGACATGGGCAGATGCGGCATCAGGCAACATCAGCAGCAGTTATACTAACGGACAGACCAGCGCAGACCAGATTCTGGGTACTCTGGACTACATGGCCCCAGAGCAGATTAGTCGCAAAGGGATCGACGCACGCACCGATGTTTATGCACTGGGCGTTGTCCTATTCCAGATGTTGACCGGGCGCGTCCCGTTTCTCTCATCAACAACCACGGGCCTGATGTATCAGCATGTACACACTCCACCTCCAATGGTGCGCGATCTCAATCCGGCTGCGCCCGAAATCCTGGCACAGATTACTGCTACGGCATTGCAGAAATCCCCTGAAGCGCGTTTTCAATCGGCTGAAGCTATGGCTCAGGCATTGGAAAGCGCATTAGGCAGCATGGGACTAAGTAGTCAATCAGGCACATATACAGCAGGATCACATGGAGTAAACACACACAGGACAGGTTCCCACGGGTCAGAACCCAACGGGCTTATAAATCACGCCCCCCCATCGACGGGGGGCGCGTATAATGGGCAATCATTGGGACATGGGAACGATACGGGGACGCTTCCTGGAATGGGTTCGCATGGGGCGTCTTCGGCACAAGGTTCAGCATATGGGCAATCATTTTATCCATCCGGGCCACGTCCTCTACAAGGCCAGAATACGGGCGCAACGCTAGGAAGTGGACAATTTCAGCACGCCACAACGACAGGTGGCATATCCGGTAGTAGTATTGCACCACCAAGTAAGCATACCAACAAAGCAGTTCCCATACAGATGATCGTGGGCATACTGGTGCTGATCGTCGCGCTGGTGCTGCTGGTGATGCGCTTCCAGCTCTTTACAAAAAGCGGCGGAACTCCGCAAGCAACAAGTACAGCCGCGCCATTCAGTGACACATTTGCCAATAATAATGCTGGCTGGGTTGAAGGTACGATTAACGGGCTGACATCGAGCGTCTATGGTGGACATTACACGCTCAGCGTGGCTCCAGGGAACACTTACTTTCCATATCCGACTAAAATAGGGACGTTGCCCAAACAATTCACGCTTACGGCACAGATCAGGCAGGATAAAGGAGGCACGAATATAGCATATGGTATTGTGTTCTATCTGAATGCTCAAAATGGCGAGACAAAATCGGCTTACGCCTTTATTATCACTAGTAATAGTAATTATGAACTGTTACGCTATGATAGTAATGGCTCTAGCACTGTCTTGTGGACTGGACAATCATCTGCCATTCATGGCCTGCATCAAAGCAATACATTACAGGCAATCGTACGCAACGGCACCTTTTCATTCCAGATTAACGGGCAAATTGTAGCATTAAAACAAGGTACGTCGCTCAAAGATACAACGTATGGAAGTGGACAATTAGGCATGTTCGTGGCAGGACCAGATACACAATTTACGGCCACAAAAGTACAATTAGCGATCCCATAAACGTACCACTCATTATCATCAATCTACAACCAACAAATCTCGATGCTCAAGCAGATGTTAGCATTCACGAGAAGGCTGGCAATGCGCTTCTTGAACTGGTTGCGCGATTATGATGTATACTTCATTTCCCCGGCACGAATGGCAACCGCAAGGCGATTCTCAGGCGGCGCGAGAGGGCAGACCCAACGCACATTATATGCACAAGAAGGATTATAGGCATAGTTAAAATCCAGTACAATCCGTGTCGCACCATCAGCAGTAACGCTCGACAAAAAATCGCTGCCCTTGATCGTATCAAAGAGATAGCGGCCACCACCATAGCTCTCTTGCGGACAGGTAGCGTCGCGAAAGGGCAAGAAGAGGCCACCACCATAGATATCGAGCCAGTAGATTGAGAGTGAGAGCGTCACAGGCTCGTTGTCAACGCTAAAATGCACCTGTCCCACCGTGGTCATCGTCATGGTCTCACTGGCGTTCATCGTGATAGTTACTTGCGTGTGTGGCACATCCGTATCAATAGCAACTTCAAAGCGAAAGGCAGGATGGTAGCGAAAATAGTGCAGTCCTTTGAAGGAACGTCGCTGCTCTTCGTCAAGTGCAGATTGTGGATGGTGCGCAAAAAGTTGATTGCGCCCCTCGCGAAAAAGTTGCTGTATCAGAGCAGGATCTTCGCCCGCCAGCATAGCCTGATTGCGTGTGCGGTAGAGAGATGCGACACGACAACGATAATCATACAGGTCAAGATAATCGGACATAGAATCCTCTCACGTTATACACGACTTGCGTGTGAACAAGAACAGTACCCACCAATATGTTTCAATACAGAGTATAATATATTCCGAGATCGAAATACGATGATAGAGGAGCAACGATGGCAGCAATTCGTGAGGGAATGCGCCTGACCTATGGAAATGAGCCATTCCAGTATGGAGACCTGTATATACCAGATGAGAACACGCGCCACCCCGTAGTCATACTTATTCACGGAGGTTTCTGGCGCGCGGCCTATGAACTTTCATTAATGACGAAACTGGCACAGGATCTGGTCGCACGCGGAATAGCGGTCTGGAATATTGAATATCGGCGCGTGGGCAATAAGGGTGGCGGCTGGCCTGGAACACTACTAGATGTAGCACAGGCCAGCGATTATTTACGCACACTAGCCGATGCGCACAATTTGGATCTCGAACGCGTGGTAGCAGTCGGGCATTCAGCCGGCGGACACCTGGCTCTATGGCTAGGAACACGCGGCAAACTGACATTCGACCACGAACTAACGAGTAGCACTCACCCACTAACATTATGTGGAATAGTGAGTCTGGCGGGTGCCATGGATCTAGAACATGTCTGGGCGCTAGGACTGGGCAATGATGCCGTCGTAGGATTGCTGGATGGTAGCCCTGAAGAGGTGCCTGAGCGCTATGCAATGGCTTCCCCTCTTGAGTATCTACCGCTCGGTATCGAGCAGGTCCTGCTGCGCGGAACAGACGATGATCGAGTACCATTAATTGTGAGCCAGGAATATGCCGACAGGGCCAGATACACAGGTGATATTGTAAAGTTGATTAAATTAGTGGGTGCCAATCATTTCGTCCTTATTGATCCAGCTTCAACGACGTGGAGCCGCACGCTTGCTGAGATTAAGCGCTTGATACGGTTGTAGGCTGTTGCAGACACCAAACAGCGGGTAGTAAGCAGTTTGGTGTCTGCACCGATCTTGCCCTGACGAAACTCAGTTCATGACCGCTTTCGAACGAACTATTCTTCGCGAGAGGATGATATCGATGCCAAGCACTACCAGCCATAGAGTTAATGGATAGCTGGCGAGCCGTTCTAGTAGACCGATGCCCAACTGCGGTGCTTCTAGCAGGAGCACAAAACTCAGCGTTCCGATAATCCCTATCCCAACAAAGACGATCGCCTTCCACCCTAAGGCTTTCCAACAGCTCAGGCCAATAAGCACGCTTCCGATATTGCCTAACAGGAAGCCAGCAGATCCCACGACATGCAGCTTGAGATTCACGTCTTCGGGGAAGATGCCGACGATGATCCTTCCCACACCATAAAGAGCCACCAGGGTGAACCCGATGGTTGTCAGGCGCATTGGCGGCCATATGGGGCGCAGGAGGATCACTCCCAGCACGATCAGCAGCCCAAGCAGAATACTAGACCCATCCAACACAGTATACAGTGGCGAACATACATATTGGTGGTAGGTGTAATTGGGGTTCACGACGATGGTAAGATACTGGCAGTGAACGGCTCCCAGGTCGCTGATGTAGTTTTTGAGCATGCTGTAGTGAGTAGTCCAGGCCGCTTGTGCGATGGCCTGACCGACAAACCACTCCAGGCAGAGAATCCAGCAGAGAGCACCGATCAGAAGACCACGGCCGTAGCTATCCCGTCGATACGGGTCTTCGGATTGCGATGATTTTTCTAGTCTCATATGATACGTCTTTCCTTTTGTTTGGTGCGTTTTTCACTTCTTTTACGCGTATAAATAGCACACTATCTGCAAATTCCCTTTCCAGGCGTATTCACATCTTACCTACTGTTTTGACCCAATTTACTACGTCACCATAGAGCGCTCTATGCATCAACCAGAAAAGAGTAGGACCTAATTATGTACAACGTATAAACCCCCCAATATTATCAGACTCACGGATGAGATTTCGTCCACCTCCATAGGCATGAAGTTAAGAAGAATTTATAAAACCCATGCGCTGCCTATGTGCACGCGGTTGGGTCAAATCACCTGCAACGGTCTAGTAACTATTCTATTTCCCTGCGGATTTCGCATATAATCCCGTTTGAGAAACTAGAACGTTATATGTATGCCCATCGGCAGGAATAATCACCGCATTCCCGTATGCAGCATCAACAAAGGGAGATGACCATGCCTGCTTATAGACGGTTTTAAAGAAATTATCATCGCCACCATTAAGTGTAATGACTGTATGCTTCAGGTTACTTTCATCATTTGGATCATCATATTGGCCCTCTAAACGCGTCAACTTATACCCTGAATGAACACCAAGAATATTCAACCAGGTCGGAAATTTGATGATATTCCCCTGCAACATCCAGCGATCACCCTGCACAAAGTAGGTATTATCAGATGTTTGTTTGCCATTTCCATCGTAGAGTATCAATTCAACGCTCATCATGTGCGGCAAATTCGTTACCGTGCTGGCATGCACCTGCGCAACCGTTATGTCACTGGTCAGGCCAAGATACGTCTGTACCAGTAAAGTCATCCATAAAATGGAAACCGCCAGCAAGATCAGGAGAATACCACTTACGCCACGCTTCCAGCGAAAGCGCCGCCGATGCTTGCTATAGAAACGATTACCATGCTCGTCCTCAAAAACTTCCCTATGTCCACGACGCGTGAGGCTCAGCGCCGAATGAATAAGCAAGCCCAAACCCAACACAGCTATGAGCAATAATACAATTTGTGGCAGGCCAATCTGAATCGGTGTGTTCATAACAATTTTCGCCTTTCAGACGTGAATTTCTCTAAAAAAATGTCAGATACTTAAACTACGTATCACCCCTCTGCATACTATACGAATTACGTAGACATTTCAGCCCACAACCTAAAATCAGTAAAAATTGTCCATCTGTACTACATAGTAACGCAATACGGGACGCGTTGAGCATAATTTTGGCGCGCAATTCGGCGATGCACACACCAGAAAAAAAATTTGTGCGCCTGCTTGCATATGATACGTTAACACATACACATTTTGGTCCATTGTATCTATTCTCTCAATCTAGTATAGTAAAGGCAGTATCCTGAGTAGAGATTACCATCGACGGGCTTATCCGTCACGCAAAAAGCTGGCGGACCGTCGCTTACGTGAGAGTTCAACACAAATTGACTCTCTCCTACTTTTAAAGGATAGTGATACTTAAAATTTGGAGCGACTTTTATGTTACGAAAACCACAGGCTATTCTATTTGACCTGGATGGGGTCTTAACGGACACGTCAGAATATCATTACCAGGCATGGAAGCACCTGGCCGACGACGAAGGCATTCCCTTTACCCATGAAGAGAACGATGCTCACTTACGCGGCGTGGGCAGGCGTGAGTCACTCGGCTATATTATTCGGGGCCGCCAATACAGCGAAGCGCAAATTCAGGAAATGATGGAGCGCAAAAATCACTACTACAACGACCTCATCAAGCAGATGACACCCAACGAACTGGTTGAAGGTGGGCGCGCACTGCTCGAAGAGATCCATGCCGCTGGTATCAAAACTGCTACCGCCTCCGCCAGCAAAAACTGCCGGATCGTGCTTGAACGCCTGGACATCACACAGTATTTTGATGGCATCGCCGATGGATATAGTGTCGGCAACAGCAAACCCGCACCAGACATTTTCGTCTACGCCGCCGGGCTGGTCAACATACCCACGTCAGCCTGCCTGGGCATTGAGGATGCCGATGCCGGAATCGAAGCTATCAAAGCTGCCGGGATGGAAGCACTCGCCATCGGGCCTGTCGAGCGTTTCCACAAGGCCGATAAAGTCATACCAGACATGGTAAAAAAGCACCTGCAAGACCTGCTTGCTTAATTTACATAGAGTTATCTCCGGTATAAGGGGGGATGTTTGTGAATCTCTGGCAAATAAGTGAAGATACATTCAATTCAGACGTGAAACACATGCGTAGCCAGGAGACCGTTTTCACGGTCGGCAATGGCTATTTCTGCACACGTGGCACCTTTGAAGAAGGCTATCCTAAAGCCACACCCGCAACATTGCTGTTCGGTGTCTTTGATGCCGTAACTATCGCAAAAGAAGAACTGGCAAACACGCCAGACTGGACACCATTAGGACTCAGCATCAATGGCGAAAGATTTCGGCTCGACAAAGGCAAAATCCTTGACTATAGCCGCACCCTTGACATGCAACAGGGCGTCCCGCGCCGTACTATCCACTGGGAGACGCCCAAGGGCA
>ODAK010006435.1_pt1 | contig 11857 bp, 7 predicted proteins | sample 1539591 | NCBI WGS metagenome assembly ODAK01 (sample SAMEA3539303, study PRJEB22396) | soil metagenome | biome: tundra; feature: field; material: soil | place: USA | collected 2010-05 | depth 0.15 m | reverse complement strand
CTTCTGCAGTGCACTCTCATCAAACATGTGCGCGCCGGACAGCGGCTAGAAACGGTCTGCGGCCCCTTGTGTGCCCTGTAAGCGGCGCCTTGTGTGTCCTGGACTTACCCATGTGCGATGTTGTTGATCAGGTGCCAAACGTCTTTCTCGGGAGACCAGAGGATGGAGTGCTCAGGGCCGCACGCAGACCATAATCGCTGTGCACGACCGGGGCTGTTCTGTGGTCCGTGTTGGACGTCCCGCCTCCGGTCGATTGCGGTGTAGCCGTCGCCGGCCCCGCTCGGAGCGCGCGGGGCGGCACGCAGGAACGGCCAGGTCCCACCGACACACCCTTGCCCTCGCCAGCGGCGCTGACCCCGAGGTCTTCGGGGTGTTGTGGCGGGGTGGTGGCCGGGGGCATGGATCGGCAACATCGACAGCGCCCCGGTCGGGCACCACCACCCCCGCGGCCACACCCGACCCGCCGGTGGCGGGCCGGTGTGTCCCAAGGCGACCAGCACCGCTTCGCTGGGGATCATCGGGCCCATGGGTTTAGTGATATCGAGTATCGAAACGTTTGCGCTCATGTAGCGTCGATGTCATCGAAAACAGTTTGAGACCGAAGAGACTGCGCTGATGGCACCCGAACATCCGGAGCGCGAGATGACACGCAAACCGCCCGCTGAAGACCTATGCGATAGTGCCGCGGTCCTGCACTTTGCCACCGCATCATCTGCATCCAACGTTGTGGGTCAAGCGGTTGGCGTATGACAACCAGCCGCACGTTGCCGGACTGGAACGAGCCGGTGGAGGCGCCCGAGTTGTCCCTTATCGAGTATGCAGCCACCGGAGAAGTGCGGGACCCGGGTCGCGGCCCAGCTTCAGCCCAAGATCAGGCACCTGTCGAGTTGGACGAGATGCAGGCGTGGGGCGCGGATCGGATTACCCGCCACCGAACGCTCGGCAGGATGGGGCTGATTCTGGCTCTGGTGATGACCGCGGCCCTGACGTTCGCGTTGCCCGTCCCGGGGCGGGCCGTCGCGGCGACGACGCCGGTGACCATCGTGAACGCGCTGAGCGACGGTCGGCCCGTGGTACGCCTCGACTCCGACGGCAACCCCCTGGACGCCCACGACGGTCAGCTGATCGTTGACGGAGGGCGTTACTGGCTCATTGGCATGGGGTACTCGTGTGGCCAGGAGTGGCCCGCCCGGCCGACGCCCGGCGTCGTCAGCACCACATGCGGCGTACGCGCGTACTCCTCACCAGACCTCGTCACCTGGCAGAGTGAGGGCTACCTGGTCGATGGCAGTGCCATGGCCAGGCTGCCGACCCTGGCCTGCGCGCCGGCATGTTGGCGGGCCAAAGCGGTGCGCAGCGGATCCGGCTGGGCGATCTGGGTCAATTCTCCTTATCACCATGGCACTTACCTCGACTACCAGGTCTTCCAGTCGGCCGGTTCGCTCACCGGGCCCTACTCCTGGGCAGGCCAGGCCCAGCTGGGCGCACCGGCCGGCGGTGAGGGAGAGGATTTCAGCCTCTACGACGATCCGGTGACCGGCAACGCCTACATCGCGTCTCTGAGCGCAGGCAGAGGGATCTACGTCCAGCGACTCGACGCGAGCCGAACCAACATCGACCCCAGCGCACCGCCCACCCTGGTCGGCGGATCAGCCGCGGCCGCGCGCGCCGCAGTCGTGTTTCCGCCCCAGGTGACGCACGGCCTCACCGGTGAGGCGCCGATGCTGACGCGGGGCCCCAACGGCGCCGCCTACATCATCCTGGGATCCACCTTGTGCGGGTTCTGCACGACCGGCGCCGGTCTGGTGTACAGCACGGCCACGTCGTTTGACGGCCCGTTCCCCCCGACGCGGGCATTCATCGCAAACGCCTGTAGTTCACAGTCGACAAGCCTGGTGGCTGTCCCGACCAGCACGGGTGGGACCCGATGGATCTACCAGGGCGACCGGTGGTGGGAGTCCCCGATGACCGTGGGGGTGCCCGCCATTCCCCATGCAGGGACGACCGGCAACCAGGGACCTGCCTCGCAGTGGTTCGAGGAGATGACGTTCGACCCCACAGGTGTGCCGTTGATGAGCTGCCATCCAACGTGGGCCCTACCCGACGACGTGGTGCTCGGCCCGGGCTCATCGGCCGGTGGCCAACCAGTCGGCGTCCGGTGTGGTGCCCTACCCAAGCAAACCCAGACCGCCACGTTGCACGTTGCCTCTGCCGGGGACGTCGATGCCATCAAGCTCAACGTCTTCGCCTCCGAAGCTCCCAACGCCGCGGCCAGGCTGAGCGTGAAAGCCGAGTCCGGGGTGGTCTTCGGCAGCATCGCCGTGCCGTTCGTCCCCTCTCGCATCCCTACAACATCCGGGGTGTCCTGGTCGCCGTTCACCGTGTCGGTGCCGATGGCAACCCGCCTGACCGCCGGTGACTACGTACTGACACTGACCAATCCCGGGACCCGGGGCTGCTACGGCCTGCTGACGACCGCGCAGAACGATGTGGCCGCGACCATCACCCCCGCGGCGACCGCGAACGCCTCCCCGGCGGTCCTGAGCCCGATGACGCCCGCAAGACTGCTCGACACTCGGATCAGCGGGGGCCGTATCGCCAGTGGGGGCACCAGAGCCGTCACTGTGGTGGGAGTGGCAGGCATTCCCCGAACCGGGGTCGCCGCCGTGGCCATGACAGTGACAGCAGTAAATGGCGCCAGCCCCGGGTGGGCCGACATCCGGCCGTGCACGGCCGGGTATAACGGCACTTCGACCCTAGACTTCGCCACCAGTACCGCCGTTGCCGGGTCGGGGTTGTACGCGCCCGACTCCAACGGCAAGGTCTGCGTGTTAGTCAGCGCGACAGTGAACATCATCCTCGACGTCACCGGCTGGATGCCGGTCACCGACTTGGCTCGCATCAACCAGCCGTACCGCATCGCCGACACCAGGACCGGACAGGGGGCCGTCGTGCCAGGGAGCTTGGGCCGCTCGCCCATGCGCCGCGTACACACCGGCCTGGCCCCGGGGTCGGACGCGGTCGTCGCCGTCACCGAGATCCAGGGGTCTACCGGGGGCTGGCTCGCGGTGACACGCTGCGACACGGCGTTTGCGGGGACCTCGACCGTCAACGCGGGGCCGCGAGTAGCCAGGGAGGCCCTAGCTGTCGCCCAAGTCGACAACTCGGGTGACATTTGCCTGATCGCCAACCAGCCGGCGGATGCCGTCGTAGATCTGTTCGGGACGGTCCGCCCGGGAGGCGGTGTAGTGCAGACCAACCAACGGCTGGTCGACACCCGGATCACCCATAGGCGGCTGGGCGCCGGGCAGACCCTGCAGGTGGCGATCCAGGGTGGCCACCTAATAACGGTCACCGTGGTCTCACCGTCCGGCAACGGATCGCTGGCCGTCTACCCCTGCGGTAGTTCCAGCAACGGAACCTCGACGGTGAACTACAACAGGACGGATCTGGCGACGTCGGGCTCGGTGCTGATGTCGGTGACGACGGGCTTCTGCGTCAAAGCGATCACGTCAGCAGACATCGTCGTCGACGACCAAGCGAGCTTCCCTTCGACGTAGACCCTGCCGTGTCGCCCCGCTGGCGTCGTAGTGGCCTGACAGCAAGGTCCGGACTTCGGGTGATGTTGAGCCTCGCGCTGGCGGCCGGCGTGGCGATGAAGGTGGTCTCCGAGCGGCTGGGGACTCACAGATCTCGGTCACGGCCGACCTTTACACCCAGTCACCAGGGGCTGGGAAGGGATGCGACCGACCACATCGCCGCGGCCCTTAAGACCACCAGCCAAACACCTCCTAGCGCATCCCTGCCGCAGGGCCCCACAACGACCCTCACAAGGGGGGTGAGGCCGATGTGCATCGGTGAACGGGCCGCGACCAGCTACCTGAGCGTCTACCCCGCCGGCCAGAACCGCCCCGCCACCTCCAACCTGAACTTCGCCGCGGGCCAGACCATCCCCAACATGGTCATCGTCCGCGTCGGGGCAGGGAACAAGGTCACCTTCTACAACGCCGCCGGCTACTACGGCCCCATAACCCCACACGTTCACCCTCCGCGACGAGACGGACGACCATGGCTAACGCGTTCGCACGGCACCGCCTCGGCCTCCAACCCGCCCGCTCGTGCCCCGTCGCCTCACAGGCAAGGCCAGCAGACCGACCGCTGCCCCACCCCGCCGCAACCCAGGTCCGCCCTGCTCCTAAAACGGGCAGGTACCTCGCGCCGTGAATCACTGCTGTGCAGCCAGTTTGGTCGTTCGCAGTAACCCTGAGTTCGGAGAAGTCATGTAATCCGAACCCACAGTTACCGCCTCCAGACACAGGATCCCATCGGTTTGCGGCCCATTGCCACGCCGAAGGGAGCGCGCACCGTCAACGCCGATCGAGTCGCCAGCCGGGCGGCATGACCGGAAGAGGTAAGCGACATGGGTACACAGTCTGCCCGAGAAGTGGGCGGTACCGCACAGGGTGAGACGGCCCCTTCGTCCGGCGGAGGCCGGGGCGACGGTGTTCGCCACCTCGCTCGCGGCGAACGAGCAGGTCTGGTCGTGCTCGGGCCCGAAGGTCTGCTCATCGGGAGAACGAAGGCGCCGAGGCTGGTCGAGGTGAGCGCGCTTCAGGCAGAGGTGCCACATGCAGCGTCCGCACTTGCCGCCGCACAGGAAGCGGCCGACCTGTTCGCCCAAGCATCGCTCTCCGACGCGACGTGGGCGAATTACCGGAGTCATTGGGCTGACTGGCAGGCGTGGTACAACGGTTAGCGCTGCTGATGAGAGCGTGAAACTCGTTGCTCTTCGTGATGCTGGGGCGATCACGCAGGAGTAGTTCACCGCACACAAGGCGAAGCTGCTGGAATGACAACAGCTGGGGTGTTGTCGTGCGTTCTCAGCAGTTGTCGTCGCGCCAGCCACCGGCCTCCAGGGTCCACGGCTGATCGGCCTGGTTGATGGCCGTGATCATGTACGTGTATGTGACCCGGGCCATACCGCCAGCGATGTGGGCCTTGAATGATGTCATCGGCATATGGTTCCCATAGAGGTTCTTGGCCTGGTCGACGAGCGCGGAGAACTCCTCGAGCGTGTCCATCTTCTGGCACCGAGCGGACAGCAGCGCGTACGCCGCTTTTCCGTTGCCGCTGAGGTACGCGTCCGAGTAGGCCTGGACTGCAGCGCGCAACGCAGCCTCGGCCTGTGGCGCCGTCGGTTGGGCGCTCACCGTCGTCGGCTCGGCCGCTGGTGTGGACGTGGCCGGCTTCGATGTCCCGGCAACTGTCGGCGTGGATGATGTCCCGCACCCTGCCAGTGCCAGGACTACAGCGGCCGCTGCGAGCGTTGGTGTCGTGTTCATGATGCTCTCCCCCAGTGGTATTGATCTTGCCCCCGGCGGGGTGACGACTACAACCGGTGGAGGCGTTGAGTTGAGAAGGGCAGGCAGTGCAGGGGCGCCAGGGACCCCGGCCCCCCATCGGTCGCCGCTACGGCAGCTCGTGTGGGATCTGGCTGCACCTCTGAGCGGGGCCGGCCGGCGGGTGGGCCACGCCAGGCGGGCCAGGCAAGGGAACTGACGAATGCAGGAACCAGAATGTGCAGCAACGTCCCACACCTGTTGCCGTACTGGCCTCGTACGGTGGGGCCGCCGCGCGGGTCTGCATGTCCGCGGCGGCCCGCCACGGCGGGTCTTGAACCCAGCGCCGTCCGCGCGGTGAAGAGTGTCGAGGATCAGCCTCTCGCGGCTGTGAACGCTCCTCGGCATGTGGCTCCCGGGCCAGCGGGCAGGAAGTTGAGGACGCAGTTTGGCAAGCGACATGGCATGCGACGAGGGACGAACCCGAGTGGGCCAGTTGACCAGTCTCTGGCGGGCGAGGAGGGTGCCCACGATGATGACGGTCAACATGTCATCCGTGCAACCGACGTGTCATCCCCGCAGCCAGACACGTCATCCGTGCAAATCACGGGACTCATCATCCCTGCCATCACGATGATGAGTTCCTGCACCCGAACAGGAGATGGTGGCGCGTTCCGAGGCGGGGCGCGCCGTCGATGGGGTGCCCAACATGAGACCCTCGCGTGCCCGCCAGGCGCCCTTGTGTGTCCTGGCAAGATGCCCTTGTGGTCCTGGGCGGTCCTTGTGTGTCCTGGCCCCAGCCGCCCCGGGCCGGGCTCAGCCCCAGCGACCGCGGGCCGCGATGACCTCGATGACCGGGTCAGAAGGTAGCAGCCGGTCGCTGAGCAGCGGGTTTGCCGAAGGGACACCAAACGCCCCCGACATCTCGAGGGCGTTCAGGTTCTGTCTCAACAGAGCGCGCCCGGAGGGATTCGAACCCCCAACCTTCTGATCCGTAATCAGATGCTCTATCCGTTGAGCTACGGGCGCAGTGCCGCGTCCGGGACTCCCGTGCGCAACGTCGCGAAAGACTACCGGTTCACCCTGCCCAGACTGAAATCCGCACCCGCAACCCACCAGACTGTCCGTAGTCGACACCAGAGCATTCGCCCACGGGACACTAGAGAGATGGGCCCTCGGCACGCAGCCGCTCGACGTCGGACATGGCTGCGCGCAGCCCGCTCAGCCATTCGTCGCTGTGCTGTCCCACCAGACGCACACACCAGGCGAGCGCCTCGGAACGGGACCGGGCCACGCCGGAATCCACGAGGGTGTCCAGCACCTGGCGCTCGCTCTGGCGAAGTCGGGTCATCGCCGGAACCGCAAGGTGGGTGAAGAGCTGAGCGGTCTGTCCGATTTGCGCGCCCCAGGCAACGCTGCGGCCGTACTTGGCCTGGGCCTCGTCGGCGATCTTCATCCTTTGCCCGCGGGTTTCTTCACGCCAGCGAGTGATCCGGCCCTCCGCTGCCGCGGCCTCGCCGCTCTCGGGCGCCGGCAACTCACCAATCACGGTGATCTCGTCGCGGTCGACCGTGACCCGCAGGTCTCCGGTGAACCAGCCGTCCGGGATGCGCCCCGCGAACCAGCCGGCTGCGTCCGTGGCATCGGGCAGGTCGCCCTGTTGCCAGCCGCCGGGGCGACCGAAGGGTCCACCTCGTCGTAGCCCGCCTCGACCTCGTCGGCCGCGCGGACCTCCAGGGATGTGCGGACCCGCAGGGATGTCGTGTTCGTGTGTCATAGCTGGTCTCCTATCTCGATTACTTGATTACAACGTTACTGCGTTACAAGTGATCACAACAGGCTTCGCAGGTGGGGTATTGCGCGACTCCGTGCAGTACTGCCCATTCCCTCCAACGACCTCTCGCGTTAACGTGACCCCAGTAGCAAAGTTCACCGTGCTGACATCGGATGGTGACGGCCCAGTAACAATCGAGAGGCGACCCGACGGGCGCCACGCGAAAGGGATGGCAGAACCTATGACGACCACCGCAAGACTGCAGGTCCAGAGCGACGGTTCCACCAGCCACAGCCGGCTTGCCGCCTGGGTCGCTGAGGTGGCCGCGCTGACCACGCCCGACCGCATCTCGTGGGTCACCGGCTCTGACCAGGAGTGGAAGACGCTGACTGACGGGCTGGTCGCCTCTGGCACGTTTACCCGCCTCAACGAAGACCTCAAGCCCAACTCGTTCCACTGCGCCTCCGACCCCTCGGACGTCGCGCGCGTCGAGGATCGCACCTTCATCTGCTCGGTCGACGAGAAGGACGCCGGCCCCACCAACAACTGGATGGCGCCGGACCAGATGAAGACGATCATGGAGCACCTCTACCGGGGGTCGATGACCGGCCGCACGATGTATGTCATCCCCTTCATCATGGGACGCCTCAACGCCGAGGACCCCAAGTTCGGCGTTGAGATCACCGACTCGGCATACGTCGTGGTGTCCATGCGTGTCATGGCCCTGTGTGGCTCGGGCGTGCTGACGAGGATCGAGGACCTCGAGTCCGAGTTCGTCCCGGCGCTGCACTCGGTTGGCGCCCCGCTCCGGGCCGGCGAGAAGGATGTTCCCTGGCCGTGCAACGACACCAAGTACATCGTGCAGTTCCCCGAAGAGCGGACGATCTGGTCCTACGGATCGGGCTATGGCGGCAACGCCCTGCTGGGCAAGAAGTGCTACAGCCTGCGTATCGCGTCCGTGATCGCCCGCGATGAGGGCTGGCTGGCCGAGCACATGCTGATCCTCAAGCTGACCTCCCCTCAGAAGGAGACCCACTACATCGCCGCCGCCTTCCCCAGCTCCTGCGGCAAGACCAACATGGCCATGCTGGAGCCGACCATCCCCGGCTGGAAGGTCGAGACCCTCGGCGATGACATCGCCTGGATGAAGTTCGGCAAGGACGGACGCCTCTACGCCGTCAATCCCGAGTTCGGCTTGTTCGGGGTCGCCCCCGGAACCAACGAGAAGACCAACCCCAACGCGATGCGCACCATCGAGAAAGGCAACTCGGTCTTCACCAACGTCGCCCTGACCGAAGACGGTGACGTCTGGTGGGAGGGCCTGGAGAACATGCCGGCCCACGCTACCGATTGGAAGGGAAACCCCTGGACGCCCGAGGACGGTAAGAACGGCGTCCTGGCGAGCCACCCGAACTCCCGCTACTGCACCCCCATCCTTCAGTGCCCGATCCTCGCACCGGAGTATGACGACCCGCAGGGTGTGCCGATCTCGGCGATCCTCTTCGGTGGCAGGCGCAACTCCACGATCCCCTTGGTCACCGAGTCACGCGACTGGGTGAACGGCACATTTATGGGCGCGACCCTCTCATCCGAGACGACGGCCGCCTCGACCGGTGAGGTCGGCCTCGTTCGCCGCGACCCGATGGCGATGCTTCCCTTCATCGGCTACAACGCCGGCGACTATCTCGAGCACTGGCTCACCATCGGCAAGAGTGCTGACGCGACCAAACTGCCAAAGATCTTCTATGTCAACTGGTTCCGTCGCGACCACGAAGGTCACTTCCTGTGGCCGGGCTTCGGCGAGAACTCCCGCGTGCTCAAGTGGGTCGTGGAGCGCATAGAGGGCCGCGCCACAGCCACCGAGACGCCGATCGGCTACGTGCCCAGCATGGAGTCGCTAGACACTGATGGCCTAGACATGACACCGGAGCAGATCAAGGCAGCGCTGCACGTCTCCAAAGAAGAGTGGGAAGCCGAAGTTCCCCAGATCCAGGCGTGGTTCCACAAGTTCGGCGACACCCTGCCGACAACGCTTCTGACCGAGCTCGACGGACTCAAGGCCCGCCTCGGGCTCACGTAGGCGAAGCTCACTGCGAACGGCCCGCTCAGCCCAAGGCTGAGAGGGCCGTTGGTGGTACCTACACTCGCCAGCTCGACCACGATCGGCGGGCGACCCACGGATGGTGCAGGCCTGAGCCCGGACCTGTCCGTGGAAGGTCAGCTCCGCGGGATAGATGGCCTCATCAAGATCAGGCTGCACGCGTTCCCGGCACTGTTGGAGCGTCGCTCTGCGAGTGACCCACGAAGGAGAGCGACATGGAAGGCCCCACAACCCAAGGTTGAGGGGCCTTCCCGTTGGCGGAGGCGGCGAGATTTGAACTCGCGATGGGGATTAACCCAAACCCGCTTAGCAGGCGGGCGCCATAAACCGGGCTAGGCGACGCCTCCATGCCACCTTTGTCGATCACCGTTAACGGCGACCAGTTCGGGAGCCTGCACAGGCTACCGGTGTGGGGTGCAGTTACACAAAACAACCCACGATTTCGCTGGGACGCTCACGTTATGGCGGCCGTTGAGGCCGGGCTTCACTTGGCGCAGATGTTGCTGTCTGCGGTCCGGGCCTTGATCACAACAGCGGGCGGCGTGGCCGATGAGGTGGGTGTGTGCTTGGGCAGCGGAGTCGTTCCGACCCGGTTGGGCACCAGGACGACGTACGGGCTACCGGCGCCCAGGGTGACCTGGATGACGCTGCCCACGCTCTCGTCCTTCACGAGGGTGGCTCCGGGGAAGGCTGCCGCCACAGTGCGCGCCGCCTGGAGGTACTGGCTCGAGTAGCCGACGGTGACGCCCTTCGTGAGGCTGGGGCCGGTCGAGGTGGCGGTGATGTGAAACCCCTGGATGCGCAGGTCCGCCGCCGCCTGCTGCGCCCGGCCCGTGATCCCTGACGCGTTGGCGATCTGCACGGTGATCTTGTCCGGCCTGATCTTCAGCGCCGGCACTGCTGCGGTTGACGTGCCCGTGGGTGTTGGCTTTGGCGCCGGTTTGCTGCCCGGCAGGGGGGTGTCGTCGCGGATCGACTTCCACAACGCATCCGCGGCCGAGGTCCACTGCACCCGGTTGTGGTCTGGCGGGTACTCCTGGACCGGCACGGTCACGAACCGAACCTGGGAGGGCTTCAGACCGATCGCGCTCTGAGCAACCTCACGCAACGCATTCAGGTTGGCCAGGGCCGGATCGGTGGTCAGGGACTTGGTCGCCGCGTCCAGGAAACCGAAGAGCTTGTCCGGCCGCAGGAGCAGCTTGCTGCTGGTGGCCTCCTGGACCATCGCAGACAGGAATGCCTGCTGCCGGCTGATCCGGCCCAGGTCAGACCCATCCGTGCCGACGTTGTGCCGGGCCCGGACGAAAGCCAGCGCCTGCGCACCGTTGACCCGGCTACGCCCGGCCGGAAGGTGCAGACCGCTGTATGAGTCGTTGATGGCCGTGGGCACGCAGACCTCTACTGAACCAAGTGCCTCGACCATCGACTGGAAACCCAAGAAGTTCAGCACCATGAAGTGGTCGATGCGGATGCCCGTGTTCCCCTCAAGCGTGCGGATGAGGCACGCGGGGCCACCCAGGGAGAAATTGGCGTTCCACATCCGGATCGGACCGTCTGCGACCGGGCTGTTCGGGTTCTTGCAGTTGCTGGGTGCGTGGGTCATCGAGTCACGGGGAACACTGACCACCACCGCCGACTTTCGGTCGCCGGACAGGTGCACGATCAGGGTCGTGTCCGAACGCGCCCCACCCGCGTCTGCGGTCGTACCGAATTCTGTGGTGCCCAAGGCACGGGTGTCCGAGCCCATTACCAGGATATTCATCGGCTTGAGGTTGGTGCCCCGGTCAGCACTGCTGACCGGACGCTTGCCCAGCAGCTTGGAGACGTCAAGCTGGCTGATGTTGCTGTTGAGCTTGAAGTAGACCAGGACGCCCATGACCAGCAGCAATGCCAGTCCACCAGCCAGCACGATCGTGCCGAGCCGCAGCCAGGGATGACGGTGCGACTTCCTATACGCCTGTTGAACCTCGTGCCGGGAAGCATCGTGGCGAGTGGGGCCGGACCCCGGGCTAGAACCCGCATCAGGGTTCAACTGCTCGTCGCCTGATCCCGGCTCCGTCACGTGTGCAACCTCCGGTCACATCCATCTCGAGCCACGGTTCAGGCCACGGCTCGGCCGGGGAAGCTCGCGCGTCTCATTGGGTGGCCCCCAGGGGCACTATGGGTCAGCAGTATGACGGTGATTCCTGTGAACGCCCCCAGAAGACGGCCTGGCCTCTTCTAGCCCTCCCCCCAGACAGGGGCTGGCCCGCCGAGTCAGGCGAGGGTCTCGACGTTCAGATCGCCGGCCGCGTATCTCTTGCGCAGCACCTTCTTGTCGAACTTGCCCACACTGGTCTTGGGGACCTCGTCGATGAACGCCCAGCGCTCAGGCACCTGCCACCGGGCGACCTTGCTAGAGAGGAACTCCCGCAGCGTGGCAGCATCGATGGCCGAGTCAGCAACACGAACCACCATGGCCAGTGGCCGCTCCCCCCACTTCTGGTCTGGAACGCCGACCACAGACGCCTCGAGCACATCAGGGTGAGCCATCAGCGCATTCTCGAGATCAACGGAGGAGATCCACTCACCGCCGGACTTGATCACGTCCTTGGCACGGTCGGTGAGCTGCAGGAAACCGTTAGAAGTCAGGGATCCGACGTC
>ODAK010006433.1_pt1 | contig 11858 bp, 9 predicted proteins | sample 1539591 | NCBI WGS metagenome assembly ODAK01 (sample SAMEA3539303, study PRJEB22396) | soil metagenome | biome: tundra; feature: field; material: soil | place: USA | collected 2010-05 | depth 0.15 m | reverse complement strand
CCTGCTTTCCCGTATCCCACAAGCGCCCGATCGCCAGCACCGACTCTTCCTTGGTGACAAAGGGATTGAAGTAGATGGGATTACGTCCGGGAGGAATGATGTGCCCTTCGAAATCGTCGCCGTAAGCGATGCGCAACATCTCTTGCATCCAGTGCGATGTGGAGACGACGGCCTCGGCACGCCTCAAGCCCGCGATCATGGTCTCGCGATACCACTTCAGCCACGCCGACGCGGCGGGTTCGTGTCCGTGGATGCTCAACCACCACGTGATCACGTCGCCATGCGCCACCACGAGTCGCGGCGTTGGCACCGGCAGCGCTCCAAAACTAAGCTGATTCAAATGCAGAAAATCGGGACGGGTGTCGCGAATGATCGCGCAAAGATAATCCTGCGCCGCGTGGAAGTCCTGCTCACCTTCCTCCATCCAGTCCAGGCGAAACGCGGTGGGATGATATTCGAGCCCATGCAGCGCATCCATCCAGGCCGTCTGATGTGGAAGGGGAATTTCTCCAAAGCTGACGAGCGTGACCTGAGCCCCATGAGTGACCAGGCCCGAGACTAGCTCACGCGCGTACGTCCATACTCCGCTGAACGTGTCAGCCGTGACCAATACGCGCACAGAACCCCCCGGGGGGATCGAGGCTTGGGAGTTGCCCTCGGCCTACCGCCCACCAGTTTAGGGGAGAGGACCGTGCCTAGGGAAGCGTTTTCTTGGGTATTCCGCAAGCGGGCGCCCCATCCTTGCGCAATTTCTTGCGCAAGAGCCTGCCCTGAGAGGAGTCGAAGGGCGGATTCCATTACCCGCCGCCGTAATCGGAACCTTCAGTCGGGTGCCCCATCCTTGCGCGGTTTTTGCGCAAAGGTGGGATTCCACGATCGCCTGTAATTTCTCAATGGGCTGGCCACCAAATCAGTCTCCTTACTTGCCCGCTGCGGTAATCGGCACCTTGATCGGGCTTCCGTGCAAATTGTACGTACAATCATGAGATACGGCAGCTTGGCGCTGGAGCGCCGCGATGCTCTATGTCGAATCTGCCCATTGGGTTACCGCGTGCCGATCTCCGAGATGATCCTTCATTCTGATCACTTTCGGCTGTACCAGGATCCGCATCGTCCACAGCAGATCGTCGAGGGAGGTCCCGAACCCGAAGTGAGTATCCACAAACGCCAGTTCCGACGCCGGCAGGGTCGCGCGGCCGGAGATCAGCACCACCGGGACATCCGGCACCAGGTATTTGATCTCCTGCGCCAGCTTCGTTCCCGACATCAGCGGCATTTCATAGTCGAGCAGTGCCAGATCAAAGTATGTTCTCTGGCAAAGCGCGAGCGCCTCGATGGGGTCATTTTTGGTGATGACCCGGAATCCGCATTCCTCCAGGACACTGGCGAGCAATCGGCTGGATTTGAGATTGTCATCCACGTAGAGCACTGTGGTTCGGTTGTCCATTACAAACCTCCGTTCCTTTGGTGAAGAACGCAATGTGCAGGCCGGCCTTGCGGAGGAAATGGGTGAAGATTTGTAAACTACGGTCGTTGGCCGTTGGTCGTTCGCCGTTTTCTCCCGACAACTAACGACTATCGACCGGGATTGCTGGCGGTGGCTGCCATCGACAAATGATTGGCCTCCAACTCCTTTTCCGCCGGAGCCTCGCAAGGCAGGGTGAACTTGAAAATGGAACCGTGGCCAGCCGCTGCCTCGACCCAGATCTTTCCGCCAGAGTGTTCGATGATTTTCTTGCATATGGCCAGACCAATTCCGTTGCCCGGGTATTCGGTTCGTGTGTGGAGGCGTTGAAAGACCACAAAAATATTTTGCGCGCTCGCGGGAGAAATGCCGATGCCGTTGTCGCGCACGCTGAACAACCACTGAGGTCCCAGTTTATCGGCCTGTATCGAAATCACCGGCGCTTCTGGCCCGTGGAACTTGATCGCGTTTCCAATCAGATTCTGGAAGACCTGGAGCAACTGCGAGCGGTCCGCCCACACCACCGGCAGGGAAGCATGGGTGACCACCGCGCCACTCTCCTGAATCGCCGGATCGAGACTCAGCAGGACCTCTTCGATCGCCGTTACACAATCGACGCGTGTGCATGGGGCACAACTCCGGCCCACCCGCGAAAAGGCCAGCAGATCCTGAATCGGGGCCTGCATGCGCAAGGCTCCCTCGCAGGCATAGCCGATGAATTTGTCGCCATTCTCATCAAGCTTGCCGCGATAGCGTTGCGCCAGCAACTGGGTGTACGCCGCAACCATGCGCAGCGGCTCCTGCAGGTCATGTGACGCCACATAGGCGAATTGCTCGAGGTCGGCGTTGGAGCGGGCCAGTTCTTCGGCTTGCAGGGCCAGTTTTTCGGACTGCTCGGCCAGACGCCTATCGGCTTGCTTGCGTTCGGTAATGTCGCGCGCAATCTTCGAGGCGCCCACGATCGTCCCCTGGCTGTCCCGAATGGGCGAAATCGTCGCCGAAATATCGATGCGCGCGCCATCCTTCCGCACCCGCACGGTTTCGAAATGGTGGACTCGTTCCCCGCGCGCAATGCGCGCCAGAATTTCGGATTCCTCCTGCGCCCGCTCCGGCGGCAACAGTCGATCCAGTGACTGGCCCACCGATTCCGACGCGGTGTAGCCGAAAACTTTCTCCGCGCCCGTATTCCAAGCCGTCACTATCCCGTCCAGGGTCCGGCTGAGAATCGCGTCATCGGACGACTCGACCACCGCTCCCAAGTGTTCCCGCACTTCCTCCCCCCGTTTGTGTTCGGCGATGGCCCGCAGCCCTGCGATCCCAAAGCTCAGATTGGTGGCAAGCTCCTCCAGAAGACACTGCTCGGCAGGATCAAAACTTCCTGTGTCCAATGCGTAGATCGAAATCGCTCCCAGAACTTCAGCGCCGTTTTTGAGCGGCAGGCTTAGGCACGAACGGTATCCGCTTTTTGTCGCCCGCTCGCGCCAGGGAGCAAACAGCGGATCGGAATTGATATCCCGGCATAACGCGGGCCCGCGGGTGCGGATCGCCGTGCCCGCGGGTCCTCGGCCACGGCCTTCTTCGGCCCACGTTACCTTGGCGGCATCCAGGTAGCCTGTCTTCAGCCCGCTTTGTCCCACGACCCGAATCGTCTTTCTTTCGTCGAACTCGGCGTACCCCACCCAAGCCATACGGTAGCCGCCATGGTGCACCACCAAATCGCAGATTTGCTGCAGCAGGCTCGGTTCATCCGTTGCCCGTGCCAACACCTGGTTGCAGTCGCTCAATAAACGCAGTGCCCGCTCCGCCTGCTTGCGCTCGGTAATATCGGTGCGGATGGCTACGTCCTGCCTGGGTTTACCATCCGCTTCGGCGAACGGAACAATGGTGGCGGCCAGCCAGTAGATCGATCCGTCCTTGGCTCGGTTCTTAATTTCGCCGTGCCACACCTGGCCATTGGCGATGGTCTGGTACATCTGCTGGAAAAACTCTCTCGGATGGTAGCCGGAGTTCAGGATGCGGTGATTCTGGCCGATCAGTTCATCCCTGGAATATTGACTGATGTCGCAGAATTTCTGGTTGACGTAGGTGATCGTGCCCTGGACGTCGGTAGTGGCCACAATGGCGTGCTCGTCCAGAGCGAACTTCTGGTCGGCCAGTTCCTTGAGCGCGGCCTCGCTGGTGGCCAGGCTTTGCTTCAACGCCTGTTGCGTCGACGTCCGCTCGGCGATTTCGGATTGCAGAGCCGCGGTGCGCTCGGCTACCCGCCGCTCCAAGGTCGCATTGAGTGCATCGCTGCGATCGACGATGAAAGCGATCCAGGTGATGAAGCCAATCAGCAAAGCGCCGCACCCGATGGCAAGCAGACTCGCTTCCACCCAGGTAAAGCGAGCCTCCGTAAGCAGAGTCTTCGATGTCGACCAGCCGATAAGGCAGAGCACCAGCAAAGCGGCGGGAAGTGCGCTTCGCAACAACTTTGCGCCCGCGTTCCGGCTGGTAAGAAGTCCGCTCAAGGCCCAGGTGGCGCGCGAACACACGAGCCCGCTGGCCAGCACAAAAAAAGTCACAACGGCGGGCAAGGCCATGGTAATGCCGGTGGCTTTGGGCTGGAGAACCAGGGCGAAGAGCCCAAAAATAGCACCGATCGCTGCTGCAAAAGAAAGGAACTGGGCCGGCCAATGACCCCGTCGCGTCTTCCAGTCGAGCAGCAGGAGGGCGGAACCAAGAAGCAGGAAATCCACGGCCGCGAGGGTAGCCATCAAGCCCGGCCGCACGCCCGCAATCGCGTCGGCGGGCGGAACGACGACCAGCAACCGGTCAATGCGTAAATCCCAGTCAAGAATGTGTTCCGCCAAACTCAGCAGCGCCACCAGGCAGACGATGGCCGCTGCGGCATCGGCGGCCAGCTTTCGGGTCAGTTTCGTCAGCCATGCGCTGGTCCGCGCGAGAGGCTGGTTGTCCCGCCGTTTTCTCTTAAACCACAGGGAAACGCCGAGCAGAACCAGGCAGGCAGCGGCGTTCGGCACAATCCTGACGGGCGCGACCGCCCAGGTTTCGAGAACTTTGATGTGAAGCTTCCACCCCGCCAAGGCCGACAGCCCGGCCACCACTGCAAACACCGCGGCGGCGGAGGCGAGGACCCTGAGCCGCTTGACCAGGCTGGTGACAAGTTTTTCCTGCCGTTCCTCTTCCACCCGCTTGCGCTCGGCAAGTTCCCGGTCCAGTTTGCGATTGACTTCATCCAGATACATGCGGCTGGGGAGAGAAATCACCTTGGGGACGAGCGGTATGAGCATCGCCGCCGTGACCACGGAAACCCCCGCCGTGATCGCCTTGATGACGCCCGCCAGCAAGTAGCTGCCATGCCAGACGTTCCAGATTTCCAGCAGGTGGGTGGTGCCACAGGCCAGGATGAACCCCCCGAACATGTAGAAGAGCCGGTTGAAAAGGAGAAGACGATTCTTGAGGATGAAATAGATAAGGATGATGGGAATGCAGTAATACGAGAGCGCGATCAAGCCGTCAGAGACGACGTGCAGCCACACGATTCGCGGATCCCAGCGGTAGCAGAAGCCATGCGGCATGAAATCAGACGACAGCAATGGTTGGAAAAATCTCATGACGCTGGTATTTGCCTCGTAGTGTTATCGGCACGAAGTGGTGGTTAGCAGTAAACGGGCGGTTTACTTGGTGTCGGGACGAGCTCATGCAGCGGCAATACAATCCGTCTGGCCCCGTCTGGCCCCTACAACCGGGCGAGCAGTCAACCTCTCCACCAATAGACGGTCAGGCGCCGACAGCTTGTTTGGCCTCCTGCTCCGCTGCCACGCTCTCCAATTGCCTTCTCAGCTTTTTCACCAGATCGTGCACCGACTGCAGCTTGTCGGCTGCCGGCGGGGGCAGCCCGCGAGTTTCCATGGCTAATTCCGTGGCCAGCAGCAGCGCGGTCACGGTGCCATTCAGTTCACTCGAGATCGCGCCCAGCGCGGCCCGGCGGGCCCTCAGTTCTTCGCGCCGGCGGCGCTCCACCGCCGACCGGACCTCCCGCACCAGACGGTCCATTCCACTGATCGCCAGGTTGACTTGCACCGGAAGGGCGGTGCCCAAGTGCTCGAAGATGCTCCCGGCTTCCTGCTCCCCAGTTTCGAGCAGATACTGATCGAGCACCACGACCAGGTAGCATTGCGCCCGCAAGAGTGTGGTTGCCCGCGCCAGACTTTCCGCTACCACGACCGTTTCTCCGGTCGCTTCCTGCAACGCCGCCGAACATTCGCGTGCCCGATCGCTCGGCGTCGCCAGAAGGATCATGGTGGATCCTTGTGCAACTTCCGGGCCAATCGCTTTTGCCTCAGAAGGAATGACTTGCGCGGCCGCCGCTTCGCGGAACTCCCGTTCTGGCATCTGCGCTGGGTTCGACAACTCAGTTTTGGGACTAGAAGAATTTGTAATTGGTAATTTGTGATTTGTAATTTAAGTGCGGGACGAGCGCTTCTTTCGGGTTCAAATTAAAAATTGCCAATCAACAATTACAAATTCCTTGACTCATATTCTTTCAGTTTGCGGTAGAGCGTTGTTTTTCCGATGCCCAGCAGCTTTGCCGCCAGCATCTTGTCCCCGTTAACCTGGGTCAGCGCATGGAGAATGGTCTGCTTCTCCAGTTCCGCGATGGGCACGATGCCGTTGGCCGGCTGGCTCACGGCCATCAATTCCATGGGCGCGCTGTAAATCTGTGTGGGAAGGTCGCGAAGCTGAATCTCGTGCGCGCTGCTCAGTGCGCAGGCCCGCTCCAGCGAGTTTTCCAGTTCGCGCACATTTCCGGGCCAGTCGTAATTCAGCAGCGCCTTGAGGGCCTCGTCGGAAATGGTCTTTTCCATGCCGGCGTCGCGCCCGATGCGTTCCAGAATGTGCGCCACCAGCAGCGGGATGTCCTGCCGGCGCTGGCGCAACGGGGGAAGGCGCAGGGTCAGCACGTTCAGCCGGAAAAAAAGATCGCGGCGGAAAGTGCCCTGGGCCACGGCCCGTTCCAGGTCGCGATTGGTCGCGGCCAGAATCCGCACGTTAATCGGAACGCGTTTCACGCTCCCCACTGGACGAATCTCCTTTTCCTGAATTGCACGCAGCAGTTTCGCCTGCAAGTCGACCGGAAGATCTCCAATTTCATCGAGAAATATCGTGCCCCCTTCGGCCATGGCCAGCAGTCCATCCTTGGGATTGGTGGCGCCCGTAAACGCGCCGCGCACGTGGCCGAACAGTTCGCTCTCGATCAAGGTCGGCACCAGCGATCCGCAGTCCACCGGCATAAAGGGTTTATTGCGGAAGATGCCCGAGAAGTGAATGGACTTCGCGACCAGTTCTTTGCCGGTGCCGCTTTCGCCCAGAATCAGCACTGGATGCACGCTCTGCCCGGCTTTGGCGATGATGCGGAATAGTTTCTCCATCTCCGGCGCGCGCCCTATGAGGTTGCCGAACCCCTGCCGCGATTTGATGGTTTCGCGGAGCACGCGGTTCTCGGTCTTCAGGCGCAGGTGGCCGGCCACCCTTTCCAGCAGCAGACGCAGTTCTTCCATGCTGAAGGGCTTGGTCACATAGTCGTACGCTCCATCCTTCATTGCCTGCACCGCGGACTGCACCGTTCCATGGCCGGTTACCACGATGACCAGGGCGTCGGCCCGATGCTTCTTGATGGCGTGCAGAGCGTCCAATCCGCCTGCGCCCGGCCGCAGATCGAGCAGCACGGCGTCGGTGCTGACGCTGTCCAGCAGCCGGTAGGCATGTTCGGCGGATTCCGCTACCTGGGTGTTGAAGCCGAGCGACTGCGCTACCTCGCGGCAGGACTCGCGGATGGTGCGGTCATCCTCCACGATCAGCAGGTTGAGAAAATTCGCACCTTCGATTTGTGCGGGATGGTTATGGTTACGGCTGAGAACGGCGGCGGTCGATGCGCTGAACATGGTGAAACCTCACTTGGGATGCAGGACTTCACTTGCGATTAACAGACATAAAAGATGCGTAGAAGCGGGGCTTGCCCCGTCTCCTTCCGTCGCGGGAGACGCGGCAAGCCGCGTCTCTATAGGGAAGTGCAGGTGCGCGGCTTCATGCGCTGGATCTTCTCGGGCGGCTCTCCTCCGCCGGCAGTTCGATGGCCGGCAGAAACACTTCGATCGACGTGCCGCGTCCCGGTTCGCTTCCGACCTCGATCAGGCCTCCCAATTCGCTGACAATGCGTTGCACCGTCGCCAGCCCCAGACCGGTGCCTTCTCCGGGTTTCTTAGTGGTGAAAAAAGGCTCGAACAGGCGGGCGCGCGTCGCCAGATCCATACCGCAGCCGTTGTCTTTCACCCGCAGAGAGACGGCGCGCCGGGCCGCGCCCGGATTCGGCGATGCGCTGGAATTTTTAGCGGCGGACGGGTTGGGGAATTCCGCGGCCCGCGTAAACAGGCCTATCATTCCGCCTTGCGGCATCGCATCGCGTGCGTTCAGCACCAGATTCAGCAGGATCTGCCGCAACTGCGCCGGGTCGGCGAGCACCAGTCCCGCGCCGGAGTCGCGTTGAGTGCCGGACGCGGCTTCGGGCGCGGTCTCTGAGGGAGCCTCTGGAGCCGTGTCCGGCGCAGCGTCTAATGCCGTGTCCAACACTACGATCAGTTCAATCCGTTCACCCAGCAACCGCCGCAACAGGTTTTTCGTGGAGGTTACGACTCCGTTGATCGGAGTAGGCCGCGGTTCCGTGATTTGCTTGCATGCGATAGCCGAGAGTTGTTGCGTCAATGCCGCTCCGTGTTCACTTGCCATGCGGACGCCATCAAGGTGCTGGCTCAGTTCGCCCGGCTCTAATCCGGCATTGGCAAACCCGGCGCTCAAGAGATCGCAGTACAACAGAACGCCGGTCAGCAGATTGTTGAAGTCGTGCGCAACTCCTGCCGCGAGCCGTCCGACGACCTCCATTTTTTCGGCTTGCCGCAACTGTTCTTCAATATGTTTGCGTTCGGTCGCGTCGGCGAGCACTGCGATCAGGAAGGCGGGCTGGCGGTTCGTGCCACGCCCCACCGACAGCGTCAGATTCCCCCAGAACTCGGAACCATCTTTGCGACGGTAGCGCTTTTCGACCTCAAACGAGTCGCGATCGCCTCGCATCAGCTCATACAACTTCTGTTCGACCGGCGATCGTTCGACCGGCGAAGGTCCGGCGATGGAAGCGTGGCCAGTATTTTCCGGAGAAAGTCCGCGCTCAAGTTCGGGACGAAGTTCGGGGCAAGGTTCGGGACAGATTTCGGGACACAGTTCGCGGGCATGCGCGCCGGCCAGTTCATGCCGGCTGTACCCAAGCATTGTGCAGAGTGCCGGATTCGCATCGAGAATCCGGCCATCGAACTGGCAAATTGCGATTCCAGTCGCCGCCCCTTCAAACATTGCCTCGAACCAGGGATCGGGAGCTTGACTGCGCGCCGCTGCGGATTGAGTCACTACATTCATAACGAAAGGTCTCGCTTCTCAGGTGCCAGGTCTCAGGAAAGCAAGTTAAGACGCCTTGCCATTGGGCAAAATCCGATTCCAAAGCGGGAATGAGTCGGTTGTAACTCTTCCGCAAATGGAGCGGGTCTAACCTGATTAAGGAAAGTGTAATGGGAAAGCCGTTGCGGCTAAGTGAGGCTCATCACATCCAATTTGTGATGATTTCGTGGGGAGGAATGAGGTCAAAGGCGGGGTCGTCTAGCCTCTTATATGTCATCTTATATGTCAGTCTAAGCGCGGGCCTTTTTTGCGGACATGCAGGAGCTTCTCAACCTCGGCGACGATGCTTCCGGACTGGTCCTTGAGCTCTACGGTGAGCAGGCGTTCGATCTTTTCCTCGGAATTCAGAGCTTGCCTGATTTCGTTAAGCTGCTCGTCGGATAGCCGGAAGCTCGCGGAAATCGTTCCACGACCCGGCTTCCGGAAGCGGATGCTGGCCGCCTTGTCCCAAACAATATAATCCTTGCCCAGACTCTCGATCAGCATGAGCATAAAGAACGGGTCGGCCATCGAGTACAGCGATCCTCCATAATGGGTGCCAACGTAATTCCGGTTCCACCAGCGCAGCTTCATCTCAACGTCAATCGCTTTCCAGTCAGGAGCGATACGCCGCACCCGGATTCCCGCGCCCAGAAAAGGTGGCCAGATGTTCAAGAGCATTCGCATGGAGAGCATCGAAGTTGTTTTCACCTCGGGGAATTTTGCTGCGGTTCCGCTTGCACTCTTAGTTTAATAGCCGCTTGGAGACAGTGCTGGCTGGGTACGTTAAGCGCATATTGATATTCTAGTTAGAACAACATGCCACCTCCCGTCCATCATGTTGCGGTTGTCCTGCTGGCGCTCGGCCTTATCTGCGGCTGTGGACGCCCACCCGCCGAGGATGCCGCCAACTCGGATTCGCAGAAGCTGCCCTTCGACCGTCAGCCACGCTCGACCGGCATTTCGCCCAGCCAGACGCTGATTCCATCCACTACCAAGCTGCCCGAGGGGACTGCCCTTACGATTCGCCTGCAGAGCCCTCTTTCGAGTGTGTCATCGCATGCCGGAGACACGTTCAGCGCAACTATCGATGAGCCGGTGGAGATCGACGGCAAGACGCTGGTTGCCCGTGGCACAACAGCGACCGGCCGGGTGCTCGAAGCTAAGCCGGCGGCGAGTTCTCACGGGCGCTCGCCCGGAACTTATGTGCTCGTACCCGGCTATCTGCGGCTGGTGCTGGTGAGTTTAAATGCCGGCGGCAAAACGGTCATGATCGAAACCTCCAGCATCTTTGCCAAGGCGGGTCCCCACGAAAACCAGAAGTCCGCTCTCGGCAAGGCTCCCGGCGCAACGGCGAAGGACAAAGATATCGTGTTCGACACGGACCGCCGTCTCACCTTCCGCCTCGCCCAGTCTGCTGATTTGCAATAATGCTCAAGTCGACGACAGGAGGATCTGCATGCTGTATTTGCTTTGGGTTGTGCTGATCGGAATTCTGGCCGGCTGGCTGGCCGGTCAGATCTATAAAGGGCGCGGCTTTGGTCTGCTCGGAGATCTCATCGTCGGTATCCTCGGCTCGCTGCTGGGCAGCTTCATCTTTGGATTGCTGGGGATCGTTGCCTACAGTTTGCTCGGACGCCTGGTGATGGCGGTGGTGGGTGCGATCGTGTTGCTTTGGTTGATCCGCGTAATCAGAAAGGCGTAGGTTTCGGGAAACTCTTCCTGCTTTACTCGCGGGTTCTGCCGCGCGACGGATCGCTTGAAGTTGCCACGTCGAGGTCGACGTGCAGTTTCTGGGCCGGCTCTCCCGCGGAAACTACGCCAGGCGGATAGCAATTCTTATCCTTATTGTAGTTCGCTGGGCAGCGGCCAGAAAAATCCGGGCGCTTCGGTGACTGGGCGAATTGCCAAGCATCGGCAAACGGAATCCCGCTCGCCTCTGGCGAAAGACCTTTTCGTGAAACCGTGCAGCCGGGAGAGGGCGGACACGAGTCATTGACGACCCAATATTTTATTTTTCTTCCAGCTGAGTTTTGCCGGATGTCTTCAGCGGTCACGATGGAAGTGCGAGAGTCTTCTCGGGCAGCAATACCCGAGCAGTACACTCCCGCCGCAAAGTGTGCGGCAGTTACTCCATCGACCCAGGCATGAAGATAGGCGCGTTGTTCGGGAAGAAGGCGGCCGCCTTGTTCCTGGTCGAGGAAGATGATGGTGTGGAGTGGAAAGCCTTCCGCACGCGCCGCCGAAACCGCAGCAGCGGCATCGGAGTTGCCCAGCTTCACGGCGTCTCCGGCAGACTTGATCTCGGCGTAGGTACGGCCATTGAACAAAACCAGGAAGCCGAAGCCTGCGGATTGGAGGGTCTGCCGTTTTCCAGCCCAGGAGTTAGTGTTCGCTCCCGGCGGAGGATTCAGCCAGTAGCCGGAATAGGAGAAGGTCTGGCGGAGAATCTTCAAGTTCGAATCGCCGGGATAGTCGTTGCGATCGAAGCCAATGTATCCAGCGGGCGTTGAACCCGCACCAGAGCTAGCCAAGAGTTGGAAACTGGCGAGTGGCAAGGCCAGGAGCCCCGCGATTAGCGGCAATGCTTTCATTTTGGGAAGTCTCGCGGTGATGAGAATGACTTCTACGGGCAATTCTATCCTCAGCCAACGCCACTCTTACCAGTGAACCAGACCCTCGCGGTCCTCGACCAGCACGACCTCATATTTTTCCAGCATCGGCATCAGGACGTTCTCCAGTTCGTCCTTCCAAAATTTCCCTTCATAAAACTTTGCTTTCATCGGTTCGCGCGACGGAAGGTCAGGAAAGCCGCGCATAAAAAAGAAAGTGTCGGGATCTTCGACGGAGAGAAATGGGCCCAGTATTTTCATTCCGATTTCTGCGTGGGCCGGGACTGACTTGG
>ODAK010006432.1_pt1 | contig 11862 bp, 11 predicted proteins | sample 1539591 | NCBI WGS metagenome assembly ODAK01 (sample SAMEA3539303, study PRJEB22396) | soil metagenome | biome: tundra; feature: field; material: soil | place: USA | collected 2010-05 | depth 0.15 m | reverse complement strand
GTGGCCAAAGCCGACCATTCCGCAGCAGTTGCATCTAGATCTAACAGTGAGCAGTCTTGGCGAGTTAATTTCCGCGCACTCACGGGTCGTTGAACTTGGTGGTGAGTTGCGCCTAGACCGATCGAGTTCTACTGAAGAGCCGTTACAGGTATTTCTAGATCCCGACGGACACCCATTCTGCATTTTCGTCGTGGAGCGCGACTGAGCGAACTCGTGTCGGAGACCCGACGTGAAAGAAATGTCACTTTACGTTGGCGGCAACCTGAATGGAAAGATTATTCATAGGCTGGCTCAATGAAGGTGCAACCAAATGCAAATGCAAATGCATTGGCTTCACTTCTGGCATTCGGAGTGCTCTTGGCCGGATGCTCATCTCCGTCATCGGCGAGCATTTCGGCTGCGACCGTTCAAGGACCGCCGGGACATCGTTTTGCCTTGTCCTTTCTCGAAACATCAAGTCCCAAGGCACCGAGTGGACAAAAAGGTGAAAGCGGCATTTTGGTGCCGACGAAGCACGGTGCAAGAGTCCAGTCGAATTCGTACTGGACTAGTCGCAGAGTTCACGCCTTCGTTTATGACCTGACCAATGAAGTTCCGGGAACTCGCATCAATTCGTTCTTGCGCGGCTTCCTTCCCACGTCGCACGGTGGTCGGATCATCAAATGGTTGGGTCTTCCCGCGGCGACTGAATCCGTCCCTTGCTCGACCTCAGCTGGATCATGTTCGGGCGTGGTAAGTGCGCTTGTGGTCTCGGGAATTCGGGTCAGGGCGCATCGGTGACAATCCTCCTCAAGTACTGACCTGAATCCGAGGGCCGCGGTCGTCGGCGGGACGGCCTATTTACTGGGTAGAAATTGCTCCCGACTGGCAGATTAATCAGGTATCGACTTCCAAGTTCCGCGCCTCAGAAGCAGAGGGTAGCGACGGGACGAGCGCATGAAGTCGGGCAATCATTTCAAGAGTGACCGAGGCTCGGCCCCGAAGGCGAAGCACGCCACTAGGCCAATGGTGTTCCAGTGACGGCGACCACTCCTACGTAGCCGCCCACGATCCGAGCCTTCGCTGAACTTGTCGCGCTCGGTACGTACACAGCCAACTCCTGGTCCATCGTCCACGAAACAGTCGAGTAGTGACCTGCCGGCAAGACGCTCCACCACGACGTTGCTCCGTGGCTCCAAATGACGTATTCGTTCGCGGCGGCCGGCTTCTCACTTACTGCCTCACGCACCGTGAATAGGGCCAGCGCGCCACCGTCTTTGGTCTCGTACGCACTTACGTCCGAGGGGGTGATCGTCGACGCGCTGAAACTTAGGACCAGCCCGTGATAGATGCCGACATCACGATGCGGGTCCTCGAGGCCGATCGTTCCGCAATGACCGTACGCGAAAACACTCGCCGGCAAGAGAGATCCCCCGTCGCCGGTACGCGCCTGCGCATTCAGTGCGACGACAACGGTAGTTGGCAAAGTCGATATCTTCGACGCGTACGAACCTCCGCTGGCGAAATGGCCGTGACCCGACGAACTCGTCAGGAACGCTGGTACGGACGACAATCGTGCCAAGAGAGGCTCAAGACTCACGCGCCAAGGACTGGACGAGGAGTTCTTTTGCTCAACGAGGATGTTCCCGCCTCCCGGGCAGACGCGATCGGCGCTCGGTGTCCCCGGCGACGACGATTGCTTCATAATCGCAACGAATCTCTCCGGGTACGACGACTGGGCGGGCACCGAACTCTCAGTCACGGTGCCGTAGTACGGATAGTAACGAGAACCTTGCAACGTCTTAAAGCCACTTAGTTTCGCCGCTCGAAAGGCCGCGTCATCCATAACGAGAGCCGAACCTTCCTCATGAGAGGCCTGCAGCGCGTAACTCAAGTTGGTGTTGTCGGTATTGTTGACCGCGTAGTCGTCAGCGATGATGGTCTTCACGTCGATGGATTTGACCTTGGCGGCCAAACTCGGCGTCGTCACGGTGAACTGGCTCGCGGCAATCAGCAGCGCCGCGACCGAGAGTTGAACGACGGTTCGTCGCCGCGGCACAGAAACGTTCTCTCGTGTCCACGCGATCACGTCGTCCACCGAGAAGGTGCGCCGTTGCCTTGAACCCGCCCCTAAGCACTGTTCGCGTCCTTTATCCACGCCTACCCCCCAGTGTGAAGCATTCAGAAGAGTATGGCACAGAGGGTCACGGATATAGATCAGGCACGGGCGGAGATCAAAGACGTCATTGTAGGTAGGTAGAAGTCGACAGATTGGTTAGAGAGCAATTTGGCCTTCAGCCCATCGTGTTAGGCGCCATTAGATTGTTGGTGTCGGAGACCCGACGCGACACACTTCGTAGAGCGTCACTTCCGTTTTTGATCCCGGTTGCTTAGACGGTTGCTTGTATAGGAGCCCGTCGATCGCTAACTGACGCCGTTTAGAACCTCAATCAATGTACCGAAATGACCGACGAGCTGAGTAACTTTGACCCCTTGCACGGAGTGCAAAGGGTCAGGTCAGAAACGGTTTCTTCGAGCCACTTTGTTCGGACTAAACGCCTTGCAAACAAAGGAGTTTCATCGAGTGGAGGTAAGGGGATTCGAACCCCTGACCCCTTGCATGCCATCGGCTCGAGTTCCGTTCATAAGCGTACAAATTGGACCAGATTGGTTGCAACCGATGAGCTTTCAATTCATCTCCGTTCATCACAATTCGTTGGAATTCGTTTGAACTGCTGAAGCTTTTGCTGAAGTAAACCGACAGCAGTCCCGACTGGCGGGGATCGAGTTAAATCAATGGTCAACTACTCACTGGTCAAACAACCAATAAGACTTATGACTAAATAGGGGAGCCATGACTGTTACTCCAAAGGAACCGCCGCAGTTAGTGCGAGTATGCACTGATGATGGCGATCCGACGATTGACGCATTCGGCAAGGTCGAGATGAAGGGCATCGACTTCATAGAGTCATGGGCAAGACACGGACGGCCGAGAGAGCTCTATGCGGTATGGATGGCTTCGAACGTCGCCTATATCTACATCGTTGTTGGGCCGATTTCCACAACGCTTCACCGTGCCGACATCTCGTCCATCGTCGGGCCGCTTGTTGGTCTCCCTATCTACGCATTCGGCCGCAAGACCATACTGGCGAATGCGCGATGACGGTTGCGGGCAGGTTTAAACACGGATTGCCGGTCGTCGACCGCTGGTTCAGCACTCTGGAGGTGACGGAGACGTTGACAGTCGTCAGTGAGCCCTATGTGCATCCGTTTCTACGAGCGAACATCTGGCATCTGCGCGGCCGAGACCGTGATTTGATTGTTGACTCGGGCTTGGGTATCGCACCATTGAGTGACGAGTTGCCTCGCCTGTTCCAGCGAGATCCGGTGGTGGCAATCACCCATGCACATTTGGACCATCTCGGCGGTGCTCACGAGTTCATCGAATGTCATGCACATCCGACTGAGCCGATCACGGATCCGTGGCCGGCAAGTCTCAATGGCCCGGAGCTCACAGGTCAACTTGATCTCGATCCAGCGGAGTTGCCGGAGCGACTACCTGACTTTCTCTTATCAGCCGTTCCACGTAATGGCCTCTTGACGGAAACCTACGAATTGCTACCGGCTCGAAGTGCTCTGCCGCTTCAAGACGGTGACGAGATCGACCTCGGAGATCGCAAAATCACCGTGTTGCACTTGCCCGGACATAGTCCTGGCAGTATCGGCCTGTACGATGCGGAGAATCGCGCGCTCTTCTCCGGCGATGTCGTTTACGGACTCTCCGAAGGCGACCAGTTGCTCGATCGTATCCGAGGCGCAGACATCGATTCCTACGTATCCAGCCTGGAGAGGTTGGAGAAGATGCGAATTGATGTCTCGTATCCCGGTCACGGGGATCCTCTTGATGCCGACGAGCTCGCCGCGGTGATAGATCAATATCTCATCCGGCGCCACGGGAGGTCGTCCGATCCGGACATGATCCGTGGATGCGGTGATCACTAAATGAATGGACATAGAAACGACCAGTGCTTAGTCGTTGTGAATACTTCACGTGCGATGAAGACGACACCGTTTTTTCGCTCCTTGGATGAATCCCCTCGCTGAACAATCCATTCCGACACTAACTAAAACATCTGTACCAATATCTCAATTAAGAATGGCACATCTGTACCGAACTGCTAAAAGTCGTATCCAGCGGGACAGCGCTGGCCAATCGTCGTTGCTGGTCTAGATCGGAGCCAACAGAAGACCCGCGATGAAACGGCGCAGTTGCTGAGCGAGCGCGTCAACGTCGAACTGAGACTTGGTTGCAGACAGTTGGTCGAGCAACAGTCCGTCCATGAGCGCGACCAGCAAATGCGCGTCACCCATGGGATCGGCGGAGCCGATCTTCTCGAGCATCAACTCGCACAGTCGGACGTATGCGTCAGTCGAAGCGCGAGCCGCTGCGCGCATCGAGGTATGACGCGCCGCCTCGAGCACCAACTCATACTGCGCGACGATGGTCGCCCGCCTGCGGCGTAACTGGGCGGCGAGGAAAACAGCGATGGATTGGGCGAATGCTTCGACTGACGCAGGCGACTGGGCCATCGAACGGGCGAGGACTTCGAGTTCGGCCAAATCCGACCAGACGGACAGCGTGAGCGCCTCGTTGAAGAGCGCCTCCTTCGAGGCGAAGTAGTACGTCGTTGCCGCCAGCGGCACCCCAGCCTCCGCGGCCACCGCACGATGTGTCACCGAGCCAGGACCCTCGCGTCCGATGATTCGGACAGTAGCTTCCATGATCCGCTTACGCCGCTGCTCATTTCGGACTTCAACCATCGGACTTTGCGGCACCTCTCTGTGGGTCGTTTGGCAGAACCGCTATCATCTCACACCGAGCACGCAGAGGGTCGTTCATGAACACGATCTTGAAGAGCTGCATCTCGTCGACCGCCGATGTCTGCCGACCGCGTTTCTTGACGTATTGGTACATATGTACTACTATCGTAACAGACATCGGTACGGATGTACCAGGTTGCTTTGTGCATTTGGATGGCCTTGATTCCGACGTTGGCTCTGCGGCGAAGGGCCATCTGGCGGGCGTGCCCAACAGGAGGGAGCGGAGAGCGTGACTACTCAGCGGGACCGACATTTCGGGCCGGACGACTATCGCGTGCGCCGCATCCATCACGTCGGCATCACGGTGGCGAACCTCGATCGATCACTCGCCTTCTATCGCGATTTGCTTGGGATAAGAGTCATTGGACTCAGCGACGACGAGGACGTTGGGGCGATCGTGGGCAAGCAGGTGGCTGGAGTGCGAATCGCCGACCTCGACGTTGGTAATGATCAAATCCTTGAACTACTCGAGTACGGCTCCGAAAATGGAGATGTACATAGCTACGGCCCAGACGCTGTCGGGGGTTGCCACCTATCGCTCCAGGTAGGCGGCCTGACTTCGGCGCTCTTGCGCCTGGCGAGCGCCGGTTTCATGCCGATGGGAGAGCCCACCACGTTGTCCATTGGAGGTGTGTGGGAGGGCTGCACGGTCGTATACCTCCGCGACCCGGACGGAATCATTCTCGAACTCGTCGAGCGAGACACCGGTGAATGAGCACGCCGAGCCGAGAGTTCCGACAGGCGGTGTCGATGAGTGAGATTGACCGGGACCGAGGTTCCCCGATCGACGAGTGCCTGTCGGTGCGTGACGGTCATCTTTGGATTGAGGATTGCGATTCGGTCGAGTTGGCAGAGCGATTTGGCACGCCAATCTACGTCGTTTCGGAGAACCAGTTGCGGAGGAACGCCCGCTATTTCGTCCAGGCCTTCTCTTCCCAGTGGCCCGGTCAGGTACACGTGCTTCCCTCGATCAAGGCGAACCACGTGCTGGCGCTTCGCCGGATCCTCACTAGTGAAGGTCTTGGCTGCGACACCTTCGGTCGTTCGGAGCTGTGGGCGGCTTTGACCTGCGGCGTCCCACCGTCACTTATCTCCGTCAATGGCACCGGCAAGTCCGCCGAGCTCGTGGAGGAGGCGGTCGCGGCGGGCTGCCGCATCACGCTCGACTCGTCAAGGGAACTGGACCTCGCCATCGCGGCCGCGCGCAGGCTCGGTCGCCGAGCGCAGCTTCGGGTAAGGGTGCGACCGGATCTCACCGCCCTAAAACAGGTCATCTCCGACTTCAGCATCGAGGGGGAGTCGATCACCGAGGTTGCGCGTCGATACAAAGCCGGGATCCCGATGAACGAACTGCTACCGCTCGGCAAACGTGCCCTCGACGCCGACGAGGTCGATCTCGTCGGCGTGCACGTCCACTTCGGCCGACACACTCGCAGCCTTGGCGCATGGGCGGTGATGATGCACGCGTTCGGCGACGTGGTTGGCCGCCTGTCGATGGCATGGGATGGATGGCAACCGAGTGAGCTTGACGTCGGGGGCGGCATTCCCACGGTTCGGGATCCGACCGGCCGGGCCATCCCGCGCCTCGCATCAGAACGGGGCCCAGCGCCCACGATGGAAAAATACGCCGAGGTGATCTGTGCGAGCCTTTCCGAGTCGCTGGCCTCCAACGGCATCTCCTCTTCAGACAAGACACTTGAGATCGAGCCCGGCCGGGCCTGTTATGCCGACATCGGCGTCCACCTCAGTCGAGTCGTCAACGTCAAGACCGAGTCTGAGCCCGTGCCGGTTTGCTTTGTCGAACTCGACACGACGGAGATGTTCTTGCTGGACGTCCATCTTGAGCACAACCGCTGGTCCCACGTGGTGGCAAACCGGGCGTCAGAGCCCGCGACGACAGTGGCCGATCTCGTCGGGATGAGCTGCGGTTTTGACACGATCGTTCCCGATGCCGCCTTGCCCGACGTCGGGCCGGGCGACCTAGTGGCCTTTCTCGACACGGGCGCCTACCAAGAGGTGACGGCCAGCAACTTCAACGCCATAGGCCGTCCAGCCACCGTGCTCGTCCGCGACGGTACGGCCAGAGTCGTGCGTCGTGCAGAGACGATCGAGGACGTCTTCCGCCGGGACCTTGACGACACTTCGATTGAGTCGGGTTGATGAGCAGTTTCATTCGGAGACTGAGTTCTTTTTGAAGGTAGTGATGAGTAGACATAGCTATAGGAAGGCATGAAGATGAAGCGCAGAACTCGACAGACATTGTCTGGTGCAGTTGGCCTGGTCGCGATGGCAATGCTGGTGATGACGTTGCCATCGGTGTGGGGCGGTGGGGCAGGCGTTGCCGGAGCGTCGAGCTCGAGCGGCTACGCGCCTGGGGGGACGCTTCAAGTCCTCATGGGGACGCAACCTGACTCACTCGATCCCCAATACGGTTACACCAATCAGTCCTATGAGGCCGACTGGATCGTCTACACCGGACTCGTCACCTACGCCCATAAGAACGGGGCCGCCGGTGAGGTCGTGATTCCCGGACTAGCGACGGCGCTGCCCGTTATCAGCAATGACTCGAAGACGTACACCCTTACCATGCGCAAGGGCCTGAAGTTTTCGAACGGTGTGGCCCTCGTAGCTTCCGATTTCACGTACTCCATTGAGCGCGCCGTCAAGCTTGGTTGGGGCGGCGACTCGTTTTACACTGAGAATATTGTCGGTGCGGCGGCGTACCAGGCCGGAAAGTCAAGCACCATCAGCGGTATCGTCACCAATGACTCGACCGGCAAGATAACAATTAACTTGGTCGCCCCCTACGGGGCGTTCACCAACGTGTTGGCGCTGCCTTCTTCGGGCGTCGTGCCGGGCACGACGCCCATGAAGGTCTTGTCGGCCTCTCCACCGCCCGGCGTCGGACCGTACAAGATCACGGCGGTCGAGCCCAACCGCTCCTTTACGCTGACGAAGAATCCGCTGTTCAAGTCGTTCGGCATTCCGAAGATTCCGGACGGCTACGTCAACAAGATTCAAGTGACGATTACGTCCAACGCGAATACCGAGGCTGAAGAAGTTCTCGGCAACGAGGCTGACGTTTTTGACACCAGCGACATCATTCCTCCCAGTCTGATCACGCAGATTCAGACATCGGCGAAGGACCGTTATCGGTTGTTAGCAGTGAATCAAACGGACTACTTCTTCCTTAACAGCCGCACGAAGCCCTTTACCAGCGCGACGGTTCGTGAGGCAGTGAATCTCGCGGTCAGCCGACTTGCGCTTGAGCGTCTCGCCAGCGGCGAGATCACGCCGGCGTGTTTTTATCTGCCGCCCGACATCGTGGGCCACCCCACTGGCAAGTGCGATTTTGGCGCTCCGAGCGGCGCGGGATCGTTCTCGGCGACATCACTTGGCTCCTCGAAGGACGTGAAGTTAGCCAAGGCACTCGTCAAGAAGGCTGGTTTTGCGGGATATCCGGTGACGGTTTGGGGAGAAACCGGTCAACCCTTCCAGTCGTTTTCGACGTATCTCGCGAGCCAACTCGACGCCATTGGTCTGAAGGCCACGTTGAAGATCATCGCAAACTCCATTTACTCACAGACCATCGGCAGCGCCCACACGAATCCACAGATTGGCAACTACTACTGGGCCGCGGACTTTCCAAATCCGGCGGACTTCTATCTCGTGCTCGACGCCAGATCGATGAGCGCCGTGGACAACGAGAACCTTGGCAAGGATGACGATTCGCATATCCAGTCGACGATTATTCGACTCGATCAAGTCCCCGCCAGCAAAGTCGAAAGCGTCGCGTCGCAGTGGGCAGCGCTCGATAAGTACACGGCCTCGAAGGACTACATGGTGCCCTTTGGCTACGTCGTTTCACCGTTGTTCGTCTCCACCAGTGTGGATTTCAAGAAAGTGGTCTTCAACGAGGCCGACGGTGGCGACTGGACAAGTTACGAGCTCAAGTCGTAGGAATGGACGGGTGTCCGCAGGTCCGCGTTACAGGGATTTCCATTGTTGAGTAGAAAAAAGATAGCCGCCGAGCTAGAGCGAATGGAGCTTTCCAAAGGGCTTCTCGTCTTGGGTACGGAGGAGTTTCTGACCCAGGGCGTCGGCCCGGGCCGACTGGCGTTGCGTCGGCTTCGCCGCAACTACACGGCTTTGGCCTTCGGTGGGCTGTTCCTGCTCATCGTACTGCTCTGCCTTTTGGCGCCGCTCTACGCGAGCGACGTCGCTCACACGGGTCCAAACGCGGAACACATCACCGAGGTTCTCAACATCGGGGGCAAGCACCGAGACGTGGTTTCGATCATTGGCGTACCGATCGGTCCGACCTTGCACAGTCGATTCTTCTTAGGCGCCGATCCCCAAGGTCGTGATCTGGCCGTCCGACTGCTCTACGGAGGTCGAACATCACTGGAGATCGGGGCGATGGCGACGGCGATCACGATGCTGCTCGCCATCGCTCTGGGCGTCGCTGGGGGCTACTACCGAGGATGGGTTGACGCCGTGATCTGCCGTCTGCTCGACATCATCTGGGCCTACCCGGCGCTACTGCTCGCGGTAGCTCTTGGCGTAAGTCTGGCCCTCGGCGGTATCTCGCTTGGTCCGATTCATCTGCAGAGTGGGTCAATTTTTATTCCGACGTTCATTATTGGCGTCGTCTACGCCCCCTACGTGGCTCGGCCAATTCGCGGCGAAGTGCTGATTCTCAGAGAGCGTGAGTTTGTGGACGCGGCCAGAGCGCTCGGATTCTCGAACCTGCGCATCATGGCGACGGAGATTTTGCCGAATTTGACCTCAACGATCGTGGTGTTCTTCGCTTTGCAACTGGCTCAGTCGATCATCCTCGAAGCGTCGTTGTCGTTTCTCGGCGCGGGTGTGCAGCCACCGGCTGCTTCATGGGGAACGCTACTGTCGTCCGGGTCTCAATTGTTCGAGGTTGATCCCCTGTTGACGTTGGCACCCGCGCTCATGCTCGTCTTGGCCTGCTTGTCCGTCAACATTTTTGCTGATGGGGTGCGGGCAGCGCTCGACCCCCGAGCCCAGATTCGAATCGGACGCTGATGTTTCGGATGATTCTTCGACGGTTGGGTTCGATGTCGGTGGTGCTCTTTGCCGTGAGTGTCTTAACGTTCTTAATCTTTGAAGAGATTCCCAACGGCAATCCAGCGTTACGCATGGCCGGCAAAACGGCCACGCGAGCGAATATTCTCGCCATCGAGAAGGCGTACGGCTTCAATCGGCCGTTCTACATTCAGTACCTGAGGACGATGGATCATATCTTCACCGGCAAGATTGTCTCGTACACGACCCAACTCAATGTCGTGGCCCAGATCAAACAGGACCTCCCGGTCACCGCCTCGCTGGTACTCGGCGCGTTCGTGATTTGGTTTGTCTTCGCCGTGATTCTCGGACTCGTCGGCGGGTACCGGTCGGGGCGTTCGGTGGACACGGCTATCACCGTGATCAATTTCGCCGGGATTTCGGCCCCGGTGTTCGTGATTGGCGATATCTTCATCTACGTACTCGCGTTTAAGACGCACTGGTTCCCGGCAAGCGGATACGTGGGACTGTCCAATCCTCCAGAGTGGGCTTGGCACCTCGTCTTGCCCTGGGTCAGTTTGGCGATTCAGTACATGGGTGTGTACTCGCAGGTGCTTCGTTCGAGCGTGGTTGATGCTTTGAACGAAGACTTCGTTCGCACGGCGAAGGCGAAGGGGCTCTCAGCTCGACGTATCGCGACACATCACGTGCTACGCACCTCGCTGATTCCGATCGTTGCTCTCAGCGGTCTCGACATCGCGGGCGTGATTGGTGGTGGTGCCATTCTCACCGAAACGATTTTCAACCTTCCGGGTATCGGCCTTTACACCGAGCAGTCGATCAGTTCCCTCGACGTTCCCTCGGTTATGGTCATCACTATTTTCGGCGCCTTCGCGGTCGTGGTGTGCTCGGCCCTCGCCGATATGCTCTACGCCCTACTTGATCCGCGTATTCGCACGAGCACATCGTGACGGAGCGATTGCTCGACATCGACCACTTGAGGGTCAGCTTTCGAACCGAGGAGGGCGTAGTCCAAGCTGTGGACGACGTGTCGTTCAGTCTCGACCGTGGCGAACTTGTCGCTATCGTCGGCGAGTCGGGTTCCGGAAAGTCGGTCACCGCTATGACGTTGCTCGGACTTACACGCGGCCCTAACGCGAGTTTCTCCGGGCACGTCATGCTTGGCGACCTCGACCTGCTGGAAGCCTCGGAAAGCGTGTTACAACGCGTGCGCGGCAAACGTGTGGCCATGATCTTTCAGGATCCCATGACCGCGCTAAATCCCGTGCACCGGATTGGCGATCAGATCGTCGAGCAGATACGAGCTCACGAATCGATCACTAAACAGGCCGCGAATGACCGCGCGATTGAACTTCTCCAACGCGTCGGCATCCCGCACGCACGTGACCGAGTCCGTTCGTTTCCGCACGAGTTCTCGGGTGGCATGCGTCAGCGAGTAATGATCGCGATGGCGCTCTCGTGCTCACCCGAAGTCCTAATTGCGGACGAACCGACGACGGCTCTAGACGTGACGATTCAGGCTCAGATTCTCGCGGAGATTGACTCATTGCGGCGCGAAACCGGGGTCGGTGTTTTGCTGATCACTCACGACCTTGGCGTTGTCGCCGACGTTGCCGATCGAGTCGTGGTGATGTACGCCGGTCGAGTCGTTGAACAGGGGGGTCTTTCCGAAATTTTCTACGATCCGTTGCACCCCTACACCTGGGGCCTGCTCGGTTCGGTACCGCGAGTCGACAGAGAACGCCCCGGGAGGCTGGCAACTATTGCGGGTAATCCGCCGTCGTTGCTGCATCCCCCGTCGGGGTGTCACTTTCGACCACGATGTCCGTGGAACTTCGAGTCGTGTACTCAGGTGCCCGAGTTAGTTTCCGAGGACGCGACGTCACCGGGTCACGTCGATCGCTGCTTCCTCTCGCATGGCGAGAAGCGCGCGCTTGAATTGGCGAT
>ODAK010006431.1_pt1 | contig 11864 bp, 9 predicted proteins | sample 1539591 | NCBI WGS metagenome assembly ODAK01 (sample SAMEA3539303, study PRJEB22396) | soil metagenome | biome: tundra; feature: field; material: soil | place: USA | collected 2010-05 | depth 0.15 m | reverse complement strand
CCCAATAAACATCGTGCCCTTTATCGTGGGTCAATACGTCGCCGTAAAGTATGGCCTCATCCAGCGGGGCGCTATCTATCCAAGGGTATTCGTCGTGAACGAACAGAATCCCGACCCTGGGCGCTGCAGCTTGGGTGCGCTGCTCCGGAGTGAGCCTACTGCTGGCGGAGATTCGGTCTGATCGATTGGGCATCTGATTACTCGCTCCTGGCGTCTTCAACATGTCGATTGACCCTGACTGCGGTTCGACAGCCACGATTCTCTTTCGGCGATTCATAGGCGACCTCCAAGTCGGTCGCTGCAGGGCATTGCGCGGCCCTCGAAGCAATACCGATGTTGAATTCGTTCACCAATCGGCAGACGGTAGCGCGGGACACTCCATGCTTCTTGGCGACCAGCGTGAGGCTCAAGCCAGTCCTGCGATCACTGACGATTGCGATACGGTCGACGTCGAGCGGGGCTCTGCCGATGCGGCGGCCATCAAGTTTGGCTCGGCGCATACCCGCGCGAACGCGCTCGACGATCAAAGAGCGCTCCAGCTCCGCTATCGCGGCGATGATCACCACAATAGCCCTGCCCAGTGGACCGTCTGTGTCGATGGCTTCGCGCTGGGAAAGGAACTGAATGCCGAGGTCGTTCAGTTCGTCGAGGACCTGAAGGAAGTGCTTTGTGGATCTCGCTAAACGGTCGCAGGACCATACGAGCACAACGTCGAAGCGGTGCCGGTACGCGTCCTTCAGTAGCCTGTCTAATGCAGGCCGCCGGGCCTTGGTCCCTGAGATTTCGTGGTCGGTGTACTCCTCAACGATCTCAAATCCACGCTGGCTCGCAAACTGACGGAGCTCGTACAACTGCGTTTCTGGGTGCTGGTCCAGGGTGGATACACGGACATAAAGCGCTGCACGTTTCATGCGGAAACCTCATCGCGACTGAGAAAGCCTGCTGCACTACCGTTGCGAGACGCAGTCACATTATTTTGCCGCAGGGCGCGGATGCCCATCAGGAGATCACCCTCGCCAATCTCTCCTTTGCGCTCGAAGGCACGCTGACCGGCGATCACGTGAATCTCCCTCAATTGAGCGAATGAGAAGCCCTCTGAATCTTCCACGGACAACTTGAGGTGGCGGGCGGGGAGGCTTGGGTTGAGTTGCTGCAGGTACCTTCGGCAGTGGCCAGGAACATCCACGACATCGCGGCGGCCCTGCCGTCGGACGACCCGCCTTCAGTTCAAATACACCGTTGTGGCATGGGCAGAAAAGTTCCTCTTCCTTGTAGATCACAGCACAGGAGAGATGCGTGCAGACCTGGGAATACGCCACAAGGTCGCCGATGGGAGTGCAAACTGCAATGCAAGGGTCCTTATCAGTCGGATATCGGAACAACATCGACTTGTTGCGTTCCAGATCCGCGGCCGATCCGATCATCTGGGCTGCGAAGGTTTCCACACCACGACGATGCCAGATCCAGGCCACCAGCCAGTTTGCGGCGGCCAGAATCGATGATCCCAGAGTGAGAAACTTGACCATCTCACGGCGGCTCACATAGTGGTCGCCTTCCCACTCAATGGGAAAGTCCTTCTTCCATTGCGGATCAGCTTTGCTCCCCCCGCAGTTCTTACAGCTTTCGCGCCCGCTCTTTTCGCTCATTCTTAGCTCACCAGCATCAATGCCACGTCATAGGGATCGCTCGGCAAAGCCGCTGCGGTCGTTTCAATTTGAATCAGGCCGATGTCCACGCGAGTCACCTCAGGCGGGACCATCACATACACCTTCGTATGCACGACCTCAGCGCCGAACTTCCACTCGTTTATCGGAACACCCCGCCGAGTTCGCTGAATCTCCTGCATCGTCGTGAAGGTCAGTGCCCCTGACGGACAAACGGTCGCGCACATTGGCTTCTTTCCGACGCTACTGCGGTCGTAGCACATGTCGCGCTTCATCATTTGATCGATATCGATCTGATACTTCGGGACACCGAAGGGACAGGACATCACGCAGTTTGAGCAGCCAATGCAGCGCGGCTTGAGTGAACTTTGAACAACTCCGTCCGGCGTCTTCTTGATGGCGTCCGCCGGGCAGACCTGCGCACAGATCGGCTCCTCGCAGTGCATACATATCTGTGGGGCGGTCTGCCCGCTGTCGCGGCGTTCGATCGCTTCGAGATGGATCATCGAGACACCGCGGTGAGTATCGCATTCACCGCATGCCTGAACACACGCTTCGCAGCCAATACAACGTGAGTAGTCGATGAAGAACTCGTTATTGATCATCGAATTCCTCCCGCCTGGACTTCCAACTCCGCAACAGGGTCTGTGGGCCGGTCGGTCTTTATCACCCGCACCGCACAGATCTTGAACTCCGGAATCTCGGATTACGGATCAAGCGCCCGAATTGTCATGTTGACAGTCGATTACGCGTGGATGTAGAAATCTCCCACACGATTTTTTTACTAAATCGCTTAAGTACTGCGGATTGACAAGTCAGGGCGCCGCAAGTGCTGTCGGCTTCGTCCGATGATGTTTGGCAGTTAAACGGAATTTCGCCATGAACGGATACTTACGGCGGATTCCACCATCAGGCGATGCAGACGTAGGAAGAAATATCTGGAGTCTGTATGCAAGTTCGTAAGAGTTTTACCCTCAAATTATCGAAGTGTGCGCGTCTTACTCATTGGTGCGTAGCTTTATCCCTGGCAGTCTTCTTGCTGCTAGTGCCGGTTTCATCCCATGCACAGGTGTCCGCAATGGTAAATGGAACTGTCGACGACCCATCCGGCGCTGTGATTTCAGGCGCAACTGTAACGATTACGAGCATCTCCACCAGGGAGATGCGGAGTACATCGACAAACGGTGAGGGTTACTTTTCCTTTCCCGCGCTCCTTACCGGGAGTTATGACCTGAAGATCGAAGCAAAAGGGTTCAAGACGTATTTGCAAACCGGCATTGCCCTGAGCGCGGGGGATGTACGAAAACTCACCGATCTGGTACTACCACTTGGCCAGGTTGGAGAAGCGATCACGGTTGAGGCAAACACTCAGATCATTCCGGTAGAAAACGGGCAGCGCGCCGCTCTTCTCGATTTCAAGGATATTCAGCAGCTTGCTATCGAAGGCCGAAATCTTTCCGAACTTCTTAAGGTTCTTCCGGGTGTAACCAGTATTGCTAACGGCCTCAGTAACGGAGCAGAATTCGATCCCACAGTTGTGAGTGTCGGTTCCAGCGCGGTCGGCAACGGACTCAATGCGAACGGCGCTCCAAATCGCGGAGGTACGAGCCAGCTTTCAGATGGCGTCGACATCGACGATCCGGGCTGCAATTGCAACTCGATCGCCATCCTCAACCCCGACATGGTGCAGGAAGTAAGCGTGCAGACATCCAACTTTGGAGCGGACGCTCCGCGCGGTCCGGTCGTCATCAACTCGATCAGTAAATCGGGTGGTGCGACGTACCACGGTGAGGGCTATATATACGTCCGGAACGATGTTCTCAATGCGAATGACTGGCAGAGCGACAAGGCCGGGACGCCGAAAGGCAGCGCGCATTATTACTATCCGGGCGGCAATGTTGGAGGACCCATTCCATTCACACATAAGAAACTGCTGGGCTGGTTCGGGTACGAACGAATTTTGCAGAATACCGGCAACGCCAACCGCCTGCAGTCGTTTATACCCACGGCGGATATGCTGGCCGGCAACTTCACGAACACCCCCGCCAACGTCGCATTCTGCCAGGGTAATCTGAGTGCCGGAGCGACCAACGGTTGTAACGACCTCACCGGCACGATCCTTCCGGATGGCACGATCATCGGCGTTGGGTCCAGGCCGGCGGGCATCATTCCAGCCCAGTTCCTCGATCCTGGCGCCAAAGCCCTGGCCAGCTTCTGGCCCGCGCCGAACGCCAATCCCGCAACAACGCCGGGCGGCTACAACTACAACCAGGTCATTCCCGGAACTCACGATGGATACCTTTTCCGGGCTCGTGTGGACTATAACCTGAGTGACCGCACCAACTTCTTCATCTCCTATCAATACGGACAGGATTCCGCACCTTCGCAGGGTAACGGCGCCCACATCTACTGGACGCCCGGTAACTCGATCCCTTACCCAGGGGGGGGGCTAGTCAGCAGTTCCTTCTCGAAAGCTATTGCAGGCCACTTCACCCACGTCTTCAGCAACACTTTGACCAACGAGTTTATTGCTACGTGGGGCTACGGCAACTTCCCAGTGGGTCCAACCAACGCATCGGCAGCCTATAAAACAACGCTTGGCTATCCGGTCACCTATGGCACTGTTTTCAAGACTGGCTCACCCCTCATACCGTCGTACAGCAGCGCAGGCACTCTTACGTTCCCTGACTTTTCGCAGCAGGATATTTTTGAAACTGGCGGACACTATCTGGTTCGCAAAGAGATGCCAGCTTTCTCAGATGGTCTGACCAAGGTTGTGACGACGCACACGATCAAGGTTGGTGCCTATGCAGAAAATGTGGGAAATATCCAGGGCGGCTCGTTTTCTCCTAATGGCAACTTGAGCGGCTTCAACGGCGGGGGCTTTGTCAGACCGAATTTGCTGACCGGTTTGCCCATCGGATCTCCCAATAACCCGACTGCCAATTTTTTGATGGGCAACCTCCTTGGCTATAGTGAAAACAACGCTGCTCCGATCAGTGACATGGCCTACCAGACGCTGTCTTTCTATGCTGACGACACATGGAAGGTGAGCAACCGCCTCAGCATTGAATATGGTATTCGCCTGGAACATATCGGCCACTGGTACGACCGTCAGGGAAATGGTCTCGCTGTCTTTCTACCTTCACTGGTGGCTAGTGATCAGGCTGCCGGCAAACTCAATCCCGGCATTTACTCGCACGGTACCAATCCCGCTATCTCCAAGGCTGGTTCCCCGGATCGGTTCCTGTTTGTCTCTCCCCGATTCGGCGGATCGTTCGACGTATTCGGTAACGGGAAAACAATCCTACGAGGGGGCTGGGGCACCTATCGCTTCAGCGATCAATACAACGACTACACCGGAGCCCTCTCCACGGCGCAAAACATTCTCGGTTATAATCTGCCGGGCCAGACCAGCGTTTTGCTGTCGCAGATTGGCTCAATCCCTGTTCCCAAAGCGGGTGGCATCAACGGATCAGTCAATGCTGTTGGCGCCAACGACTATGGCATTCCGAAGACTCGCAGCTACAACTTCACCATCTCGCAGCAGGTTGCGTGGAAGTCTCTCATTGAGGTGGCTTATGTTGGCAACGATAGTTCGGAACTGCTAATCGGCGGGCAAACCATCTCCGGGTCTGGGTTCACGGAGTTCATCAACCAAAACAAGGTTCCACTTGGCGCCCTTTTCAATCCGGATCCCGTCACCGGTATCAAATCGCCTAATCCAGAGAGTATTGGCACCGGCACGGCGAACCAGGAAGCCGACTACCGTACCTTCGGAAAGGCTTACGGCACCAACCAGATCAACGTCAATCAACACATTGGATACTCCAACTACAACGGATTGCAGTTAAGCTGGGTGAAGCGGTCGGATCGTCTCACCTTCAACGTCAACTACACCTGGTCCAAGAGCCTTGGGACGGGTCTGCTGGAAGATCCGTTTGTGCTCCGCAATAATTATGGGGTCACAGCCATTGATCGGCCTCATGTCTTCAACTCCTCCTACGCTTACAACTTCGGGCGCGCCTACCGTGGCGACTCAAACGTGCTCCGCGGCGTATCGAATGGTTGGACCCTTTCCGGGATCACAACGGTGCAAGCCGGTGGAAATCTCCAGGCCCTGTATAGTCCGAACTTCGGCCTGAGCATTAATGGACTGAGCCAGGCCACTTACTTCGGTACTACGGCACCGAAGTTAATTCAACCGGTGGTCACCTGTAATCCAACCGCGAATCTCGCAACCAATCAGAGGCTCAACGAATCCTGTTTTGCAGCACCGGCAATCGGCACAAATGGACCCAGTAGTTACCCGTACTACAAAGGAGCTGCTTTCTTCGACACCGACCTGGCTGCCTACAAAACATTCACAGTTCATGAGAAGCAAAATGTTCAGTTACGAATCTCTGCTTTCAACTGGGTCAATCATCCTCTTCGCCAATTCAGCGGCGGGAATCAGTTACAACTTCACTACAACAAAGATCTGACTCCAAATACAGCAAGCAATGCCCCTACTCAGGGTTTCCTTGACACCAAGGCCGGAGGTCATGCGGCCCGTATTCTGGAGCTTGCTTTGAAGTACAACTTCTAACCCAAGGGTGAAGGGCTTGTATCAACAACCCCTTCACCTTCACTTCTTCTATTCCAAGGCTATGCCCTTTCAAGGGGCATAGCCTTTCTTCTATAGTTCAGTATGTAGCTGGAGACATCACGTGAGTTTCTTCTTCTCTGCCCATCTCCGCACTGATTCGCGCCGGCCCCTCTGGCCGATGCTCTTAGCGGGCCTGCTTATCATTCCTACAGGAAGTGCTGTATGCCAGAGCCCTCCGGCTCACGAGTCAGTGATCCAGCAGCACTACGACATGGCGCAGACCATGCAAGCGGCGGAGAATCTACCTGAGGCAGCGCGCCAGTATAGGCTGTTCATCGCGGATGCGCTGGGCGAGATGGCTCTCCAGGCCGCGAACCTGGCGCAATACGCGAAGGCGGCGCCGCTGTTCGCGGAATCGCTCAGGCTCGCGCCAAACTCGCCGGGACTCAAGGTGCGATTTGCGCAGGCAGCACTCGCGGCCCATGATTTTCCAAAGGCGAAGGCACTCACCGAGGATGTTCTACGCGACTATCCTGCCAACGTAAAAGCGGTTATGAAAGCTCACCTGCTCCTGGGTTGGGCCTTGCTGAGAATGGATCAGGAAGCGGCCGCACGGCAGCACTTCGAGGCGGCGGTTGCTTTGGATCCGAATTTCGAGAATGGTTACGCGCTCGCTATCGCTTGCCTGGATCTGGGAGATGGATCATGCGCCGCAAAAGTTTTCTCTGAAATGGTCGCCGGCCTGGGCGATACCGCCGTTCTGCATATGGAAATTGGTCGCGCCTATCTCAATTCCGACTTCCAACAGGAAGCAGCTCCAGAGTTCAAGAAGGCCATTGCAATCGACAAAAACCTTGCCGGCGCCCACTATTCCCTGGCAGTCTCTTATCTGACGCTTGGAGGAGAGGGGAGTGGCGCGGCCGCCCAGAGTGAATTGATGGCGGAGCTGAAGTTGTCTCCAGACGATGCCCCGACGTACGTCCAGTTGGGCAATCTTGCCTTTCACAATCACGACTACGCCACGGCCGACCGGGAACTGAAGCAAGCGATCGCTCTCGATGCGAAGAGTTCGGAGGCCTTCTTCTATCTTGGCCAACTCTACCAGGAGACGAGCCGGGACAATGAGGCCATGGCGGCCTATCGCCAATCGATCTCCCTGACGAAGGATCCAGCCTACAACAGATATCAGGTGCAGAAGGTTCATTACCTGCTCGGCCACCTCTTGATACGACTGGGAAAGACCGAGGAGGGTAGCCAGGAGTTACAGGCGTCCTCGGCACTTCTCAATCGGAGTCTCAAACGTGACCGCGATCGTTTGGCAGGATATCTCTACGACGCTACTTCGCCGGTCGCCGGCGGCGACGTTCAGGCGATCGCTACAGGCGCGACAGCGGACGGCAGCAACGATTTGGGTAGTCACGAGTTAGGCGATTACGAAAAACGTCTTGCGCCTGCGCTGGCGGACAGCTATAACAACCTGGGGGTAATTGCCGCAGGGGAGTATGCGTTTGATAACGCGCTTACCGCGTTTGCGCAGGCCTACCATTGGAACCCGCAACTCGATGGTCTCGATGCAAACTGGGGTCGGGCTGCATTTCGCTTCGGCCGCTACTCGGTCGCGATCCCTGTTCTCGCCCGTCAATTGCAGGTGAATCCCGGCGACCTGACCGTACTCTCCGAACTCGCCACCAGTTTATTTAAGATGAACGACTACGCGGGCGTGGTCAAGGTCCTCAGAGAAGTTCCAAATAAGCTGGAATCAATGCCGGAACTGGCTTGCATCCTCGGTACTTCTCTCGTCAAAACTGGAAAAGATGACGCCGGCTTGAAGCTTCTTCTCCAGATCGAAGCAGTTCATCCTGACATGGCCGAAGTGCACACCAGCCTGGGGGAGGCCTATCGGGAGGTCAAAGATTTCACTCACGCAGCGTCGGAGTTCTCATCGTCAATCACGACCGATCCAAGGGATCCGTCCGGCTACCGGTCACTTGGCGTGGTTCAGTTAGAGCAGGGTAATTTGACGGGAGCCATCCACAACCTTGAAACTGCATCGAAACTGGATCCCCAGGACCTGGTTAGCCATAGATACCTGGCCCTGGCATATCGGAAGGGCCTGCGCAATCGCGATGCAGATCGAGAACAGGCGATCTGCGAAGCGCTCGATAAGAGCCGCCGAACGCCGGGCTCTCCTAGCTCCAATTAACACTTATATCGCACACTACAAGACTGGGCAGCTTATTCTATTTGGTGGATCATTGTCGACTACTTATCCGGACAAGCAAAGCCGCACATCTAAGCTCCAGCATGTGCTTTACCTAGCATTTCTGCTCCTGGGGCCTTCTTTGAGTGTCGGCCAGATGGGGCATCCTGAGCCGCAGCCGCCTCTTCCAGGAGCGAAAACGAAAGATTGCAGCGATCGCCCGGTGCCGCAATTCTCAGATGTGACTGCTCAGGCGGGCATCACTTTCAAGCACACTTCAGATCCGTTCAAGAAATACATCGTCGAATCTATGAGCGGAGGAGTCTTGCTGCTCGATTATGATCGCGACGGCTGGCTGGATATCTACTTCACAAACGCGCCGACTGTGGCAATGGCGATTGAGAAAAAGGGTAGTGCGGGAGTTCTCTATCACAACAATCACGATGGCACGTTCACTGACGTTACTCGTGCCGCGGGCCTTGCGGACTCCTGCTTCGCAATGGGTGGCGCCGTCGGCGACTACAACAACGATGGATGGCCAGACATTTACTTAACCTGTGTTGCCGGAAACGCTTTATATAAAAATAATGGCGATGGAACCTTCACCGATGTTGCTGCGAAAGCCGGCGTTCGTGACGGGAGATGGTCGACCGGCGCGGCTTTCGGAGATTATGACGGTGATGGATTCGTCGATCTCATGGTCACGAACTATGTAGACCTGCACCTCAATGATCTTCCCGCTTTTGGGGCATCTCCTAATTGCAAATATCGCGGTCTCGAAGTCCAATGTGGGCCGCGTGGATTGAGTGGTGCGGGGGATTCGCTGTTTCATAATAATGGCGATGGAACATTCACCGATGTGTCAAAGAGCGCTGGCGTAGACGATCCGAACGGATACTATGGACTGAGCGTTCTGTGGTCGGATTTCAACAACACCGGGCGCCCCGATATTTATATTGCAAACGACTCAACCCCCAAGTTTCTATATCGGAATATGGGCCATGGAAAATTTGAGGAGATAGGTCTTCAATCGGGCACAGCTCTAAGTGGAGAAGGCGCCGAGCAGGCATCCATGGGGCTCGCCATCGGAGACTATCTTCATACCGGTCGGCAGTCCCTTTACGTGACTAACTTCTCCGACGAGAATGATCTTCTGTACCGCAACGACGGTAACTGGAACTTCACCGAGACGTCATACTCCTCGGGTGTCGCTTTACCGTCGCTGCCGCTGGTGAAGTGGGGTGTAGCCTTTGCCGACCTCGATAACGACGGTTGGCTGGACCTGATCGAGGTAGCAGGACACGTGTATCCGCAGGTGGATGCGCTCGCTACGGGAGCACGCTACAAGGAGCCCGCACTCCTGCAGCTGAACCAGCGTGACGGTAGCTTCTGTAATGCGAGCAGTCTGGCGGGATCCGCGCTGTCGGAAAGACGAGTTTCCCGAGGACTTGCTGTCGGCGATGTCTTCAACACCGGCAATCTGGATCTGGTCATAGAAAACATAGATGGATCGCCAGCGCTCCTCAAGAACGCGGGGATTCGGGGGCGCCACTGGGTGAGTTTCGAACTTGCAGGTGTAGCCAGCAACCGTATGGCACTCAACGCGCGGATCCAAATCGTGGCCGATGGAGTTAGACAGACCGAAGAGATTCATAGTGGGGGAAGCTATCTTTCCCAAAGCGATACTCGCGTCCATTTCGGACTAGGTGCTGCAACCACAATCGACAGTGTAGAGATTAAATGGCCCTCCGGAAAGACGGAGAAACTAAGTAATCTGCCGGCAGACAAGTTCTATTTTGCCCTGGAAGGACATGGTCTTGTCCCCGCCGAGAATGTTCGCCCGAAGAAAACCAGATAGCGCTGGCATGTAGGATCCGCCGGTTGCTGAAAATCTTCCGTAAGCAACCTAAAGGTCATACGACCCCCTTAAACGGACCCACTGTTCCCGTTCTCCTAAAACCTCAGACTCCATCAGAAACGAGTGCCCTGAGCATGCGAATGGAGGATGCAAGCCATCGCGCTTCTTCATCCACATCATCCGCCCACTTTCCGGTTGCTGGTGTCCACGTATTCAAAAAAGTTGGGTTGCGGAATCGCCGCCGCGAAGAACGCGACGGACCACTCAAGGTGCATCCATGCGGCCTTCACCAAAGGGAGCGCCGGAAACAGCGAAGCCTACGTTCGAACCCTCAACAACGTAGTCCTTCAAGTGGTAGCAAATAGCACGTGGACAACAGATCAAGGACAGTGGCCGTATCTTCGAAGTTGCGGAGAGAGTTGGCAACATCGACGCAGAACCCGACAAGACTCGCGGGATAGGATTTCGCCGCTTCGGCGAGGATTCGAGAGGGTATCTCGAAGTGGTTCTCGATCGCTAAACAAATATCGCGGGCACTAAATTCGGGCATGACCTCGTCAAGAAATTGCCTGATACGCTCGAAGAGTTGGGTTATCGCCCTGTGCATTGGGTCCGCGGCCTTTTCTGTCGAGCGCACACCAGGACCCCGGTAGAGTGCGAGTAGAACCGAGTGGGCCGTCCTCGGTCGGCAGGCCACCGACCCTTGGCCTCCGCCTCTCGATGGGATGTATACCGCTTAGTCCGGCGGTCGCCTCTGGGCGACCCGGTGTTGGACTCAGATTCCGCTTGCATCTAGACTCACTTGGGCTGGCCGCAGCCACCATCAATCGAAGGCTAGCAGGGGCGCGGCGCCCGCCGGCGATGGGACTCGAGTTCAGTCTCTAGCGATCGAAGCAATCTGCGTACGGTCGTCGCTCACATGGAAGTTGAAAGAGATAAAACCCGCCTCATACCGCACGACATTCTCGGCCGAACGAATCAGAAATTCGAGAACCTCCTTGATCCGTTCAGGCGTGACGTTAAAGGTGTTCATGGTAGTGGCGTACTGCTGCATCGATACTCACCTTGAACTGGCAGATGAACATGACCATTCATGAGGGCAGAAGGTCACTGATTTCATTAGCAGCAAGTGTACTCCGGTACGAATCAAGGCCTCCGTTCAACCGTGTGAATCCTAAAGTATGAGGTTGTTTCTATAGGAGAGGCCCATTTTCTGGCAGAGGCACGTCTGCTATTCGTGACCGAACTGCCCGTGAAGTCTCGTTTGCGGCAAGTTCGAGGGATCCCTCCGACCTGTTCCGTTTTCGATATCTTTGGTCGCTGTTTGCGCCCGAGTGATGGGACTACACCTCTTCGATCTGTCGTGCCACTGCGCCACCGCAGGCCTTTCAGAGGGCCGAAGCTCTACGAATAAGGTCGAGCTTTTCCTGTCCAAGTCCGCGCAGATCGTCTTCGGTCAGGCGGCCGTCGCGAAGCAGGCGTGCGAAGACGAGTGGAAGTATGGAGTAGCTGTCCCTCGCCAAAACTCCATCCGGCCAAGAAATCGGAAGTCTT
>ODAK010006430.1_pt1 | contig 11864 bp, 11 predicted proteins | sample 1539591 | NCBI WGS metagenome assembly ODAK01 (sample SAMEA3539303, study PRJEB22396) | soil metagenome | biome: tundra; feature: field; material: soil | place: USA | collected 2010-05 | depth 0.15 m | reverse complement strand
TGTAACATGACTGCGTGCTATCGCGAATTCCCTGTGGAAGGCAAGACTCTAAGCTGTTGATTTCAAAGTCGTACAGACTTTTGGCGAGGGACAAGTTCGCACTTGCCTCGGAATCCCGTGCAGCGATAGTAGGTGTAACGGTTCTTCTTGATTTCCGCCGCTCGGTTCAGTTCGCGCTTCTTTCTTCCGGTAGTCGCATCCCTGAATTTCGCAGAAATGGTAGTGCTCCCAAAGCCAAGGCTGCGCCCGGAAGCAGGACCCAGTTGACGACCATCAGAGCAAACGCAACGGGCACAACCTGCCAATTCACATGACGCTCAATCGCCGTCTGAAACACCGCGACCACCACGCTCAATGCGATGCCGAGGCAAAAGAGGCCAAGAACCACAATCGATGGAAAAAGAGCGGCCGCCAAACGCGTTTTCAATTCACCTTGTTCGCGCCTGGAGAGATATGCACCGAGCGCGCCGAAAACGGGGAGGGTCATCAACCAGGGAAGATACAACTCAAGGCCCGCCATCGATCTGTACCAGTAAATCTTTGGCTCGATGCCGATTCGGTTCATGACCATTAGCATGCCCATTGCGGCGGTCAGGCTCGCAAGCCCGGGAAGCCACAAAGTTCTCGTTCGAGTATTCATATTTTCCTCCTGATGTTTGGAATGCCTGATTCTTCGCTCAAGCTGGCGCCAATCCGTACCGTCGTCGAGCGCTTGATGCATCGCTTGTGCTTCATTCACTCCCAGCGCGCATTGTTCTACATAAAGATCCTCAAGGTGAGCAGCCAGTTCTGTAATCACTTCACGTTGCTGATCATCAGTAAGACCGCGCCCGCTAAATCGTTCGCGAACCACTGCTTGCCAATCATGCACGGGACACCCCCACGAGCAGATCCAGCGCGCGGAAAAACGTTTTCCATTCCCGCCGCAATGGCTCAACCTTCTTCCGGCCGGTGGGCGTCAGGCAGTAGTAGCGGCGATCACGCCCGGCACGGTTGGATTCCCACCGCCCGGCAATCCAGCCGCGTTTTTCAAGCGTGTAGAGCATGGGATAGAGCGAAGCGAGATTGAAATGCAGCGCGCCTCCGGAGTCCTCTTCAATACGTTTGGCGATTTCGAAGCCATAGAGTTCTTGTTTATCGAGCAAGGAGAGAATCGCGAGTTCTGCGCTTCCCCGGGCTATCTTCGCTCGTACGCGTTTCGTCATGATGAATATAGAATTCCTATATTACTCAGTTCGGCGCAATAGTACTTTTGGGCGGTGGTCGTTTTACCGAGCAAGCTGTCCGGATGGGCAGGAGGTTGAAGCCCAGGAGAGTTACAGTGCGAAGAACTACCTACCTACGGTAAATAACTTTTCCGGCCACGATTGTTGCCATTGGCGCGCCTTTGAATTCGCGTCCATCGAAGGGAGTGTTGCGCGATTTGCTGGCGGATTCGGCGGCGCGGAACGTCCAGGCGTGATCCGTCGAAAAAAGCGTCAAGTCGGCAGGTTGTCCGGCGGCTAAAAAGAACTTTTGGAATTGCATATCTAACTCCCTGCCATCGCTACGGACAGGGAAAGATGGAAAGAGGCAGGTGTGCGCCGCATGATGCGAAGGTCGCAATTGAGCCAAAAAGCCGTGTACGCAATCATTGAGGGGCAACCCGTTCGACGGCGAACGCTCGCGACGTTTAAGCGGGCCGTGGACGGTTCCCTTGTCTAGATTCCGCGTTATCGGATTTGGACTTCGCGGGTAGTCGTTGAAATGCGTCCGCCTGTCACTTCCTGAACCACTACGCGGAGGCGATACATTCCGGGCGGTAGGTTCAATGTAGCCTTCGCGTCCACACCTTCTTTCGTGATCTGAACAAATGTGGCGTCCTTCAAGTTCATTTCCATCACCGCTTCGACGCCGGCCAAGTAGCGGCCGTGCATGTCAAACAGGACAGTGATGAAGATGACCCGTTCCGTGCGCGAGTCACTTTCCTTCTTAAACGACAAGCCGCGGCCGTTCACGTGGACATTCACTTTTAACGCCGAGTCGCCCGTGCCCAGCGGTTCGGATTGCATCGTGACGTCAATAGCCACGCCGGTCAAGGTGTCTGAAGCCATCACTTCTTCGTTTAGTTTCAGGAATTTCGCGCCCGGTGAGTTTTGTTCCTGTGACCGCGCAAAATATCCGGGCCGCGCGGAGATGGTGACGCCGTTCCGCCCGGGAATCCTTACTCGTAGATTGTGATAGACCCCGTTTTCCTTCAGGTCATCAGGAGAAAAACTTAGCGCGTAGGAAACCTCCGGCAGCGCGGCAATTTGAACCAAGCCGCCTTCGAGGTCATTGCTATTGTGGAAGAATTTTCCGCCGGTCGCGGAAGCCAGCACCGCCATTGAATCACTTGAAACTTCACGTTCGTCGTCCAGGATTTTCTCCTGGAGCGCATTCATTCCTCCGGTGCTAGTGCCCGTTGAAATCACAACTTTGCCGGAACCTGACGCTGCTGCGGCGGTACTCGGCGTAAGGACGATCGGCGGACCGTCCGCTGGATCCCCGCCGACCCATTCCGCCGCGAGCGCCTTCGCATCCAACGTGTTGATTACGATTCCGGCATGAAGCGCGGCCTGGATCATTTTATCCTGCGCGTGCTGCACCTTATCTGTTCTCGAAAAAAATCCGGACGAAGTCATGATCAACATTCGCCGCCCCGGCATTTTCCCCAGATAGCGGATGACGTCGCCCAAAACTCCCAGTGAATCCTGCGCGAATTGTTCGGAAAGTGAGAGCACGGTGGCGGCTTGCGTTCGCACCAGGCCTGCTTGCTCCACGGTGCAGGTTGCCATTGCCGCCGGGTCATTGGTTGCTATGCTGCAATTGCACTGAACGGCCTGCGCCAGCGCCATGTCAAACACGTCCGTGTGCGTATCAAAACTTTGATTTATCTGCATCGCTTCGTAGGGCGTGATTCTTGGACAGGAAGTTGCGCCGAATGTCGAGCTGCGCTGGTGCGACACGATTTTTGCGAGCGTGGCCAGCATTTGCTGTTTGTCGCTGGTGAATTGCTGCGTCACCGTGGTGGACGAAGTGAAAACTCCAGCGCGGTCGGTTTCCTCCATATTCTTTTTGACGAAACTTTCGGCGGCTTTTCGGGCGAACACCAGATCGGCGGTGGACATATTCTCATCGTCAAAATACATGGCCAGAAATCGTGGGGGCGCGGGAGTCGGCGGAGCGGGAACGGGAGCTTGAATTTCAATGTGCTGCGGAATTTTCACGGCGGCCGGATGCGCCAGTTCGACGTTAAATGATGAGATGATTTGTTTCTTGCCCTGGTCGAAAACCTCGAAGTCTTCTTTCTTCAGGCCGCTGACCAACTGGCCCCTGGCATCGCGCACGACAACATTCACGTCCACGATCGTGCTTTGCACTCGAATCGCGCCGTTATCGTTGGGGATATATGGCTGGCTGGCGATTTTGATTTCCGGTTCTGATTGCGAGGTGCTTTGGCTTAGCAGCAACGGAACGATGGCTAAGATCGCGAAGGCGGCTAGTAGGATTAGCTTTGCGCGCACGGTTTGTGTTCGCTTCTCGAGTCGAAATGCCGTTACATGGCCTAATTGCGAATTGATATTAGCAGTGCGATGCGGGCTGGGGAATAGGGGTTTCCTTGCGGTAGCAACAGGGGTGTATCCATCTACCCCCAACTCTGCGTTGAGAGCTGATCGCATCGCGGCCAAATTGCTGCGACTGTACAGGTTGGGGTGTATCACTTTTCCCCGCTCTGTAAGCTATCCCCTGCTGACATTGACGGGATAGGATATAGCAAGTGCCAAAGTTGCACCCCCCTGTCCAATTCCGAGGCTGACTAGTAAGAACAAGCTGCTGAGTAGGGGCGCGCCAAACTGCCCTCCTTGCCCACGTGTTGTGGCTGCGATGCAGTCTACCAATTGGCTTGAGGAACGAACGTCTACTCACTGCGACCCTTGAGAAACAGAATTAGGCGTATCGCCCAGCTCAGGAAAGGCGCTTCTAAATTGCGGTGGTGGTTCAGTTTAGGAATTCTTTATGTACTGCTTTCCACTTTCTCGATTTACGTGGGTGTCTATAGCTTCAATCCGACTACGATAATCAGCATGTTATCAGGCAAGGATGGGATCTCTGCCCCGCTAAGCCCCGATCTAGGTGCCAAGCTGAGACCGAGCGCTACAGTAAGCGCTTCGTGTGGAGTGCCCATCCAAGAAGACGGTGGCTCTACCACTCTTTTGGAAAGGATGCTGACGCCAAACCACGGACCAAGTCTTTGTGAAGCGGGGAGGGTTGAGGTCTTAGACAGGGCGTACTGTTCAGGAATTGGCACAGGGGGCACCACTTCCCACCCCGCGCCAGGGCTGTTTTGGGTTCCAAAACCTAATGCGTCGTATATTTCCGTAGCGAGAAGAAACGCCTCTTGGTCCTCGGACACGAACCATATCTCCGCTTTGCCTTTCGGGTGGCCGTTCAAAATGTTAATAAAACCAACACGGTCCAACTGTCTCGGAAGCTGGCGAGCGGAAACCATCTTTAACTCTTTGCCCAATGCGAGACGAGCGATATCGGCATCCTTCTGGAAGCGGGCGGTCTTCTGGCGCTCTTGTTCCAGTGCTGTCTCAAGTCCAGATTGTTTGGTGGCAAGTTCCGATTTGGCAGTAGTTAGATCGATTCCCAGTTGCTTATTGGATGTCTCCAGTCTTCGGGATCGCTCGTCTGCCTCGCTAGCCTTAACAGTCAGCAGCGCGATAATTTTCCCAGATGTAACAGTCGCTCCCATGAGGCACACAAGCCCGGTTGCCAAGCCTCCAATCAAGACCAGCAGTGATGATTTACTCAAACGTGATTTTTTGTGTTCATCTCCATTGTGTATGCGATTGGTAAATTCTGCCGTGAACTCTCCAGCGCATCCAAGAATGACTATGGCCTCTGAGAGGTACTCTCCAATTTCCCACCATCCGAGAATCAAGTCGAGCGAAGAAACATCGGAGATATTAAGAATCATGGCTACTCATAACATGAGACAGCAATGGATTCTGGGGATTTTTTGCATTTGTGCTGGCTGCGCATTCATCGCGGCACTGATACGCTTCATGCGATAATCGTACCATGCCAATCATGACGCGATGATCGCTTTGTACATGATGCACTACAACTTTGGCCGCAAGCACTTGACGCTCGGGACTACGCCAGCAGTGAAGGCCGGAATCGCAGACCACATCTGGAGCGTTGAAGAAATCGTTGGCTTGCTCGAACAGCAAGAGGAGAAAGCCGCGTGATTCAAACTGAACCACTACCTAAATTGCCGTTCCGTCTCTTTGTCCATGAAATAGACGTATAGTCTTTAATCGATTACTAGGGGATCGCCCTATCTTCCCTGGTTCGAAGCGTTTATTCGTTGTCCATTTCGGGAGATTCAATCCAAGGGAAGTAGACTTGCTCTCTTTTTCGCATTGTTCCAATCTCGCCGATACATCCAAGCAGATCAAGCACTAATCCCATATGGCTTTCGCTCAGGTAGTTGCCTTTCGCCGGAGGGAGGTCTTGAAGTACATTCTCCCTGGTCGGTATCCACCTGCGATGAAGCACGCGCTGCATCGCGTCACGGAGTTCCTGAATAGTGAGACCATTTTGTCTTTCCAGATATTCAGTAAGCAGCTTGAGCAGTCTGACGTTGTAATTTGTTTCGGGCTCCTCAATGAGCCGCAAGCCTCTCACAGTCAGCATCAGTTCATCCTCATCAACTATGTGGATCGCTCGAAGAAAAGCTACATACCGGCGCAAAGCGGCCCAGTTGGCGAGCTTTGGGCGACCTCCTTGGTCTCGGGAGTTGGTAAGGAATTCTTCCCTATGCTTGCCTGTAATGGCCTGGTAAAGAATTCGTGTGTTGTCAAACCTTCTCTTTCCAATAGTGAGTACTGTCGCCAGGAGCTTGGAATATCCGCACTTAGGAGATATTTCGCCAGTTATGCCAGGAATGATTTCCGGCCTCGGCAAATATATTGAGAGCGTCTCTGTCAAATTGCCCTGCATGTAAGGTTCTTGCTTGTTGCCCGTACGTCGCTCAGTTTCACTGCGGACGAACTGGAAGAGGCTTTCCACGGTTATTTCATTCCCGTGCGAAACCGTTCCACGGGGACTTGAAAGTCCATCAATAATCGCTCGGCTGAAAGAGCCGATCGGGCTTTCCAGGCCTTCCTCAAAGAAAGCCCTCGTACTTGGAGTGGTGCATGCAATCAAACAATGTTTCGATCTATCAGTGAGCAGTTCGAATTGTTTTTTAGCGGCACCCGCGTAGCAGCAATCAAGCAAGAAAAGAACTGCCTTCGGCATCCCCGCCATGACCGTATGGAAAAGACTCTCAAATGAAAGATATGCCCTCCGGTCCTTGCCTGCGCCTGGGTGAACAAACGCGAGGTCATCGCCTTCGCGGCGCGCATGGCCGAAGTAGTAGACCAACAGAAGATCTCCTTGCTTTCGACACTTATTGGAAGCGCGCTCGACTATCCTTTTGACTTGAGAGGGATGCTCGTCGACTGTCAGTCTAATGGTGAACGCATACTTGTCGGGAAGTTTAGACAAGAGGGTATTGAGTTGCCGAGCTGTCCGCCTGACCTTAGAAGACCGCAGAGCCTTCTGAGTTGGTTGGGCTGTAACCGAATTCGCTATGACGACGGCAACGCGCGACATATTGAGATCACTTTAGCTTCCGCGTTTGAGGTTTTTTCTTCGAGCGCACGCTGGGCGTTGTTCGTTTTTTCTTTCCAGTGGGCTTGGAAGATTTCCCTTGCTTGATGCGATTGAGAAATCTTCTCTCAGCTCCAGGGGAAGCTGGTATTACCAGGGTGTTGGCCCCAACAACGAGAACTGCCGGAGGGTCGTCTTTTTTTTCTGGGATGTCCCTTCTTTCGGAAGCGGACCGGAGCAACTGCAATAGGGCAGTCACGAGGGAAATAAGCGCTCCACTCTGCGTGAAGACAAATTTCACTACATCATGCTCGACCGAAAGGACATTCGCAGGTGCAGGCGCAGTTACCTCGTCGTATTTCAAATCCTTCAGACCCTCCATGGCATGGAGTTCCTCTCGAAGGTCTTTGACTAGCTCTTGGTAGTTTGGCGCTTCAGGATTGAATACTAGTTGTACCTGCATCGGATTCCTCTTCGGATGATTATGGCCTTTAGATATATCTCAGTGCATATACATCCTTAAACGTCAACACTTGTAACTCAGCCGCTGAAGTCCAGTCAAGGGATATGTCAAGGCGACGGCCAACCGGAAGCCACTCAGGAACCGAGACTCTCTACCAGAATGTCTAAACGATTGGCAACGACGCCTGCGAAAACTTGGTGGGATGAAGCTTTCAAGAACCGGCACTTCGCGCTTTAAGGCTGCATCTGAGCGGGGCACCAGTTGGAATGTCAACCAGAAACTCGGATTTGGAAACGCTAAGGGAGCAAGACCTGCCAAGACGGCCCTGAAATCGAGCCAATGAGAATCTGTAAGGGCAGGACAAGCCACAGCTTACGAGACTGACTTCACCATCTACGAACCAGAAGGTCGGGAGATCGAATCTCTCCGGGCGCGCCACTTCAAGATTGAAACTTCAAACATTCTACGTTTCGCAGTGCGCGAGAGTTGGCGTACTTGGCGGCAGGTTCTTTGGGCTCGAAATTCTCAGATTCAAAATCCCAACTTTTGGCTTCGCCAAAAATGGAGCACCCGGCCCGAAATCTGCGAACTTGTGTTTCTGCACTACTCGCTTTATGCTATCGGTAACCGAGGGCATGAATATGAGCAAGCCGTCTGATCTCGTGCAGGGCACGCTGGACCTTCTCCTTCTGAAAATTCTCGGGTTGGAACCACTTCACGGATGGGCAATCAGCAAGCGTCTCAAGCTCGTCTCGCGCGATGCGCTACACGTCAGCGATGGTTCGCTTTACCCGGCACTCCACAAACTAGAGCAAGAAGGCTGGATCACGGCTCAATGGAAGACGAGCGAATTTGGTCGCAGAGCCAAGTTCTATTCGCTCACAAGACTCGGTCGTCGGAAGCTTGAAAAAGAGACCGCGAATTGGAAGCGGCTATCGAGTGCAATCACCGGCGTCGTCCAATTGACGGAGGTCTAAGTCCGTGCGCCCAGAACACTGGCTGTACACTATTCCGCTCCGATTGCGATCTCTATTCCGCCGCGAACGCGCTGACCATGAACTCGATGAGGAAATTCGTTTTCATCTGGACCAGCAAATTGCAGAGAACATTGCCAACGGGCTTGCTCCGAACGAGGCTCGACATGACGCGTTTCGTGCGATGAAAGGTCTGGAACTGTACAAAGAGGAGTGCCGGGACATGCGACGAGTCAATTGGATTGAAGATGCCCTGTACGACTTGCGATATGCCTTGCGCATGATGCGCAAGAATCATGGGTTCACCGGCGTCGCTGTCCTTACGCTCGCTCTTGGCATCGGTGCGCACACGGCAGTCTGGAGTTTCTCAGGCTTTCTTTTCGATCAACAGCTGGCGGTTCGCGATCCCGGGCAAATCGCCAGCGTAACGTTTTACTCGCAGTCGGACGGTCGCGATGGTTTTTCTTATCCCGGCTACACTGCAATTCGCGGACAAGCGACGTCTTTTGAGGCGCTCGCTGCGCACTATTCAACTTCACCGCTGCACGTTGTTGCCAACGGCTCCTCTGAGGAGATCAACGGTGCAGTCGTCTCGGCGAACTATTTTCCAATGCTCGGCATCCAGCCGCGTCTGGGACGCTTCTTTCTTCCCGAAGAAGATTCCGTGGCCGACAGGAACCCCGTCGCAGTTATCGCCTACGACTACTGGCAGTCTCACTTCGCGGGGACCGCTGATGTGATAGGCCAAAAGATCCGGATCAACGGCGTGCTGTTCGACATCATCGGCATTGCACCTCAGGACTTTCGCGGGGTCGCGCCTCCTCTTTCCAATGATATTTGGATTCCCACGGCGATGCTGCACGTCGGTTACCGCTGGTGCGACTCATTCAAGCCAGGTTGCACGACGCTTCAAATCCTAGGCCGTCTGGCACCCGGCAGCACAACCAAGCGAGCCCAAGCAGAGGTTTCAACAGTCGCCGCTAGTCTGGCAGCAGAGTACAAGGTTCCCCCGGAACAAGCGCATCTGCTCGTCGAACCAGGCAGCGGCGCAACCCAACAGATGAAAAATCTGTACGGCCCATCGTCGCGGCTGCTTCTTGCCGCCTCGGCGGTGTTGCTGTTAGTTGTCGCGGTAAATATCGCAGGGCTTCTGGTTGCGCGGGCTGAAGCGCGGCGCAAGGAAATAGCGATTCGCATGGCCATCGGCTCTGGTCGGGCGCGGCTAATTCGGCAATGGATTACGGAAAGTTTGATTCTCGCGTTGGTCGGCGGCGCGGGTGGACTTGTGGTGTGGACCGTCGCAAGGAATATCCTTGTGCGGCTTTATTCAACCTATAGTGAAACCAGCGCTTCCCAGCATTTTGAAATCGCGTTCAACGCGAATCTTGTGATTTATACGCTCGGGATCACGGTTGCCTTAGGGCTGCTGTTCGGCGTGCTTCCCGCCATCGAAGCGGCACGGAAGAATCCCATTCACGAATTGAAGGACGGCGGATCAAGGGAAGGCTCCCGGCGGACTCGCTTGCGTGCGGCGCTAGTAACAGCTCAGATCGCATTGACGCTGCCTCTAGTCATCGGAGCTGGGTTACTCGCCCGCAGTACAGCGACCTTGCTCCGTGCGCCAAGCTTTGACCCCACGCGTATAGCGCTCGTTCGTTTGCGCCCTCGACTGGTGAACTACACACCCAACCAAGCGCAGGCATATATTCGCGAAGTCCAAAGGCGTTTGCTTGTCGTTCCCGGTGTGCAATCGGTCAGTTTGGCGGAAGGTATTGGAGCCGTCTGGCAACTAGGCGACACCGTTCAAGTTGAATTGCCCTCACAGCCGCCCTTTGGCGTGGACCATCACGAAATCGCGCCCGGCTATTTCCAAACGCTTGGCCTTCCATTCCTCGCAGGCCGCGATTTCGATACACGCGATGTTCCCAGTTCTCCGCGTGTTGCGATTGTCAACGATACACTCGCTGCGCGCCTTTGGCGGGGCCAATCGCCCATGGGACGTTCGCTGCTGGTTGAAAGCAAGAGCTATGTGGTCGTCGGCGAAGTACGAAACGTTCTGCTCCATAACGTCCTTGATGCACCTGAGCCCGCGATTTACGTTCCCTTTTGGCAAAACGACTTTCAGCAGGAAATTGATGCGCGCGTTTGCATCCGCGTAGCTGCCAATGCGCGCGCGGTGCTGCCCATGATTCGTCAAGCGGTTACGAGCGCAGATCCTAATGTGCCCGTCACTGAACTGACGTCTCTGGCAGACCAGATCAACACTCGCTATTTTCAGGTTTTCCTTGCGGCTGACGCGATGCAGTTTGCCGGCGCGCTGGCGCTTTTTCTCAGCGCGCTAGGGCTTTATGCAGTGTTGACGTTTGTCGTATCTGGGCGGACACGCGAGATCGGCATTCGCGTAGCGCTGGGTGCGCAAACCGGAGACGTTATGCGGATGGTCCTGGGACAGGGTGCACGGCTAGCGCTCTACGGCGTGGCCATCGGGGGCGCGGGCGCTATGGGATTGACCGGTCTGCTGGCAGCATGGCTCTACGGCGTCCCCGCAAGAGATCCGGTTATCTTTTTTGGAGCAGGGACCTTGCTGTTGACTGTCGCGCTGGCTGCTTGCTATATACCCGCACGCCGCGCAACGCGCGTAGACCCGATGGTTGCGCTGCGAAACGATTGACTCGGTCGAACACAAGTATCAGTGTAGGTTTCGAATCCCAGAAGTTACGGACAATCTACGGACAATTGAGAAGGTCTAAAGAGCGTTTTCAGTTCGTAAGCGACACCAGAGAAAGCACTTAGATTTTGTGCTGCTCTAGCTACGAACCAGAAGGTCGGGAGTTCGAATCTCTCCGGGCGCACCACCGTTTCTTTTCAACATTTCGTTCAACGGATTGGGGCAATAGCCTTCACGCGGTTTAGGACCAATCAATCGCATGATCAGGTATACTCCCGCGTAATGAGAGCCTTCTAGAAGTCACGGAGAGAAAGCGAGGCGAACCGACCTTGCGAATAGTCGCCGCATTTCTGTGCGTTTGTTCATTTGCGTTTGTTGTGTCGGCCCAACATGGCAAGTCTGAAAAGGGTGGGCTTTATCCCTTCCCGTACAACGGAGACACATGGACCGGAGAAATCGTCGCGGTGGATCCAACCACGCGCGATATTTCGCTCCCATACACAGACAAAAAGGGACAATCAGAAAAGTTCACAGCGCGACTCCTGCCGGGTTTAACACCCTTTGTGAAGGACCACAAAGGGGAGAAGGTGTCGAGCCTGAATCTCGGGGATGCGGTCATCGTCTACTACATTGCCATCGGCCAGAAATATCCCGTCAGCGACGAGCACGAAAAAAAGAAAGAAATCCCCGCCACCGAAAACCTTATCTTCGAACTTGAAGTCATTCCGTCAAACAAGGATAAGAAATAGATTGTTTCTCGCTATCGTCCGCTCCCAAACACTCACCATGAGTGATCCGGCTTCCGGAGGATGAATGAAGAAAATCAATATATTGCCCAACTTTTTGGTCCATCCACACGGCATGCCGAGCAACCGTTGCACCCGCATGCTCTTGGTGATCATAGTCGTATTCCTTCAGGTTGTTGTGGTTAAGAGTGCGTCGCCAACTGAAATCGTAATGCGATTCATCGACGGGAACTCCGGTAAACCGCTTACCGGAGTTCAGATTCAACTCCTTGCGTGGACGGTAGATGAGTTCAATCCAAAATCAGAAAAAATCATAAAGACTTGGA
>ODAK010006429.1_pt1 | contig 11866 bp, 11 predicted proteins | sample 1539591 | NCBI WGS metagenome assembly ODAK01 (sample SAMEA3539303, study PRJEB22396) | soil metagenome | biome: tundra; feature: field; material: soil | place: USA | collected 2010-05 | depth 0.15 m | reverse complement strand
CGATGTCGCGCTCGAGATTGCTCTTCCTGTCGGCCACGATGCGATCGTTGTCGATCAGGGTGTTATCGACGTCAAACAAAAAAAACGACGTGGTCTGAAGAAGCCAGAGCTCTCAAGATCCTCCACGACTAGTCGATCGATTGTGTCGGCGTTGCGCCGTGCGCGCTCGAATCGTAGCAGGCCTCGACCACCGCCATCGTGCGGATTGCGTCCTCGACACTCGAGACCAGCTTCCGATCCTCGCCGGCCACGAATCTCTGCAGATTCGACATCGGGCCTTCGAAGGCCTCTAGAAACCATGAGCCGCGAAGCGCGATCGTGCTCCAATCCTGATCCGTGCGCGCGAACTCGAGCGTATCCAGCTCGCCCTCCGGATAGTTCAGGTTCACTCCCATCTTCGCGATTGCGGCCCCAGCAGTGCCTTCCAGCTTCAACTGCGACATGCCGAAGCGCGCGCCGAATGTATGTGCGTGATTCATCGTCAGGCTGCATCGGATCGTATCGCCGTAATCAAGGATGATGCTGGTGCGGACGTCAGGGTAGTCGGGCATCGCGGGATGCCGCACGCCCTTGCAATAGACGCCGCGCGGTTCACCCAGCATCGAGCGAATCAAATCGAGGTAGTGTATCGAATGCAGCAAGACTTCGAGCCGCGGAACTCCTTTCAGGAATGCCCAGTAATTCCATGGCGTATGCAGATTGAGCCGCACTTCAACGTCAAGCAGCTCGCCGAGCAGGCCGCGCTCAAGCGCATCCTTAAGCGCGAGCATGTTGGGCGCGAAGCGAAGTTGGAAATTCATGGCCGCAACGAGCCGCCGCTCGCGGCAGATCGCCATGATCCGCCGAGCGTCGGCGAGATCGCGTCCCATCGGCTTTTGAATCAACACCGCGGCGCCCGGCGGTAACCGTTCCACGACCCCGGCGATGTTTTCGGGCGGGATCGCGACATCGAAGATCGCGTCCTTCGCCGCCACCGCTTCATCGATCGACCCGAACACGCGTGCAATCGAATACGCCCGAGCCCTGTCGCGGCTGGCTTCGGGATTGACGTCGAAAATTCCAACCACTGGAAATCCGAGGCGTTTGTAGACCGGCAGATGCGCGTCGCGAACGATGCTGCCAGCGCCGATCACCACGATCGGTCTCGGCGCCGACGGACGGGGCCAGGCCTGGCGCAGATCGGCCGGAGGAAATAGCGATTGGGTCGTCATCGCCGGTCGCGCGATGCTACCATGCCGCAGAGGAAAAACGATCATGGCGCGAACAATATCGGGACTATCGGTCCGTGACATCCGAGCACCGACTTCGAGAACGCTGGCCGGCTCGGACGCCGTGCATACCGACCCGGACTATTCCGCCACTTACGTAGTGCTGAAGACCGACGCGCGCGACACGCTCGAAGGCCACGGAATTACCTTTACCCTTGGGCGCGGCAACGAGGTCTGCGTCGCGGCGGTGCGCGCACTGCAGCATCTCGTGGTGAGCTCGACGCTGGAATCGATAGTTGCCGATCTGGGCGCTTTCTGGGACCGGCTCGTGCACGAAAGCCAGCTCCGATGGATCGGTCCGGAGAAGGGTGCAATCCATCTCGCCACGGCGGCGATAGTCAATGCGGTTTGGGACCTTTACGCAAAAGTCGAGCGCAAGCCCGTATGGAAACTCGTCGCCGACATGACGCCCGAGCAATTCGTCGCGTGCGTCGACTTTCGTTACATGACCGACGTACTCAGCCGCGACGAGGCACTCGAGATTTTGCGCCGCAAATCGAGCACCCGCGCCGCGCGCGAAGCGCAGATGAGAAAAGAAGGTTATCCGGCCTACATCACGTCGGCAGGATGGATGGGATACCCAGATGACAAGGTGCGGCGGCTCTGTCGCGAGGCGCTCGCGCAAGGATGGACCCGATTCAAGATCAAGGTCGGCCGCGACTCGGCCGCAAACGTGCATCGGGCTGAACTGGTGCGTGAAGAGATCGGACCTGACGCGACGATGATGATGGACGCGAACCAGGCGTGGGACGTTGGCGAGGCGATCGAATTCATGCGTCCGCTCGCGCGATTCAATCCGCTGTGGATCGAAGAGCCGACCAGCCCGGACGATATTCTCGGCCACGCCGCGATTCGCCGCGCGATCCATCCGATTGGAGTTGCTACCGGAGAGCACGCGGCCAATCGCGTGATGTTCAAACAGCTGATGCAGGCGGATGCGATCGACTTCTGCCAGTTCGACAACTGCCGCCTCGGGGGACTCAACGAGGTGCTCGCGGTTCTGCTGCTGGCGGCGAAGTTCGGGGTCCCGGTTTGCCCGCATGCGGGTGGAATCGGGTTATGCGAATATGCGCAGCACGTTTCGCTGATCGATTACATCTGTGTGAGCGGCAGTCTCGACAACCGGATGATCGAGTTCGCCGACCATCTGCATGAACACTTCAAGGACCCGGTCGTGGTGCGCGGCGCAAGGTACATGGCGCCCACTGCGGCCGGATTCAGTATCGAGATATTACCGGAATCGCTCGACGCGTTTGAGTTTCCAGCTGGCCGCGAGTGGAAGAAGTAGCTGCGCGCGTCAGAGAGAGAAAACCAGCTTCATCTCGGCCCACCATTCACCCGGTCGCGCGTCGGGCACCGGCTCCTGCATCGAGGCCATCAGCTCCTGCCACTCGCGACAGCGCGGATCGGCGGCCTCGTAGCGGGCGAAGTCGCGCTCGGGATCGAACTCGTCGATCGTCTCCATGAACATGAAGAGCTGCCGGCCGAGCTTGTAGATGAGCATCCGCTCGATGCCGATTGATTTGAGCCCGCGCTCGACTCCCGGCCAGATCGCGCGATGGTGTTCGAGGTAGCGCTCGATCGTCTTCGGATCGTTTTTCAGATTGATGGTGCGGCCGTACTGTTTCATCGTCGGGTGTTGCGCTGTTTCAGAATGCGAGGACGCCGCCGTCGATTGGATACGCCTGTCCGGTGATGAAGGACGCTTCGTCCGAACACAGGTAGAGCGCGAGCGCCGCGACCTCTTCGGGCGTACCCATTCTGCCGAGCGGCTGATACTCCGACAATTGGCGGAACATCTCGGCTTCGCGGCCCGGATATGTCGCGCGTAAATAACCGTCGACGAAGGGAGTGTGAACGCGAGCCGGGCAGATACAGTTGCATCGGATGCCGCGCTTGACGTAGTCAACCGCGATCGATCGGGTCATCGTCAGCACCGCGCCCTTGCTCATCGAGTACGCGAAGCGATCGGTCAGGCCGATCAGCGAAGCGATCGACGCGAGGTTGAGAATCACGCCGCCGCCGGTCGTCAGCATTCTTCGCACCGCGGCCTGCGAGCATAGAAATATGCCCTTCACATTGACCGAATAAATCCGGTCGAGGTCCTCTTCGGAGGTGTTCTCAACCGTGCCTATGTGAGCGATTCCCGCATTGTTGACCAGGATATCGATGCGCGACGCGTCGCTGCTGGAATCGATACGCGCGAAGGCGGATTGCACCGAGGCCGCGACTGCGACGTCGCATTCGAGCGCCGATGCCTTCCCTCCAGCCGCGCGAATACTTTCGACGGCAGCGCCGGCCGCTTTGAAATCGCGATCGAGAGCGAAAACGCGCGCGCCGTTTTGGGCAAACGTCGATGCGATCGCCAGCCCGATGCCAGATCCGGCGCCGGTGACGATGGCGTTCTTTCCGTCGAGTCGAAACACGCCAGCATGCTCCTCGGACGTGAACAGTAAAACAGGTGAGCGTTACATGACAAACGACTAGCATGACGCCCACAACGCCCGAGACCAGGATTGTCTACTCCCACCCTGCTAGAGAGTCAGGATCTCTCCCGATTCACGCAAGACACGGCTGATCCGAGCCATCAGCTCGCCCGAGTTGAAAGGCTTGGTGACGTAGTCATTGGCGCCGAGTGAGAAGCCCTTGACCACTTCAACTTCGTAATGATGCGAACTGAGCAGGATTACTGGTATATTCCTGGTCACCGTATTGCTGCGCAGTGCGGTCAGCGCTTCGAACCTGTGTGTGGCGAATTGCTGACTCTGGGAAAATCAGGAATTCGCCACACACAGGTAAGTGGCCATCCAGTTTCCGTTGAGCAACCGCGCGACGTTCATCGGCGCCGGGGGCGGCTGCGGGGCATAGGGCATCTCTACCGGCATCGATGTGGACGCCAGGTATTGGAACGACGGCGAATTGCAGGAGGAGGTCCCGCACACGAGCAGGATTGCAAGAGCTGCAACGGCGGCGGTCGAAGCTAGAAAACGGCGGTGGATCCTCGGACGCGGCATAGATTCCTCCAGCGGACGGATGGTCAGGTATAGATTGAGCTGCGGCGCAGCACAGCATAGCCGGGACCGCGTCCCGCTAGACAATGGCTAGATGAGTTGGTACGCGCGCGCGACGTTTTCGCCGAGGATCGCACGGCGTCCCGATTCCGTCATCGGCGCGATCATCCCCTTGAGCTCCTCAAGATAGTTGCCGGGATGATCGGGATGCGGGTAGTCACTCGCCCAGAAAAACTTGTCCTCGCCGACGATCTCCATCATGGCCGCAATAGTACGTTCGTCGGGATCCGCCGAGATGTAACACTGGCGCTTGAAGTAGTATGAGGGCTTCTCCTTGAGGCGCACCGTCGCGCCGAGCGTAGTGCCGTTGAAGATGGCGTCGCCGCGATCGAGGAAATAACCGATCCATCCCGCCTGCGACTCGAGCACTACAACGCGCAGCTTGGGAAAGCGATCGAATACGCCCAACTGGAAAAACGTGCCGAATGCTTGTTGCACACCCTGGCCCGCGAACAGATCGAAATACCAAGCGGCCCATCCGAAGTTGTCGTAGCGATGATGGACGCCGAAGCTGGCAGGCTCGAAGGTCGGATGAATCGCAAGTGGGACACCGAGATCCTGCGCCGCGGCGAAGACTGCGTCGTGACGCGGGTCGCCGTGCGGAACGCGGGTGATGGTGAAAGGACACACGAATGCGCCCTTGCATCCGTCCTTCGCCGCACGCTCGAGTTCTTGCGCCGCTTCGGCGGGATCGCCGAGTGAAAGATGCGCAATCGGGATCAACCGTCCGCCGGAGTCGCGGCAGAAGTCCGCGATCCAGCGGTTGTAGGCGCGACAGTATGCGGCCGAAAGCTCGGCGTCGAAAAGTTCGGCTTCCCAGAGCAGTCCGATCGTGGGATAGAGAATCGATTTTGCCATGCCTTCGCGGTCGAGCAGTTCGAGCCGTTCCTTCATCACCATGGTTCCGAAAGCTGCCCCCTTCAGGTAAGTGTCCTCGGGTTTCGGCGCCAGCATCCGCACTTGGTCCAGCTTGATTTCGCCGCGAGTGGCGGTCTCGCGCAACTTCCTGGCGTCCTCGACTTTCTTGCCCATCCCGCCGAGCGAGCCGAGCAAGCCGGGCTGGGTCAGCTTTGCGCGCTTGCGATCGATCTCGAGATACTCGAAGCCGTCGTCGCCGACACGAATGCGCATCGCGCGGTCCCGATACTTTGGGTCGATGTACTTCTCCCAGAGATCGGGTGGTTCGAGGATATGCCCGTCGCAATCAATAACCAGTTCTCCGGCCTTCATAGTAACAGCTCCGGCATTGAGTAGTCATCGAATCAAGACTAAGTAGTTAAAAACACCTACTGACTAATCAGCATCCACCAATTGGCGCATTCAAAAAATCGCGAGCGGATTGACTGGAGATGCGGTGCCGCGCTCGAGGATCAGGGGCGCCATTGAGAACATGAACTCGTTGCGGCCGAGGCCAGCGCAAGCCGACGACACCGCGTCGAGGTCGGCGTTGTCGATCAGATGTATGCCCATCGCGACGAGCGTGCCGACGTGGATCGGCAACGCGACGCCGTCGTAACCGCTGGGCAGGACGTCGCTGACCGCGTCGCAGCCGAGAACTGCGATGCGCCGCTCGTGGAGCCATGGCAGGCAGCTCGCATCGAGGCCGGGCAACCCTACCGTAATCGGATCCCATCCGCCTTTGACCTTGCGCATCGCAGCGCGGCCAGTGCGAATCATCAGCACGTCGCCTTCTTCGACGTGAACGTGCTGCGCCTTCTCGGCCGCATCGAGATCCCCGGGCAGGATTCGTTCGCCAGGCTCCATCCATTCGATCTTTTTCAGTCTTGGAAAATCCAGCAGGACGCCGCGGCTGACGATACCCGCGCGGGTGACGTCGATCGCGCATTTTTTTGCGCCATGCGACCCGACTTCGCCAGCATCGAAGCCGTTATACATTTTGCCCTGCCAGAACACGTGACACAGCGCGTCGATATGAGTATTCGCCATTCCGTGCGGTGCGATCGCGAAATAGTCACCGCAATAAGGTAATGCCTGCTCGTGCGCGTCGGTGCCCGCCTGCACCATCAAGTGAGTAACGGGAGCAGGATTGTCGGGCGCGGGGATAGTCGCGAGCGGCACAGCCATCGAGACGCTCTCGCCGGTCTGCACAAGGCGCGCCGCCGCGGCGCGTTTTTGATTGGTGATGAAGTTCAGCGCGCCGCGCTGGTCTTCCTTGCCCCAGCGCCCCCAGTTGCTGAGCTTTTCGAACAGTCCAATCACGTCCGAAGATGTAAGCTTGTCCGCCATGATAATCTCTCCCGAAGGACAGGTTTGCGCGAAAACCCCGTATAGCACGCCCGGTCTATACTGAAAACCTAATCCGGGGTGACGGAGTAGGATAGCTATGCTACTGGGAGGCGCGATGCTCGCGTTCCTGACCAAGCTCCTGCTCGCCGCACGATCCCGACTGAAATCACGGGCGAGACTCGAGGCTGAAAACCTGGTTCTGCGTCACCAGGTGATTGTCCTAAGCCGGAAGTCCCTGTGTGTGGCGAATTACTGATTTCCCCAAGAATCAGCAATTCGCCACACACAGGATGGCGGTTGAACCAAATGCCGTCGTCAAATTCGCCGGGAGTTCCGCGTGCCGACGAGACCGCCTCGCACCACTCGGCGTTGTTGCGCGCGGCGCTTCTGATTCGCGGGTCAATCACGTCTGGGAGTTAACTTCTCGTCCGGGCGCTCGCGTGCTGGAGCGCGGTAGACGCGATTGCGGCGGGGGAAATTGGCAAGTACTCGCTTACGTATGCCGCCAAAGCCAGAAAACCGGACTCCGCTTGACCGGGTACTATGGCGATCACTTCCATACCGACTTATTCCATAGCGGCAACAGTGTTGGTCAGCACCCCGATTTTCTCGATCTCGATTTCGATTACATCGCCGGGCTTGATTTGACCAACTCCCGGCGGCGTGCCGGTCGAGATCACGTCACCGGGCAGCAGCGTCATGATGTGCGAAATGAAGCTGAGCAGGAAATCAGGCTTGAAAATCAGATCCGATGTGCGGGCATTCTGACGAAGCTTCCCGTTGTGTTTAGTTGTGAGCGCGAGATCATCGGGATTTCCGATAGCAGTCTCGATGACCGGGCCCAGTGGCGCGAAAGTGTCGAAACTCTTGCTGCGAGTGAATTCGCGATCGCGACTTTGCAAGTCAACCGCGGTGACGTCGTTCATGCAGGTGTAACCGAGTACGTATCGTCGCGCTTCGGACAGCGGAACCCTCCAACCTTTACGCGCGATCACGATTGCCAGTTCGCCTTCGTAAAACAACTCCTGCGTTTGCCGCGGATAGACTATCGCGTCATTGGGTCCGATCACTGCGGTTGACGGCTTGATGAATATCAGCGGTTCCTTGGGCGGCTCGATTTTCAGGTCTCGTACGAGTTCACCGTAGTTCAATCCGGCGGCGACGATCTTGCTCGGTATTACGGGCGCAAGTAGCCGGACCGTGTCGAGCGGAATCGATTTGGCCCGCGACGTTCTCTTAAGCGCGTCGAGTTCCCCTTCCATCGGCTCAATCCTGTCGCCTTCGAGAGCACCGTACCGCTCGCGGCCGTCGTGGCCATATCGGATAATTTTCACGCGATGTCTCTATGCCCCTGATTTCTCAGCTACGCGTTCAGTCCAGCGAGCACCGACTTGGCGTCTTTCAGGTCCGCGGTGTCGAAGCCCTCGGTGAACCAGTTGTAGATTTCGGCGAGCATTGTGCGAGCCTCGTCGCGTTTGCCTTGCTGGTCGAGCAGGCCGGCGAGGCTGGTTGTCGCGCGGAGTTCCCACGAGCGCGCCTGTTGCCGCACCGCAATCTCGATCGCACGCCGGAAGCATCGCTCCGCTTCGGCTGCACCGTCCGGGAGGATTAGCATCGTCTGGCCGCGGAGCCGGTGAATTTCCGCTTCGAGTAATCGATGGTCCATTTGCTCACTGCGCTGAGCCGCCTGGTCGAGCTCTCGCAGACATTCATCGGGGCGCTTCATCATAAGGTACAGTTCCGCAAGCAGTACGAAGGAGAATGAGTAGATCAGGTCTGCGTTGCTGGCGGCCAGATGCTCGGCGGACTCTTTCATCATCGTGAGGCCGGTCATCAGCGCAGCTTCATCACCCCGATAGTATCCTTCGCCGGCAATCGTGCGCGCGAGACACATTTTTCCCGCCGCCAGCCAATACGGAAATCCGTATTCGGTCGAAAGTTCGATCAGGGTTTCCGACCGGGACCGCACTTCCGCGTACTCGCGCCGGAAGTGACTCAGCACGATCGCGTACAGGTGAACAAACGCAAGACTGAAGGGACGGCGGAGCTGCGCCGCCATATCGTTTCCTCGCGCATTCGCTGTCTCGCCTGCTCCGGATGCCCGCCTATATGCAGTGCCCACGCGAGATGGCACCGCGAGGGTATGACCGGCGCCTGCATCGACGGCAGATAGCGCGGAATGTCGCGATTATAGATCTCGGCAACTATTTCCCGGTGTTCGCACGCCGCGGAAAACTCCCCCATCCAGAGCTGCGTCGATCCCATCGCGTTGTGCGCGGCCGCCGTCACGAGATCGTTTTGCACCCTGGCTGCCATGGCCAGCAACTGCTCCGCGATGACGCGGCTCTCGCGCAATTTCCCGCTGGCATGATTGAAGCTCCAAATCGCAAACAGCACGCCGAAGATTTCGGGCGTCTCACCGGCACGGCGGCAGAGTTCCTGCGTGCGCGCGATGGTGCCCGCGATCTCCGGCGACGAAAACCCCTGCGTAGATACGAGCAGCGGCCCCAGCATCATCAGGATCTTCAGCTCGCGTTGATCGCGTTCCCGCGATTCGGGCAGCTCGCCTATCCGCAGCAGCGCCTCGCGTGCGTACCGTATAGCGTCGTTGTACGCAGACCGGATCCCCGCTTGCTCCGCCGCACGGCCAAGGTATTCGATCGCTTTGGGCGCGTTCGCGCTGCGGCCATAGTGATGCGCCAAGTCGGCCAGGTGATCGTCCAGCGTCGCCGCGAACATCGCTTCGAGCGCCGCCGCCGTGCGCTCATGAAGAATCCTGCGCCGCTCCATCAGCACCGAGCCGTAAGCGACTTCCTGCGTCAAAGCGTGCTTGAAGGTGTATTCGTTTTCGGGGAACGCCGGTTGCTCATAGATGAACTCGGCTGCTTGCAGGTTCGAAAGCATCGGAGCGAGCTCATCATCGGGCCTGCCGACGACGCGCCGCACCAGGCCGATCGGAAATTCCTTGCCGATCACCGCAAGCGATTGCAGCAGATCTTTGTCCGCAGGCGCGAGCTTGTCGATTCTCGCAGCCAGAATGCCCTTGACGGTCGAAGGTATCTCGATCGACGTGAGCGGCCTGGCAAGTGAGACCACCGCACCGTCGCGCACCAGCACGCCCTGGTCGAATAGCACCTGCACCATCTCCTCGATGAAGAATGGATTGCCCTCGGTGCGCTCTATGATCGTCGCCTTGAGCGGATCGAGCGCGGACGCATCGCCCAACATTGCCGTTAGCAGCTCGGCAGCATTGTCGGGCGCCAGCGGATCGAGCCGCAACTGCGTGTAGTAGGTCTTGTTGCCCCAGTTGTGGCGATACTCGGGCCGATAGTTGACCATCATCAGGATTTGCGCGGTGCCGATCGAGTCGGCGATCAGGTTCAGGATCGCTTCGGACTCCGCGTCGATCCAATGAAGGTCCTCGAAAATGACGATCAGCGGCTGATTGAGGCTCTCGCGCACGATAATGCTCTTGACCGCCTCGCGCGTGCGCCGGCGCCGAATCGAAGGATCCATTTGGTCGAGCCCAGCGTCGCCGGACGGAATCCCAAGTAACGTGAACAGATGCGGCAGCGTATCTTCCAGCGCGCGATCCAGCGCCAGCACCTTGCCCGTGACCTTCTCGCGCCGCGTCCGCTCGTCGTCGCGATCGGCAATTCGGAAATAGCTCTTGAGCAGATCGACCACCGGTAGATACGCCGACGCCTTGCCGTGTGAGAACGAGAACGCCTCGAGCAGCAGGCACTCGCTTTGTCTGCGCATCTTGAATTCGTAAAACAGGCGCGACTTGCCGACTCCCGCCTCGGCCATCGCCGCAACGATCTGACCGTGCCCGCCGCGCGCCAGCCCGAACGCCTTGTCCAGCTGATCCAGCTCCGCGTGCCGGCCCACAAACTTTGACAACCCGCGCGACGCCGACATCTGAAGGCGCGTCCTGAGCGGACCGATCCCGATAACCTCGTACACGTTGATAGGATCGCTGACGCCCTTGATTCGCGCCGGTCCGAGCGGCTTTAAGTCGAAGTAACCGGCCGTGAGTTTCTGCGTCTGCTCCGTGATGACGATTGACCCTGTCGGCGCAAGCGTTTGCATCCGCGCCGCCAGGCTCATCGAATGCCCAATAGGCGTGTACTCGGTATGCGCATCATCGGTCCGAATCGAGCGGACCACGACCTCGCCGGTGTTGAGTCCCACCCGGATTTCAACCGGCGGATTTCCCGCCGCGCGCAGTCCCGCCGAATACTTGGCCATGTCCTCCTGCACGCGCAGCGCAGCGTAGAGGCTGCGCTGGGCATGATCTTCATGCGCGACCGGCGCGCCGAACAACGCGAATATTCCGTCGCCGGTGGATTGCACGATGTAACCGTCGTAGCGATGCACCGCGTCGATCATCAGCTTCAGCGCCGGATCGATAAGTGCTCGGGCCTCTTCGGGATCGAGATCCTCCATCAGATCCATCGATCCCTTGATGTCGGCAAATAGCGCCGTGACCGTCTTGCGTTCGCCGTCGGTCGCGAGCGCCTCGGGCTGCTCGGGCGCGACGCGAACTCCATCTCCCGGGGCGGGTGAGGCCGATGCATCGGAGGCAACCGAGGCGTGCCCACTGAGCGGGGCGGCGCATTGCGCGCAGAATTTCGCATCAGGCGCGTTCAGACGAGCGCATTTTGGACACGCCCGACTGAGTGGGGTCGCGCATTGATTGCAGAATCTCGCGTCTGCGGCGTTGTCGGTACCGCACTTCGCGCAACGCATTTGCGACTACCTTCCCGGAAGCAGATGGCCAAGTATCGCTACTGGACACTCCAATTCATAGACGCAAACCGGGACGGCGGTTCAAAACGCGCCGAATGCCGCACGATCAAATCGATCGGACCATTGCAGTGTGGCGAACGATGCCTCAACGCGGCTTCATCTGGCTCAAGCATTCGAGACCGCACCGCAAACTGCGCCCGCGCCGACGCCGGCGTGAACACCGCCGCGTGCAATTCTGAAGAGACAGAGTTGGGCTGCTGACTGCATGCCCAAGAGGCGGAGATTCGAACTCCAAACCTTTGTCCGATGTTCGACGTCACCAAATTCCTCGCATCAGCCCAGCGAACGAAGGGAACCGGAGAGATCCCAACTGGAGCCGAATCCAAGGCGAAAATAGTCTCTCCAGCACGGATGCTTTTTTTCGGGCCGAATAGTGCGCCAAACTCGTGGTTAATTCAGCTCATAGAAGCCCTTGGGATGTGTTGCAACTTTGGCGGGGGTGGCTGGTAGTCTGAAAAGATCGTGAAG
>ODAK010006428.1_pt1 | contig 11866 bp, 16 predicted proteins | sample 1539591 | NCBI WGS metagenome assembly ODAK01 (sample SAMEA3539303, study PRJEB22396) | soil metagenome | biome: tundra; feature: field; material: soil | place: USA | collected 2010-05 | depth 0.15 m | reverse complement strand
CGGTGGGGGTCGCTTCGCTCCCGCCTCCAGGCTCATTGTTCAATGAGAAAATGCTGAGATCGGTAAAGTCCTATCACCCGTCCAGTACCTCGGCAAGCGTATCACACGAAGAGACTTACGGAGTAGAGGTGCCAAGAAGAGAGCCCTCTAGCCCCAGTTTACGTATAGCGCGTTTTAGAGGATGGGAACCGCCCGGCACCGAAGCTGGTTTAGGGTCGCGCCGCGCGCCCGCAGAGCATCGTAGACCTTCCTCGGGCGGCCCATAAAGGATTGAACCTGGATCACCGCCGGGCGATGTTCCGGACCGTCATCGGCATCCACCGACCGCCGCATCGGGTAGGCTGCCCCTCGGAGTTCAATGCGTCGCAGATTGACTGGAGCGTGGAGCCCGCCTCGCGCATGGATCGGATGCGATCGCGCACCGCGGCTTCGCCCGGTTTCGCGCCGAACGGCTTGCGGCCCTCGCAGCGGCCCGTCGCGGCCTTCATGCGCTGGCGCGCGCCGCGAAGCTTGAGAACGATCATCGACTTCTCGTATTGCGCGACCATGCCCATCAGTTGCCGGTACATCACGCGCGCGGGTTCGTTCGCCATCAGGTCGGGCTCTTGGACCGAGACGAGCGCGAAGCCCTGCTTTTGCAGGTCCGCGATGGCGGTCTCCTGCACCATCAGGTCGCGGGCCAGCCGGTCGAGCTTCTCGATGACCACGGTGCGCACGCCGTCGCCGTGCAGGGCCGTCATCATCTCCGCCCAGGCGGGGCGGTCCATGGACTCCTTCGCGCCCGCCACACCCCGCTCCTCGAACACGCGGGCGATCCGGAGGCCGTGCTCGGCGGCGTACCTGCGTATGGCGGCGCGCTGGCGCGGGAAGCCGTCGCCCTTGATCTGGCCGCGCCCGGAGACGCGGAGGTAAGCGAACGCGGTCGTCTTGCTCATACCCCTATTATAAACTAAACTACGGAATTATTTAACTCGTTGAAAACCCTACGCTTGGAAGTTCCGCGCTTACGGAGGCGTAGGACGCGTCCGGTGCCCGGCCCAGCCTTACCCCCCAGCCCCAGGCGGGCGGCGCGACGTAGCGACCCGTAGCGTGGAAGGCATCGGCTTTACGGGGGTCGGGTAAAGAGAGGAGAACGATGAAAGCGAAGGCTAAAGCAGTAGCGATCCCACCCGGGAAAAGGCTTCCGGGTGCCGGCCGCAATACCCACAATCCAGCCAGCAACCCCGGCAGCGCCCTCAAGCTCGCCGCGCGCCTCCGCGAGAAGCAAGCCTGCGAACTACGGCTCAACGGCCGCTCATACAAGGAGATCGGAGCCCGGCTGGCGATCACCGACATGGGCGCGTACAAGATCATCATGCGTTGCCTGGAGCGCGAGCTAACCGACATCCGGGAGCGCATCCCGGCAATGCGCAAGATCGAACTCAACCGCTGCGACAAGATGCTGAAAGCCATCTCGGGCCGGGTGAACCGGGGAGACCTCAAGGCCATCACGGTGGCGCTGAAGATCGCCGAGCGCCGCGCGCGGTTGGCCGGACTCGACTCGCCCGTGGATGTCAAGCTCACCGGCACCGGGGAGGGCGGAGCCGTCTCGATTGAAGTGTTCCGTCGGATGGTCGATGACGCCAAGGTCGAGACCGACGCCATCGAAGGCCCCCGAATCATCGAGATCGAGCGGGTCCCACAGCCGGTCCCAGAAATCGAACCCGTCCCACCGGACATCCCCGTACCGGCAGGCCAGAAGCCGATCTAATACCCGCACGCGGCGGCGGGAGCAATGTGAGTGTCAGAATTCTTCTACAAGTGCCTGTCGTTCTCCTGGGAATCAGACCAGGAGCGCGGTCGGCCCCCAGGAATTGTATTTGTAACCGCTGCGCACAAGGTTCTCGATCACCCTACGATCGCTCGCATAGGCGGCCCAATTCATTCCAAATAGAATGTACTCAAGCATGCGTATTACGATTGCGTCGCGCCGCTCTCTAAGCTCTTCGGTGGTCGTCGAAAGGGAGAAGGAGAACGCGTCGTCCAATTCAGAGACCGGTCCTGTGTATATCCCAACACCGTCTTCGCTGTACAGCCAAGGGACGCCGAGAATTCCGCTCAGCGTGACATCGATCGAAAGGGGGCCTGCGTAGCCAACTCTGGAGAGTATGTGTCTGGCGTGCTCGCAATAAACGAGCAGATAACCCACAAGGCGGTGGAGGTGGATGCCTTTGATAATAGGGGTGTCTGGTCGCAACGTTTGTAGCGGGCCGATTTCTATTGCAAGCTCCGTGACGTAGAAAAGCATGCCCCAGATTGTGGCCTCAACTAGCCCGACTCGATTTTGGGCATCGGCAGGAGTAAGGAGGAGGGCACTCTCGTGTTGGGAGACAAAAACAGAAGTAACATGAGGGAAAGCCGTACCCCGCCACGGAACCCTGGGTCCTGGCAATTCCAGTGCCAGTTTCGCCTGCTCGCACACGGGCCGAGCTGGGAAGCGCGGCCCGACTGAGCATTCGAGGCGGGCCGCTCCGACGAATGCCGCCTTCTGATGGGATCGAAACAGCTCAAAACGGCGCTGTGAACGCTTGATGATCTTCGTTCGCCGCTCCTGTATCAGCCGCCGCCGGTCGAGCAGGTGCCGGATTTCATTCTCCGTCGCCAACCGAGGTTCATAGCGCTGGCTAAACTCATCGGTGCGAACCCAGACGCCTTTTCGGCCATTTAGAAAATGCGGCGCTACATCGCTTTCGGCTGTGTAGATGACGTAAAGGAATGCGCCAACGTTGGCTGCCGGAATGGGATCGGATACCTCAACTACCAACGGTGGGCTAACTGCGTCGAAACACCACTGAACTACTTTCTGTTTGTATCCAGCCTGTTCAGGCACCCCTGGCAAACTCTCAATTCGCGCGTCGGAACTAGCCGCCTTCGCACCGATGATCACAAAGCCGCCAAACGAGTTGCCAAAAGAAGAGACCTTCTTCAGTGTTTCGTCCTTATCAGGAACTTGCGACTTGAATTCCAAGCGAACGTTCTCGACGGCGCGGTTCTGCAATAGCTCATGGACGTCCGCAGGCTCAAGTTGGGACAAGGGCTTAGTGAAGATCGACATAGTTTTTGCCTGCGCTCAATCCGACTGTACTTGAAAGGAGATTCGAATGCAATTAACAGAAACGGCAGATAACACACCGACGAGGTGGGAAGGGGTCATCGCTGACCTCGCGGCCAAACGGCAATCCGCGCGGGAGCACGCCGAGCGGCTGCGCGCCGAGAAACAAAACATGGCCCTGGAAGCGGCGATGGGTGGCGGCGACGCCCGGAAGCGCCTCAAGGAGATCAACGCCGAACTGGCGCGGCTGACGCTGGAGGCCGACGATTGGGACTCGGCAATCGCGCAGGCCGAGGCCGAGAAGGGGCGAGCCGAGCAGAGCGTAGCCACCGAACGGGAGCGGCAGCGGCAGAAGAAACTATCGGTGCTGGCGGCAACGGCTGTGGGGCACGCGCGGGATTTTACCAAGGCTCTGGAAGAGGCCGTCAAGGCGGGCGCGGCGGTGAAACAGACAATCAAGGCGATGCTCGCCGTCGCCAACAACCAGGAGGCCCCCGGCCTGGATCGCCTGTTGCAGCCCGGCGTGTGGATGCGGGGAGCGGAGCACGCAGGCTTACGGAGCCATTTGGAGTTCGCGGCGTACAACGGCGAGCGGAGTCACGTCGTCGCGCTGGAAGATGCTCTCTCAGGGTTTTTGGAGCGCTGGCTCCAGGCCGACAAAAAGGAGTAAGGAGCGTCTATGCCGAACATACTGCATTCGCTCGTTGTCGATGAGATATCGCTAGTTGACCATCCATGCTGCGCGGAGATCGATCCAAAAACCGGGCGCAAGATCAAGAGGGCCGTCGTCAGTTTTTTCAAGCGCGACGATACCGGCGAGGAGCCACTAACATTCACTAACAAAGGAGTCACACGTATGCAAGAGTTTGAGACCGTCATCAAGTCAGCACGAACCAGGGATGAAGTCGTCGCCGCGGTCCGTCAAAAGGCCGCGGAGCGCGTAGCCAAGCGGGGCGGCGACGAGTCGCTGTCCGAAGCGGAGTCCCGCGTCTGGAAAAAGTATCCGGAAGCGATTTCAAAATACGAAAGCCTGCCAAAACAGGCTGCCAAGCGGGAGGAGCCGTTGATCCGGATCACTCATGCCGAAGCGGAGCTCGACTCTCGGGCGCGCCGGGTCGTCAAGCGGGACAAGGTGAGTTATCCGCAGGCATGCAGTCAAGTCCTGACCGAAGATCCCTCGTTGTACGCAAAATATTGCGAGGAGATGTCCCGTGGAGAAGTGTACCCGGTCCCCGACGCCATCGGCAAGAGCAACGGCGGCGACGACGAGGACGACGCCGAGTGCGAAACTTGCTCCGGCAGCGGCAAGGTCAAAGGCCGGAACTGCCCCGAGTGCGGCGGAACCGGACTGGTCGATGCCGTGGACGACGACACCGAGGAAGCCAAAAAGGCCCTGCTCCAAAAGCTCGATGAGCTCGATGAGCTCAAAAGCCGCATCGTCAAAATGGAGTTGGCGGCGCGGGTCCGCCGGTAAACAATTTCTAACAGTTTCCCTGGACGGCTGAACGGTCATCCAGCTTGTGCCGACGGATTGGTTGGGGGAGTACTCCCTCCCCGCCGGGGGGTTCCGTGAGACCCCCTTCGATCCTGATCCGGGTAGGGCAGTTCCAGGGAGAGCGGACCGGGCGGCGTGACGCACAATCCACCGCCCGGGCGGTGAGACGCACAATCCGGCCCGCCCAGCGAAAGCTTGCAGCATAGCTCCCCGCCGGGCATTATGCCGGGGGTTTGCTCGGAGACGCGGATGCCCGCCACTCTTTCAGAATCCGTGCACCGAGAATGCCAACGTACGGCTCAGCGTTCGCGTGGCCGACACCGTAGATGAAGGTAAATACCAGCGCAATAGTCATGCAAGAAACGCGCGCGAACGAGAGGAGATGTGGGGTAAGAAACGAGGAGGGGCTCCACACTGTGAACGCAATGCCGAGCGCGTAGAGCGCGGTCATCAGGTAGCATACGTCGTCGGTCAGAGGTTTGTAGAAGTAGCACTGCAGCACGGAATAGAGATATTTCCATTCCGTGTCGACCGAATCTCTATAGAGCTGCACACCTGCAACTTCTGCGAGCTTTTTCACCACCTCATCTGTATCTGATCCAGGAGGGATGTTGGCGGCTGCGACCTTCACTTTCTCTTGAAACTCTTCGCTGGAACTGCTCGGTTCTTCCACCCTAACGATAGGCGAGGATAAGAAAGCGGCGACGAGCCGCCGCCATACTATGTTTCGGGCGTCTTCTTTGGCAGGATTAGCCTTTCTTGCAGCGAGCGCCGCAGCGACCACTGCCACGATGTACCCCGAGAAATACGAAGCAAGAACCAACAACGCGCCGAGTGCCATAAGAATGAACCCGGCCACGTATGCAGCAAAAACTATGAGCGCTGTTTTTGCAAATCCATTTAGCTGACTGAATGCAAGGAATCTTTCGGTTTGATCAGCGTGAGTTGTTGCCAGACCGATCAACAGGACCCCACCGGGCAAAAAGGTATAGAGGAACTCCCTAATCCATCTGTCTGGCAGCTTCGAGATGTCGAAAGGAAGCACAGTGAAGAGAGAGTTTAGCAGATGGCACGGTCGTCAGCGGTAGTGGCAGGGGGGCCATACCCGCAACCGTTGAGAGCGGCCTCGCCGCGATAGCGACTCGTTACCGTCACCACGGGTGGGGCCGAAATGTGCTCCCGCCCCGATCTTTTCGGCAGGGAATCCCGCTCACTCCAGATCGAAGTTCCCACGGATGATCGCTGCGCGGATCGCATCCACGTAGCGGTCGCTCGCCTCGGCGCGCGCGACGCATTTCCGGCACCAGAGCAAGTGCTCCTCAATCGCCCGCTCCTCGGGGCTGCCGTCCGGCACCATGCCCAGGTAGAAGCGTTCCAGATCGTGGTCAGTGACGTGTTCCATGCCGTGGTAGTGCGGGCGCCGGGGAGAAGTTCTCATGTTTTGGGGACCGGTAGCCGGGCCGAAGCTGTGGTTCCGCCCGATCTTTTACCCATTGTCCATCGCCAGGAGGTAGCCGAGCCAAAGGCTTCCGCTTTTTGCTAAACGCTTATCGACGCCACGCAAAGCCTTGTCGCGGTTTACTCCGGCACACACCTGCCGCGAGTACTCGGCCATCCGTATACACTCCCTCTCGACTTGCCGGTGCAGATCCAGCACCAGCACCAGGCACCACGGACCGCCCGGCCGGAACGCCTTCCCCGGATTGCGACTGCTTCCAAAGGAATACCCCGTTGGCGTCCACTTGACTACTGTGAACAGCGGCTTCTTGGAATTGTCTTTAGGAACCACGCGTTTATCCACCGAGTAGGGGGGGAATTTCCTCCAGCGCCCCTTAGATCTTATGAAAGCCTTGATGGAACTTTCGAGTGCTTGGTACGCCTTTGCCAGGAATGCCGCGTCTGCAAGGCGGTAGTGGACAAGGCGCGCGATCAGGGCCAGCCACAGAACTTCAGATCCCGCGTATGTCTTAGCCTCTCGGCTTCCTCCAGCCCCGAGGCGTGGTTTTACCTGTGGCTCGAAGTGTCCTCGCCTGATTAGAGCGTGAATGTTCTTGGGGCGCACGCCGGTCAGCCGCGTGAGGTCGCCAAAGCTAAACGTGGGCTCGAACAGGAAATCAAAAATGTCCCTCATGGGTTCAGCCATATGCAAGAGCATACGTGAAAATATCGCGTTTGTCATATCCTCGCGGATATGTGAACTGATCTTTGGGCTTGCACGTAAAACGGCGAACGCGTAGTGTCTCAATTGGCGAGCAAAGATCCGCCGCCAAATACCTCTCCCGAGGACCCAAAGGACATTACGAATGAGACACAAAAAGGCAGTTGAGAACGAAGAAGATTCTGTTTTTGAAAAGATCAAGCTCCACATGAAGCGCCGCGCAGGGATTCTGCGCGAGATTACAGATTACATCGACGTTCAGTTTCATAACCTCGAAGACGAAGACGGCAACGGAGCCGAAGACGAGGTCCGCGAGTTGAGTCGCGAGATGAACCTGTGGTTGGAGCGTCAGGCCCCGGCCCTCCTCGGGCTCTGCAAGTTGGAGGCCGAGGTGGCGCAGTTGAGGCAGACCCTGTGGACAGCCTTAGCCGACAAGGTCACCCATGTGCTTCAGTCTTCACGGTCCGCCCATTCCCGGAGTTACGCGCAGTGGAGGATAGGCAACGCAGACCGTGTTTTGAAGGCGCGCGCCTTCGCCCCCATCCGTTTCGATGACGTTCTCGAAGAACGCAGGCAGGCCGGCACCTACCCGGAGGAGGCCGCGAAGTGAAGACCATCGCGAAACCGTGCCACAACTGCATCCCTCCTGACCGCCTGCGCTACCTCCTCGACTTCATGCAGATGCGCCAGCGCGTCTATCTTGCCCGGCAAGCCGGGAAACCGTGGCCGTGGACCACGGACCCGATCCTCCGCGATTACCGGTTAGAGAATGTTTATCGCGAGCAGGATCTCCAAACTACGTGGCTCCGCGAGCACTGGCTCCAACCCTACGGGGATCATCCCAACCTCTGGTTTGCGGCCTGTCTCTTCCGCCAGGTGAATTGGAGCCCGACGCTGGCGGAGATTGGATTCCCGGAGGCGTGGGAGCCGCGACGTGCATTGAAGATTATGCGGAAGCGCTTGAAACAGGGCATCAAGACATACACGTCCGCTTACAGACTCCGGCAAGGCCCCGAGGAACAGTGCCGGGATAAACCCGAGTTCACGGTGAACTACGTTCTCAACGAGGTCTATCGCACCGCCCAGCGGACTCAGCTCCCGTGGGAACAGCCTTATTGTACGCTTCAAGAGGCTTGGGAGTGGTTTCAACCGTTCCCGGGCTGGGGGCCGTTAACGGCCTATGAGGTCGTTACCGACCTGCGCCACACGCGCTATCTCTGCAACGCGCCGGACATCTACACTTGGGCCAATCCCGGTGAGGGTGCGGTGCGCGGGATCTGCCGGCTCTTGGGAGTCCATGTGGAAACGAGGATTCTCCAATACGCGAGTATCCGGTACATGCGCGAAGCGTTCGACTACTTGGACCAGAACCGCGACCGCCGGATCTTGCCGACGCTGGAGATGCGCGACGTGGAGCACTCGCTTTGCGCTTACGGTAAATGGCGCCGTGCGCACGACTGCCTTAAAGTGGGGAAGCGCGTGAGTCTTGAGCTTTTCCGCCCGGCGTGCCGGAATCTCTTCGGCGACTACGTTCCGGGTCCGCCGGGGGCCAGTAGAGCCGCTAGCCGGGCCTTCGGATAGCCCCTAAACCACTGTTTCTTGGCCGTTTAAGGCCCTAGGGCGCGTCCGCAGGGCCTCCCCTGGGGGTTTATACCCCCCGGCGCGTCCTAGCGACCCCTAGCGCGATTTTCACAAATGGTTGAATCCACGGCAGTTGCGCTTGCCTTTTCCCTACTAGCGGTACTATTATAAGGTAGCACCACCCGTACGTGGTGGAACTTAAAGGAGAGCAACCAAATGGCACTAGAAACGGAAGAAGAAGAACTCAAGAACGGCAAAATCGTGGCTATAGCACCAAACAAGAAACCCGTCGCCGCGCCAAAGCCCGCACCCAAAAAGTCCCCGGCCAAGAAGGCCAAGGCGGAGGCCAGCAAGCCCAAACCCGCACCCGCTGCCCAGAAAGCACCGGCCATCGCCAATACCGCCGTGCTCCACCGGACGAGTACGGCCTGCGAAATGACCGGCAAGAGAGCTGAGACCATCAAGTGCCTGAAGGACGGCATGACGGTGGAAACGTTCCGCGCTGCAGTCGCCAAGAAGTTCGCGAAAGATGAATCCTGGAACAGCGGCCGCACGCTAGTGGTGCTCAAGGTAGCCATCGCTGCCAAGCTGGTGACCGTAGGAGGGACTCGCTAATGAAGTGCGCCAGTAGTGCCCGGCGGCGGACTCCCCCGTTACCCCTCGCCCGGGCACTACCGCTAGTGAAACCGTATAGTTCCTGTGGAGGCTATTTCAAAATGACGAAACCGAAAAAGAATCACGTGGCGGACATCGGCGAACTACCGCTTGAACCTGCCGATCTTGTTGAGGCCTTTTGCAAGGAAACCCAGACTATCCTCACGACCAATAAGCTGGTGAAGCGGTCGGATTCGGACTTCTACAAGAAGGCTGACCTGTATATCAAGAAGCTGCGCGAGGCCGGGGCCAAAGCCGGAGACCGGAAATGACGAAACCGAAAAAGAATCCCGCCGCCGTCGCGCTGGCGGAGTTAAGTCGGCGAAAACGAATGAAGACCATGACTGCCGCTGAACGCTCGGAACAGGGACGGCGGGCCGTCAATTCGCGACGTGATAGGCAGCCGAAGCCCGTTGAAGGAGCGCGGCCATGAAAATGAAAATCGCATACTTGCGCGTCAGCTCGGACGAGCAGCGCGAACGGCAGACCATCGAGACGCAGCGCGCCGAGGTCCAGAAGTTCTGCGACAAGGAAAGCGTCAAGCTCGACAAGACCTACGAGGACGACGGCGTTAGCGGCACCATTCCGCTCGCGCGCCGAGAGCCCGGCGGAAGCGCGCTGATGAGGGACGCAGAAGCCGGACTCATCGGGGAAATCTATGTCTTGAAGTTCGACCGGTTGGGCAGGAACCTGCGCAAGTTTCTCAACCTGTTCCACAGGCTTGAGCGGCTCGGAGTGGCCGTCCGCTCGATCACACAGCCCCTCCCCGAGGGAGCCACCGGACGCATGATGATGCAGATATGGGGCGTCATCGCGGAGTGGGATCGAGAAAACATCCTGGCGACCACGCTGTCCGGGCTGAAGCGCGAGGCCTCAGAAGGCAACTGGACCGGGGGCTCGGTGCCGTTCGGGTATCGTAACGAGGCCGGCAGGCTGGCGCTGCACGAAGCCAACGCCGAGCTGGTCCGCAACCTCTTCAAGATGGCCGCCGAGGGCAAGACAGGTCAGGCTCTCGCCGATTACCTGAACGACCAGCGCGTTCCGACCTCAAGGCAGAACCCCGGAAGCATCTGGCGTACAAGCAGCGTCCGCGTCGTCATTACCAATGCGATCTACACCGGCACGCGGCAATGGGGTCGGCGGCAGATGGTCAAGGTCGAGGACGACGCCGGCAACGTGACCAAACATCTGAAGCTGACGCCTGAACGGGTCATTGAGAGCAAGTGCCCCGTGATCGTCCCCCCGGAGCTTTGGGAAAAGGCCAACGCCAAACTACATTCGAACCAGATCGTGGCAATGGCCCACCCGAAGAACGATTATCTCTTGCACGGGTTGATAACGTGCGGCATCTGCGGATCGAAGTACGGCGGGCGCGGATACTGTTACGCCTGCCGCGGGCGCAGCAACGCCCGCCGCCTTTATGGCCAGACGAGGCCGCCCTGCCCGGCTCGCAACGTGTACCGGGCCGAACTGGAGGACACCGTGTGGGGTCTGTGCGAGGCGTACATCTCAAACCCCGATGAAGCCGTGGAGGAGATCGCGCGGGAGATGGAACGGGAGGCCGCGCCTGCACGGAAAGTTGAGGACGAGCTCCGTAAAGAAGAGGAGAAGCTCGCCCGTAACTCGGCTGCGCGGGAGAAGGCACGTATCATGTACCAGGAGGGTTGGGCTTCGAAGGAGGAGTTTCAAAAAGATATGCAGCGCTTGACGGAGCAGCGGTCCACCATCGAAGCGCGCGTTGCGAAGCTCCGCCAGTTATCGACGGACCGGCAGAGCCGGGTTCGCGATTGCGTCACGGCGGGATCGGTGCTCGAACAGCTTCGCCAGAGCGAGTACACGTTCGCTGATAAGCGCCGGATCGTAGAAGCGCTCGTGGCGGGTGTTGCGGCGCTACCGACAGGCGAATGTCGGATTGATCTACGCTTCCACTGCGAGGCACCTGGGTGGCCGCACGGAGTGCCCGCGACCGACGCCGAACTGGAGGCGGGGGCGAAGGGCCTTCGCGAAGCGCTCGGATCTTCACCGAAGTGCAATGGTGGTATTTCGGGGCCGCCGCCGGGATGCCGTTTTACGACAGTTACACGACGACCACTTTTCAGGCGCGCTACGGAAGGCCGATGGCGGCGATCCTCAGCCAGAACGCCGACCCCAGCGGTTTTGCCGATGAATGCGCATTCCTGCCGGAACTGATCGGAGAATTCACCGGTGCGGTGATGGCGTACGTCCGGCAGACGCACGCCGACGCGCGGTTTGAGGTGCTCTATCCAGCGGACGTGAACGATACGGCGTTGAACCGCCTGGTGAACTTTCCGCACGCGCATTGGACGCCGGCCAGCCTGGATTCGCTGAAGACCGAAAACTTCACGTACACGGGGGATCGCGATCTCAACAAGGCCCTGGCATCGATTGAATTGCCGATACAACTGGGATTTGGGCGATCGCAGAGCAGCCACCTGGTGGGAATCGGCGAGTACACGACGCCGTGGGGTAAGGAGCAGCGGATGGCATCGGGCGAACAATTGGATTCCGTCGTGCTGTTCGCGCTGGATCAGTTCTGCCTGATTGGATATCACTTGCCGTTGGAACTCGGGGCGCGACGGTCGCAGTTCATGGGAGGTTAGGCGGGGTCTGCACGGGGCGACCCAGAGGGTACCCCCTCTGCCACAAGGTCCTTCTCCAAGGCCAGGTAGCCGCACGCCACCACCACCAGGAACATGGTGAGCACTTCGCTGTCGCCCAAATTCAACTCCACGCAGCCTTCCGCCATGGTCGCGAGGACGGCGGCGATCCCCCCGTGAAGCAGGAATCTCCGATGGCTGGGGCCGGGCGGCAAGGTCTTGAGGCCTCGCCAGAAGTCCACCAGGATCTGAATCAGCATCCACATGAG
>ODAK010006427.1_pt1 | contig 11867 bp, 11 predicted proteins | sample 1539591 | NCBI WGS metagenome assembly ODAK01 (sample SAMEA3539303, study PRJEB22396) | soil metagenome | biome: tundra; feature: field; material: soil | place: USA | collected 2010-05 | depth 0.15 m | reverse complement strand
GGAAACGGGGGCGGATCATGGGGGGACGAGAATCGACCCCCAGGGGATTCGCAAGGGGGATTTTCCGGATTTTCGTCGAGTCGGGGTATATCAGTTTATCCAGACGGTGAAGTCTCCAGTCGGTCAAATAATCGACTTCGGTGCTAACGAGAATTTAACGGAGGGATAACGCGGTTGTACCTTAGCGTTCGCGTAGACTCAGCGATAAGATATCTCGAATACGCATCATAGTAAATATTTGGCATCCGCACGCTACCGGTTGATCCCGCGTACCGCCTCCACCACCGCCTTCGTCACCTCTTTGGTCGTCGCCGTCCCGCCCAGATCAGGCGACAGAATCCCGGCGGCGCAGACCTGCTCCACCGCCCGCATCAGCAAATCGGCGGCCGGTTTCTCGCCCAGATGCTCCAGCATCATCGCGGCGGTCCAGAAACTGGCGACAGGGTTGGCGATGCCTTTGCCGGTGATGTCGAACGCCGAGCCATGGATCGGCTCGAACATCGACGGGCTCCGCCGTTCCGGATCCAGATTGCCGGTCGGCGCGATGCCCAATGAGCCCGCCAGCGCGGCGGCGAGGTCGGACAGAATATCCGCGTGCAGATTGGTCGCCACCACGGTGTCGATCGTCCTGGGTTTGAGGACCATGCGCATGGTCATGGCGTCCACCAGTTCCTTGTCCCAGGTCACGTCCTTGTAGTCGTGCGACACCAGACCTGCGATCTCGTCCCAGAACACCATGCCGTGGCGTTGCGCGTTGGACTTCGTCACGATGGTCAGATGCTTGCGTGCGCGAGAGCGGGCGATATCGAACGCGACACGCATGATCCGCTCAACGCCGCGGCGGGTGAAGATCGCGACTTCGGTGGCGACTTCCTCGGGCAGGCCGCGATGGGTGCGCCCGCCCTGTCCGGAATACTCGCCTTCCGAGTTCTCCCGCACGATTACCCAGTCGAGATCCCCGGGACCTACATTGCGCAACGGCGAGGTCACGCCGGGCAGGATTCGCGTCGGCCGCACGTTGGCGTATTGGTCGAGACCCTGGCAGATCTGTAGCCGCAGGCCCCACAACGAGATATGGTCCGGAATGTTCGGATCACCTACCGCGCCGAAGTAAATCGCGTCGGCCGTGCGCAGCCACGCCAGCCCGTCCGGCGGCATGAACACGCCATGCTTGCGATACCAGTTCGACCCCCAATCGTAATGGTCGATCACCAGCTTGAACCCGCCATCACGAGACGCGACGGCATCGAGCACCTCCAGGCCCGCACTGATCACTTCGGGGCCGATGCCGTCGGCGGGAACCGAGGCGATGCGGTATTGCTTGGCCATGGTGCTGAGATCCTGGTCTGAGCGGGTGGCCTCGTTCATACACCATGGACCGCTGGCGTGAAGTCCGTCAGGCTCGCGCCCACCCTGACATCGAGGTTCGTCCATGCCGTTTGAATTTGGCCCCGAGGTGAAGCTTGACCGGCCTGCCTTCGTCGATCCTACCGCGCGCATCTTCGGCCGCGTGAGCGCAGGTGAGGGCAGCAGTTTCTGGCCGTACTGCGTGATCCGGGCCGAGGGCGCCGCGGTCCGTATCGGACGGTGGTGCAACATCCAGGACACCGCCGTGATCCATGTCGGTGGCGGCAAGGGCACCGTGATCGGCGATTATTGCTCGATCGCGCACCGTGCCGTGGTGCACGGCGCCGAGATTGGCGACGACTGCCTGGTCGGTATTGGCGCGGTCGTGATGGATGGCGCGAAAGTAGGCCGCCGCTGCGTCATTGGCGCGATGGCGCTGGTGCCGCCCGGTACCGAGGTGCCGGAGGGCTCGGTTGTCATGGGTGTGCCCGGCAAGGTCGTTGCCACACGTGACAACTTCGCCCAGACGCGGCGGAACGCGCTGGTCTATCACCGGAACGCGATGGCTTACGCCCAGGGACGGCATGATGGGTGGCGCGGCGAGGATTTTTCGAAATGGCGGGAGGATATCAACAGGCGCCTCGCGGCCGGGGAGGAGGTCGGACTCCCGAGCTGAGTGGTTCATCCGGCGGGGCGCGCCAGGCCCTCTACAGCGGGATCGCCAGCAGCGTATCGATTTTGTCGCTGTCCAGCACGACGATCCGCTCGCTGAACCGATACGGTGTCGTCGAAATATCGATCCGGTCCAGGTAACGGCCCGTGGCGAACAGCGTCGTGACACCGTCGTGCATGATTCGCGCCACGATGAAATGCGAATGGACCACCGCCACCTGGCCCGTCACTTCCTTGAGACGAATTGGCCCAATCACATGGCGGTAGCGGTGCGGCTCGAACAAGTTGGCGCGTCGAATGGAGAACACCCGGTCGAGCAACATCCCGCGCGTCGCCGCGTACATCACGCCTTGCCGCATGCCCGCTTCGTGGTTTGACCGGCTGATTACCAAATAGCGGCAGGGATCGGCGAACAGGTCCGGCCATTCCTCCAACCGGTCCTCATCGATCCGTTCGGCATACTCGCCGATCAGTTCTTGAACGCCGAGGCGGAGCGCGAGGTCGTCCATGTCAGTCGCCCATCAACCCGCGATAATGCTTCCAGAAACCGCGGATCGCCGCCTCACTGGCTCGGAAAGGTTGCGATTCCGCCTCGTGCCCGCCCATCATGACGAGGCCCGCGCCGTCGTCGTTGTAATGCAGCGCGCGCTGCACGAACCCGCCGATGCACCCATCCTCCATCGCGATATACCCCGCTGGGCCGATCAGATTCCCCTGACGCAGCCTGCGTTCGGTCATCGCCTCGTCATCCGTGTCGAAGCCGAGATGGATCCATTCGAGTTCGGTCTTGTCGACACCGCGGGGCCGGATCACTCGCACCGCGATGGTGTTGCGCACCTGCTGCAACACCATGCCGGGGAAGACAGTCAAAATTTGAACTGATACGCCATCGCCATATTCGTCCACCGACTCGACGACGGAGTTGTCCTGCAACCGGAATTCACTCTCCGAGCGCAGGCCCGCGTTCTTGTACTCCGTGTCCTCGGCGGCATAATCGAGTTTGGCGAAGCTGTAATGATTGCCGCCGTCCTGGTTGATATAAATCCCGCCCGGCATCGTCAGCCGATTGATCCGGAACGTCGTCAGGAACAAGTGCAGGATGGATGCGTGGTAGGTATCCTTCACGTTCTCGAAATAAAGTTTCCAGTTGTTCGGCATCACCTGCGTGTTGCGGCCGAGCACATGCGGCGTGCGGTTCATGACGCGCAGCAGGCCGCGGGTGACGTCGGCGCCGAGCCAGGTTTCCAGATCGGGCGTCGCGTCGCTGAATGTGCCAAACACGAGACCACCCAGTTCGGCGGTGCGCAGTTGTTGCAACCGGTGTTCTTCCTTGCGGAATTCCGGCGGCATGCCGCCCTGGCGCCGCACCCCATGCTCGAACGCCACGCCGGTCAACTGGCCGGCGAGGTCGTAGATCCAGCCGTGATAAATGCAGCCGAATTCCTTGACGTTGCCCTGGCGCTCCAGGCACAGCAGGTTGCCGCGATGGGCGCAGCGATTGACGAAGGCGTTGATCGCGCCGGCCGCGTCGCGGACCACGATCACCGCGGTTTCGCCGATGGTCGTCGCGACGTAATCGCCGGGTTTGGCGAGTTCAACCGTCAGGCAAAGATAGTTCCAGGTGGGGCCTTTGAACAGGCGCTCCTGCTCGCGGTGGTACTGGCCCTGGTCGGTATAGACCCGGAACGGAATTTCGCTGATGCCGTTGGACGGCCAGGGCACGCCGTGTTCAGCGGTTTGAGCGGCTTGAGACATGCGCACCCTCCTTCAGCGGCGGCATGGCGCACCCATCAGGGCGATGCCTGGCCGGCCCGCGCGTCGCGGTTCCGGGAGATTACGCCGATTCCGGGAACCGGGGAAGCGCTGGCCTCAAGCGCCTCGCCGGACGGAATGGGTGCCACGACCCAGCCGCGGAGGCCGGGCCATTCACCGCCCATTCATCTTTGTCGCGCAATCCTGCCCGGAGGAAAAGGGCGGCTTCGTGCACATCACATGGCGGGATGACAAGGAGTGGCGAAATATCCGCAAGCACGGGCTGGACTTCTCCTCGGCGGAGCGGGTCCTCGTCGATCCAGTATCCAACACAATGCCGGATCGGGTTGTTGACGGAGAGGAGCGATGGCACACCATCGGCGCGGCGGTACTGGGCGGCGCGTTCAAAATTGTGGTAGTCGTCCATTCCTACCCGGACCCGGATGACGAAACCTGGATCCATGTAATTCGCCCGCGAGAGGCAACGGCTCATGAGCGAAGACAATACGAAATATCACGTTTCTGACGGCCGCGCGCTAACTCCGGCCGAAATCGGCCGCCTGGACGAGATTGAAGCCCGGCTTGGCCATGATGAAGACAGATCGGAAATCTCCGACGCCGCCTGGGCCACAGCCAGGCGGGGCAAACACGCGAAACCGAAGCAGGAGGCGATTTCCGTCCAACTGGACGCGGACGTGCTGGCTTGGCTGCGCCGCAAGGGACCCGGCTACCAAACGGAAATCAGCCGCATCCTGCGCGAGCGTATGCTGCAAGAGGCGTAACGCGGTGATTGGATGGCCGCGAACGGCCACGTGCTCTCCTTACCGCCCCAGCGTCGGCATCACGAACTCAGCCCCTTTCCGCGCCCCGCCGGTCCAGCGCTGCGTCACCGCCTTGTACTTCGTGTAGAACCGCACGCCCTCCATGCCATAAACGTGATGATCGCCGAACAGCGAGTGCTTCCATCCGCCAAACGAATGGAACGACATTGGCACCGGGATCGGCACATTGATCCCCACCATCCCGATCTGAATCTGACTGGTGAAGTCCCTCGCGGTGGCTCCATCGTTGGTGAACAGCGCGACGCCGTTGCCGTACTCGTGCGCGTTGATCATGCGCGTGGCCGTCGCGACATCGGGCGCGCGCACGACGGACAGGACCGGTCCGAAAATCTCGTCCTTATATATCCGCATATCCGTCGTCACGTTGTCGAACAGACTGCCGCCGATGAAAAACCCGTTCTCGTAGCCTTGCAGCTTCAACCCGCGGCCATCGACGACCAACGACGCCCCTTCCTTGACGCCCAAATCGATGTATCCGGAGACTTTCGCGAGATGCTCGCGGGTGATCAGCGGCCCCATCTCCGCCTCGGGATCGACGCCAGGCGCGATCTTCAACGCCCGCACTCTGGGCGCCAGTTTCGACACCAGTGCATCGCCGGCGGAGCCGACCGCCACCGCCACCGATACCGCCATGCACCGCTCGCCCGCGGCGCCGTAGGCCGAGCCCATCAGCGCGTCCACCGCGTCGTCCAGGTCGGCGTCCGGCATCACCACCAGGTGGTTCTTCGCCCCGCCCAGAGCCTGCACGCGCTTGCCGAACGACGTTCCGCCCTTGTAGATCGTTTCGGCGATGGCGGTCGAACCGACGAAGCTGATCGCCGCGATATCGGGATGCGCCAGGATCGCCTCCACTGCCTCCCGCGCGCCCTGGATCACGGTGAATACACCGTCCGGCAGCCCGGCTTCCTTCAGCAGCGCGGCGAGTTTCAGCGACACCGAGGGATCTTTCTCCGACGGTTTCAGGATGAAACAATTCCCGCAGGCGAGCGCCACCGGCAGCATCCACAGCGGCACCATCAACGGGAAGTTGAACGGCGTGATGCCGGCGACAACGCCCAGAGGCTGCCGGATCGACCATGCATCGATGCCGGTGCCGACCATTTCAGTATATTCGCCCTTCAGCAAATGCGGAATGCCACAGGCGAATTCGACCACTTCCATGCCGCGCTGCACCTCGCCATCCGCGTCGGACAGCACCTTACCGTGCTCCTCGGTGATGATCGCGGAGAGTTCCTTGCGGTCGCGCTCCAGCAGATCCCTGAGTTTGAACATCACCCGGGCGCGGCGGAGCGGCGGGGTGGCGGCCCATGCGGGCCAGGCGGCGGTAGCGGAGGCGACGGCGGCGCTGACTTCCGCGCCGCTGGCGAGGGCGACGCGCGCGGTCACCTCTCCGGCCGCCGGGTTATGAACGTCGCCGAATTTGCCGCTGGTGCCGGCGGACGGTTTGCCGCCGATGAAATGTCCGATTTCGCGCATGGTCCGATCCTCCAAGGTCTTCTCGGAGGCCGGACTTAAGCTGAAACGCGCCTGACTGGTAGGGGGCGGAACGCAGCTCCGTCACCCGAGGAAATCCCGCAACACGCGCGCGACCCAGTCGGGCCGGTCGGTCACGGCATTCGCGGCCGCGCCGGGCGCGAAGGCGAGCCGGCCGTATGGGATGGAGCGGGCGAGGAAATCCGCGCCCTCACGCATGGCGACATCCGCGCCGTCCGCGCAAAGGACCAGGGTCGGGGCATGGATTTCTTCGGCGAAATCCATCAGGTCGGCCCTCGCCATCGCGGCATGGGCGAGCCCGTGACCCGGCATGGTCGACAACTCGTCTCGCATGCCTTCACTCAGAGCCGGCGACGTATCGCACAGGACCAACCTGTTGACGCGTTCCGGCCATGTCGCGGCGAAATGTTGCGCGACCATGCCGCCAAGCGAACTACCCACGATACTCGCGCGCAAGATGCCGGACCCGGTCAGCACGGCGGCGAGTTGCTCGGACAGGTCGTCGATCTCATAGGAACTGTCCGGCGACACCGTCTCGCCATGGCCGGGAAGATCGTAGGACAGCAGTTCGAACCGGTCGGCCAACGCAGCGACCCCGTCCCACATGTGGCGGGTCAGACCGATCCCGTGCAACAGGACAACCGGGGGTCCGGAACCGGCGCGATACAGGCGGATCGTCGTGGGATCGAGCAATGGCATCGTGTTGACTTCCAGGTTGCTGGTCACTGGGGTGAGGTAACAATACGTCAGAGGGCGGTCATGCGATCCGATTTTACCACCTATGGTAGAAAATCATTGCGCCCGTCTCGCCCAGGAGGTAATCTTGAATGATGTTCGTTGATACGCCGAGAAACAGAAACGCCTGTGTTACGCTGGTCCGCTTAGCCAGCAAACAGCGAAATTCCGCGGCGGAACCATGCCCGATACACTGATCCAACCCTTAAGCCTGACGAACCCGTCGGTCGGATCGTGCGAACTCACGATCCTGATGCCTTGCCTGAATGAGGCGGAGACGCTCGCGATCTGCATCGCCAAGGCTGTTTCATATTTGGAACGCTCGGGTGTCCACGGTGAGGTGTTGATCGCCGATAACGGCAGCACGGATGGCTCGCAGGCGATTGCCCTCGCCGCTGGAGCCCGGGTCGTGGCGATCGCCGGCAAAGGCTACGGCTGCGCGCTTCTCGGCGGCATCCACGCGGCTCGCGGGCGGTACGTCATCATGGGCGATTCCGACGACAGTTATGATTTCAGCGACCTGGACGTGTTCGTCGACAAGCTGCGGGACGGTCACGCTCTGGTCATGGGCAACCGGTTCAAGGGCGGCATCAAACCTGGCGCCATGCCTCCGTTGCATCGTTACCTGGGCAATCCGGTGCTGACGACGGTCGGCCGGATCTTCTTCCGCAGCCCGTGCGGAGATTTTCATTGCGGCCTCCGCGGTTTCGATCGCGAGGCGATCCTTGGCCTCGACCTGCAAGCTCCGGGAATGGAATTCGCGAGCGAGATGGTGGTCAAAGCAACCATCCACAACCTGAAAATCGCCGAGGTGCCAACGACTCTGTCGCCTGACGGCCGCACTCGCCCACCGCATCTGCGAAGCTGGCGCGACGGCTGGCGGCATCTGCGATTCTTGCTGCTGTTCAGCCCGCGTTGGCTGTTTCTGTATCCCGGTATCGGTTTGATGGTCTCCGGCGCGCTGATGATGGCATGGCTGCTGCCGGCACCGCGAACGGTCGGCGGAGTGACGTTGGGCATTCACACACTGTTTTACGCGTCACTCGGCGTGGTCGTCGGGTTTCATTCGGCGTTGTTCTACATTTTCGCGCGGCTTTACGGCATGCGGGAAGGCCTCGCCCCGCCGGATCCGCGATTTTTGCGAATGACCAGGGTGCTGACATTGGAGGCTGGATTACTCGCCGGATTGGCTCTGCTGTTGCTGGGTCTCACGTTGGCCGTGCTCGCGGTGTCGGCATGGACGGAGACCGCGTTTGGCGCTCTGCGACCGGAGTTCGCGATGCGCCTCGTGATCCCATCCGGAACCTGCATCCTGTTGGCGTTCCAGACCGCGTACGGCGCGTTTTTTCTGAGTGTGCTGGAAATTCGATCCGGCAAGCGGACCAACCAGATTTAGCCGGCGACGCGCCGCTCCAGCGCATGAAGGCAGATCGCCTCAAACTGGGCCGCGACGTTCTTCCATGCGAAACGTTCTTGCATCAGGTGCCGCGCCGCCCCGGCGATGCGGTGCCGGAACGCGGCGTCATCCAGCAAAGACAAAATCCCGTGGCAGAATGCCTCGGCGCTGTCCGCTCGCAGGAAATGTTCTCCATCCGTGACATCCAGCCCTTCGATCCCAAGTGATGTCGAGACAACCGGTCGTCCCATGGCCATCGCCTCGAACGCCTTGATGCGGGTGCCGCTGCCGACCCAGAGCGGGATCACATAGACGTGGCTCTGGGCCACGTACGGGCGGATGTCGTCGACGAAGCCGGTCAAGGTCACGTTCAGTCCGCGCTCCTTGATCTTGTCGGACAGCGACGTGGGTGGGTTGCGACCGATGATCACCGCGTTGATGCGCGGGCGGGCGGCGATCAATGCTGGCCAAGCCTCGTCGAGCAGAAAATGGATGCCTTCCACGTTGGCGGGCCAACTCATCGTGGCGGCGAACACCAGGGTGCCGCCATCCGCGCCAGGATCGGCGGCGAGATCGGGTGACGTGGCGGCAAAAAAATCGAGGTCGACGCCGGTATCGATCTCCTCTACCCGCGCCAACCCGTAGCGCTTCGCCAGCACAGCCGCGTCGCGCTTCGAAACCGCGATCACAGTATCGAAACGGCGCAGTGTGTCACCCTCGAAACGGATCATTTTGCGGCTCTGATCAGCCCAGACCAGGCGCCAGAGACCTTTGGCCCGCGCGGCATGGCGTTCGAATATCTCAGCCTCGACGTTATGCGTGAACATCACCGAGGCCGCGTCGATCCGATCTGGCACCAGAACGCCCGCGTGAGGAAAGTCGACGACCACGACGTCTGGTTTGTCCATCAGTGCCTGGCCGATACGGACGCTGCCCGCCTTCGACCGGTCGGTGGCCACCGCGACCGGGACCGCACTCGCCAGGGACAGGACGCGTTCGACCCTGGTTGCCGCGTGTTCGGGCCAGGAGAGGAAGCGGTCGCATGCGGCATCCAGGTCAACCTCGAAGCGGTTCACACTCGGTGGCGCGGGGGACGCCAGGATCACCTCGAACGCCCCGCCTTTCAGCCCGCGCAGGATGTTCCCCGTCCGAATTTTCCCGCCCTGGTCCATCGGAAACAGGAAGCGCGGGCTCACGAACAGCAGGCGTGGCCGTCCCGCCGCCGCCGCATTCACCAGCACAGTCCTTCATAGGTGATGTCGGGGTGCGCCCGCAGCGCGTCCATACCGACGAGGTCGATGACGATATGACCGGCGAGGCCCGCCAGTAACGCGGGCCGGTCCTCTGGCGCGACATGGCCGATCACCGCGATGCGGCTCGTGAACAGCGCGGCTTCCGGACTGCTCACCATCAGGCGTTCGAGATGCGGGATTTCCCTTTCGATGTAGGTCCGGTTCGCGCCCATCAGCCGGGCCACCTGAACGAACCGGTCATAGATCCGGAGATCGTAGCCGCGGCCGATCAACCGCTCCGCGAGTCGCACGAAGGGGGACTCGCGAAGATCGTCGGTGCCTTGCTTGAATGCCAGGCCGAACAAGCTGATCGGTAATCGGCCGTGGCGCGTGATCGCATCGAACGCGCGATCGATGATGGTCTGATTGGACGGCAACAGTTGCTTCAGAAATGGCGCGGACAGATTGCGCGCGTCGGCCAGCGACAGGAAGCTGCGGACGTCCTTGGGCAGGCACGAACCGCCAAAGGCGAAGCCCGGCTTCAAATAGGCCGAGGAGACATTCAACACCTTGTCTTCGCACAACAGCCGGAACGCCTCGCGCGCATCGACGCCGTAAGACGCGAGGATCGCCCCGGCTTCATTCGCGAACGCCAGTTTGACGGCGTGATAGACATTGGAGATGTGCTTGACACTTTCCGCCACACGCCAGGGTGCGACGTGGAACGGTGCGGCGATGGGCGAGTAGACCTCGCGCAGCACGTCGGCGTTGTCTCCCTCCGGCGCGCCGACCAGAGTGAAGGGCGGGGACCGAAAGTCGCGTACCGAGGAGCCTTCGCGCAGGAATTCCGGGTTGCTGTAGTAACGGAGTTGGTGGCCCAGTACGCGACCGGACTCGCGTTCCAGCAGCGGGATCACTCGGTCCTCGGCGGTGCCCGGTGGCACGGTGGAGCGCATCACCACCGCATGCGGCCCCGTCTTTCCCCGGATCGCACGGCCGATCGCGGCCACCACCGCATCCACGGCGCCCAGAGCAACACTTCCGTCGGCTGAAGACGGCGTCCCGACCGAGATAAAGGACACGTCGGTCCGTGAGACCGCATCGACGACGTCGTCCGTGGCGGTGAGTTTGCCCCGATGAACGGCGTCGGCGATCAGCGTGTCGATCATTTCCTCGACGATCGGGGACCGCCCGGCCGCGAGCATCGCGACTTTCTCCGCCGCCACATCGACGCCGATGACCTCGTGGCCAAGTTCGGCGAGGCAGCCGCATGAAACGACGCCGACATAGCCGATCCCAAACACCGAAATGCGCATCTTCAACCGTCCTCAGGTGCCGTCCACCATGTCTGAGCCTCACACCCTTTCCGTTACCGGGAGGTGTAAGGGGGCCTTAACGGACGGCGGGCGGTGCGTCACGTTTTTTGGATGGCGCGCCGTGCGCGGGAACCGGCGGGGTCAGCATCCGCCGGTTCCGTGGGCCGCCCGTCAGCCGTTCACCTTGGCCATCAGCGCGCCGATGGCGTCGATCTCGGGCAGGATCTTTTCAGCGGGCTCGGAGTCCAGATTGAATACCACTCGTTCGACGCCCAGGTCCTGGTAGCGCTTCATGAGGTCGGGGTCCTTGCGGGGGAACCAGACCGTGATCGCGATGGAAGCCGGGTCGCGTCCGGCCTCGGTCGCCATCTTGCGGAACTCCGGGAACATGTCGGCGATTTCCTTGTAGCCGCCGCGCGCGGCCTGAGGGATCCAGCCGTCGCCGTAACGGATCGCCCGGCGGGCGGAATATGGGAACGCGCCGCCGACGATGACCGGCGGATGCGGCTTTTGCACTGGCTTCGGCCAGGTCATCATCGGGTCGAAATTGACGAACTCGCCGTGGTATTCGGGCTTGGACCTGGTCCAGATTTCCTTCATGGCCTCGACATTCTCGCGCGCCCGCTTGTGGCGTGATTTGAACTCAGTGCCGTGGTTCTCCATCTCGTCCTGGTTCCAGCCATTGCCGATGCCAAACAGGAATCGCCCGCCGGATACGTTGTCGATCGAGGCCACCAGCTTCGCGGTTTGGATCGGATCGCGCTGCTGCACGAGACACACGCCGGTGCCGACCTTGAGCGTCTTCGTCGCCATCGCCGCCGCGGTCAGCGTCACGAACGGGTCCATGCAGTCGTAGTATTTCTTCGGCAGATCGCCGCCGCCAGGGAAGGGGGTCTTGCGGCTGACTGGTATGTGGGAGTGCTCGGGCGCCCAGACCGACTCGAACCCGCGCTGCTCCAGCGCCTGGCCGAGGTCTCCTGGGCCCATCGAGTAATCGGTGAAGAACATCGAAACACCGAATTTCAGCATGAGTACCTCCTGGGTTTGGTGGACCGGATGATGCACGGTTTGGCGGGCCGTC
>ODAK010006425.1_pt1 | contig 11869 bp, 12 predicted proteins | sample 1539591 | NCBI WGS metagenome assembly ODAK01 (sample SAMEA3539303, study PRJEB22396) | soil metagenome | biome: tundra; feature: field; material: soil | place: USA | collected 2010-05 | depth 0.15 m | reverse complement strand
GAGGCCGGTTGATCGTGTCGGCGTTGCCCAGAAAGACCCTGCCGCTCTCCCACTCAGCCTCGATCAGATCACCGGGGTAGCCCCCCGGAGTGCCACACAGGAACAACAACGCCAGATCGGCCTCGATCTGCGCCGGGGTCACCGCGAACTCACGCGCTGCCTCCTCGATCTGCACACCCTGCCGGTTGAGCAGCCAGGGGACCATCGTCAAGAGACGCGAGAGCCGGATGGTGGCCGACTCCCCAGGCTGCCCGGAAGACCCGGACGCTCTCCTAGCGCTCATCCGTTTGCCCCTTTGCTGAATCGCCCAGGAAGGCTGGGTCCCTGGCCGAGCACTGCGGTCAACCTGCGGATCACGCAGTCCCTGAGCTCGTCGGGACCCCTGACCACCACATCTGGGCCGAAGCTGCAGATCTCCGCGGCAAAGGCCTCGGTGTCGGTGAAGTCAACCGAGATCAGCGACCAGGTGTCATCGAGGGCGTCCGTCGTGTGCGCACGACGGCGCAGGCTGTGCCCGGCGCCCGATCGCACCTGCAGCGCTGCCGGCTGGGGGTCGCGGTCGACTGCCACGGTGCTGATCATCTCCGAGGGCCGATGACCGTCGGGTACCTCGTAGGACCCGGCCTCGCCCTCGACCGCGACCTCACCCTCGATCCTGCCCAGCCGGAACACCCGCGGTGCGTTCCTGGATGTGTCGAAGCCCGTCAGGTACCAGCGGCCGTGCCAGGAGGCGATCGCCCACGGCTGCACGTGACGGGTCGACACCTCTGCAGTGCTCGCCTTCCGGTACGCGAAGACGACCGGGGTGTGCTGCAGCACCGCGTCTTTCACGGCTTCGAAGGCCGGCTCAACAGTGCGCACCATGGCCGCGATGCCGATCAGTGAGGAGTCGTCGCGCTCAACCCCTGCAGCCTCAAGCTTGCGCAGGGCCTGGGCTGCAGGCCCGGCAAGGGTGGCCTGGGTCCAGGCCCGACTCGCCAGGCCGAGAACCGCCAGCTCATCGGCGGCAAAGGAGATCTCAGGAAGCCCGTACTCGCGGCGGTCGATCCGGTAGCCAGGCTCATCGTCGAACAACTGGTCGTAAGGCTCGGTCACCAGCGGTATCCCGAGCTCACGCAGCTCGTCCTTGTCACGCTCGAACATCCGGTCAAAGGCCTCCTCCGATGCGCTCGTGCCGTACTGAGGCACCGCACCGCGGATCTTGGCCTTGGACAGCGGTTTTCGCGTGTAGAGCAGGCAGATCACCAGGTTGAGCAGACGCTCGGTCTTGTCTGCTGCATTGAACTTTGTGCTCATGGGGGTCGACGCTACCGGACCGCAGGGCCCCACGCGGAGTGCCAGCAGCACTACTGTTCGTGGCGTGATCCAATGGCGCGAGGCAACTGTCAAACGGCTCCGAGAACAGTGGCCCGGGGCGGCCGTCTTCGATGTGAAATTGACCGACGCGGCGTTGCGAGACTCGACCAGCGAGACGATCCCGGCACTGGCCTACCCCGACCTGGTCGGCAGGCCCCAGCCCGGAGATCGGGTCCTTCTCAATGTCGCCGCTCTGGAGCGTGGGCTGGGCACGGGCGGGCTGGCACTGATCGTGGCAATCCCTGACCGCCTGCCAGCGGACCCGAAGGCCAGCCCAGGGCACATTGTCAAAGCCCGGTACACACCGCTTCAGACGATGGTCCTGGGCGTCGACGAGCAGCAGAGCCCACATCACGACGTGCTCTGCAACGCCAACGGGATCGACCAGATGCCCGTCATCGTGGCTGACCTTCACTCCGCAGTCCCTGCCATTCTGGCGGGCCTGCGCGACACCGTCCCGCAGGCCAGGGCTGTCTACGTGATGAGCGACGGGGGCGCCCTGCCCATCGCCTTCTCCCGCACCGTGGCTGGGTTGTCCAAGGCCGGGTGGCTCGCCGGTACCATCACGGTCGGTCAGGCCTTCGGCGGCGACCTCGAAGCAGTCAACGTCCACACCGGTCTGCTGGCCGCGGCCCATGTCCTCCACGCGGATGTGGCCATCGTCACTCAGGGCCCGGGCAACCTGGGCACTGACTCACCCTGGGGCTACTCCGGCGTGGCCACCGGTGAGGCGATCAACGCCACCGCCGTGCTCGGGGGTCGCGCTGTCGCGTCGCTGCGGATCTCCGAAGCCGACCAGCGCGAACGCCACCGTGGCATCTCCCACCACTCTCTGACGACCTACGGCCGGGTGGCGATGGCACCCGCAGACATGCCGGTCCCACTGCTGGGCGGTCAGCTCGGTGACCGTATCCTGCAGCAGGCGCGCCGGCTCGCCGCTGTCAGCGCCGGCCGGCTTCAGCTCCGCGAGATGGACATCTCCGGCTTGGTCCAAGCGCTGTCGTCCAGTCCCGTGCGGCTGTCAACGATGGGTCGCAGCCTCGAAGAGGACCAAGCCTGCTTCGTGGCCGCTGCGGCGGCTGGTCGATTCGCCGCAACGCTGATCAATGCACGTCAACCAGGTCCACCACGAAGATGAGGGCCTCGCCCGGTTTGATCACGCCACCTGCGCCTCGGTCGCCATAGCCGAGGGCGGCCGGGATGACGAGCCTGCGGCGGCCACCAACCTTCATCCCGACGATGCCGTCATCCCAGCCCTTGATGACCTGACCCACGCCCAGCGTGAAGTCCAGGGGGGCGCCGCGGTTCCACGAGGCGTCGAACTCCTCGCCCGTCGAGTGCGCCACGCCCACATAGTGAGCGCTGATGGAGTCACCAGACCTGGCCTCGGCCCCGTCGCCGTGGACGAGGTCCTCAATGACCAGGTCGGTGGGTGCGGCCTCGCCCGGGAAGTCAATCTCCGGTTTGGTTGTGCTGGGGTCAAAACCCATGTTGATCGAGCCTTTCAGTCCAGGGTCGGGGGCTAGACGATCGCCAAGATGTCGACGACGAACACCAAGGTGTCCTTGGGCCCGATCAGCGGCGGTGAGCCTTTTGCACCGTATCCATCGGCCGGGGGCACGATCAGCAGGACTCGGCTGCCGACGGTCTGCCCGACCAGGCCCTTGTCCCAGCCGGTGATGACCTTGCCGGCGCCAATTTGAGTGTCGAACGAAGAGCCGTGGTCAGCGGACGCGTCAAACTTCTTCCCGTCCTTCCACAGCACTCCGGTGTAGTTGACCTTGATGTTCTGTCCGGCTTGGACGACCGGGCCGGTGCCCTTGATCAGCGGCTGCACGACCAGGGTCGTCGGCGGCGCGGTCTTGGGAACCGTGACCTGCGCGGCCTTGGCGCCATCAACGGTCACGGTCGGGAGCCCCGCCTTGTGCGGGACCGCAGCCCCTGTTGCCGTCGCCAGGGGCGTGCTTGCTGAGACGAGGTCGATCAGGAACAGGACTGTGTCAGTGGGCCCGAAGCCAGCCTGCGCGTTGCCCTGGGAGCCAAAGGCGTCGACTGGCGGGATCGCCACCAGCAACCTGGAGCCGACCTTCTGTCCGGTCAGGCCCTTGCTCAGCCCCGGCAGCAGCGAGGAGGACGAGAGGTCCATGCCCGCCGCCTGCTTGCCGAAGCTGGACTCGACCTGCTTGCCGTCCTTGCCGTTGACCAGCACATAGTTGAACGTGATCGCGTTGGCCTTGGTCAGCGCGACCCCCTTGCCTGCGGTGACGACCTTAGTGGTCGTCACCTTCACACTGAACGGCTTGGGATTGAAAGTCAGTGTCGGCGCTGTGGCTGTGCCACCTACCTTGATGATGTCAAGCGCGTTTGTCTTGGCGGCGGTCTTGCCCGAACCGCAGGCAGCCAGGAATACCAGGGGTATGACAGCGACGGAAACAATTCGTAGACGAGACAGACGCACGCGATGACCTTTGATCGTTGGTACAGGGATTTGCCCCACCATATCGCCACAATCTGTGAAGTTGCCACACGGCAACCTCTGTTGGGCGATGACTACATACCCTCAATCAGTCGTTCGACGCGGGCATCAACGGCAGCGAACGGGTCCTTGCACAGAACCGTCCGCTGCGCCTGGTCGTTGAGCTTGAGATGGACCCAGTCCACGGTGAAATCCCGTTTGTGCTCCTGGGCTGCCCGGATGAAGTCACCACGAAGCTTGGCCCTGGTGGTCTGCGGCGGCACGGTCTTGGCCTCGAAGATCTCGGAGTCAGAGCAGACACGGGCAGTATTGCCATGACGTTGAAGCAGATAGAACAGGCCGCGCTGACGATTGATGTCGTGATAGGCCAGATCGAGCTGGGCGATCCGGGGACTTGACAGGGTCAAACCGTGCTTTGCCTGATAGCGCGAAATCAGCAGGTACTTGATGATCCAGTCAATCTCGGTCCCTACCAGGGCAAGGTCCCCCGTGCCGACCGCCATGAGTGTCCGCTGCCATAGCTCCAGGACGGTCTTGTGGATCGGGTCGTCCAGACCTTCACGTGCGACGAAATCAGTCGCGCGCTCGAAGTACTCGTTCTGGATCTCCAGCGCGCTCAGCTCACGACCATTGGCGAGCTTGACCTTCTTGGAGCCAGTCATGTCGTGGCTGATCTCACGGATGGCCCGGATCGGGTTCTCGAGGGTCAGATCTCGCATCGTCACCCCGGACTCGATCATCCGCAGCACCAGGTCAGCCGAGCCGACCTTGAGCATCGTGGTCGTCTCGCTCATGTTCGAGTCACCGACGATGACATGGAGCCGGCGATACTTCTCGGCGTCCGCGTGCGGCTCATCCCTGGTGTTGATGATGGGGCGAGAGCGGGTTGTGGCGCTGGAGACGCCTTCCCAGATGTGGTCTGCTCTCTGGCTGAGGCAGTAGGTCGCCCCCCGGGACGTGGTGGTGATCTTGCCAGCGCCACAGGTGACCTGACGGCTGACCAGGAACGGGATCAGGATGTCGGACAGCCTCTGGAACTCTCCCGCCCGTCCGACCAGGTAGTTCTCGTGGCAGCCGTAGGAGTTGCCGGCCGAGTCGGTGTTGTTCTTGAACACATAGATCTCACCGGCAATACCTTCGTCACCAATCCTCTGCTGGGCGTCGGCGACAAGCCCCTCGACAATGCGCTCTCCAGCCTTGTCATGGGTGACCAGCTGTCGGATGTCGTCACATTCGGGTGTCGCGTACTCGGGGTGGCTGCCCACGTCGAGATACAGCCGGGAGCCGTTGGCGAGAAACACGTTTGAGGACCGACCCCATGAAACGACCTTACGAAAGAGGTAGCGCGCTACCTCATCGGGAGTCAGACGTCGCTGACCGTCAAACGTACACGTCACGCCGTACTCGTTCTCGATACCGAAGATGCGGCAATCCATGACCTCACTCTATGGACTGTCGAACAACCTTGGTAAGTGTTCGACACAGCCCTTCTCATGTCTGTTCGGGTTCGGGCCGGTTGGCGGACAGACCATTGCCCAACGGTGCCGCCCGTTGGGCACAGCCACTGCCCCTTCAACTGACGTACCGGCAGTGCGAATTCCGGACGGACAGGGCGCCATGGCGTGGGATCATCGGTGGTGAGACTGCCCCACCCGGAGCCCCCAACGACAGATCAGGCGACAAGGTCGCGACCACCGAAGAGCCCAGCACGGCAGCCTTCGTTGCTGTTGTCCCGGGCGCAGGACCTTGCCGATCACCTTCGGTCCGATGTCGAGGCCGAGGTGGCCGCCATGAGGGCCGAGGCCAGCGCCGCGCACGACGAGGCCAGACGAGCGCTGATCGACGCCTCTAACGTCCACCAGGACGCCATCAGTGCCCAACGTTCGGCACAGGCCCGGGCTGAAGGAGGCGCAGGATGAGGCGGCCCAGCTGGTGGCAGACGCCGCGGACCAGGCCACTTTGGTCGCCGACGCCGCAAACCTGACGACCGAGAGCCTCCTGGCCAGCACCCAGGTCGAGGCCGACGAGATCCGCGGCGCCGCCATGGCTGAGGACCTCAGGCTTGGGGGTTTGGCCACCACCGAGCTCGAGGGACACGGGAGAAGAACGCGGTACTGCTGTCCGAGGCGGCGGCGGAGATCGAATCCCGGCAGCTACGGGCCAGCGCCGAGCTGCGGCAACTGGACCAGGAGGCCACCGAGCGCGCGACCTCGATCCGCGCCGCTGCCGAGGATTTCTCGACAATGGCTATCTCAAGAGCCGCCGCAGAAGCCAGCGCAACGCATGCCATCACGGTGCAGGAGATCGAACAGGCACGGTCAGAGACTGCCGTGCTCAGGTCGACGGCCGCGGCCGAGATCGCATCTGCCCGCGATGCAGCAGCTGCCGAGGCTCATCGCGTACTTTGTGATGCCGTCGACCACATGAACTGGACTCAAGACACCGTCGCATCGCTGCTGTGGACCGCCAAAGCCGAGGCCGACCGGTTGCGTCACGCGGACCACCAGAGAAGTTCCATCCACCTGGCCGCCCGCCGTCGGCAGCTGCAGGACGTCATTATCCGCGTCGCCCTGCGAGTACGAACCGCAATAGCCGAGGGCGCTGCTGAGGCCGAGCGACTGCGCGCCCAAGCGAGCGCCATTCTCGAAGCCGCCGACAAGGACGCCGTCGCGACACGCGATCACGCCCTGGCGCACGCAGAGAGGGTCATCACCGAGGCGGACCTGACGGTGCACGCGGCCCTCGAGCGCGGTCAGCGGCGACTGGATGAAGCCGAGATCGGAGCCAGGGTGCTACGTCAACGGGCCGCGGAAACGGTGTCTCGGCTCCAGCGCGAAGCCCACGAGCATCGCCGGGCCGTCCGCGACGAGGCGACGTCGACCCTGGCGGCGGCCCGGGCCGACGCCGACACCAGCCGGGCCGAGGCCCGCGACCTGCTCACCCATGGGCGCGCAGAAGTGAAGGTCCCGGCTGCCAGACGCGATGACATCACCGCACAGCTCGGCAACCTCTCAGGGGTGATCGAGGCGCTGGCTGTGCCCGGGCCCCCGAGAGTCACCGGGGACGGCGCAGCGCCCATCCCCGAAAACGCAGAACCCAATCTTTCCCTCACTACCAACGCCACGACAGGAACCCGATGACCGATTCGAACGCCCATTTCCGCAGCGTGCTCCGCGGATACGACCCCGCCCAGGTGGACCAGTACGTTCACCAGCTGGGGGCGGCCACCGCAGCAGCCCGGCAGGAGGCCGCCGAGCGCACCATCGAGGTCACCAAGCTCGAGACCGCGGCGGGTCAGCTGCGCAGCGAGGTCGAACGCCACGTCCAGCGGGCCCGCACTCTTGAAGAGGAGAAGCTGAAGGCGTCGGCACCCACCTTCACGACTCTCGGCGAACGCATCGGCTCGATCCTGACGCTGGCTGACCAGGAAGCCAACGAGATGCGCACACGGGCTCAGGCGGACGCGGCGAACCATCACGCCCTCGCTGACGAGAGCGCTCTGGCGACCCGCCCGGACGCCGACCACTATTCCACGCAGATGCGCAGCGCCGCCGAGGCCGAGGCCGCTCGCTTCATGGAGAACGCCAAGCGGCAGGCGGACAGCATCCTGGACGACGCCGACCGCGAGGCAATGGCCCGGCGGGAGGAAGCCGAAGCGGTGTACGAGCGCGCACGCGCCAAGGCCGCGACTGCCGCAGTGGACTTTGAGACCACCCTTGCCGCGCGCCGGGACGCCTCGGCGTTGGAGTTCGCAGCCGAGGCCACCGCCGCCGAGCAACAGCTGACTACCATCCGGCTGCAGTCGGAGCAGACCCGCATCGAGACCGAGCAGTCGCAGCAGGAAGCAGCATCACGCTCTGAGCAGCAGCTCGAGCAGGCTATGAACCAGGCACACACGCTCGTGGCTGAGGCCAAGTCCAAGGCTGAGCGGATCCGAGGCGACTCTGAGCGGGAGCTCGCGGCGGCGACCCAGCGACGCGACAGCATCAACGCCCAGCTCAGCAACGTCCGCCAGATGCTCGCGGCGCTCGGCGGGGTCGCCGCCGGGAACCCGGTGGAGCCTGCGGCAGCTGCTGCTGGTCAACCCAGGCTGGCAACTGCCGTCGCTGCACCCGCCGAGCGGCACAGAGCTGTCAGCGACGTCAAGGGCGGCAAGGATGTGCCGGCGACCGACAAGGTCGAGACCGACAAGCTGAGGGACGACAAGGCGAAGGGCGACAGTACGAACGACAGGAAGGCCGGCTCGAGCCGGGCGCTCGGCGGCAAGGGCTGAGTGTGCGGGACGCCGACGCGGCTGGCCGATCCATGCAGGATCAGCCGGCCGCATTGTCTCTTCTGCTGAGCCTTGGCCGATCGGTGTTAGTCGACCAGGTGAGCCAAGGATGCAGGTTCGGCTGCCAGGAACTCTGACAGCGTCAGCGGGCGCCGACCGGTCAGGTGCTCGATGGTGTGGCTGGTCACCGAGCCTTCGCCGGTCTCGAGCATCAGGTAGGAGCCGATCCAGGCATCGATGAGCCACTGCGGGTTGCCTGCACGCGAGGCTCTTGCCTCGTCGGGGGTCTCGGCGTGGTACGTGATCGCCCGACGCGTGGCCTTGGTCAGAATGCGCGCGGTCTCGTGCAGGTCGATCGCGTGAGGTCCGGACACGTCGTAGATCTGTCCTTCGTGGCCTGGCTCGACGAGCAGCACGGCGGCCAACCGTGCGATATCGCTGCGAGCCACCCACGCCTGACGACCATGCCCGGCCGGGGCGCGAATCACCCCGTCGCGCCCCACGAGCTGTGGCGCGACGTCGGCATACAACGAGTTGCGCATCGAGGTCAGGCTGATCCCCGCCCCGCGGATCGCCAGCTCGGTGGCACTGTGGTCACGCGCGAAGCGGAACGTCGCCTCGGGCGCGGCCCCCATGAACGAGGTGTAGACGATGCGTTCTACCCCGGCCAGGCGAGCACCCTCGATGGCCTTGCGGTGCAATGAGACCCGGTCAGGGGCCTCGTGGCCGGAAACGAGGAACAAAGTGCCCATGCCGTCCAGGGCCTTGGCCATCGCCTCGGAGTCCTCGTACTCCGCGACAGCAACAGCCGCGCCCGGCAGATGCGGCGCCGCAGCGGGGTCACGAACGATCAGCCGCTGCTCGACACCTTGGGTCGCCAGCTCGAGGGCGACCCGGCCGCCGAGGTCACCGGTGGCACCGGTGACCGCGATGGTCACGAAGGATCCGGCTCGGGTCGTTCGGGTGGTGTGCTCCCGCCGGTCAGCGTGTCGTGTCGCCCCGGGGTGGGATCATCGTCGACCGGCACATCCGTGGTGGGGTCCTCGCTGCTCAGCAGGGCGTCGAGCAACGGCCCCACGACACGGCGGAAGGTCCGCCGTGGGCGCGCTCGGTCGAGCACCGCAACCTCGAGCTGGGTCGCCGTCAGCGTGCGTGAGGGCCCACCTGCCGGGTCCTGCCTCAGCAGGTCGACAGCCAGTCCCAGAGCCTCTCCCAGACTCATCCCGGGCGTCCACCGCTCCTGCAGGCCAGCAGTGATCTGCTCCCCGGCCCCGCCCATGGCGATGAAACCCTGCTCGTCGGCCACCGAGCCGTCGTAGGTCAGTCGGTAGATCTGATCCTGCTCGGCACTCTCACCGACCTCGGCCACGACGATCTCGACCTCGTAGGGCTTGGACTCCTGCGTGAAGACGGTGCCCAACGTCTGGGCGTAGGCATTGGCCAGACCTCGCGCGGTGACGTCGCTGCGGTCATAGGAGTAGCCACGCAGATCGGCATAGCGGACGCCGGCCACCCGCAGGTTCTCGAACTCGTTGTACTTGCCGGCCGCGGCGAAAGCGATCCGGTCGTAGATCTCCGACACCTTGTGCAACGCTCGGGAGGGGTTCTCGGCCACAAACGCGATGCCCCGGTCATAGCCCAGCACGACCACGGAGCGACCCCGGGCGATCCCCTTGCGGGCGTAGTCCGCTCGATCCTTCATGAGCTGCTCGGGCGAGACGTAGAACGGCATGGTCATCGGGCACCTCCGGGGTTGCCACGGCGATCGGCGACTATCTGCTCGACCACAGCAGCAAGGGTGTCGTCGTCCAGGAACCTCAGCCCTTCGGCATCCACGACCGCAAGCGTCGGCCAGATCCGCCGGCTGAGGTCGGGGCCACCAGTGGCTGAGTCATCGTCTGCGGCGTCATAGAGCGCCTCCACCGCCACCCGGATCGCGGCGGCCGAGTCCATGCCAGGGTGCCAGAGCTTCTTCATCGCACCACGGGCGAACAACGAGCCCGAGCCGACGCTGTGGTGGTCGTGCTCCTCGTAGCAGCCGCCCGACACGTCGTAGGAGAAGATCCGCCCAGCCAGGGTCGGCAGGTCAAAACCAGCGAAGATCGGAACCACGGCCAGGCCCTGCATCGCCATCGCGAGGTTCGAGCGGATCATGGTCGCCAGCCGGTTGGCCTTGCCCTCCAGCGAGAGCAGCGTGCCCTCAATCTTCTCGTAGTGCTCGAGCTCGACCTGGAACAGCTTGACGATCTCGATGGCCAGGCCCGCGGTGCCGGCGATCCCGACCGCGGAGTACTGATCCGCGCCGAACACCTTGTCCATGTCACGGTTGGCGATCAGGTTGCCCATGGTGGCTCGACGGTCCCCCGCCATCACGACGCCGCCGTCGTAGGTGAGCGCCACGATCGTCGTACCGTGTGGCAGCTCGAACGTGGCGCCCATCGGCAACGGGCGCCGTGATGGCAGCAGCTCAGGGGAGTGCACGCCGATGAACTCGGTGAAGGACGAAGAGCCCGTGGTCATGAACGCTGCGGGCAGCCGTCCCTCGCCGCCCCCAGAACCGAGACTCACTGGCCACCCTTCTGCACGAAACCACGCACGAACTCCTCAGCGTTGGACTCGAGAACGCCATCGATCTCATCCAGCACGCTATCGATATCGTCGTCGAGCGCGTCCTTTCGCGCCCTTGCCTCAGGCGTCGCTGCGGTGGGCTCCGGGGCCTCGTCCGGGGTCTCATCGCGACGTTGGGGTCGGCTGTGCTCCTGGCTTGGCATCTGTTCCTCCACGGGCAATCATCGGCGGCGCTGACCTTGCTGAGAGCAAGAACGCCGAACAACCGTCTTCTTTTGCAGCCTAACCCGCTGTCAACCGTTGGCGGCAGCCAATTCCCGTAAAAGGGTCGAAGCGTCAGGGCTGCGATCGATCAGGTCGCCCACACCCTCGCGGGTGCCACGCAGGGGCTCGAGCATGGGAACCCGCTGCAACGCCGCCTGGCCCGGCACATCAAAGATCACCGAGTCCCAGGATGCCGCGGCGATCTGAGCCGAGTACTTCTCCAGGCAGCGACCTCGGAAGTAGGCCCGGGTGTCCTCGGGCGGGTTGGTGATGGCCGCCTTCACCGCGGCATCCTCGGTCAGCGACTCGATCCGACCGCGTTGGGCAAGACGCTGGAACAGGCCCTTCTCTGGGCGGATGTCAGACCACTGGATGTCGATCGCCTTGAGCCGGTGATCGGACCATTGGAGCCCGTCTCTGTCCCGATACCCCTGCAGGAGAGCAAGCTTGGCAACCCAGTCGATCTCACGCGCGCACTCCATGGGGTCCCGCTCCAGCTTGGTGAGCACCGAGGCCCAGCGGGACATCACCTCTGTGGTGTCCTCGTCGATGGCACCGGCGTTGTGCACCTGCAGGTAGCGATCCGCCTGTTCGTAGTAGATCCAGAGAAGCTGGACGGCGGTCATGGTGCGCCCGTCACGGAGCTCGACCAGCTCTTGCAAGCTGGGGTCGTGCGACACCGCGTGCAGCGTGGCGACGGGTTTGCGGACGGTGAGGTCCACATCAATGGCCTGGTCCTCGATCATGGCCAGAACCAGGCTGGTCGTGCCCATCTTGAGCAGCCCGGCAACATCGCACTGGTTCGCGTCACCGATGATCACATGCAGCCGGCGGTACAGAGCGGCCACCGCATGCGGTTCGTCGCGGGTATTGATTATGGGACGTTTGAGCGTGGTCTCAAGGCCTATCTCAACCTCGAAGAAGTCCGACCG
>ODAK010006424.1_pt1 | contig 11871 bp, 9 predicted proteins | sample 1539591 | NCBI WGS metagenome assembly ODAK01 (sample SAMEA3539303, study PRJEB22396) | soil metagenome | biome: tundra; feature: field; material: soil | place: USA | collected 2010-05 | depth 0.15 m | reverse complement strand
TGTAGTCGACGCCGAGTACGAGCACCGCGCCAATGGTGATGATCGCGGTGAGCCGAGATGACTTCGTCATAAACATGCCTCTTCGAAGACGTGCCTTCTCATTCATACCGTAGCGCTTCGATCGGATCGAGACGCGACGCCTTGCGCGCGGGGTAGTAGCCGAAGAAGATCCCCACCGCGGCCGAAAAGAGGAATCCGCCGGCAATCGCCATGGGCGGGATCTGCGTCGGCCAGCCAGCCACCACCGAGATGATCTTGGATGTGCCCAGACCCGCGAGGATGCCGGCCGCACCACCCGTGAGGCTCAAGAACACGGCTTCCGCCAGGAATTGCAGCAACACGTGGAGCCGCCGGGCGCCAATCGCCATCCGCAAGCCAATCTCGCGCGTCCGCTCGGTGACCGAGACGAGCAGGATGTTCATGATCCCAATGCCGCCGACCACGAGTGAGATCGACGCGACCGTGGCCAGTAACAGCGCCATGATGCGACTGCTCCCCTCCACGACATCGGCGATCTGGCTGAGGTTGCGAACGGAGAAATCGTTCGTGTCTCCCGGTTTGATGCGATGCCGGCGCACAAGCGTCTCCGTCACCTGGGCGATCGCGACCTGCACATCGTCGGGGCTGGTCGCCTGGACGAAGACGGAGTTCACAAATCCGGTGAGGCGCGGCTGGAGGCCAAATGGGTTGGGCGCCACGACGTAGATGGAGTTCGCGGCCTGCACTTGACTGGGTGCCGCCACCCCGAGCACCTTGCGCTCGGCCGTCGTGAACGGGATCATGACCAGGTCGTCCTGGTCCTGGCCGAACGGTGTCTGCCCTTTGGCCACGAACAACCCGATGACGCGCATCGGCACGCGCTTCACGAGGATGGTCGCGCCGACGGGATTCTCGGACTCGCCGAACAACTGGCGGTAGACCGTCTGGCCGATCACCACAACCAGCGCAGCATTGTTCTCGTCGTCCTCGGTGAAATCGCGCCCAACAGCAATTACCCAGTTCGTGATTGGCGGATAGTTCGGCGACACGCCCTGGATCTGCGTGGTCCAGTTCTGGTTGGCGTACTGCACCTGGCCCATCTGGCGGTTCAAATAGCTGACCTGCGCCACGGCCGCATCCTCGCGACGGATGGCTTGGGCGTCGGCCAGGGTGAGCGTCGAGGCACTGCCGGATCCGGCGCGGACACCAGTCGCCGTCGTGGCGCCCGGCATCACGACGAGAAGATTGGTACCCAAGCTTTCGATTTGCTTCTTGACGGCTTCGTTCGCGCCCTGACCGACGGCCACCATCGCAATCAAGGCGGCCACGCCGATGAACACGCCGAGCATGGTGAGCGACGACCGAAGCATGTTCCGCCGGAGCGCCTGGACGGCCGCACCGAGGACCATGAACCCGAACGCCCACGATGCGCCTGCAGGAGCCGCTGTCATCGGCGTCGCCGGCGTGGCACTGGCCCGCACCGTCGCGGGGCTCGCGACCTCGTTCCGCGCCTTTCGCTCGTCGCTCACAATTTCGCCGTCACGGACCGTGATGACTCGGTCGGCGTACGCCGCAATGTCCGGCTCGTGCGTGACGACGACAATCGTGACGCTCTGCTCCTGGTTGAGCCTCACCAACTGCTGCATGATGTCGTGGGAGGCCCGCGTGTCGACATTACCCGTCGGCTCGTCAGCCAGCAGAAGGCTCGGGTTGTTGATCAGGGCGCGGGCGATGGCCACGCGCTGCTGCTGGCCGCCCGAAAGCTGGGAGGGGGTGTTCGCTTCTCGGTCACCAAGACCGAGCAACTGCAAGGCTGCACGGGCACGCGCGAGACGATGAGCACGACTTGACGGTCCCGACTGGTCATAGAACAGCGGCAGCGAGACGTTCTCGAGCGCACTGGTTCGCGCAAGCAGATTGAATGTTTGAAAGACGAACCCAATCCGCGCACCGCGGATTCGAGCGAGTTGAGGCTCGCTCAATCCGGCCACATCGACCCCTTCGAAGAAGTACTGCCCACTAGTCGGTCGATCGAGGCACCCGAGAATGGCCATCAGCGTTGACTTCCCGGAGCCGGACGACCCGACGATCGCCACGAACTCGCCACGTTCGATCGTGAGGCTCACGCCGCGCAAGGCCGGAACATCCACGTCACCCGCGTGGTAGATCCGGGTGATGTTCCTGACTTCGATCACGGTCTCTGACACGGTCCTTCACCTCCTCGGGGCGCCTGGGTCGACTAGAGCCGGAACGACGGCGCACGGCCGGCGGTCGATCCGCTGCTCTCCGACGTGACCAGTTCATCGCCAACCTTCAACTCACCCCGGACGACCTCGGCGTATGTGTCATCGTCGAGTCCGATCATGATCGGGACGGCGGTCGGCCGCCCATTTCTGAGCACCCACACCTGCGTGGGCGCGCTCGCCCGACCGGGCGCAGTCGCTCCAGTCCCTCCGCCGGTCGCGGCAGATAGCCCGCCAGGGGTATAGCGGAGTGCCTGATCTGGCACTCGCACGACGTTGTCACGCCGATCGACCACGATGTGAACCGTCGCCGTCATTCCCGGCTTCAGCAACAAGTCTGGATTGAGGACGCTGATCACGACGTCGTAGGTCACCACGTTTTGCACGGTTTGCGGCGCCTGCCGGACCTGCGCAACGTCGCCTTCGAATACATGATTCGGGAAGGCTTCGACGGCAAACGTCGCTGTGTTGTCGATCTTCATGCCGCCGATGTCGCTTTCGCTGACGTTGGCATCGACTTGCATCTTCGTCAGGTCGGTGGCGATGAGGAATAACGTCGGCGTTTGAAAGCTGGCCGCGACGGTCTGCCCCATTTCCACGCTTCGCGATACCACCGTGCCGTTCACCGGCGACACGATGTCCGTATAGGCGAGATTGATTTCGGCGGCGTTCAGCACCCCTTGATGTTGCTCGATAGTGGACTTATCCAGATCGACCTGGGCTGCCGCCTGGTCGTACGTGCTCTTCGCACTGTCCAACGTGTCTTGGGAGACAATGCCCCGCTCGCGCAAGCCGGCGGTTCGGTCGAGCGTCAGCTTCGCGTAGCCGAGGCTGGTCTGATCCTTCGCCAGTTGCGCCCTCGCGGTCGACAGGTTGGCACGGTCCTGGTCGACCACCGTCTGATAGGGGCGCGGGTCGATCTTTGCGCAGAGCTGCCCCTTTCGAACCGGCGTGTTGTAGTCGCAGTACAACTTTTGAATCACGCCGGAGACGTAGGTCCCCACTTGAATGGTGATGACGGGATTGACCGACCCGCTCGCGATCACAGTGCGCGTGACCGACCCGCGCGTGACCGGCGCGGTGACGTAGTGCATGGCCGTCGTCGCGTGCGATGCCCGCCACGCTTCGATCGCTGCGGCAGCCAAGATGAGCATCACCACTGTGGCAATGACCCAGCGACCACGTCGTCGGCCGGTTCGGACCGGAGCGGCTGGTGAAGGCTGCGGGATAACCGGAACGGCTTGTGGTCCGGAACCGGCAACGACTTTTAGGCCGGCGGGAGATGGCACGCTCGACAGCGGCGGTGGTGCGAGGCTGGTACTCATCGGTAACGCTCCTGGCAACCTCAGCAGAATCTCGGCGCTACCCCCTCTCGAGTGCCGGAGATCCGGCAGCGGCTTTCGTTGCGCTCGGAGATTCGGCCGAACTGGTTGATGCCAGTGCAAGGGTCCGGCCGATCAAGGCGCTGGGCTTACAGCATGGCGGGATACTCAGCTCACGTGAGGGAGTCGTAAATGATGCGCTGATCACGACTGCGTAGAGGTCGATGGCGTCGCGAAGGGCCTGACGCGAAACTCAGCCAAGCATGCTCTTCACGTGGTGCCGGAGCGAAATCCACGCCCCATCGAACAGCTCGATCAGAAAGCCGGTCAGGAATGCTGCGACAGTTCTCGAGGAAACTGGTCGGGATTGTCGGTGATGACCGCATCGACGTCCAGCGCGGAGAGGTAGTAGGCCATCTCGGCCCGAACGCTGGCAAAGCGGCCCGGCTCTGAGGCGCGAAATGTCCACGGCGTGACGCGCAGGCCCGCCTCGTGAGCCCACCGCACCAGGTCCGGACGCCCTTCGATCATCGCCTTGCCTGGCCCGATCCCGGTGGCGAACTCCGCAACGGCTTCAAAATCGTCGCGATCGGACCATCGATGCGCGTCCGCGGGCTCGATGAGGAGGACGAGGTGCAAGGGTTGCTCGAACATCGCCGCCGCGCGGCGCATCGTGGGCTCGTGGAAGGACTGGACCGTCAAAGGGAGCACTCCAGATCGCGGCCGATCGAGGCCGCTTCTCCGAAGCGCCGTTGCAAACAGGGACAGGAGGTCGACGCCCATGGCTTCGTGGATTTCTGGATCCTTCAGCTCCACGCAGAGCGCTGCTCTCTCGCCCACACATTCGACGACCTCTTGAAACGTGGGGATGCGGCAGCCGGCGAACCGGGGACCAAACCAGGAACCCGCATCGAGTTGTTGAATCTCGTCGGCCGTGAAGTCGTGGACGAACCAGTGTCGTGCGAGCCGCCCCTCCAGAAGTACGTCTCGGCCACGCGTCGGGAACACGTTTCGGACATCCGTGGTCCGCTCGAGGGTGAGGTCGTGCAGGCAGACCAGCACGCCGTCCTTCGTCACGTGAAGGTCCTGCTCGACGGCGTCGGCGCCCTGCTGGAGCGCCAGGTCGTATGAATAGAGCGTATGCTCTGGCGCATAGGCCGGCGCGCCACGGTGGCCAATCAGCGCCTTGCGGTGGGGACCTCGTTCAGCCATATTGAGTCAATGCATCGGCGTGTAAGGACATTCTTGTCTTCGTCTTCACTGGTGGTTGAGTGAGTTTGACCGTCGAGACCCCCAACCACCCTCGCATCGGGCTCGTGCTGAGCGCCGGAGGCCTTCGGGGCACGGCGCACCTCGGCGTGCTCCGCCAGATCCTGCGTCACAACATTCCCGTGGAGGTCATTGTCGGCGTGAGCGCCGGCGCCATCATCGCCGCGTACTACGCCGCGGTCGGATTCACCGTCAATGACATGGTTGACGATGCGCACGTCTTCCGCGGGCGTCACATTCTCATGCACGGCCTGACCCTGCGGGCGCATCCGGCGTTCAAGCCCTACCTGCGGCGGTTCTGCGGAATCATCCCCAAGCGGCTCAGCCAGCTCGAGGCGGGCAGCTTCAACACGCTGCACCACGGCATCCAGCAGCTCGGGATCGTCTGTCACGATCTGATCCGCAAACAGCCATTGTATTTTTCGACCGCGGATCCTCGCGGAGCGCGGCTCGCTGACGTCGCGAGAGCCAGTGCCGCGGTGCCCGGCGTCCTGCCGTCGAAGGCGCTGACGCTCGGCGGCGAGGAGTTCCGGCTGGCGGACGGCGGCCTCAGCGATTCGCTGCCGATCGAGTTTGCGCGATCGCCGGAACTCGGCGCAACGCATGTCATCGTGTCGGATTGTCGATTCGCCGTGGCGTCCCGCCCGCCGGCCAGCGACACGCTCGTTTACATCAGGCCCGACCTGGGCGATATTCGAGCGCTTCACGCGCCCGGCCGGGCGCTGTTGAAGGCGGTACGGCAGGGCGAGGCAGCCGTCACGCCCGAGATCGTGCAGCAGATGCGACGCTGGCTGGACTGACGCTCGCCAGCATCTGGCGCTCGTCGACCACACGGCGCAGCTTTCTCCCGGTGCCTCGCAGACTCCCGGAACGCTCCGCGACCACGCGCAGATCGTAGAGCTTCATCTCGCGATTCTTCCAGAAGTCCGGAAACCGCTCTCGCAGATTCCGGTGGATGGCCTGTTCCGCCGCGCCGCGGCGCGCGCTGTCGTCCATTTCAACATGCACCCGGACCACGTCGCGCGGCCCTTCGTGCAGAACCACCGCCTGCCAGTCGTCGCCGATGCCGTCGATACCGCGCAGAATATCTTCGAACACCCATGGGCCGATGTTGCCCATGCCGCAGACGACCATTTCATCGCAGCGACCGCGTATTTTCCCGAGCCTGCCCGTCGCCACGCCGCAGCCACATGGCTCCTCGACCAGTCGCGTGACGTCGGTCGATCGATAGCGGATGAGCGGCATCACGTCGCGCGCGAGCGTCGTGTAGACGATCTCGCCGTAGCCGTCCTGGTCCGCATCGGCGAGTTCGAAGAAGAAATAGAGATCGTTGCGATGGTAGCCATCCTTCAGCCGGCACTCGGCGCCGAGGGCGCCGAACGATTCGGTCTGGCCGTAGTTCAGATAGAGCGGCGCTCCCCACGTCTGTTCCACCATGCCGCGGGCGGCTTCCGAGATGTTCTCGCCGCCGGCGAAGAGGAACTTCAGCGGCCATCGGCCGCGAGTCCTGGCGACCTCGGACAGGCGAACGATCCATGAAGGCTCCCCGAAGATCACCGTCGGGTGGTACGCAGCGGCGCGCTCGTAGAATTCGCGCGGATCGATCTTGCCGGCCTCGACGAGCAAGCAGTCGATCAATTCAAGGCCGGCTCGCAGCACCCAGGGCGAGACCCAGAACGAACAGTCGAAGGCGCTGACCACCCGATCCTCGCGCCGCAGGCCCAGGAGATGGAGCCACAGCGCGGTGAGCCGTCCCATGTCGGCGACTTCACGGCGTGAAAAGAAAACGCGCTTGGGAACGGGAGAGGTGGTGCCGGTCGTCTCGAACGCGGTCGCGGGGCGGCCAATGAGAAACTCTTCCGCGCCGAAGGTGCGCAGGTCCTCGCCGGTGGTGTAGAAATCCCCGAGCTGCGATGGATGCTCGATACGACCGACGTCCAGGCCGCGTCGGCGAAACTGCTCGCGGTAAAAAGGAGACCGCTCCGCGGCCAGCCGCAGCGTCCGCTTGAAGCGCGCGCGCCGCACGGCGTCGAACGCCGCGTCGGGGACGTAGCCGAGCAGCCGGAGCGCTCGCTCGGGATTGGTCCGCAGTGCGAGACGCTCGGCGGTCTCGACAATCGCGGACAGCATCACACGCGGTCCGGCGCGCAGCGTCGGATGAGTTGCTCCAGGAGCTCGACGGCAAGGTCGATCTCTTGTTCGGTGAGGTCGAAGCAGGGCGCGAGCGTGAACACGTTCTTATAGTATCCGCCAACGTCGAGCACCAACCCCATCCGTTTGCCGCGCGCGACCAGGTCGCCCTTCATGCCCTCCGCGAAAATCCTGTCGGTCAGCTCGCGGTCAGGCTCGTACCCGTCTTCGCGGCAGATCTCGATGCGAAGCGCCATTCCCATCCCGTCCGTGTCGCCGATCACCTTGGGATAGCGCCGCTGCAGGTCTTTGAGCTGTGCGAGAAAATACGCGCCTTTGCGCCGCGTGATCTCTTCGTAGTCGTGCTCGGCCATCATGCGGACGGCTTCGAGCGCGACGGCGGTGCCCAGGGTGTTCGACGAGAAGGTGGAATGCGTCGAACCCGGCGGAAAGACGTCAGGCGAGATCAGACTCTCGCGCGCCCACACGCCGCTCAGCGGATTCAGCCCGTTGGTCAGCGCCTTGCCGAAGACAATGATGTCGGGAGACACGCCGAACTGTTCGATGGCCCAGAACTTTCCGGCGCGATAAAAGCCCATCTGGATCTCGTCGTCCACCAGCAGAATGTGGCGCTCGTCGAGAATCTTCTTCAAGCCAGGGAAATATTCCGGCGGCGGCACGACGTAGCCACCGGTTCCCTGAATGGGCTCGATGTAGAAGGCCGAGAATTCCGACTCGCCGGCCTTGGCGTCCCAGAACGAGTTGTATTCGGTCTCGAAGTTGTTTGCGAACTGCTTGAGACAATACATCCCGCAGTCCTCTTTCTTCTTCCCGTACGGACACCGGAAGCAGTACGGAAAAGGCACGAAATGCGCGCGGTCGGAGAAGTGGCCGTAGCGCCGGCGGTACCGATAGCTCGACGTGATGGCGCTGGCCGCGAGCGTTCTCCCGTGGTAGCCACCCATGAACGCGAAGACCAGGTTCTTGCCCGTGGTATTGCGTACGATCTTCAGCGAGTCTTCAATCGCCTGCGAGCCGCCGACGTTGAAATGCACGCGGCCGTCCAAGCCGAACTTCGACTCGTTGAGACGGCCGATGGCCGCCGCCAGCTCGACCCGTTCGGGATGCAGGTATTGGGAGGCCAGTTGCGGCAGCTTGTTCAACTGGCGTGTGAGCGCCCCATTGAGCCGGCTGTTGCCGTAACCGAAGCTGGCCGCCGAGTACCACATCTGAAGATCGAGATACGGAGTCCCCTCGCGGTCGAAGAGATAGCTGCCTTCCGCGCGGTCGAAAAACTTCGGCGGTTCCAGGTAGTGGACGGTGTCACCCCACGAGCAGTACTTGCGTTCCAGTTGGAGCAGTTCCTTCTCGTCCTGTTCTCCGCTCATAGAGATGGCGACACCCTTTCGTTGTCCGAGTGGAGCAGGTGATCGAGCCGCCGGGCTATCGTGGCGAGGTTGTCGTAGGGCGCGTACGAGAGAGCCTGCGCATCGCAATAGGCGGCCAGACTGTCCTTGGCGAACACGAGATCGGCGCGCGCCGCCGCGTACTTGTCGGACAGCCCGTCCCCAACGAAGATCGTTCGCCCGCCGCTGGTGTTCAGCGCCTCCATTGCGTCGGGTTTGCACGTGGCGCAACCGTGGGTGCAGGCCGGCTCAAAGGACCTGAAACCAACGCGCCACCGATCCCCATCCGGCTCGAGGTGGCTCGACACAATCTGCACGCCTCGCAGATGTCGCGCGAGGTTCAGCGATGGCCGCGAGAGAATCCGCTGGATGCAGTAGTCGAACCCGTCGCTGAGAATGTGCACGGGCACGCCATGAGCGGAACAGGTTTCAAGCAGCGGGGCGAAGCCCTCGTCGATCTCGACCTCGTCCAGCAGGGCATCAATCTCATCCCGGGTCGCTCTGACCAGGGCCATCTGGGCCGTCAGGCATTCGCGCGAGCTCATGCGCCCGGCCTTCCATTCGTGTTCGATCCCAAGCCATTGCGCGTCGGCGTAGGCTTCGAGTATCGCGTCCGTCGCATCGCGACGCGTGATCGTGCCGTCGAAGTCCAGGAAAAGCATCGGTTTGGAAGATCGCACAATTTTCAGGCCGCGCTGGTGGGATGTTAGCACGCCGAGGCAGAACTGAAGTGGTCCTTACGCCAGGCGCCGGACACGCAGACACGCCAGTGCCCCGAGCAAGACGAGCGCGCAGAAGGTGATAGCCGACACGGACATGAACGCCGCATAGGCCCGTCGTCCCATGATGTCGAACACGCTCAGCGCCATGGTCGCCATCGCCGCGCCGGACACCAGACGCATCGCGAGAGGCAGGTCACGGAACTCGTTCACGAGCAGCATGACGGCCGGCGTGGCCATCAGCAGTTGGTAGTCCCACCCTTGAGGCGAAACCAAGGGAATCAGCATCAGCAGCAGCGCCATCTCCAGGTATTCAACGCCGGGTCGCTCGGAGCCGAGTTGCAGCAGCACGAGGACCCCAGCCGCGATGGCCAGCAGGGTCGCCAGCGCCAGGCCGGACGCCAACGCCCCCACCCCGAACCACCTGGCGTACATCGCCCAGATGGACACGTTGTCTTGGTTGAGGAGGTTGGCGCGCGTGGATTGGGAGAGTGTCTGCACCCAGCTCTCCAGCAACAAGCGGTTGCCCTCCGCACCGTAGATCACCGCCGGGAGCAGCAGACTGAGGATGACGAGCGCGAGAAAAACACCGAACGTCACGAAGCGCCGCTTGAGCAGCAAGTACGGGAGAAAGATCACGGGATACGGCTTGATGACGACCGCCATCGCGAGGACCAATCCGGCCAGTACGGGCCTCCCTCGGCTCAAGCACGCAAAGCCGACCACGACACACAGAGCCATGAGCGCGTTGCACTGCCCTAAGTTGAGTTCGTGCGCGTAGAACTTCAACATGCCGAGCACGGTGCAGAGCACGAGCACGTGCGGCGGGAGCCGCCGGTGCGGAAGCAGACTGAGGCTGATGGCGAGGAGCCCGACCACGACGGCGACCGACCCATAGAACCAGATGATCTTGGCCTTCGTCAGGGGAAGGAGCGCCAGTGGCGCGACGAGTCCTGCGAAGATGGGCAGGTACTTGTGTTGGAAGTGGCCATCCTCGAGCCGGTAGAGCGGCGCGGCGGACATGACGCGCGCCCCGGCGTTCCAGTACACCTCGAAATCCGGCATCTTCTGGAGAACCGTGGGCAGAAACATCGAGGCGAGGACCAGCAGCCCTCCGCAGGCAATCAGAGCCGGGGAGACGCGCCGGCGCGGTGGGTCATTGACGCGCAGATTCAAGTCCGCCGCCCCGCGAGGTTCTGACGGGCGTGAGGATCCGACGCACCCAAGAACCCGACGCCTCGGGACATAAGGAATCGAGAGGGACTTCGGCGCGGACGTGATCCGCCAGTTGAGCTCGCACAATCAATCGGCCGGCGCCAGGATCGCGCGCATACCGGCCGCAGTTCCTTCAACCACTCGGACATCTCTCCGGGGAGTGGAATCAGCAGTTTACAGCGACCGTGCAGGCTCGTCCAGCGCGTGCGCGAGCGCAGTTCTGACCTCGCGGAGTTTTCATGGCTTTCTCCGAAGCTTTTCTACCGCTGCTTCAGGTGCTCTCCCTCTCGACTCTGCGGCGATTTCCATCCGCTCTTCCCGAATCTCCAGTCGCAATCTGCCAAAGAAGCTCATGTAGACGTTCGCCAGCCATACCAGCGAGAAGCCTGCGACCAGATAGCCTCGCCAGTCATCGAACAGCAGCTTGTAACGGGTGATGAACAGGAAGAAGGCGGTGACGTAGTGACTGAAGCAATATTCGCACGTGAACAGGTAGAACAACTTGCGCGAGAAGAGCCGCTGGCATGATTGGCCTTTCGCGATGCACCAGTCGCGAGGCTCGCGAAACAACTCTTCGTGCGTCACGGTCCACGCGATAGACGCAATCGGAATCGCGAGAACAAACAGAAACACGAGCTGACGATCCAACTTCATGCCGTACGCTCCCATCAGAATCTCGTCTTCACTACTCCTTCGGAGGGATAATCAGATGCGGCGTGCAGGCGCGTGAGTTGCGCGCGGTCGAGGTTCGCGCAGGTCACGATTCATTTCCCCGGCCCTGCCGAACGGAGAAAGCGCCTCCGCGGAATGATACCGTACCTGAGTCTCACGTGTGACCGGAAGAACTCGGACGACCGAATAACCGAGCAGCTGCAAATGTGTTCCGAAGTGGACAGATACCCATCTTCGTCTCTTTTATGATGCTGCCTACTGGGAAGTCAGGCGAGTCAACCAGCTTCCTCTGACGATAAGGAGAATCACACATGGCCGGGCCGAAAGTAGGGAGCTACACAGACATCGTTCTCGCGAAGAAGACGGTGATAGGCAGTAAGGTCGTCAACGCACAACATGAGGACCTCGGAAAGATCGAAGACCTCGTACTCGACGCTGGAGCGGGCCGGATCGCGTACGCGATCTTATCCTTTGGAGGTTTTCTTGGGATGGGTGACAAGTATTTTGCCATTCCGTGGAACGCGCTCCGCTTCAACTTGTCGGGAAAGCACGCCGTCCTGAACCTTGACAAGAAACTGCTGGAGAATGCTCCAGGTTTCGATCTGAAGCGAACCAGGCCTCAGTGTGGGAACTTCGTGTCGGTCAGCGTGTTCAGGAACGCGACGATGTCCTCGATCTCGGAATCCGTAAGCTTCAGGTCCCCCATATCCTGCTTGTTCACGTTCTCCGTGACTTCGGGCGCCGGCCAGCCGGCCGAGGCCACGTCGCGCGTGTTGTAGAACCTCACGACGTCTTTGAGGGTCGTGAAGTAGCCGTTGTGCATATAGGGGGCCGTGAGCGCGACGTTGCGCAGCGACTGCACCTTGAACTTCCCGTTCTCGCTCCGCTTCTTCAGCTGGCCGCCGAGGCCGAGGTC
>ODAK010006423.1_pt1 | contig 11872 bp, 13 predicted proteins | sample 1539591 | NCBI WGS metagenome assembly ODAK01 (sample SAMEA3539303, study PRJEB22396) | soil metagenome | biome: tundra; feature: field; material: soil | place: USA | collected 2010-05 | depth 0.15 m | reverse complement strand
GACGCTTCGCCGCTCGGCCGGCTCGAATTGAGTGGACCCGGTGCGGGCGGCGGTGCGGGCGGGGGCGCCGTGTTGGGCGACCTGATCGCGATCGCCCGGGGCGGCGGCAGCACCTGGGCGGGCTTGCCACCGGCCGCCGAGCGCACCTTGGACGCCGGCGCGTCAGACGATCGGCTGCCCCGCCGCTGGTTCTTCCAGTCGGTGTTGCCGGACCAGCTTATCCGCGACCAGCTGGACCTGGAGGCAGCGGCCGCGGATGGCTTTGTGACGATCGCCCAGTCCCTCGATCAGGTCCGCGCCGGGCTTGCCGCGCTCGGCGTCCAGGCGACGCTATACCCGATCGAGGATGCCGCGTGAGCCCGCCGGCAGCCGAGATGGCCCGCGGCCGTCCGCGGCTCGCTGAGCGGTATCGCGCCTTCCTGCCGATCACCGACGCGACGCCGCTGCTCAGCCTGGGCGAGGGCTTCACCCCGCTGGTCCGGCTCGGTCGGATCGGCGGCGATCTCGGGCTGGCGCATCTGTCGGCCAAGGTGGAGGGCCAGAATCCCACTGGCAGCTTCAAGGACCGGGGCATGGTCGTGGCCGTCAGCAAGGCGCTCGAGGCGGGTGCCCGGGCCCTGATCTGTGCCTCGACCGGCAACACGTCCGCGTCGGCGGCGGCGTATGGGGCGGCCGCCGGCCTGGAGGTGGTCGTCGTCCTGCCACGCGGCCAGATCGCCGCCGGAAAGCTGCTCCAGGCCCAGGTCACGGGCGCCCGGGTGGTGGCGGTCGAGGGCAACTTCGACCAGGCCCTGCGGATCGTGCGCGAGCTGGCCGAGTCGGCGAGCCATCCGATCACCCTCGTGAATTCGGTCAACCCGTTCCGGCTCGATGGCCAGAAGACCGCCGCCTTCGAGATCTGCGACGACCTCGGTCGAGCACCCGACGTCCTGGCCATCCCGGTCGGCAACGCCGGCAACATCAGTGCCTACTGGGCGGGCTTCCGCGACTATCGGGCAGCCGGGCTGAGCGCCGGGCTGCCCCGGATGTTCGGCTTCCAGGCCGCCGGTGCCGCCCCGATCGTCCTCGGTCACCGGGTCGAGGCTCCCGAGACAATCGCCAGCGCGATCCGGATCGGCGATCCGGCGAGCTGGACGAAGGCGACCGCCGCCCGTGACGAATCGGGTGGGCTGATCGAGGCGGTGACCGATGACGAGATCCTGGCGGCCTGGCGGGACCTCGCTCGGCTCGAGGGCATCTTCTGCGAGCCTTCCTCGGCGGCCAGCCTGGCTGGCATCCGCCGGTTGGCCGCCGAGGGTCGGCTTGATCGAGACGCGACCATCGTATGCGTCCTGACCGGCTCCGGCCTGAAGGACCCAAAGACCGCCGAGGAGAACGTGAGTGGCCTGCTCGTGGCAGACCCGACTGCGGCGGCCGTAACCGAAATTCTGGGATGGTGAGGCGATGGTGACGAACTGGCTGGCCGAGCTCGACGGGCGGCGGGTCACGGTCGAGGTGCCGGCGTCCTCGGCCAACCTGGGGGCGGGCTACGACTGCCTCGGCGTGGCCCTGGACCTGGTCAACCGGATCAACCTCGAGGTGCGCGGCTGGAGCCGAGGTGCGATCGAGCTCGAGATTGAGGGCGAAGGTGCCAACGAGCTGACCGACGACCGGCACAACCGCTTCGTCCAGGGACTGGAGGCCGCCCTCGTGGCAGTTCGCGGTCAGCTGCCCGAGCAGATCGGATGGCGAATCTCGATGCGCAACCGGATTCCGCTCAGCCGTGGCCTCGGCTCGTCGGCGGCCGCGACCGTCGGCGGCTTGCTGGCCGGCAATACCCTGCTGGGCGGGCCGCTCAGTCCGGCCGAGCTGCTCCGGTTGGCGACCGAAATCGAGGGTCATCCGGACAACGCCGCGGCTGCCCTGCATGGCGGCTTCGTCGTCGTCGACTCGTCGGCCAGTCCGCCGACGACGATCCGGTTCAACGTCCCGCGCGACCTGAAGGTGGTCCTGTTCATCCCGGAGCTGCGCCTGTCGACGGCACGGATGCGCGAGGTCCTGCCGAAGACGGTCCCGTTGGAGGACGCCATCGCGAATCTGGGGCGGGTCGCGATCGGCGTGGCCGGAATCGCTTCAGGCACGTACGAGCATCTGGGCGCTCTCACCCTGGATCGCCTCCACGAGCCGTACCGGGCGGCCGTGTATCCGCAATTTCCGGCCCTGGTCCAGGCCGCTCGTGACGCCGGGGCCGTGGGAGCCTGCCTGTCGGGTGCCGGCTCGTCCGTGATCGCGTTCGCGGATGGACTGGCGACCCTGAGCCGGATCGAGGGCGCGCTCAGCGCGGTTGCGGCGGACCTGGACGTGCCCGGACGGGTCGCGATCGCCGCCCCTCGCAACGCCGGCGCCCGCGTGGTGGCCAACGCCTGATGGACGGGCTCGCCCAGTCCGTCGGACATGGGCTGGGCAGCGTCGTCGGCGGCGCCCTGAACTCGATCGCGGCCACGATCAACTCGATCGTGAACCAGACCAGCCGGGTCGTGCCGGGCGGATTTCCGATCGTGGCCCTGGTGGTGGTCGTCGTGCTCGTGTTGCTTTTCGTCACCCTGATCCGCCACTGAGCGGCCGCCTCGTGCTCGTCACGGGCGTGAGGCCAAGCCCGTTCCCCGATCAGCTTCAGGCGCTGGGGGTTTGCGCCGCGATGAAGCCCAGGGTCCGGCTCCAGGCGTCGGCGGCCGCCGGTCCGTAATCGGCAGCCTTGCGGTCGAAGAAGCTGTGCGGGGCACCGGGATAGGTCACCAGTTCGTGATCGACGCCGGCCGCCTTGAGGGCCCCCTCGAACTCCGCGATCGCCTCAGGTGGGATGGCCGCATCGGCGCCGCCGAACAGGCCCAGGATTGGGCTGGCCATCGCCGCCGCCACGCTGGCCGGGGCCGGGTAGCCCGGTCGATCGCCGGTCGGCATCCCGTAGAACCCGATCGCGCCGGACAGGACGAGGCCGAACGTGGTAGCCGTGTACGCCAGCCGTCCGCCGAAACAGAAGCCGATCACGAAGACGGCCCGGACCCGGGCGTCCCGGCGTAACTCCTCGACCCCGGCGGTCAGGTCGGCCCGCAACTCGGCCAGCTTCGTCTGGGGGACGTGCTCCATGTATGGGAAGTCCGCGTCACGCTTGCTCGCGCCGGCGGTCCGCCCGAAGTAGTCGATGGCGAGGGCGTCAATGCCGGCCTCGGCGAAGCGCAGAGCCAGCTCCTCGTAGAACGAATAGAGGCCGCGAACATCGGGCAGGATCACCACCCCGGCCCCGCGTGGATCGACCGCCCGCGCCCGGAACGCCGCGAACTGGCTGCCGTCCGTGCAGGCCAGGACAAGATCCTCGTGGTCGAGGGCGCCCCCCGCGATCGGCCGGATCGGCGGGTGGCTGTCGAGATCGAAACACATCGGCGGACCTCCAAGTCAGGGCCTGCGAAGCGTAGCGCGAAGCGGCGCCGGGGACGCACGCGATCCCGCTGCTAGAATCGGCCGAATGTTCGTACCCGGATCCGAGGCCATCTCCGAGCCGCCCCTCCCGGCTGCCGCCCGCCCGCTCGTCGTCCAGAAGTTCGGCGGCTCGTCGGTAGGCGACGCGGACCGAATTCGGCGTGTCGCCCGGCGGATCGCCCGCGAGCGGGATGGCGGGTCCGACCTCGTCGTCGTTGTCTCCGCAATGGGCGACACGACCGACGAGCTGCTGGCCCTCGCCGCCGCAATCACCGACGATCCGGATTCGCGCGAGCTGGACATGCTCCTGGCGACCGGCGAGCACCAGAGCGCGACGCTCGTGTCGATGGCGCTCCAGGCACTGGGCGTCCCGGCGATCAGCCTGACTGGGGCCCAGGCCGGGATCACCACCGACGGCCGCCACGGTCGGGCCCGGATCGCCAACGTCGACCCCAGCCGGGTCCGCCAGGAGCTGGCCAACGGCCGGGTCGTGATCGTGGCCGGCTTCCAGGGCGTCAGCCACGCCGACCCCCAACTAGCCGAGACCACGACGCTCGGCCGGGGCGGCTCGGATACGACCGCGGTCGCCCTGGCCGCGCGGCTCGGCGCGAACCGCTGCCAGGTGTTCACCGACGTCCGCGGGATCTACACCGCCGACCCCCGAATCGTCCCCGATGCCCGGCAGCTGCCGCTGATCGGCTATGAGGAGATGCTCGAGCTCGCTCACCAGGGCGCCCAGGTGATGCAGGTTCGAGCCGTTGAGCTGGGTTGGGTCAATGAGGTCGTCATCGAGGTCCTCAGTTCGTTCGAGGACGCCCCGGGGACCCTGATCAAGGAGGATCCGTTCGTGGAGCAGCGCAACAAGGTTCGCGGCCTGGCCCACGACCGGAACGTGGCCAAGATCACCCTGGTCGCCGTTCCGGACCGGCCCGGTGTCGCCCACCAGATCTTTGCCCCCCTGGCCGATGCCGGGATCAACGTCGACATGATCGTCCAGAACGTCGGCCACGGCGGCTCGACCGACATGAGCTTCACGATTGCTGCGGTCGAGCTGGCCCGCGCGAAACGGATCCTGGAGCCGATCATCCGCGAGGTGGGCTTCCGCGAGATGACCGCCGACTCGGCCGTGGCCAAGGTCTCGATCGTGGGCGCGGGTATCCACAACGCGCCCGGCTACGCCGCCCGGATGTTCGGGGCGCTGGCCGACGCCGAGGTCAACATCGAGATGATCTCGACGAGCGAGGTGCGGATCACCTGCATCATCGCCGAGGACCAGGTCGAGACCGCCGTCCGGGCGCTCCACGCCGCCTTCGCCCTGGAGCGGCCGGAGGCCATCCAGGCGGATGCAGTCGCCCGTCCGGCCGGCGACAAGCCGACGTCCGGCGTGGCTTGAGCAGCGTCGAGACGCAGCCGGCGATGGCCGCCGGGCCGGCCGGGGACGACCCGTTCATCAGCCGCCAGCAGCGCTTCCCGAGCGTGGCTTCGACGAATGATGTCGTTCGAGCCTGGCTGGCCGAGGGCACGCCCGAGGTCTGCCTGGCTGTCGCCGATGAGCAGACCGCCGGCCGCGGCCGCAACGGGCGGACCTGGCTGGCGCCGCCCGGCGCCGGCTTGCTCTGCTCGATCGGGTTTCGGCCGGCGTGGCTCGAGCCGAACAAGGCCTGGCGCCTGGCCGCGATCGTCTCGCTGGCGATGGCCGATGCCGCGGAGGAGGTCGCCGGCCTGCCGGATCGGGCGATCCGGCTGAAGTGGCCGAACGACCTCGTGATCGAAACGACCGGCCCGGCCGGGGTCCGCCTGGCCAACGCCACGGGCGCGGCGGCGGGCCGGCTGCTCGATGAGCCGCAGGACGTGCGCAAGCTGGGCGGCGTCCTGGGTGAGACGATCGGGCTGGAGACGACGGACCCGCGGGTGATCATCGGCCTCGGCCTGAACGGGGACTGGGCGGCTGTCGACTTCCCGGCCGAGCTGGCCGGCTCGATGACCAGCCTGCAGGTTGCCTCGAACGGCCGGCCGATCGACCTTCCGGCCCTGTTCGCCGCGTTCATCGACCGGGTCGAGGCGCGCACGATCGCCCTGCGCGACGGCCACTTCGACATCGCCGGCTGGGTGGGCCGCCAGCTCACCAGCGGCCGGCCGGTCCGGATCGAGCTGCCCGATGGCACGTCGCTCGACACGCGAGCCCTCGGTGTCGATGCCGGGTCGGGCGGCCTCGTGATCGAGGATCCAGCCGCCTCCGCTGGCGAGCGGACGATCCTGACTGGCGAGATCCGCCACCTCAGGCTGCCGCCGAGCCCGCCCTCGCCCACGGTCGGGGTGTAACGCGGTGGCTCGTCCGGTGTTCAGGAGAGTGAAGGCGGAGGAGGAACACCGCCTCGTCCATCTCGATCGCGATCGAGCCCTCGTCGAGGCCGCCCTGCGCGACCCGGCGGCGTTCGACGCCCTCTATCGGAAGTACCTGGCCCAGGTGTACAGCTACGCCTACTACGAGCTCGGCAGCCACCCCGACGCCGAGGATGCCGCGGAACGGACGTTCCTGCTCGCCCTCGGCGCCCTGGCGCGCTTCGAGGAGCGAGCCCGGCCGGCCGACGGCGAAGGCGCCTCGACCTTCCGGGTCTGGCTCTTCCGGATCGCGCGCAACGTGGTGGCCAATATCCAGCGCGGCCAACGCCGCCATCCCGTCGCACCGCTCGACTTCGCCGCCGTCGTGGCCGATCCACTCGATCTCGAAGGCGACGTGAGCCGCCGCCAGGAGGCCGGTGTGGCCTGGGCCGCAGTCGGAAGGCTGCCGCCGGAGCGACGGCGGGCCCTCGTCCTGCGCTTCGTCGAGGAGATGTCGACGGCCGAGATCGCGGGCATCCTCGGCCGCTCGGAGGGCGCCGTCCGGGTCCTCATCCACCGTGGCCTGCGCGCCGTCGCCCGAGACCTGGGCGGCCGACGCTGGTGACCCACGACGCCGACCGCGACGAGCCGGAGATCGAGGCACTCCGGGTTGATCGCTATCTCGAATCGATCCTCGTTGCCCGCGAACGGGGCGCCGTGGCCGCGCTGCACGATCCCCGACTCGACGCCGAGCTTCGCGCGACCGCGGAGCGGCTTTCGTCCGACCTCGTCCGGTTCCACCCGTCGTTCCGCTTCGAGGAGCGCCTCGCCCGCCGGCTGGCCGATGTCGGCGGCGCCCGCCGGCTGCCGGCCGCCGCCGGCGCTGGGTCGAGCCTGCCCCAGCCGCTGGTTGGGACAGGCGGTGGTCCGTTCGACCCGGCCGACCTGCTCGATCCCGCCCGCCTGGTCGACGACGACGACCCGTTCGGAATCCGCGCCCGGCCGCTGCTGATCGGCGGAGCCCTGACCTCGGCGGCGATCTCGCTGGCCGGCGCGGCGCTCGTCGCCTGGCGCCTGAGCCGGCCCGTCCATCCAATAGTCCGGGCGATCCGGGCCGCCCATGGCCGGACCGGCCACCAGGGTGGTCTGGCCTGATGCCGATCAAGCTGCCCTCGTTCCGCCAGCGCCGCGACACCTACCCATCCGACCTGTGGACCCAGTGCCCGGCATGCCAGGAGATGCTCTTCAACAAGCAGCTCGACAAGGCCCTTCGGGTGTGCTCGAACTGCGGCCACCACTTCCGCCTGTCTGCCCCGGTCCGGCTCAACCTGCTCCTCGACCCGGACAGTTTCGTGGAGCACGATCCGGGCCTCCAGTCGCTCGATCCGCTCGGCTTCGTCGACCTCAAGGCGTATCCGGATCGGGTCGCGGCCGCCCAGGCGACGACTGGCTTGCGCGACGCGGCGGTCTGGGGCCTCGGCTCGATCGGTGGCCGGCCGGTCGTCATCTGCGTCATGGACTTCTCGTTCATGGGCGGCTCGATGGGCAGCGTCGTCGGCGAGAAGGTCGCCCGTTCGGCCGAGGCCGCGCTTGCCCGGCGCGTCCCGCTGATCATCGTGTCGGCCTCGGGTGGAGCCCGGATGCAGGAGGGCACGTTGTCGCTCATGCAGCTGGTCAAGACGGTCGCGGCGACCGAGCGGCTGCGCCTGGCCGGCGTGCCCCTGATCTCGGTGATGAGCGACCCTACGACGGGCGGCGTCTTCGCCTCGTTTGCCGCGCTCGGCGACGTGAACCTGGCCGAGCCGAACGCGCTGATCGGCTTCGCCGGGGCGCGGGTCAGCGCCGGCACGATCCAGGGCGAGCTGCCCGAGGGCTTCCAGCGCTCGGAGTTCCTGTTCAAGCACGGCTTCGTCGACCGGGTCGTCCATCGCTCCGACCTGCGCGACGAGCTGATCCGGCTGGTCGCCCTGATGGCGCCCGAGCTGCCCGCTCCGTCCGCGGACAACGGCAGCATCCCGGGGTTTCGGCCCCTGTCGTTCCTGAGCGCCCTGGCCGAGCGGGTGATCCCCGAGTCCGACGAGACGGTCCGTGGTTGACCGCCTGATCGGCCGAACGGGACGCAAGGGGAGCTCGGCGGCAGCTCTCCCGGGCGAGCCGGAGACGCCCGTCGACCCAACGGCCGCCGTGTGGGCCAGGGTCCAGCTTGCGCGCAACCTCCACCGGCCGCGGACGCTCGAACTGCTCGCCCTGATCGCCGATGACTTCGTCGAGCTCCACGGCGATCGCTTCTTCGGCGATGACCCGGCGATCGTGGCCGGGCTGGCCAGGGTCGCCGGACGGCGGGTCGTGGTCGTAGGCCAGCAGAAGGGCGCTGAGACGGACGAGAACATCCGGCGCAACTTCGGGATGCCTCACCCCGAGGGCTATCGCAAGGCGATGCGGGTGATGGAGCTGGGCGAGCGGCTGGGCCTGCCCATCGTGACCTTCGTGGACGTGCCCGGCGCCCATCCCGGGGCCGATTCGGAGGAGCGTGGCATCGCCGAGGCAATCGCCCGCTCGATCGCGCTGATGACCCGGCTGCGCACCCCGATCGTGACCGTGATCACCGGCGAGGGCGGCTCGGGCGGCGCCCTGGCGATCGCCGTCGGCGATGTCGTGCTCGCCCTCGAGAACGCGGTCTACTCGGTGATCAGCCCGGAGGGCTGCGCCTCGATCCTGTGGCGGACGCCCGACCAGGCGCCGGCCGCTGCCCTGGCGATGCGCATGACGGCGGCCGACCAGCTCCAGCTCGGCGTCGTGGACGAGGTGATCCCGGAACCGCACAACGGTGCCCACACGGACCACCCGGCGACGGCGGCCGCCGTCAAGGCAGCGGTCCTGCGCCACCTTGACGCCCTGGCGCGCCGGCCGCTCGACGAGCTGGTCGAGGTGCGCTATCGGCGCTATCGTGACCTGGGCGCGTTCACGACCCTCGACGTCGAGCCGGTCGCGATCCCCGAACGGCCCGGCTTCACCGATCGCCTCCGAAACCTGCTCGGAGGCTCGACCCGAGCGACCAACGGGACGGGTCCCAATCCAGCGCGTTCACATGACGAGCCGCCGGCTCGCGAGGAGGTCTGATCCGTGCCCGATCGCGATGAGGCCGCCCGCCTTGCCGACCATGCCCAGATCGAGGGTCTGGCCGACGAGCTGCTGCCCGCGCTGATTGCCAAGCTCGGCGCGACCGGGCTGGGCGAGCTGGAAGTTCGCGAGGGCGACTGGAAGGTTCGCCTGCGCCTGTCGGCCGATGCGTTGACGGCCGGTCCCAAGGCTGCCTCCGGGCGCAGCGCGAAGCCGGCGCCCGGCCATCCCGAACATGCCCACGCTGCAGGCGTCGAGGCGGCCCACGGTCCGTACCGCCTGGCGGCGACCTCGCCGGCCGTCGGGATCTACCATCCCCGGCCCGAGATCAGCTCGGGCTCGCGGGTCCGGAGCGGCGACCGGATCGGCAGCGTCGATGTGCTGGGCATCCCCCAGGAGGTTGTCGCGCCGGCGAACGGCATCGTCGGCGCCGGGCTGGTCGAAAGCGGTGACGCGGTCGAGTACGGCCAGCAGCTCGTCTGGATCGAGCTGATCTCGACACCGGCCGAGCGAACCGGGCGGGACGCCTGATGTTCTCCAAGATCCTGATCGCCAACCGGGGCGAGATCGCCGTGCGGATCCTGCGCGCCTGCCGGACCCTTGGCGTGGAGGCGGTGGTGGCCTACAGCGAGGCCGACCGCGAGAGCCTCGCCGTGCAGCAGGCGGACGAGGCGATCTGCATCGGCCCGGCCGATGCCAAGCGGAGCTACCTGCTGGCACCGGCCGTGATCAGCGCCGCGATCGTGTCCGGCTGCGACGCGATCCACCCCGGCTACGGCTTCCTGTCCGAGGACGAGGGCTTTGCCGAGGTGGTCCGCGCCCACCGCCTCACGTTCATCGGGCCGCCGCCCCAGGTCCTCGAGCGCTTTGCCAGCAAGGAGGCGACCCGCCGGCTGCTCGGCGCCCACGGCCTGGCCACGATCCCCGGTTCGAACGGGATGCTCCGCGACGACCTCCATGGACTCGAAGAGGCACAACGGATCGGCTATCCGGTCCTGATCAAGCCGTCGGCCGGTGGCGGTGGCAAGGGCATGCGTATGGTGCGCACGCCGCGTGAGCTCGAGGCGGCCCTCAAGATCTGCCGCTCGGAGGCACGCGCGGCGTTCGGCGACGACTCGCTGTACCTGGAGAAGTGGCTCGACGACAACCGCCACGTGGAGGTCCAGGTGGCGGTCGACCGGTTCGGCCACGGGGTCCACCTGGGCGAGCGCGACTGCTCGGTCCAGCGCCGCCACCAGAAGTTCCTGGAGGAGGCCCCCACGCCGGCTCTCGGCGACGCCGCCCGGACGGAGCTCGCCGAGCGGGCGCTCAAGGCCGTCGTCGCCGCCGGCTACGAGAACGTCGGTACCCTGGAGTTCCTGGTTGATCCCGCCGGAAACGCCTACTTCATCGAGATCAACTGCCGGATCCAGGTCGAGCACCCGGTGACCGAGATGCTGACCGGGATCGACCTGGTCGTGACCCAGATCCGGATCGCGGCGGGGGAGCCCCTCGGCTTCAGCCAGGCTGACGTCAGCCTGCGCGGCCACGCCCTCGAATTCCGGATCAATGCCGAGGACACCCAGCACGACTTCCGGCCGAGCAGTGGCGTCGTCGAGCGCTATGTGGCCCCCGGCGGACCGGGTGTCCGGGTCGACAGCCACCTGTTCACCGGCTACGAGGTACCCCCGTTCTATGACTCGCTCCTGGGCAAGTTGATCGTGTGGGGACCGGACCGGCCGACGGCGATCGCTCGTGCGCTGGTCGCCCTCGACGAGCTGGTGGTCGACGGCCTGGTCACGAATATCGCGATTCACCAGGCCCTCCTCCGCAACGAGACCTTCCTGGCCGGGCAGATGACCACGAACTTCGTCGACCGGGTCGGTTCGGCCGCCTTCCTGGCCGCAGCTGCACGATGAGCCGCGTTGCAGACCTGCACTGAATCCGCCGCACAAGGCGACACGCGCCCGGCACACTTCCCCCAGCCAGCCCCATGGAGCCGCCCGTGACCGAAGCCCCGCCTGCCATCGTCCACACCCTCCGCGAGATCGAGGGGCTGATTCCGCATCGTTGGCCGTTCCTCCTCGTCGACCGGATCGTCGAGTACGACGAAGCGGCCCGACGGATCGTCGGGATCAAGGCTGTGACGGCCACGGAATGGTTCTTCCAGGGCCACTTTCCCGGGCTGCCGGTGATGCCCGGTGTGCTCCAGGTGGAGGCGCTGGCCCAGACGATGGCCGTCTTCGTGGCCAAGCAACCCGGCTTCGGCGACCGGATCGGCCTGTTCGGGGGCATCGACGACTGCCGCTTCAAGCGCGTCGTCAGCCCGGGCGACACCCTCCGCCTGGAGGTCACGATGGACAAGCTCGGACGGCGCTTCGGCCGCGGCCTGGGGACGGCCACGGTGGACGGTGAGATCGCCTGCCAGGCCACGCTCAGCTTCATCATCCCGGACGCCTCGGTGCTGCGCTGATGGCCCGGATCGCGGTCCTCAGCGACGTCCACGGCAACCTCCTCGCGCTCGAGGCGGTCCGGGCGGCGCTGAAGAAGGAACGGCCCGACGGCGTGATGATCTGCGGCGACCTCATCCTCAACGGCCCCGATCCGGTGGGTGTCGTCGACGCGATCCGCGAACTCGAATCGGACGGCGCACTCGTCGTGGCCGGCAATACCGACATCGCCGTCGCCGACTTCGACTACGCGGCTGCCTTCCCGTCGCTGATGGATGGCATTCCCGAGTCGATCCGGTCGGCAGCCGAATGGGCTCACGACGAGCTCGGCCAGGAGCGGATCGACTGGCTCCGCCGCCTGCCATCCGAGCGCCGGCTGCGGGTCGGCGAGATGCTCCTCCTGGCGACCCATGCCTCGCCGGGCTCGCAGACCGAGGGCTTCGACGGCGCCCTCGACCCGAACGTGACGATCGAGCGGGCGGCCCGGACTGACGCCCGGGTGATCTGCTGCGGCCACACCCACCTGCCCGAGGTCCGCGACCTTG
>ODAK010006419.1_pt1 | contig 11877 bp, 10 predicted proteins | sample 1539591 | NCBI WGS metagenome assembly ODAK01 (sample SAMEA3539303, study PRJEB22396) | soil metagenome | biome: tundra; feature: field; material: soil | place: USA | collected 2010-05 | depth 0.15 m | reverse complement strand
CGGAAATCTCCCGTAGCTGCCCGCTCGTGCTGCCCGAGCATCCGAGGGCGGCCGACCGGCTGGGCGCCGCCGGGCTCCCGGCCGGGATACGGATCATCCCGCCGGCTGGGTACCTCGACTTCATCGCGCTCGAGGCGTCCGCGCGGCTGGTCCTGACCGATTCCGGCGGGGTACAGGAGGAAACCACCGTGCTCGGCGTCCCGTGCCTGACGCTCAGGGACAGCACCGAACGGCCGATCACCATCACCGAGGGCACGAACCGGCTGGTGGGGCGGGACCCAGACCTAATCGTCAAGGTGGCACGCGAGGTGCTGGCCGCACCGCCGCCCCGGCCGCGGCGACCGGATCTGTGGGACGGGCAGGCCAGCCAGCGGATAGCGGCCGTACTAGTCGAAGGGAAACCAGGTGACCGTTAAGGAACTTATCCGCCCCCTGCCTGGCGTGCGCCAGCTCTCGTTGCTGCGTCAGCGGATAGGGTTTCACGGCTCGGCGCAGTACTGGGAGCGGAACTACGCTCGCGGCCGAACGAGCGGGCAGGGTTCGTACGATGCCCTGGCCGAGGCCAAGGCAGGGTTCCTCAACGACTTCGTCCGGGCACATGACGTCAGGTCGGTCATCGAGTTCGGCTGCGGCGACGGGAACCAGCTGTCGCTGGCCGACTATCCGAGCTATATCGGCCTGGATATCTCCCGGTCGGCCCTTGAACTGTGCCAGCGCCGTTTCGCCGGTGACCCGGCGAAGAGCTTCTTCTTGTATGACGGCGCCTGCTTCGCCGACCGGGCCCGCCTTTTCACCGCGGACCTGACGATCTCACTCGACGTCATCTATCACCTGACCGAGGATGTGGTCTTCGACGACTACATGACGCACCTGTTCGCCGCCGGGACGAGATACGTGATCATTTACGCCACTAACCGGGAGTTCTCTGGCACGGCGCCGCACGTCCGGCACCGTCACTTCACCCGTTGGGCGGAGGTGCACGGCCAGGGCTGGCGGCTGGCGCAGGTGACGCCGGGCCCGAATCCCGTTCCTGACCGCGCGGATTTCTTCACTTATGAACGTATTATCCCAGCTGGCGATGAGGACCATGTCGTCAACGGGCCGGAAGTGACGATTGCTATCACAAAGAGTATCTAAGCGATCCACATTGATTCTTGGAGGCGGCGTGCTGCTGCGATCGACGCTAGAGCAAGTAACCCATCGCATTGTCGTCCGAAGGCGACTGCCGCCTCCGTTTGACGCAGCGCGGGTCTACATATCATCTGAAGGCGGGTTGCGCTTGCTTGGACGTGGCATGACCCACGCAGATCCGACGCTATTGCGATTCGCCGCCGAGACGGTCAGGCGTGGCGACACGATCTGGGACATAGGTGCCAATCTGGGATTGTTCAGTTTCGCCGCCGCAGTGGCTGCGGGCCGTGCCGGACGCGTTCTGGCGGTGGAGCCCGACACCGTGCTGGCAGGGCTGCTCCGCCGCTCGGCCGCCGTCAACAGTGGCCACGCGCCGGTGGAGGTACTGCCTGCTGCAGTGTCGGATGAGGAGTCGATTGCCCGCTTCCACATCGCCAAGCGCAGCCGGTCGACGAGTCACCTGGATGGTTTCGGTACCAGCCAAACGGGTGGCGTGCGGACCACAGAGCTGGTTCCGACACTCACGCTGGACTGGCTGGCAGCTCACTTCCCGCCTCCCGACGTGATCAAGATCGACGTAGAGCAGGCTGAACTGGCCGTCCTCACCGGCGGCTCCCGCGTGCTCGGGCTTGCCTCCACAATCATGTGCGAGGTCGCCGCCCGCAACTCCACAGCTGTGCGGGACCTGCTGACCATGCACGGTTACGTCCTGTACGACGGTGATAGGCCGTCCAGCGAGCGGGTGCCTGTGCGTGACGCACGACCGAACACGCTTGCCATCCGTGAGTCTGGTCGGCCAGATGCTCGTGCAATAAGAAGTCAGGCTGGGCAGGCAGCTAGTTCGCCCCAGGTCCACCTGCGATGACTGTTAACGAAAGCAGATGCTGCGATTTTATTTACATAGAGTATCTAAGTAGTATCTCACCGTGACGACAACCACTCTTGCCGATCTGCGCAGTCGCCTCTACGAGGCGTACGCCTCACAACACGTCGGCCGCGGCGGAGACGAGGCGACTGCTCTCATCTATCGGCGCGATATCCGTCCCCTGCTTGCGCCGCCTGCGGCCGGTCCGGTCGTCGACATTGGCTGTGGCCGCGGCGAGATTGTTCGGCTGCTGCAAGCCGACGGCTTTGACGCGGAGGGCATAGATATCAGTCCGGAACAGGCGGAACTTGCCCGTGCGGCAGGCGTGGCCCGGGTACGCCAGGGGGACTTCCGCGCCATTCTTGCCGCGCATCCGTCTCACTACACGGCGATCACGGCCATCGACCTTCTTGAGCACCTCACCAAGCCAGAGGTTCTCCAGACATTCGATGATGTGGCCGCGGCCCTGACGCCTGGAGGCGTCTTCGTGGCCAGGGTCCCGAACGCCGTCAGCCCGCACGGTGGGCACATTCGCAATGGCGACTTTACCCACCAGACCTCGTTCACCACCCGTAGCGTCCGCCAGCTCGCCGCCGCTGCCGGCTTCGACTCGGTCCTCACCCGTTCTTCCCCGCCGATCGCGCACGGACTGGCCAGCGCCGCGCGCGTGCTGGTCTGGCAGGTAGTGAGCGCGTGCTATCGGCTGGCCTTGGCCGCCGAGACCGGCATGCTGCATGGTCACATCGTCACCATGAACCTGACGTTCGCGGCCCGCAAAGGTGCGGAGCTTGTGAATCCCGCAGAGAGAAACCTCAGATGACCGGCAGGGTGCTCCTGCTGAGCCCGTCTCGTGGCCTTGGCGGCGGGATCGAGCGCTACGTGGCCACGATGGAATGGGCCTTCGCCGCCGAGGGCATCGACTGCCAGCGCCTGGACTTGAGCGGCTCCGGAGCCCGCGCCCAGGCCCGGCTGCTGGCCTGGGGCCGGTCCATCCTGCGGGCAGACCCTACTCCCACCCGCCTGGTCGTCGCGCACCGGGCGCTCCTGCCAACGGCGGCGCTGCTGGCCCGGGAGTCCACCGCGCGCGGCGTGTCGGTGGTATGCCACGGCAGCGAGATGTGGGGTGCGCGATGGCGCCCCCGAAGGAACCTGGAGCAGCGCCTGATGCGAAGCGCCGGTGTCCGGGTGGTAGCGGTAAGCAATTTCACCGCGGGTACCCTCATGCGGAACTGCCAGGCAACGGTCCTGCCGCCGGCCTTGTCGCGAGAATGGTTTGAGACTCTGACCGCGACGGCCGCGGCCAGCCCGGTCCGCGGGCCCGGGGTCCGGCTAGCAACCGCCTTCCGGCTGACGCAGTGGCAGACGAAGGGACTCCACCAGCTGCTGGAAGCGGTGACTGCTCTGGGGCGTCCGGATGTCTGCCTCACCATCTGCGGCAGCGGGAACCCGCCAGCGGGCCTGCTCCGCCTGGTCTCTGAATACTCCTGGTGCACACTGCGGCCAGGCCTCAGCGACGGCGACCTCGCCCGCGAGCTAGCTGCCGCGGACTTGTTTGTCTTGGCCACCCAGATCAGAAGCGGCCGCGGCGCGGTCGGCGAGGGTTTCGGTCTTGTTCTGCTCGAGGCACAGGCAGCGGGGACGCCGGTGATCGCGCCCGCTTACGGCGGCTCACGCGAAGCCTATGTCGAAGGGGTTACCGGGGTAGCCCCGGTAGATGAGTCAGCCGAAGCTCTGGCCACAACCCTGCAGAGTCTGCTCAAGGATCCGGTCCGGCTGGCGCAGATGGGCAGGCACGCCGCCGAATGGGCCCGGCAGGCGTTCGCCCCGGAACAGTACGCGCCGCTCGCCGTCAGAAGGCTGCTGTGACTCCGCAGGTCACAGCAGGTGCGATGGGACGACGGCGGCAGGAGCTCGCATCCACGCTGCGGCGCCGCGGCGTCGGACGCCAGGTGGCCCGCACCGCTGGCTACAACATGGCCGCGACCGCGGCCGCCGGCCTGGGAGGCATCATCGTCGCGCGTGCCCTGGGGCCGGAAATGCGAGGCGAATACGCTGCGGTCATGGCGTGGTTCGGGGTCACGCTCATGATCGGCAGCATGGGCCAGCCCGCGGCGCTTTGCTTCTATGTCGCCCGCGATCCTGGCAACGCCCGGGGCTACGTCGCAACGTCACGGGCGATGATGCTGGTGACCGGCATCGCCGCGCTGACCGCAGGCGTTCTCCTGGCTCCGCTCCTGGCCCGGGGGAACGCAGGACTGACCGTTGCCTACCGGATCGCCTTCGCCACGTCGATCGTGGCTTTTGTCGGGGCCAGCTACACGTTCTCACTTCAAGCGACGAACTTGCACTGGTGGAACACCGTGCGGGTGAGCCAGCCGGTCCTGAGTTTCGTTTCCCTCGTCGTGTTGTGGCGGCTCCGGATGCTCACGCTGAATGCAGCGCTGATCGTCCTGGCCATCACCATGCTTCTCCAACTCGGCTGGGCGTACTACCGTTGCCGGTCTGCCGATCTGGTGCCCGGCCACGCTCAGGCCCAGCTCATCCGGCCCCTTGCCCGGTATGGCGCCTCACAGATCGCGGCCCTGACTCCGGCTGCCCTCAATGCCCAGCTCGACCAGCTTGTCCTTTCCCAGGCCGTGCGCCCGGCGGTCCTCGGACAGTACGCCATCGCGGTCTCATGCAGCCTGGTCCCGATGCCGCTGGTGTCCGCGATCGGAAACGTCGCCTTTCCGCGGCTGGCCTCGAGGCAGCGCGTGGACGGCTTGGCGGCTCGGATGCAGTGGCTGGGCATCTTGGGCAGTGCCTGCGCCGCGGCAGGTGCGCTAGTCCCGCTTGACCTGGCCGCGCCCTGGCTCATCCCGCATGTCTTCGGACCCGGGTACGCCGGCGCAGTGCCGCTGCTGTGGATCCTGACCCCAGCGGGTGTGTTCCTGGCCTGCAACCAGGTCACGGGGGATGTGCTGCGGGGCAGGAAACGCCCTCTGGTCGTCGCCCGGGCCGAGGGTCTGGCGGCCGTCTTCACGGTGATCCTGCTGGTGGCCCTGCTGCCAGTCGTTGGTGTCTACGGCGCCGCGATCGCGTCCGCAGTGGCTTACGGTGTCGCGCTCGGCATGATGCTCCTGTCCTTGCGAAGACTGCCTTCAGACAGTTCTGGCTCCGGACACAACGAGCTCCCGGCTGACGAAGACCGGGCCTAGAGCGTAGGAAACGTTGGTGGAAGCCCAGATGAGGCGGGGACATTTAGATGCACATTGAGAGAATCGTGTGACCGACATTACCGCGCGCATTACCGCGCGCGCGCGCCCCAGGTCGATGGTCGCCCCCCGATGGATGATCGCGGCAGCGATGCTCGTGACAGCAGCGATCGGGCTGTGCTGGCAGACACTGGCTACGACGGGCGAGCCAACACATGCCGTTGTGTGGGGAAGCCTCGGTTTGACCGCCTACTCGGCAAGCCTGCTTTGCCTTGCCGCCGGTGGTCAGGGAAAGGCTCTCGGGCTGGGTCGCTGGCGGTTCGGCTCCTGGACCCTGCTCTGGTACGGCATCTCCTTCGGCCTGGCCACGCTGACCTGGGTCCAGCCGCAGATGGGAACCTCGGCAGAGATTTCGCTGTCCAGCGTGCTCCGGGCGCTATGGCTGGTCGCGGTCGGCATGACGCTGTGGGTGCTCGGCTATTTCGTAAGGCCGGCCCTGCCAGCCCGGCGCTTCGGGAACAGGATCATGGGCAGGCTGAGCCTCCGGTTCGGACCGGAGGTACGTAGCCCGTTGGCGCCGTGGATTCTCTACCTGATCGGCACCGCAGCGAGGGTTGCCTCCGCGGCCACGACAGGGCTGTTCGGTTACGTCGGGAATGTCCAGTCAGCCGTCACTACCGCCTCCAGCTATCAGCAGCTTCTGAGTATTCTTACCTTCTGCGCCCCGCTGGCCGTGGCCGCCGCAGCCCTACAGGTCTATCGAGAGCGTATGCCGGGCGCCCGTGTGACCCTGATAGTTCTCTTCGTGACCGAGATTGCGTTCGGCGCCGCCGCCGGAGGTAAGCAGAGCTTCATCATCACGATCATTGCCGTTGCTATCCCGTTCACCGCTGCCCGGCGCCGGGTACACAAGGACTTGTTGACCTTCACGGCACTGGCCTTGACGGGGCTGACCTTCCTATTGATTGTCGTCCCGTTCAACCAGGCGTATCGAAGCACAGCCCGCGGCACGTCCGGAACGCTATCCGTTCGCCAAGCGCTTGATACGGCGCCAAGTGTTCTGGCCCAAACCATTGGCTCCGGGAATGCCATTGGGGCGCTTTCGTCTTCGGCTACCTTTTTGCTCACCAGGATCGGGGAAATCGATAGTCCCGCGATCATCATGCAGCGCACGCCTTCAGAAATCGGGTTCGTAAGCCCTGTGCAGCTTGTCACGGCGCCCATCGTCACCCTTGTACCCCGGGCGGTATGGCCGGGCAAACCCATCCTAGACCCTGGCTACAAGTTCAGCCAGACTTACTATGAACTGCCCACCACGGTATATACCTCGTCCGCAATTACGCCGGTCGGAGACCTGTACCGCCACGGCGGCTGGATCCCGGTGATCGTGGGGATGTTCCTGCTCGGCTGCGGGACACGGTTCCTCGACGATGTCATGGACGTCTACAACAACCCACATTCCATATTTCTTTTCCTGCTGCTGTTCCCCAGCCTGGTCAAGCAGGAGAACGACTGGATCGGGATGCTTGCCGAGCTGCCTGGGACGCTATTGATCTGGCTATTTGCCATTTATCTCACGTTCCGGAGAGAGCGGCCGCCTCGGAGCCCATCGCGGCGTGGTCCAGGCAAAAAGCCCGACTCGGACGTCGGCCGACCGGCGACTTGACACTTTGCGTAATCAGGTGGTAGCTTTCCGTAAAATACGCTCACGGGGGGAGTATAAAGATCGCAGCTATCGTTGCCGCGGCCCGGAGTTCAAGCTTGGATGCCACGTGACCGTTACAATGTTGATGGCGCTACTGCTCCAGGTAGTGGCAGTTGTTTTGCTGCGCCACCGCCTTGGCCAATATTGGCTACGCCATCCAGTGACCCTGATCGTGTTGGCCTCAGCCGTATATCAAGGGCTTTCCCCGGTACTGTTGATTTTCCAGCCCATTGGCGCCTTGGATAGCTATCGTAATGGAGTCCAGCAGAATTTCACAAACTCTGCAACACTGCTCATGTCAGCAGAAATGCTTGCATTTACGATTGCATATCTTATAACGCGGCCCGAGCGCACAGACGTTATGGCCGGATCAGCAAATGTTCGCAATGTGATAAAAGCACTGGATTGGAAATGGCTCACCGGAGTCTGCGTCCCGCTCGCGATCCTTACCTACGAGGGGCGCGGGTACAACAACTCTCTTGCCGTCGGACCCACCCTTGGCAGTAACCTTGCGGTGACCTTCTTCATCTTGCTCGTTGTGGTCGCAGCATTTAGTTTCCTGCTAAGGCATGGCGTCCGCTGGTTTATTCTAGTGCTAACGGTCCAGTCGCTGGTGCTTGCCGCAGCGGGCGAACGAATCCCGGTCATCACGGATGCGATCACGCTGATCCTGATGCTTTTGCTTGCCGGTTCCCCTCCTTCGACCAGGCAAATGCGTACAGCATCAGCTCTCACGCTCATAGCCATCCTTGCCATCACCGGGCTTCGGGTGGAGCAGGGTCGGTCCCTGTTCTATAAGGACAGCGGTCTTAGCACGCGGATTTTTGCTCTCGGTAGCGGTCTTACTGAATTCGGCGGCTCCTCCAGCACAAGTTTGACCGGCTCCGCTCTCATCGCACAGACGGCTGTTCGGGTAGACGGTGTTGACTTTGCCGGTGCGATCCTTCAATCCCTGAGCTTCGGTCAGCAGCGACTTAGCGCCACCTATGTTCCCGAGTCGCTGCTGCTTGTCGTGCCTAGCTCAATATGGTCTTCGAAGCTAGCTAAGGGGGACGCCCTAGATCCGGCTTATATGGAAGTGAGCGACTTTGGCTTGCAGAAGATAAATTTCCTGCCGACTTTGCCCGGACTCTATGTCGGATTTCTCTCCGCACCCTGGCTGCTAGCACTTCTCGCTTTCATCGGCTGGTTGTGCGGCTGCGGCGAGCGGTGGTTGTTCCGGCGCTGTACGCCGGCCAGGCTCATCCTCCTTGCGGCGGCGGTCATCGCTGCGCTCGCGTACGAGAAAGGCCTGCCAGGAATGCTGGTAGCTTTGCGCGCGGGTGTCGCTATTGCGGTGGTAGTCAAGCTCGTCGAGGTCCTGCGCGCGAGGAGTAATCGGAGGCAACACAGGGAAATACTTAACGCTGCACCCGATTTTGCCCTAGTCAAGGCGCAAGATCTGCGGCGCACCACAAGCTGACGGTGGTTCCAGCATGAATTGCTTTCTGTCATAATCTAATTTCTCAGAAATAAGCGGGAGTGGCAGTGCCTAGGATCGGCGTCATCGGGCCAGTGGGCCCAGACTACTTTGCCGAGAATGTGGGCGACGCGCTGCAGCGCCTCGGGCATGCGGTAAGCCAGCTTGGCCCGGCTCATCACCGCAGCCGTAGCCGACTGGTCGACCGCGCGGCAGGGCTAGCCCGTCAGGCCCTGCCGCGCCTGAATGAACATGCCCAGGACCGGATCGTACGATCCGCACTCGGCGCTGGCTGCGAGGTCGTCATAAACTTGGACGCGTACCTTGTGCCCTCAGTGGTGACCCGGCTCAGAAGCAGTGGTGCCCGGGTAGCGTTCTGGTTCCCCGACAGCGTGGCGAACCTTGGGCGGCAGCTCATGCTGCTGGCTCCTTACGACGCGATTTTCTTCAAGGAGCCGTTCCTGGTGGACCGACTCCGGGCCATGCTGGATCTGCCGGTGTACTACCTGCCAGAAGCCTGCAATCCCCGCTGGCACCGGCCGGTCACGTCGGCAGGCACCGAGTCCTGCCTGGTGATCGCCGGCAACATGTACCCGAGCCGGGTGCGACTGCTCGAACGGCTGATCGCGAAAGGAATCCCGCTCAGAATATATGGCGACGGGTTCCCCCGCTGGGTAGGTGAGACGGTCGCCCGGACCGTGTACACCGGATGCTATATCGCCCGAGAGGAGAAGGCCCGGGTCTTCCGTTCGGCCGCCGGCGTGCTGAACACCATGCACCCGTCCGAGGTGAGCGGAGTCAACACGCGCCTGTTCGAGGCGGCAGGCTGCGGCGCCGCGGTGCTCACCGAGTTCCGCCCCACCATTCCCGAGTTGTTCACGGTCGGTAAAGAAGTACTGGCCTTTCATGATTTCGATGATCTCATCGAACAAGCCACCAGGCTGCTTAACGAGCGTGGCCTGACTGCGCAGCTCGGCGACGCCGCCACACAGCGCGCCCACCGTGAGCACACCTTTGATCTACGCGTCACGGCCATCCTGGAGAAACTCGCGTGACCGTTCCGGACCTGCCAGGGGCGCACCCGCGTGAGGGCGACTCACCGGCCGATCCGGCACTTCGTTGACGCGGTGCTCATGACCGTCGGCAGTAGGCGTAGTCAAGCTGGCTGGAGGTGGCGGAGACCCGGGTTCCGGCGTTGTCACGTAGGTCGACGGCGAATCCGTGCTGCCGGAGCCGGCCGATCAAGCCAGCGGCATCACCGAAACCGGGATGGACCTCCATCACCATGTGATCCACTTGGCTGAGCCAGCTCAGGTCTTCGTCGCTGCCGAATACCGCGAACTCACCGCCCTCGATATCCACCTTCAGCAACCCGATCCTGCCGATCTGGTAGGCCGACATGAGATGTGGGATCGAGACGCCAGCAGGCCGCTGCGGAGCGCCGTGTGAGGTGGCTGCCCAGCGCTGATCGTCAGCTACAACCCCGGTGGTCGCTCCAGCCGTGACGATGCCGCCGGCTAGGGCGATCTCCACGTGCACCCGGTCGCCCACGCCGTTATGCGCGGCGAGGCACCGGATCTCCGGTCCGAAGCCCTGCTGAGCCTCGACCGCCACGGCCTGCGCTCCGGCCAGTGCGGCCCAGACTGAGAAGAGCCCGCGATTGGCGCCGAGGTCGAGGACCCACCCCGTGCGCGGCATGACGAATCCGGTGCGGAGGTACACGTTCCGGCAGTACATCTCGCGTGCCCCTGCGGTGTAGGGACCGGGAAGCGAGATAACCGCCTTTCCCTGCAGCTGGAAACGCGCTCCTGTGCGCGCCCAGATCCGGTCCGCGGGGGCAAGCGATCGCGTGCTCTCGCACTCCTTCAGGTGGGCCGCGAACGATGTCAGCCAGCGCGCCGCCGAAGCGGGCCGGGCGCGTTGGCAGACAGACCGGGCATCGGCGATGGCCCTGCGGGTCTCACTCATGACACCTCCCCGCGCCGCCGCGGGCTTCCGCCCGGAGCGACGCTACGCTCATCTCGAACCACGCGTGGTAGCAGCAGAAGCGAAGCCCGGCCACGCCGTCGAGGAAGCCAAGCCTCACTATGTACATGTAGAGGAAGAGCGCGACGGGCTTGGCCGGGATGCTGGGGAACACCAGCTCCTTCAGCACGCTGCGGACCACCGGCCGGCTGCTGCCGCCGCGACGCAGCGCCCGCACTTGTTCCCGCAGGCCGGCACGACCGCGACGCCGCTCATTTTCCAGTTCCGCGTATCCCACGTGCTTGCGGAGCCACGCCGCGAGACCCTTGCGGTCCTCGTCCACGATGTCGTTCGCCAGCCGCCGTACCGGCCCGTCGACATGCGATCGCTCACCGATCAGGTTTCCGTCGTACTTGGTGTAGCGCCGGTCGACCAGGCGGACGATCCAGGAACCGCGATACCAGCCGCAATGCCGGATCCAGGTACCCATGAAGACCAGCCGGAGCCGGTGTGCGAACCCGGCGCAGTCCGGATCTGCGATCTGTACGCCGATCTCTGCGGCGAGCTGCGAAGACACCCACTCGTCCGCGTCCACGAAATACGCCCAGTCGTGGCGAAGCAGCGGTAGCCGGAGCGCAAACTCGCGTTGCGCCGAAAAGCCCAGCCAAGACTGCTCCACCACCTCGGCGCCCAGCGAGCGCGCCGCCGGTACCGTGCCATCGGATGAGCCCGAGTCCACCACCACGATCTGGTCCGCCCAGGCCAGCGAGGCCAGGCACCGGCCGATGTTCGGCTCCTCGTTCAGCGTGAGCACGACCACGCTCACCGGGACGCTGGCCGACGGCGGTCCGTCACCGGCCCGATACGGCCGTAGGCCCAGTTTGGTCATCTGGGCTCCCCGAGCAGCCACCCGAAATACCTGTCCGGGTCGAACGGACCGGGATCGGGCGCGATGTCCGCGGCTAGCGCTGCCTTGACGGCCTGCTGCAGCGAGCCGGAGTCTCCAGGTGTGTACTCGCACAGGGCCGGACCGGCGATTTCGCGGTTCTGGGCGCTGTCGCGCGCGATGGCCGGCTGCCCGCTGGCCCGCGCCTCTGCGAGCGGGTAGCCGAACGACTCCAGGCCCGTCGGGTAGTAGATCGCGTGGCTGCGGGCCTGCATCTCGCGCAGTTCACCTGGGCTTATGCGACCCACCAGCTCGACCTGCGGATGGCAGGCGACCGCGCTGGGCAGCTCCGTCGCATGAGCGGTCACCCGCACCCTAACCGAGGGATCCCCCAGGTCGCCGACGGCCGCGAGCAGCTCAGCGAGGCGCTGTCCCATCTGCTTGTAGGAGGCGAACAGCACCGGGCACAAGATGACGGGATTGCCAGGCAGGGGCCGGATCGGGGCGGCCGAGACCGGATGGGGGCGGACCACGACCCGGCTGCTGAGCTCCGGCCGGACCGTCGCGATTCGCTCGGCCATGGCCGTGGACGGCGCGACGAGCACGTCAGAACGGCGGGCGGCAAAGTGTACTACCACAGCGTCGCGTCTAACCTTGGCCCGCAGGGCCGGG
>ODAK010006418.1_pt1 | contig 11877 bp, 6 predicted proteins | sample 1539591 | NCBI WGS metagenome assembly ODAK01 (sample SAMEA3539303, study PRJEB22396) | soil metagenome | biome: tundra; feature: field; material: soil | place: USA | collected 2010-05 | depth 0.15 m | reverse complement strand
ACAGGCGCGGAACACCCTGGTGAAGCTTTCCGGCTCGACAAAGCTGGATGAAAACGCCGCGGAACTGGTGGCGCAGCGAGAGGGCGTGGGGATCGTGGTCGCGGGTTCGATCCGGCGGGATGGAAGCAAGTACACGCTGTCGGCGCAGGCGATCGAAGCGCGCACGAAGAAAGTGATTCGCGAGGCGAACGCGACGGCGGCGCCGACTCCGGCGGCTGTGAACGCGGCAGTTGTCAAAGTCGCCGCCGGTCTTCGCAAAGCGCTTGGCGATTCGACCCCGGTTTCGGATCAGCTGTCAGCGGCCGAGACTTTTTCATCGCAATCGCTCGAGGCTTCTCAGCAGTACGCTCTTGGCCAGGACCTGCAGTTCAAGGGGAAGTGGGATGACGCGCTGGCTGCCTACGGCCGGAGCGCGAAACTGGATCCGGGTCTGGGGCGGGCCTGGGCAGGCATGGCTGTGATCAATGCCAACATGGGCCGCAGGCAGCAGGCGGAGACCGATTTCAAGCTGGCGCTCTCGAAGATCGATCGTATGACCGATCGCGAAAAGTACCGGACGCGCGGAGCTTATTACCTGCTCGAGCGCGATTACGACAAAGCCATCGAGCAGTTCAAGACGCTTGAGAAGCAGTATCCGGCGGATTCCGCCGGCATCGCCAACCTGGCGCTGGCATATTTTTATCAGCGGAACATGGGCGCGGCACTGGAAGAAGGCAGGCGCGCGGTGGCGATTTACCCGAATAATCTGCTGCAGCTCAACAATGTCGGTCTGTTTGCCATGTACGCGGGGGATTTCGACACGGCCATTCGCGAATCGCAGCGGCTGTTGAAAATAAATCCGTCATTCGAGAAGGCATACATCTGTCTGGGGCTCGCGCAACTGGCGCAGGGGGATGAAGCTGGCGCGACTGCAAATTACCAGACGCTCGCGCAACTGAGTGCGTATGGAGCCTCGGCTTCGAATGAGGCGATCGCCGACATGGATATCTATAAAGGTGACGCCGACGAGGCGCTCGCGCTTCTGGAAAAAGGTATCCAGGCCGACGTGGCGGCAAAAAATACTTCCGATGCGGCTGTCAAGCTCGTCATGATGGGGCAGGCCTGGCTGGCGAAAGGCCAGAACAGTAAAGCGCTGGAAGCGGCCGGACGCGCGTCGGAGGGCACCAGCGACGCCAGCCTGCTCTATCCGGCGGCGATGGTTTTCGTGGAGTCAGGCAGGAACGATAAGGCGCTGCAACTTGCAGGAAAGCTGAGCCAACAGTTCGAACGCGACCCGCAGGCTTATGGCAAGCTGATCGAAGGTGAGCTTCAACTGAAGGCTGGGAAGGTTCGCGATGCCATCTCTTCTTTTCAGGACGCACAGAAGGTGGCGGATACCTGGCTGGGCCGCTACTCGCTGGGGCGCGCTTATCTGGCCGCTGAGCTTTATCCCGACGCCGATAGTGAGTTCGACGTATGTCTGCGGCGACGCGGCGAAGCCACCGCCGTGTTTCTGGACGATGTACCGTCGCTGCGGTATCTTCCCGCGGTTTATTACTATCAGGGCCGCGCGCGCGAAGGACTGAAGAGTCCTGGCGCCGCCGAATCCTACCAGAAGTTTCTGGCGATCCGGAAGGATGCCAAAGGCGATCCTCTGGTCGCCGACGCGAAGCGCCGGGCTCAGTAAGCCGGGCGGCTGTCTCCGCCGCCCGGTTTACTACTTCGGCGAAAACGTCACGTTCGAAACGTTGGTGACTTCCCCACCATCCCCCGAGGCCGCGGTGAAACCCACCCAGGCGGTGCCGCTAATGTAGTTCGCCATGTTAGTTGTGGTTGCCGTAGAGACGACTGGGATTCCATCCACGTATACGGTCAGAACTGTTCCCGGCCCTCCATAGGTGATCGTGACGGAGTGTGGATTGCCGTCGGCCAGCGTGAATCCGGGAGTACTGTTCGTGACGCTGAGGGAATTCGTAGAGTGATTCGCGGAATTCGGGGCTGCCCCGTTGCTCATAATCGCAATGTGGTTGCCGTTGGGGTCGCCGAGGTCCGTAATATTCGGATAAGTATCAAATTCAACAGCCAGGCTGTTGGAATAGCCGGTGTACCCAAGATAGCCGCCGCCGGCCGAGGGTATGGTTGACGCTTTGAAGGTCGAATCGTTCTGAATCACGAATGCGAAGCCATCTGCAATGTAAGGGGCGCCAGGCGCGGTTGTAATCTGGAACTGGAACGTTGCGGAAAAGCCGCCGCCCACCGCCTGTTGCGCGCCAAGCCAAACGGCCGATTGCTGCATCCGACCCGAGGTGAGCTGTAAAGTCCCGCTATTAACGCTGGCGTTGCCAAGCACGCTGAGACCATTCACAGTGATGCTGTAGTTCTGCTGCGCGGTGATGCCGAGTGAATCGGTGACGCTGACGGTAAACGGGAATAAGCCTATCGCGGTCGGTGTACCGCTGATCAGGCCGGTTGCGCTGAGCGAGAGCCCTGTCGGCAGCGCGCCCGCGGTCACCGTCAGGCTGCCGTATGGCAGGGCGCCTCCCGCAACTGACAACTGCTGCGATGGGTAAACGAAGTTTTGTGCCCCCGCCGGCAATGTTGCCGCGGCGAGGACCAGCGTGGTGTCGACGTTCAATGTGAGCGACCGCCCGGAGGATGCTCCGAGGCTATCCGTGACGGTGGCCGTGAACGGGAAGTTTCCGGCTGCGGTCGGAATGCCGGAGAATAGCCCCGCGGAGTTCAGGACCACACCGTCAACTGTGACGGGCGTGAAGGTAAGGCTTCCGGTGCCTCCCGTCGCCGTGAGAGGCTGCCGGTAAGGCGCGCCCTGTTCACCGATCGCAATGGATGTCGGGTTGACACCAGGCTTGGTGCCGATCGGGAGCGAGTAGACCTTGGTCGCAATCGCACCATTCGCGTCCGTGATGGTGATGCTGGGCGAATAAGAGCCGGCAGCGGGATTTCCTGACAAAAGGCCTGTCGCAGACAAACTCAGTCCTGCGGGCAGTGACGCCTGAACGGCGGACCACGTGATCGGTGCAGTGCCGCCGGAGGATGCCAGCTGCTGGCTATAGGCAAGGCTCTGATCCCCGGGGTTGAGCGCCGCAGTCGTGATCAGAGGCGCAGGATTCACAAGCAACGTGACCTGGGCGGACTTGGTCTGCGTGCCCGAAGTCACGGTGACCGTAAAAGTGAAAGAACCTGGGGCGGTGGGAATGCCGGAAAGCAGCCCGGCGGCCGAAAGCTGAAGCCCGGCAGGCACGCCCGTTCCCACCCAAGTGTAAGTACTGGTGCCACCCGCTGCCGCGAGTTGCTGCGAATACGCAGCCGTTACAGTTGCGGGAGGCAGCGACACGGGAATAATAACGAGGGCGATGGGCGGCGGCGCATTGGAGCCAGTGTTCGAGCCGTGCGAAATGATGGCGGGCACCGTGGCAGTGGCGGGGTTGAAGTGCTGCAACGCTTGTGTGTGATCGTTGGTAGTGGAATCCAGCACGCGCAGAGTCACGAATGCAGTTTCGCCGGGAAGCAGTGAAAGCGCGGGCACCGTGGGATCGTTCGCCGCCGGATTCGTCAGCGACCCCGGTGAGTAAAACAGCGTATTCGGATCATTGGGCGAGTAGCTGGCCACGGGGACGAAGTGCTGCTCCACCGCCGGCGTGCATCCGATCGCCGAGGGAGAGTTGTAAGACTGCGAGATGACGAGCTGCACCGAAACGCCCGCCGGCACGGTCTGACCGGTCAGCATTTTCACCGAATAGGCAGTGGCGGTGTTGCCGGCGTTCGTTACTGTCCAGGTGGAATCCGAAAGCGCCGCGTTCGAAATGTTGGGATTCGAGATATTCGGATTCGAGATGTTCGGATTCGCCACCGTCACGTTCGAGATGTTGGGGTTGGAAATATTCGGGTTCGAAATGTTCGGATTCGCGATCGTTACATTCGAGATGTTAGGGTTCGAAATATTCGGGTTGCTGATGTTCGGGTTGGAGATGTTGGGATTCGAAATATTCGGGTTCGAGATGTTGGGGTTCGAAATGTTGGGATTGTAGATTTCGACGTTGGAGATATTCGGATTCGAAATGTTCGGATTGCTGATGTCGCTGTTGATGGTGACTGCACCGGTCTGACCGCCGCTCACGATGCCTCCGTTCAGACCTGCGACCTCGACCACACTGACCGCAACGGTGGCGTGCGCGTCGGTCGAAGTGACGAAGATACTTCGCGAGACGCTTGAGAGAGCCGGAACCTGCACTTCGATCTGCGTGAACGGATAAGGCAGACCGGTGACGGCAGCCTGCAGGAACGATGCCACGCCGCCGGTTGGCTGCGCGCCGATAGTGAGCTGGTAGTAGCGAGTCAGTGCTGTCGTGTTCTGGACCGTAATGGGAAACTCGCGCTGCATCAGACTGCCGTTCGAGGCCGTTCCGAGCGGCTTGGCATTGCCGCGCGCGCTCACCGTCAGACCGGGACTGAGCTGGGCGGTGTAAATGTCCTGATTTCGATCCCCTGTGTTGCCCGCGGTGGTGGGCACGCAGCCTGGCCGCTGCTGAGTCGGATCGTAGAGACTCGTGGTCGGGATGGCGGAACCGGGCGGTGTGTAGTTGGCCCAGTTGCCGTCGGCAGGCGCAATCACGTTGCGGTTGTCGGCCCAGACCACATGCGTGAAATCGGGATCGGTCGGCTTGTTGTTGAAGCGCCAGGTCCCATCATGATTGGCGATGAAAGTGGGGCCCGCGATGTCGATGTAGTCTCCGATGAACGGCAGCGTGCCTGTCTGGAACATCGGGAGATTCGGTGCATTCACTTCCAGTTGCTGGAGCACGGTCTGATCCGCAGTGATCGCTCCGAACGCGTATTGGGATACCTGGATGGACGGGAAGAATGACGGTGGATCGCCCGGCAGCGCCTGTGCCGCGCGCACATCCAGTGTTTGCCTGCGCGATTGCGTCGTGTAGGGCGGCACCGGATCTTGTATATACGGTCCAAATACGGGTATGCCGCCGTCGCTCACCAGCGAAGCAAGATACTGTCCGCCCGGCTGAGCCGCGTAACTCTCGATCTGATCGTCATCGCGAAGGTCATACCACGCGACGGTCAACTTGCCCGCTGAGAAAGCAAGCGCAGGCATGATCTGGTGTCCGCGGCTTCCCCATGGGTCGACCGCCACCGGCGCGCTCCACGTCACCGTGTTGTTGTGGGGAGGCGTGCCCGGCAAACCGGTCATCACTTCGATTCGGGCATCGCCGCAGGCTCCGCAGGGCGTGGCTGCACCGCGTTGCGACCACGCCATATAAACATGGCTCGCCGCGTCCACTGCCAGCGCCGGATACGCATTGGTGCGGAACGAAACCCCAGTGTCGCCCTGATCGAACGGACTGATGTTTGTAATCAGCGCCGGCTTCGAGAAAGTGCTTCCACCATCGAAAGAAGCCGTGTACATGATGGCGTCGCTCTGGGCAGGTTTGGATGTGGCGAAAACGCGCCAGGCAACATAAAGAGTGCCGGTATTTGGATCGATCGCGAGCGATGCGCCCTGATTGATGGTGGCGGACCCGCTGATTTTCTGCACCGGCGTCCACGTCAAACCGCAATCTATGGAACGGGAAAACATGATGTTCGCCGGTCCCGTGTCCGGGTCGCCCGTGAATTCGGTCCAGGCAACGTAAACAGTTCCGGCGCGGAAAAACTGCGTGTCCTGCAGCGGCAGAGTCGGCACAATGCAGAAGCCGGACCAGGAACGCGGGACGTCGACCGCGAGGGTCGGCTTGTCCTCAAAAGTGGTGGACGAGGAGGTTTTGACCGCGGTAGTCCACAGATAGCGAATCGAATCTCCACCTTCCAGGTTGTTGTCGTCGGTATAACTGGCAACGAACACCTTGCTTGCGCCACCGGCCTGCCGGTTGAAGGCGAGACCGCTGTAATACAGCATGCCGTTGGTGCCGGCGCGAACGCTCGGATCGGCCCCCGCACCCAGTCCTTTGATCGGCGAAAACCTGGCCTGAATGGACGTATCCTGCGGATAGCCCGGCACAAGCGTGCTCGTCCATGTCTGCCCCCCGTCGAACGACTTAAAGAGTCCGAGCCATGCGTCTCCCGTTGGCTCGGAGCCGCCTGCCACCCCGGGAAGATCTACCGTGCGATAGTCGTTTGCCCCGGCGAGCATGTGCAGCGGATTGCGCGAAGAGATCGCCATCGAGGGTTCGTTCTGCCGCTGGAGAAAAGGATCGCCGCCCGGCCACTGCGTGCCGCTGACCATGTTGACGTTGGGTCCGGCAATCTGCCCGTAGGCACTAAGCGAAAACAAGAAAAGGACAGAGAGGTGGCTCAGTCGAACGGAGAACTTCATAGATGGTCCATTTCTTATATCACTAAGAGACGGGAAAGTGTATCGGAAATAGAGGCAGGCAGCTGCGGAGCATGGCAGATATGTGACGGTTCGGTCATCCGATTGCCTTTGACGATTATCCATGCTGACCGCAACGTTATCGGTAGCGATGGCCGCTGTGTTTTTGATGGGAGCCCAGGCTGATAAGCCGCCCGGCGGTGAAGATGGCAGGGCAACGATCGTCGATTCAGGTTCGACGAACCGCGCCGGATTCCGAATCGCTGTCGACAGGTCCGGGAATGCGGAAGTGACCCCGCAGCTGCGGAGATTCGGGCAGGATACGCCGCCCGTGCCAATCCGGAAGACTCTTCCAGGAGCCCTCGTCGAAACCTTTTATGCCAACCTGAAAACCGCGGGAAGGCTGGATTCTCTGCCCGCTGTACACTGCGCCAAAAGCGCGTCGTTCGGCTCGACTCTTACGGTCGAGTTCGGCAATGAAAAAAGCCCCGATCTCAGCTGCGGGGACGGAAGCAACCCCGCGCTGCGCGGCCTGATCGAGGTAGTCCGGCAGATTGTCACGCTGGCCGGCGTTCAGGACATGCGCCTGAAACGACAGGTCAGGTGATCAATCCGCCGGCGTCCCCGATTCCGTGCGGATTACTTGCTTCCGATGGCGTGCTCAGCTTCCGGCGCGAAAAGAATCTTCGACTTAGTGCCGGCGATGTCGATTTCACTCAGTTTCGAGTCTTTAGACGAAAGGGACGTGTACTGGTACTTCTTGTCACTCGTTCCCATCGTGGCGGGCAATTCTGCGACTGTCTTGCCTGCCATTCTGAACACAGCCTTATCGCCCTGCATCTCAACTTTGTATTCACCCGCTTTGAGTTGAGTGCTGCCCACCGAGATCGGATCGAACAACGTTACGGTGTAACTGGACGAGGCTGCGCTCGCAATACCCGCGGCAAACATGGAAATAGAAAACACTACCGTTGTGAGTTTCATTGGAAACTGGCTCCTGATTTAGTTTTTTTGGATTTAAGCCTACAAGGTGCTGGCTAAATACGGCGCCAGGAATTCTGTGCCGGGGCCACATCGCCCGGCTGCTTTATATGATACTTAAGCCCCGGCGATAGTTACATCGCAACCTGTGATGCAAGCCATTCACAGTTTCTATGGGAACTACTTCTCTTAGCGGGAATTACGCTTTCTGGACCTGTACCGCCGTGCCATAACAAAGGACTTCAGTCACACCCTGCATGACCTCCGTCGCGTCATAACGCACCCCGATCACAGCATCGGCACCTGCCTGCGCAGCGTGCTGCAGCATCCTGTCGAACGCGTCGTTGCGCGTCCTCTCGCAGAGCTCCGTAAACAGCGTGATATCGCCGCCGACAAGCGTCTGCAGACTCGCGCCGATGCTTCCCAGCACGGAGCGCGAGCGGACCACGATGCCTCGTACGATTCCCAGGCTCCGTCCAACGCGATAGCCGGGGATCTCAAACGTGGTGGTGGTCATTTCATGCGGGATCATGATTTGAATCTATTCTCCCTCAATCGCGCCCCGGGGCGCCGCGTGAAGAAAACACAATATTTATTACCATTAATCTGGCCTCGCCAGGGGGAACCCCGCAGGTATCCAAACCGTCTGGCCGTGTGGAGGAAAGCTCTGTGCTCATAATCAATCGCAGGTTACCGATATCAATTTCAGCCGTTTCCCTGTTAGCCGCCGCGCTTTCAGTGCCTGCGTTCGCTCAGGCGCCTTACCCGCAGCAACAACAGTATCCACAACAACCGATAGGGCAGTATCCACCACAAGGCCAGTACCCGCAACAGCTGTTTCCGCCAGCCGAACTCGAGACCCTTGTGTCCCGCATAGCGCTTTACCCCGACCCGCTTCTCGCCCAGGTACTGGCCGCCGCCACCTACTCGGATCAGATTCCCGACGCCGCCCGCTGGGCCGATCAGCACCACTACCTGACCGGCGATCAGCTTGCCGGCGCGATCAACGCGGATCAACTTCCTTTCGACCCCAGCGTGCAGGCCCTGCTCCCGTTTCCGAACGTTCTCGCTATGATGGCCGGCGACCAGAACTGGACCCGCGAACTCGGCGACGCATTTCTTTCACAGCAACCCGACGTGATGGAGGCGGTGCAGCGTGAACGGCAAAAGGCTTACAACTACGGCTACCTCCGGTCGAATCCGCAGATCATTGTCACGAACGGACCCTACATCGGCATCGCACCCGTGAACCCCGGTTACGTGGTCGTGCCCTATTACAATCCCGCTGTCGTTTACTTTCCGCCGCGTCCGGGCTTCTACGTCGGCAGCGCGATCGGCTTCAACTTCGGTATCTCGCTCGGCGCGGCGTTCCGGCCCTGGGGCTGGGGCGGCTACAACCGCTTTGACTGGGGCGGCCACGCGATCTTCCTGAACAACGCGCGGTGGGGACGCACATGGGAAAACCGCGGCGTCTATGAGCATCCCGCGTACGCCTCGATTCGGCGCTATGCGCCCGCCCCGGCTTACAGACCTGGCGGAGGCCCCGGCCCGGCAGCACGCCCAGGCGCTCCTGTAGCCGCCGGACGCCCTGAAGCGCATCAACTACAGCCGCGCAGCGAGCCGGAGCGTAAGGCCTGGCAGAACGGCGGCACGCGTAGGGAAGAACATCGCGGCGAAGACCGCCGCTAGCGTTTGTCGACGACGACGACCCCGCCCTTGACCACCACCTTTGTCTTGAGCAGGTTCCAGTAACCTTCCAGCGGATCGCCGCCGAGGAGGATGATGTCGGCCAGCTTGCCCGCTTCAAGCGTGCCAAGCTGGTCGCCCATCTGGATATAAGACGCCGTGTTCGGCCCCATCATTTTGATGATGTCCTGCAAGGAGAACATGACGTTCAGCATCTTCAGTTCGTGATCGAGGCCGGCATGCGGGTCGTACGTCGTATCGGTGCAATAACCAAGCACCACGCCCGCATCCCAGATCGTCCTTGCATTCACCGGCATGTAACCCGCTTCCTCGCCCAGCCTCACGCCATCGACAATTCCTTCAGGCCAGGGCTTGCCGTCCCGAAAACGCGGCTTGTTGTCTTCGGCAAAGACGCCGAACACCGGTGAGCCGAACGCCGTAGTCCCCAACACCTTCACGCCCGCGTCCGCTACTTTCTTCGCATCCGCTTTGCTGACCCAGTCTTTGTTCGGAAGGTGAACCAGCAGCTTCACGCCCGCATCAACAGCGGCAACCATCGCGGACGAACTCACTGCGTGGACCTGCACCATGACACCCGCCTTTTTCGCTTCATCCACAATGGCCCGCAGTGTTTCCAGTTCTTTCTCGCTCGGACCCGGCACCGGAGTCAGCGCAATCTCACCCGTGAACTTAACCCCCATCGCAGCCATCTTCCGCACCTCCGCACGCGCGGTCTCCGGCGTATTGTTGTTCAGCCGTACCGAGCCTGAAGGAATGACGCGCGGCCCGTTGATCACGCCCTTGTCGATGTGATCGCGCAGTGTGATATTGCCTTCTGCCGGGCCGCCTCCCGAAAGCACCGTCGTGTAACCGGCTTCGAGCAGCGCCTGCATCTGCTGCTTCTCGTTGGCGCCCGTGTTGATGTGCCGGTGTCCATCGATGAAGCCCGGCATCGCGGTCATGCCCTTCGCGTCGATGGTCTTGCCACTGGCACCGGAAGGCGCGCCAGCCGCTACAGACACGATCTTTCCCGCGCGCACCACAATCGAACCGCGCTCGATCACGGCAGCGTTGGGGCCGATGATGCGCGCGTTGGTGATCGTAACGTCCTGCGCGCAAAGCGACGCAAGCGCTCCAAGAGTCAGGCAGGCGGCGAACAGGAAGGCGGACCGTTTCATGCTGTCCATAATAATGTCCATAATATAGGTGGCGCGGGCGGTTTCGCCCGCGTTCTTTTTCTGTTCCGCTCTAGGCTGTGTCCAGTTGCGGATGCCGCTTGTGCCACTCCGTCGCCTGCTCGTAGGCCCGCGCCATCGCCAGCACAGTCGATTCCGCAAATGGCGCCCCGCTGATCTGCAGGCCGATCGGCAGCCCGGAAGTAGAGAATCCGCACGGCACCGTGATCGTCGGCAGCCCGAAGACATCGAACGGCGACGTATTCGAGGCCGCGCCGCGAATACGATTTGCGGCAGGCGGAGCCTCGGGTTCGATCAGCGGCGCCACACCGGGCATCGTAGGCGTGATCAGAAGATCGATCCCCACAAACGCTTTCCGGATCTCCCGCCGCTGCTGTTCCATCTCCCAGCGCGCATCCGCATATACCTCCGCGGTGATCTGCCCCGCTCGCAGAATCGCGGCCCGCGTTGCCGGCTGGTAAAGCTCGGGAGTTTCTTTAATCGACTTCGCGTGAAACGCGTAAATTTCCGCGTCCCAGATGTGCGCGGGATTTACCGCCTGTGGAATCGTAACGTCCGTGACGCCTCCGGCCAGCTTTTGCAAAACATCAATGGCGCTAGCGAGGGCATTCGCCACTTCCGGATCCAGGCCGTCAAAGAACGGGCTGCGCGGCACGCCGAGGCGCAGCTTCGACACCGGCATCTTCATCGCACGAAGGTAATCGGGCACCGGCGCATCGAACGACGTGGGGTCCTGTTCGTCGTAACCGGCGATGGCGGTAAGCATCAGCGCTACGTCATCCACGCTCTTGCACAGCGGCCCGCAATGGTCGAGCGATGGTGAAAGCGGAATAATGCCGCGAATGCTGACGCGTCCGTATGTCGGCTTCAGCCCCGCGATGCCGCACGAGGACGCAGGAATCCGCACCGATCCCGCGGTGTCGGTCCCCAGCGCCGCAAAGCACAGATCGCTCGCGACCGCGGCCGCCGAACCACCGGAAGATCCGCCCGGCACGTGATCCAGCGCCCAGGGGTTATGCACCGCACCAAAGTAACTAACCGAAGAGCTGCCGCCGTACGCCAGTTCGTGCATGTTCAGCTTGCCGAGTATTATGGCGCCGGCCTTCTTCAGTCGCCGGACTACTTCGGCATCCTCGGTTGGAATTCTGTCTTTGAAAAGTTCGCTCGCGCCTGTGGTCCTGACGCCGGCCGTGTCCATGTTGTCTTTCAGGCCGATCGGAATGCCGTGCAGGGGGCCGCGAAACTTGCCGCTCTTTTGTTCCGCTTCCATGGCGTGGGCAGTTTCAAGTGCCTGGTCGCTGGTTACGGTGATAAACGCGTTGAGAGCGGGGTTGTATTTTTCGATGCGCTGCAGACAGGCCTGCGTCAGCTCAACAGGGGACACGGTTTTGCTCCGCACCCTCTGCGAAGCCTGCTGGATCGTGAGGCTCGAAAGATCGCCCGGCGCGGCTGTCGCGGCCCGAAGCGCACGCAGGGCAGCGACGCTGAGTCCCGCTGCCATGAAGTCACGCCGCGAAAAGGCCGCCATGACTGCAGAGTATATGTGAAATACGAGGCCAGCCGCAGACACCGGTTCGAGTGAGTTCTGTTTCGGCGTCGCTCTGCTTGATTCCAGGCATCGCAAATCCCCCTTGTACTGTGGCAGCAAAGTGATAATGTCCCCTTTGAGCAAAGTAGAAATGTCCCCTTGAC
>ODAK010006417.1_pt1 | contig 11880 bp, 7 predicted proteins | sample 1539591 | NCBI WGS metagenome assembly ODAK01 (sample SAMEA3539303, study PRJEB22396) | soil metagenome | biome: tundra; feature: field; material: soil | place: USA | collected 2010-05 | depth 0.15 m | reverse complement strand
CTCATCCGTCAGCTTCGCTGACACCTTCTCCCGCAAGGGGAGAAGGGGCGCCTAATGGCGAAACGCTCACTCGGTTCCGCTCCCAACCTCACCGCCAACGAGATCGCCTTCGTCCGGTCGCTGGTCATCCACGAGGACGAGCACATCATCGCGCTCGCCAAGCCGTCCGGCCTGTCCAGCCAGGGTGGGCGGGGCCAGGTTCACACGCTGGACGAGCTGCTGTTCGCCTTCGCCAAGTCGAACGGCAATCGGCCGCGGCTGGTGCATCGGCTGGACCGCGACACCTCGGGCGTCATCCTCACCGCCAAGACCAAGCCGGCGGCGGCTTTTCTCGGCAAGGCGATGATGGGGCGGCGCTTCGAGAAGACCTACCAGGCCATCGTCGCGCCCAGTGCGCCCGAGCCGCGCGCGGGCCTGATCGACGCGCCCCTGCGCCGCGACGAACAGGGCCGCGAGGCCTTCATGCGCATCTGCGCGCCCGACCACCCGGACGCCGAGACCGCCCGCACCCGCTATCGCACCCTGGCCGTCGGCGAGGGCGCGGCGCTGCTGGAGCTGAGGCCGGAAACCGGCCGCATGCATCAGCTGCGCGTGCACCTGGCCTCGATCGGCCGGCCGATCGCCGGCGATGCGCGCTACGGCGGCGTGCTGATGCTTGCCGGCCAGCCGGTGAAACGGCTGATGCTGCATGCGGCGGCGCTGTCGTTCCCGCACCCCAACGGCGAGCGGATGAGCCTGGTCGCGCCGGCGCCCGCCGACTTCCAGGCCCTGGCGGACAGTTTGCGATCCGCCGCCGGCGTCGCATAAGGCGGCGATGGACAAGAAAGAGGTCCGTACCCTTGAGGTCGCGCCCGGCGAGGAGGACAGCCGCCTCGATCGCTGGCTGAAGCGCCGCTGGCCGCACCTGAACCACGTGCAGATCCACAAACTGACCCGCTCGGGCCAGATCCGCGTCGACGGCGCGCGGGTGAAGCCGGAGACGCGTCTGGCGGTCGGCGCCCATGTGCGCGTGCCGCCGCTGCCGGACGCGCCTGAGCGGGGCGAACGCGAGGACAGGCTCTCGCCCCGCGATACGGCTTTCGCCCGCTCGCTGGTGCTCTACGAGGACGACGAGGTGCTGGCGCTGAACAAGCCGTCAGGCCTGGCGGTGCAGGGCGGCACCAAGACCACCCGCCACATCGACCGGCTGCTCAGCGCCTGGGGCGAGGGGGTGGTTCGGCCGCGGCTGGTGCACCGGCTGGACCGCGACACCACCGGCGTGCTGGTGCTTGGCAAGACCCCCGTGGCCGCCGCGCGGCTCGCCGGCGCCTTCGCCAAGCGGCGGGCGGAGAAGACCTATTGGGCCATCGTCGCCGGCCAGCCCAGGCCCAGCCAGGGCGTAATCGAGCTGCACCTGGCCAAGAAGGGGGTGGGCGACCGCGAAATGGTGGTTCCTGCCGAGCCCAAGGACTTCGGCGCCGAGCCGGCCGAGACCGACTACGCGACGGTGTCCCACGCCGCCAACCGCGCCGCCTGGATGGCGCTTCGGCCGCATACGGGGCGTACGCACCAGCTCAGGGTTCACATGAAGGCCATCGGCCATCCCATTCTAGGCGATCCGAAATACGCCAATGAAGGTTCGGTCGCCCTGTCGGCGGGCCTGAAGCTGCAACTGCACGCGCGCCGGCTCAGCCTGCCACATCCCGACGGCGGCATGCTGGTGATCGAGGCACCGCTCAGCCCGGAAATGAAGGCCGGTTTCGAGCGCTTCGGGTTCAATGAGTCCGAAGCCAACCCGGAGCCCTTCCGCCCGCGCAAACGGCGATGACGTCCGAAGATGAGGCGGCCGCCCTGGTCGCGGCGCTGCGCGCGGCGGCCGGCTGGCCGCGCCCGTCCGGCTTCGAACGCTTTGATCACGGCATGTCGGGCGATCTGACAGTCAGGATCGACGGCGCCTCGCCCGCCTTCGCCAAGATCGGCGATCCGGCGCGGCGCATAAGCCGGGAGATGCTGGCGCGCGAGATCGCCGTCCTGCGCTGGCTGGGCGGCCGGGCAGGGGCGCCGCGACTGCTCTGGGCCGGCCCCGCTGAGGGTCGACCAGCCATGCTGGTCGAGGCCTTACCGGGGACGGCGCTGCACGATCTGGCGCCGGAACGGGCCGAGGCCGGCTTGATCGCGGCGGTCGAGGCGCTCCGCGCTCTGCACGCCCTGCCCATCGACGATTGCCCGCTCGATCAAAGGCTTGCCGTAAAGCTCTCAGAGGCGTGGCGAAGGCTGGAGGCAGGCGAGGTCGCGCGGAGCGAGTTCGATCCGGATCATACGGGACGACCGGTCGAGGACCTGTGGCAGGCGATGCTGGACGCCAAGCCGGCGGCCGAGGACCTGGTCTTCACCCACGGCGACGCCAGCCTGCCGAACTTCATCATCGCGGACGCCGGTCCGGCCGGCCTGGTCGATCTGGGCCTGGCCGGGGTCGCCGACCGCTATCAAGACTTCGCCCTGCTGGTTCGGTCCGGCGCGCACAACTTCCCCGACGTCGATGCCCGGGCTCTGCTCATGGAGCACTATTCGCTCGACGCCATCGATGAGCAAAAGCTGAGCTTCTATCGAACCCTTGACGAGTTCTATTGAGGCTCCGCCTCAGGCGACGATGCCCGCCGCTGGTGCTACATCGGCGCTGTTGGGGAAGACCGTCGTGTCCAGGGCGCGGCGATCGACGCCCAGCTGTTCGGCGAGGACGCCCTTGAACAGCGCGCGCATGTCCATGGTCGGCGCGGTGTCGCGGTCTTCGAACAGCTTCGCCTGTTGCAGGGTCGGCCAGTCGCCGATCAGGCCGCCCGGTTTAAGGCCGCCGCCCAGCACCAGGGCCGTCGAGGCGGTGCCGTGGTCGGTGCCCTTGGTGCCGTTGATGCGCGCTGTGCGGCCAAACTCGGTGGCCACCACCACGACGGTGTTGTTCCACTCGGGCCCGAGGCCGCTGGACAGGCCGTCGAGCACCGCGTCCAGGCCGCGCAGCCGGTTGGCCAGCTGGCCGTCGGCGGCGCCCTGGTTGGCGTGGGTGTCGAAGCCGTCCAGCGAGACGGCGGCGATCTGCGGGCCGTTCGGCTCGGTCATGAACTTGGCCAGGGTGACGCCGATCTTGCGCGCCGCGTCGATCGCCTGCTGTCCGACCTGGGCCGCGTAGCCTTGCAGCGATTGCGCGCCGCCCGGCGCGGCCGGGGCGCCCGGCGCGGCCTGGACACCGGCGGTCTGCATGGCGGTGTCGGCCGTGGGCTGCATGGCCATGGGCTCGGCCATAGTCGCGCTGGCCATCATCGGGTCGGCGGCCGGAGCGGCGGTGGCGATCTGGGCCATGGCTTCGGTCTCCAAGCCGCTGGCCAGCGCCGGAGACAGCAGCGGATCGCCGGCATAGAGGTCGGTCAGGATGGTCGGCAGCCGCGCGTCGCGATCCTTATAACCGCCAGGCGACCAGGAGGCGGCCTGAAGCCTGCCGCGCAGGATGAGCGGGGCCTGGGCCCCAACAGACATCGCATCGACCCTACGCGTGGCGCTGAGCGCCTCCATGGCCCGGTTGAGCCAGCCGGAGCCGGTATTGTCGACCTCGGGCACGCCGGTCTCCAGCACGTCCTGCGCCTCGAAGTGGGAGCGGGCGCGATCGGGCGTGGCGATGGCCGGGGCGATCCGCGCCTGACCCTTCAGGGCCAGCGCGTGGACTGTCTCGAGCCTGGGATGCAGGCCGAAGGTCTCGTCGAGCTTCAGCGCCCCGTTCGGCTGGCCGAAGCCGGGAATGGCGATCTCGCCGCGCAGGCTGGCATAGTTGGCGTCGCCGATCGGCGGCGAGACCGACAGCCCGTCCATGGCCCCGCGGCAGATGAACACCACCAGCTTGCGCTTGGCCATGTCGCCCTCGGACGCCGCGAAGGCCTGGCGGCCGAGGAAGGTGACGCTGAGCCCGAGACCGGAGGCGGCCAGCAGGGCGGAGCGGCGGTTTAGATCGAATGAGCGGGTCATCGGCGTTGGAACTCCGGGCTCATCAGCAGGATGGAAAAAGCCTCGGTGCGCGACTCGGCGCGACGGATGGCGGTGGCCGTCGCTGGGGTCAGGCGGGCGCCGAGGGTGTTCTGGGCGATCTGCATCGGCTGGGCGTCGGCCGCGACCACCCGGGCCGAGAAGGCCTCCGTCCAGCCCATGCGTTTGACGATGCCGTCCGGCGAGGCCCAGTCCGCCGCGTCCTCCGACCACCCCTTCGGCGAGGGGGCGCTGAACGGCTTCTGTCCAAGGCCGTTCAGCACCGGCGCGATCTCCGGGCCGGCCGGCACGCCGGCGGCGCGATAGCTGGAAATCAGGAACTCGTAGGGCGTCTTGAACTTACGCTCTTCCGGCGACCAGGCTTCGGCGGAGTCGATCAGGGTTTCCGCAACCTTATCAAGCTGTCCACCGGTGGCGTTGAAGCTCTTCTCGAGGCGCGCGACCAGGGCAGGCGGCGGATCGTCGGCGACGAAATGGCGGGCGAGCTTGACGGCGACATGGTGGGCCGTCGCCGGATGGGTCGCCAGGTCGGTGAGGACGGCGTGGGCCTGATCGATGCCGCCCTGGGCATAGGCCTTACCGAGGATATGGCGAACGCCGGGCTCGTGGGCGCCTTGGCGGAAGGTGAACTGGCCGGGCTCGCCGGACTGGCCGACACGCTCCTTGAACCCGACGATGCTCCAGCCGGTCAGCGCGCGGGCGAACTCGGTGACGTCGGCTTGGCTGTAGCCGGACCCGACGCCCAGCGTGTGCAACTCCAGAATCTCGCGCGCCAGGTTCTCGTTCAGGCCGCCAAGGCCCTTCAGACCTGGAAAGCCCATGTGGCCCAGGTTCGCATACTGGCTGTCCGGCCCGATCGACTGGATCTGGTCGAGATAGATCAACATGGCCGGGTGCGATGACGAGGCGACCAGCAGGTCCTCGAAGCGCCCGAACACGTGCGGACGGATGGCCTCGCGCTCGAAGGGGCCGGTCAGGATCACCGTCTGCAGATTCTTCTGCCCGACGGTGAAATGGTTGAACCAGAACAGCGCCCAGCGCTCGCGAAAGCCGGCCTCGGTCTCGCTGGCCAGGGCGGCGCGGGCGATGAACTCGCCGCCGGCGCCTTGGCGGATCATCTTCTGGGCCTGCTTGACCGGGTCGGCATTGGCGTCGCCGTCGAGTTTGGCCTGGCGCTTGTCCATCTGCAGCTGGCGCAGACCGGCGAAGTTCTCGGCGCTGGTCTCGAACTGGCCCTGCGGCTGGTCGGCGCCCTCGGGGCGGATCTGCGCCTTGAGGTAGGCGACGGGGTCGGGCCGGGCGGCGGCGATCTCGCTCGGACGCGCGCCCAGGCCGAACCGGGTCGCGGCGATCGAAGCCTTCAGGTCGGGATCTATGGACACGGGGCGGGTCTCACCTAGGTTCGAAAGCGTTCACATGGGTTGCACGCACGCCGCACCCGGCTTCCGTCGGGCCAACCTGTCGCATCGTGGCTGCTGGGCCACGCCGGCTTGTCACCCGCGGCCCCCGCGTCTACGCCTGCACGCTCAAAGCCTGAGCGGAGTCCTGCCTAAGTGAAGCACATCCTGGACGAACTCGAACGGCGACGCGCCCAGGCGCGGGCAGGCGGCGGCGAGCGGCGCATCGCGGCCCAGCACGCCAAGGGCAAGCTCACCGCCCGCGAACGCATCGACGTCCTGCTGGACGAGGGCTCGTTCGAGGAGTTCGACATGTTCGTCGAGCACCGGGCGACAGATTTCGGCATGGCCGACAACAAGATCGCCGGCGACGGCGTTGTCACCGGCTGGGGCACGATCAACGACCGCGTCGTCTTTGTCTTCTCCAAGGATTTCACGGTCTTCGGCGGCTCTCTTTCGGGCGCGCATGCGAAGAAGATCGTCAAACTTTACGAGCAGGCGGCCAAGGTCGGCTCGCCGATCATCGGCCTCTATGACGGCGGCGGCGCGCGCATCCAGGAGGGGGTGGAGGGCCTGGCCGGCTATGCCGACATCTTCCTGCAGAACACGCTCTGTTCCGGCCTGATCCCGCAGATCGCCGTGATCATGGGCCCTTGCGCCGGCGGCGACGTCTATTCGCCGGCGATCATGGACTTCATCTTCATGGTCAAGGACACCAGCTACATGTACGTGACCGGCCCCGACGTGGTGAAGACGGTCACCAACGAGGAGGTCAGCCACGAGGAACTGGGCGGCTATCGCGTCCATGCGCTGAAATCCGGCGTCGCCGACGGCGCCTTCGAGAACGACCTGGAGACGCTGAACCAGGTCCGCCGGCTGGTGGACTTCCTGCCGCTGTCCAACCGCGAAAAGCCGCCGGTGCGCGAGACCTATGACGAAGTCGACCGCGCGGAGGCCTCACTCGACACCCTGATCCCGGCCAACGCCAACAAGCCCTATGACATGAAGGAGCTGATCCTGAAGGTCATAGACGAGGCGGACTTCTTTGAGATTGCAAAGGATTGGGCGAAGAATATCGTATGCGGATTCGCCCGCATCGGCGGCGAATCCGTCGGTATCGTCGCCAATCAGCCGCAGACCCTGGCCGGGGTGCTGGACATCGACGCGGCCCGCAAGGGCGCGCGGTTCGTGCGCTTCTGCGACGCCTTCTCGATTCCGCTGGTCACCTTCGTCGACGTGCCGGGCTTCATGCCGGGCACGCGGCAGGAAGGGGGCGCCTTGATCAAGCACGGGGCCAAGCTGCTCTTCGCCTATGCCGAGGCGACGGTGCCCAAGATCACCCTGATCACCCGCAAGGCCTATGGCGGCGCCTATGACGTGATGAGCTCCAAACACATCCGCGGCGACGTCAACTATGCGTGGCCGACCGCCGAGATCGCGGTCATGGGGGCCAAGGGGGCGGTGGAGATCATCTTCCGCGCCGACATGAACAATCCCGAAGCCATCGCCGCGCGCGAGACCGAGTACAAGGACCGCTTCGCCAACCCCTTCGTCGCCGCCAGCCTCGGCTATATCGACGACGTCATCATGCCCAGCGAAACGCGCCGGCGGATCGCCCGGGCGCTCAAGAGCCTGAAGGGAAAAAAGCTCGAGAACCCCTGGAAGAAGCATGACAATATCCCCCTTTGAGGGGCGCGTCGTTCAGCAGGGGCTATGACAGGCACACCATTTTCGGAAAAGCTCCGCCTTGTCCTCAAGATGCTGTCGATGAGCGCCGCCAAGCTGGCCTCCGAGCTGGCGATCGACAAGTCGGTGGTCAGCCGCTGGCTGAAGGGCAGCGTCCAGCCCTCGGCGCACAATCTGTCGCTGCTGTCGGCCCTGGTCGCCACCCGGGTCGAGGGGTTCCGCACCCTGGACTGGGAACGCAGCGTCGAGAGTTTGGCGGCGCTGTTCGGCGTCGATCCCGGCGCCATTCCGGCCATGCGCCCGCCGGAGCCGCCTCGGGCCCTGCCGCTGGCCATCTGGGACCAGATGGTCTCTACCGCGGCGCTGCGCGGCCACGCCTATGAGGGCTTTTTTCGCTCCACGCGTCCACATCCGCGGAGCACGGGTCGGTTCCTGCACGAATACGGCATGATCCGGCGCGACGAAAACGGACTGCTCCGGCTGAACATGGGGAGCGCCGAAACCGTAGTGGATGGGTGGATGATCCCGCTGCACGGCCAGCTCTACAGCATCTGCGCCGACGTCAACACCGGCAGCCTGCTGTTCGGGATCTTCAACGGGCTCGGCGCCTCGCGTGTCGACGTGTTCGATGGGCTGACCCTGATTCCGGGCTTCGACCAGGGTCGCTCGCCGATGGCCACCGCCATGCTCTGTGAGCGGGTGGGGCAACTTAGCGGCGACCGCCAGGCGGATGACGCGCGTTTCGCCGAACTGGCGTCGCAGAACCCCCTGGCGCCCGAAGGCTCGGTTCCCGAACACATCCAGAAGCATCTGGTGCGGGATTTCGGCCCCGCCGCGCTGGCGCTCGGCGGCGACTGGCTGCTGAACATGTCGCTCGCCCGCACCATGAGCCGCGGCCCCGAGTACGAGACGCCGCCGAAAGCCTAGCCCGATCAAGGCGGCCGGCCCTTGCAACTTCATGCAACTCCGTGCCTCTCGAAAACATTCGTTGCACTTGCCCCCGTAAGCAACCTTAGCGACAAGGCGACGTGCGTAGATATCCACGCGCCGTCGTTATGAATTGAGTGGGACTCGGCTTGAGCAACAACCAAGCACAATCGCCGCCATGGCGCTTTGTGTTTGCCCGGATTCTTTGATCTGGAAGCGGTATCAGACTCAATACTTTGAATGATGAGCAACGGTACGGCAAAGCCGTGGCGGTGGATGGTTGCGCGCCGTTTTCACCGTCCCGGCCTCGCCGAGGACTTGGCGTACGCATACCGGGGGCTATTCAAATGACCATCGCCGCGCGCCGGCTGAACCGGCCACGCGCCGCCATCCTGCTGGCCACCGTCTCGGCGCTCGCGGTCACCGCAATGGCCGGAGAGGCCGCAGCCGGCACAACGATCAATGGCGTGACCGACACCGTGCCGGGGACCTTCGCCTCGCCGCTGACGGTAAACAATGGACTGATTGTCGGGACGACCGGGATCGGCGAGCTCGATGTCACCTCCGGAAAAGTCGACACCACCAACTGCTCCACAACCACGCTGGGCCAGAGCGTCACCGGCGCAGGGACGATCAAGCTCGACAACTCGCTGCTCGACAATGGCGTTTGCGGCGTGACGGTCGGCGGCCTGGGTTCCGGCGACCTCGTGGTCGGCAATCAAAGCACCCTTTTCACCGGCGCTTCGAGCGTCATCGGCAGCGGCCCCGCGGCGAATGGCGCGGTCACGCTCTCGGGCAACCTGTCGAGCTGGAACTTCGCTGGCGTGGTCATCGGCGATCTTGGCCACGGCAATGTCACCGTCGGCGCCGGAACCGAAATGTATCAGAACATCTGCGCCGGCCCGACCCTCCTGGGCGATGGCGCCACCGGTGTCGGGGTCCTCAATATCCAAGGCGCCGGGTCGCAGTTCATAAACGCCACCTGCGGCGTCCAGGTCGGCATCGACGGCAACGGCACGATCAACGTCATGGGCGGCGGCGCGGCCAGCCAGTTGGGCCAGATCATCCTTGGAGTGAACCCGGGCTCCACGGGCAATGTGACGGTGGACGGCGCGTCATCACAGTTCCTCACCGCCAGCACCATGGTGATCGGCCAGTCCGGCGCAGGCCATCTGACGGTCACCGGCGGCGCCTTCGTGGCCGACCATGGCGCCGACCTTGGTGAACTGGTCGGATCGAGCGGCGACGCCACGGTGGACGGCAACGGGACATTCTGGGGGCACGATGGGAGCCTGTTCGTCGGCGATCAGGGCGTTGGAAGCCTGACCATCTCCAACGGCGCCGCCGTCAGCAGCACGGCGGGTGGCGCGGCGATCGGGATCGGCATCGCCGGCAATCTGACCATCACCGGCGCCGGTTCCAACTGGACCCTGAGCGGCGATTTCACCGGCGCCGCGGCGGGTCTGGCGACGATTTCCATCGGGAGCGGCGGGGTGCTGAGCGACGTCAACGGGTCCGCTGCATTCGGGGCCAACTCGAAAGCCCAGATCTTCGTCGATGGCGCGGGCTCGATGTGGACCAACAGCGCATCCCTGTCGCTCGGCAACGGCAACAAAAGCACGCTTTCGCTGAACGTCACCAATGGCGGCGAGGTCGACGACGCCACAGCCGACCTCTGGACCGGCGGCGTCGTGGTCCATGACGCGGGCTCCCTGTGGACCAGCAGTGGCAATGTCAGCGTCGGCAACGGCGGGTCGGCGCAGATCGGGCTCTACAACGGCGGCGTGATGACCGTCGGCAATGGGACCGGCACCCTCACGCTCGGCGGCATCGGCTTCGGCCAGGGCCAGCTGTTCATCGGTGGCAATCTCACCACCGCCCAGGCTCCGGGGACGCTAGATGCGGGCATTCTGCTCCTGTCGACCAAGACCTCGGAAGTCGAGTTCCACCATACGGCGACCAACTATGTCTTCGACACGCCGATCAGCGGCATCGGCCAGGTCGATGTCGAGGCCGGCATCACCCACCTGACGGGCTGCAGCACCTATACCGGCGCGACGATCGTCAACGGCGGGTCGCTTCTCGTGGACGGCTCCTTGGCCAACACGACCGTGAGCGTGGCGACCGGCGCCTCCCTGGGCGGCAACGGATCCATCCTCGGCGCCGTGACCATCAACGACGGCGGAACCCTGCTGGGCGTCGCCGGACAAGCCCTTACGGTGGGGTCGCTGACGCTGACGGGCGCCGCGAACCTCAACGTGAACCTTGGCTCACCCAGCACAAGCGGCGTCATCGAGGTCAATGGCGCGCTGATCCTGGATGGGAACCTGAATATCACCAACGTGGGCGGGTTTGGCGGGGGCCTCTATCGGCTGATCGACTACACCGGAGCATTGACCGACAACGGACTGACCATCGGCGCGGTCCCGAACGGCGTCCTGAAGGCCGATCTGGCGGTTCAGACCAGCGTCGCCGGCCAGGTGAACCTGATCGACTCGGCCGTCGGCGTCCTGCAGTTCTGGAACGGCTCAACCCTTGCGCCCACCAACACCGTCGTCGGCGGCGCGGGGAACTGGAAACTCGGTCCCACCAACTGGACCAACGCCGCCGGCGCGACCGGCGGCGCCTGGACGGGCATCTTCGGCATCTTCGCCGGAACTCCGGGTGCGGTGACCATCGACAATAGCGGCGGCGCAGTGACCGCTACGGGACTGCAGTTCGCGGTCGATGGCTACAGCATCGGCGGCGGCGTGCTGACGCTGACCGGCGCGACGCCCACCATCCGGGTCGGCGACGGCACGGCGTCCGGAGCGGGCTACACCGCGACGATCAGTTCGGTGATCGCGGGGTCCAACGGCCTGGCGGTGACCGACCTCGGCACGCTCATCCTTACCGGAACCAATACCTACACCGGTGGAACCAGTGTGACCTCGGGCACGCTGTCGGTCGGCGCCGACGCCAATCTGGGCGCGGCCGGCGGCGGCGTTTCCTTCAGCGGCGCCGTATTGGCCGTGACCTCCAGCTTCAGCAGCGACCGGGTCTTTGACATCCTGGCCAACAGCAAGATCGACGTCGCCGCCAGCGCGACGCTGACCATGAATGGTGGACTAACCGGCGTCGGATTGTTGTCCACTTCCGGTCCGGGCGTCCTGCTGCTCACGGGTTCGAACCCCTTCAGCGGGACGCTGTCGGTGGCGGCCGGAACGCTTGAGGTGGACGGATCGCTCGCCGGAAGCGTGCCGGTTCAAGTCGCGGGGACGCTTCAAGGCGACGGCTCCATCGCCAACAACGTCGTCATAGGCGGGACCTTGAAGGGTGTCGCCGGCCAGACGCTGACGGTCGGCAACCTATCGCTCGCGCCCACGGCCATCATCGATGTGACCCTCGGATCGCCAAGCACCGCGGCGCTGTTCAACGACAATGGAACCTTGCTGCTCGACGGTCAGCTGAACGTGCACGACGCAGGCGGGTTCGGCGTCGGCCTCTATCGGCTCATCGACTATGCCGGGACCCTGACCGACAATGGCCTGGTCATTGGTGCGACCCCGCTGGGCGTATCGGCGGCCAGCCTGACCATCCAGACCAGCGTCGCCAGTCAGGTGAACCTGATCTACGCGCCGGGCAGCCCGATGCAGTTCTGGAACGGCGCGCTGTCGCCCACCGGCGCGGTGGTCGGCGGGGCGGGGACCTGGACGCTCGGCCCGACCAACTGGACCGACGCGGCCGGCGCCACGAGCGCGGCCTGGGGCGGCGCCGACGCCATATTCGAAGGCACGGCGGGCGCGGTCACCATCGACAACAGCGGCGGCGCGATCGACGCTAACTTCCTGCAGTTCGCGACCAATGGCTATAGCGTCGGCGG
>ODAK010006416.1_pt1 | contig 11880 bp, 7 predicted proteins | sample 1539591 | NCBI WGS metagenome assembly ODAK01 (sample SAMEA3539303, study PRJEB22396) | soil metagenome | biome: tundra; feature: field; material: soil | place: USA | collected 2010-05 | depth 0.15 m | reverse complement strand
GCGCTGCTCAATGGCGCCCAGCTGGTGGTGCCGGAGATGCGGCCGAGAACGTGCAGCTGAGGGTGAGCGCTTAGTCGAGTGCGGTCGAGGACAGCGAGGCCAACCGCCACGCCGATGCCCTGCTCGACCCCGACGAGAGCGACCGTGAGCAACGTGATCACCGTTAGGCCGAGCTCGAACACGTCGAAGTGTGCGATGGCAACGAGCTCGCGGACATGGAAGATGCGCGTCGCCACGAAGATCAGCACTCCCGCCAGGGTCGCCAAGGGGACGTCCTTCAACAACCCTGCGGCCGGGACCAGCAGCGCCAGTGCGGCTGCGGCGCCGAGACCTGCAGCCTGAGTGCGGCCGCCCGCTGAGGCCACAATGGCGGTCCGGGGAGGGCTCGCGTTCACTGGAAAGGAGCCGCAGAGGCCCGCCAGGATGCTTCCCGCCCCCACCCCGACGAAGTCTCGTCCCACGTCCACCTCGTATCCGCCCTGGTCGGCGAAGGCACGAGTCGTAGCCGCCGACTGGCTGAGAACGACGAGCGCGACCACGGCGGCGACCGGGACGACGCTTCCCAACGCCGACCACGACAGGCCCACCAAGCCGAACCGCGGCGCGCCGTGCGCAAAGCTCCCGAGCACGGCAACACCGTGGGAATGAAGGCCGAGAACGCCCACGACGATGGTGGAGCCGATCAGCGCGACGAGCGCGCCGGGGAGCTTGCGGTCCACCCGTCGGGCGGCAGCAACGACGACGAAGGTGACAACACCGATGGCGAGAGCCCAGCTGTTCGTCTGGTCGAGCCGTTCCGCCACCACCCTGAGTCGATGAAGCGTGGAGCCGCTGATCGAGGACAGGCCCAAGAGGTCAGGGAGCTGGTGTACAACGATGATGACCGCCACGCCGCCAAGAAAGCCAGTGATGATCGGCGCGGACAGGAAATTGGCGATCCACCCCAGCCGCAGGAGACCTACGAGGGCCACGATCACTCCGACCGTTACTGCGAGGATCCCGACCAAATCGACGTAGCGGGCCGAGTCGGTCGAAGCGAGGTGCGCGATCCCAACAGCGAAGAGCGGGGCGATCGTGGAGTCCGCCCCCACCGACATTTGCGGGTTTGACCCGAGTATCGCGAAGAGCACTGTGCCGGCGATGAACGCGTAGAAGGCGGAGATCGGGGGCATGCCGGCGAGCCTGGAGGTCGCCAGCTGCTCAGGCACCGCGATGGCGAGCAGCGTCACGGCGGCGAGTGCATCGGCGCCGGCAAACGACGACTTGTAGCCGTGCAGAGACGGAAAGAGCGCCGCGGGCAAGTGCCAGCGTTTCTGTTCCAGCGTCCTGAGAACCGAGCGACGAGACCTAGTCCCTGGCACCGGATCATCATCGCCGATCGGGCGGCCTTTGCACAGGCTTGCGTGAGCCGGCTGAGGTGCGGCCCCACCGTTCGGTCGCGCGAAGGCGCCGGGTGGCGTAGGTCCGGGGCGCCGCGCGGGGTGTGAGTGGACCGAGCTGGAGGACCGCAATTCGTGAATCCCCTGCGGCGGAGTGGTGTTGGCACGATGTCAATGCAGGAGGTCACCACACTGGCGGGGTCGGCTCAGTCATTCATACTGCGACGAGACGCATTCGTCGTCCCGTAGAGGAACCGTTCCGGCTTTGCCGGAAGACCTCGCTTCATTTGCTCCACCACCAAGGAGAGGACGCATGAGAGAAGGAACACGGCACATGAACATCCGCATGGGAGGGGATCGGCCAGCTACGGCAAGGGCAGGGTTGCACAGGATCGCCCTAGCCGCCGCTCTCGCAGCCGGCCTCGCGAGCCTCCCGATCCTGGCCGAAACCGCCTCAGCCGCCCCGACGGCCAAGGGAACGGTCATCGCCACAGCGCCAACCGCCTTCGGCACGGCGCTCGTCGTCGGCTCGGGCAAGTACGCCGGCTACTCGCTGTACTACATAACGAGCGATCACGGAACAACCTTCGGATGTTCGAGCAAGACGGCGAAGACTCCGGTTGGGCCGATCCTGTGCACCGGGCCGTCCAACGATACGAACGCGGAGTGGCCTGCTATCACGACGACCAGCGCACCAATTGCTGGTGCCGGGGTGTCGCAGCGCCTGCTCGGCCGTGTCAAGCGATCCTTCGGTGAGCAGGTCACCTATGCCGGTCACCCGCTGTACCTGTTCGATACCATGGCCGGTGCGGTTACCGGTGAAGGATGGGACGAACCGGGCCTCCCGCCCTGGCACGGCGTCTGGTCGCTCATCGCGCCCTCGGGACTAGCCCTTCCCTGGGTCGGGACTCTCACGACCACGACCATCGGCGGCAAGACTGTCCTTGCTACGCCCATGTTCACGGGCGTCGGGTGGATCAACTTCCCGGTCTACAGCTACAGCAAGGACACCGCCGGACAAAGCGAGTGCACTCGTGGCTCGTGTGCCCTCGCGTGGCCAGCGGTGCTCACCAGCGGAACGCCCGGAGTGTCGAGTGGGCTGTCGGCGTCCCAGGTCGGAACCCTGAGCACGCCGAACGGCGCTCAGGCGACCTACGGCGGCGAGCCGCTGTACCTGTACTCCAACGAGGGCCTCGCCGAGACTGCCTCCGGCTTTGCGACGACGGGCAGCGGCAACGGTGTCGTCCTCGGAGGCGGCACCTTCTCGCTCATCAACGCCTGAACTTGTCGATCCCGGCCTGGCCTCGACGAGGAGGCTAGGCCGGGATCGTCGACATTTCAGGCGGGGAGGCTCACGGCCGATCAGCGGTCCGAGATCGCCAAACGTGCTGGCACGGCACGTTGGACCAACGGCTGACAGTACGGCGCGAAAGTTCCTTACGAGCGGTTTCCGGCCACGCACCCTACTTCTGTCCACCTGACGCGACACCATAGAGAGAGTGAGTGAGCGAGCGAGAGAGCCGGTGGTGGGACTCGAACCCACGACCTGACGATTACAAGTCGCCTGCGCTTCCTCTGCGCCACACCGGCATTGTCGTGAGCTTCGCGCCGAGAGGCGTCGATGAACAGCCTAAGTTCAGTTCGGTGCTGTGCCGGCACCGGATCCGGTTTCCGTCTTGTCAGGCGGCAGGATCCGAACGGTGCCGGCCTTGTCAGGTGACAGGATCCGAACCGTCCGCGCCTTGTCCGTTGGCAGGATGCGAACGGCGCGGGCCCCGTCAGGCGGCAGGATCCGAACGCCACCGCTTTCGCCGACCAGCTCTGGGTGTGCAGCAGGGCCTGGACCGACCGGCCCTTTATGGTGCCCACCTCCGACGAGGAGCTTCAGGGGCGATCGCGCAACCGCATGCACCAGCGCTCGCAGCGCTCCGATCGCGAAGGGATAGATCCCAAGGCTTACGAGCGTTCCGAGCAGCAGGCCGGCAGCCGCGTCGCCGGGGTACGCCGTGCCGGTGTAGACGACCGCCAAGGCGAGGATGATGGCCGTCAGTGTCGCGGCCGCAGCCACGAACCGAGCCCGGCTCAACCAGAGCCCGGCGGCAACGGCGCCCGCGATCACGGTGTGTTCGTTCGGGAAGCTGAACCCGGTTGGTCTTGTGACCAGCACTATTGCCTGCGGCATTGCCGCGAAGGGTCGGGCACGTGCGACCAGGTGCACGACCGGGAGTGATACCGCGTAGGCCAACCCGGTACCCACGGCGACCCACACAAGGCCCGCGATCTTGTCCAGGTCGGTTCCGCCGAAGCCGACCACCCGCGCGCGAGCCAGAGCGACAAGGAGCAGGACGGCGAAGATCACAAGTGCTGAAGGGCGGGCGAAGAACGCGATCACACCGTGCGCCCACGCAGTTCGCGCGGCGAAGCGGTTGACATCGAGGTACCAACGTCTGTCCACTGCGAAGGCTCCCGAGGACCGACCTGAACTCCCGCCCGGGTGGCGAGATGTCCAAGAGCCCTAGGGTATCCACGAAACTCGCATTGCGGTGGTTGGCTCCGATAAACTCTTCTCCGGGCTTCCTTAGGGGCCGCGTCCCGGCATCTCGAGAGTTCGGCTTGGGTCTTTCAGGTTGTCATGTGCCGCGGTCGAATGCGAGAAGTCCCAAGCCACTACGCCAACTGGGCAGCGTAGCGACCCGCGATCTACAAGGAGAAGAAAGACCGATGAGGATCCTCGTACTGGGTGGCGACGGTTACCTTGGCTGGCCGACCGCACTACACCTATCCGCGCGAAACCACGACGTCGGTGTCGTGGACAATTTTGCTCGGCGCCTGTATGACAGCGAGATGGGCGTCGACAGCCTGGTGCCCATCCGGCAGCTGCAGAGGCGGGTCACGACCTGGAAGGAAGTCTCGGGTCACACCGTGCAGCCCTTCATCGGCGACCTCACCGACGACGTGTTCGTCGAGCAGACCATCCATGAGTTCGCCCCCGAGGCAATTGTCCACTTCGCCGAGCAGCGATCCGCTCCTTACTCGATGATCGACCGCAAGCACGCCGTCTACACCCAGGTGAACAATGTCGTCGGCACCTTGAACCTCCTCTACGCGATCGCCGAGATCGATCCCTCGATCCATCTCGTCAAGCTCGGCACGATGGGCGAGTACGGGACGCCGAACATCGACATCGAAGAGGGCTTCATCCAGATCACCCACAAGGGGCGTACCGACTTGCTTCCCTACCCGAAGCAGCCCGGCTCCTTTTATCACTTGTCGAAAGTCCACGACAGCCACAACATTCACTTCGCCTGTCGCATCTGGGGCCTTCGGTCGACCGATCTCAACCAGGGGATCGTGTACGGCCAGGAGACTCCCGAGACGACGCTGCACCGTGACCTTCTGACCCGCTTCGACTACGACGGGGTGTTCGGGACCGTTCTGAACCGCTTTGCAGTTCAGGCGGCGGTCGGCTATCCGCTCACCGTCTACGGAAAGGGTGGCCAGACGCGCGGCATGCTGGACATTCGAGACACGCTCGCCTGTGTCGAGTTGGCCTGCATCAATCCGCCAGAAGCCGGCGAGTACCGAGTCTTCAACCAGTTCACAGAGTCCTTCGCGGTGATCGAGCTTGCAGAGTGGACCGCAAGGATTGCCGGAGGCGAGGTCACGATCGACAAGGTTCCAGACCCGCGCGTTGAGAAGGAAGAGCACTACTACAACGCCGTGGCGACCCAGTTGCCGGCGCTCGGGCTCAAGCCCCACTTGCTCGAGGACGCCACTATCGAGGTGCTCATAGAGACCGCCAAACGGCACAAGGACCGTGTGGAGTTCGACGCCATCCGGCCCACGGTCAACTGGCGGTCGACCAAGAGCCACGTGAGCGTGGCGAGAGGCGCTGCCGGAGATTGATCCGGTTCGGCGGTGAGGTTGACCGCCACCCTCCAGGTCTGCAACAGCGTCACCATTGACACGGGTGGACTTCTTTCTCGCGCGCCGTCGGCTGAAGGTTTCGGGTTGCCGCCGGCACAAGGGCTAGCTTCTTCGGCGATGACTGCAGGCTGGCGACGGGGGACCTTGCCGTCCGCGCGCCGGTCGACCAGACGCGTCGCGATCGTGATCGTCGGCGTGGTTGTGTTCGCGATCATCATCGCCGAGGTCGCTGCCGACGTCGTGAATTCCGGGGGCCTTGTAGGCCGCGTCGCGGCTCAGACCTACGTCGCCGAGGTCATCCCCGTCATCGAGGAATCGACGATGCTTGCTTCGACGATGCACCTCGTACGCAGCGGCACCGCTTCGCTTGACCGGGCGCGCCTTGAGGCAGACCTGGCGCGCCTCGTCGCTGGAACGTCGGAGAACCTGGCCGAGCTGGGGACGCTGGGCGTTCCGGCGCCCACTCCCCGGTCTGAGCAGCTGCTCGAGGCCACGCTCGCGGCCCGCGCGGACGCTGCAAGGACGCTGACTGGGGCCGTCGCGCTCGCGATCGGACCGACGGCCTTCTCTCCGAGCTCCGGCAGTTCGTCCGGAGGCGGATCTGGCGGCTCGACCCTCCCGACCTCGGTTGTGCAGGCTCGTGCCAGGGCTGCGACCCTCATCATCCAGGCCGGCAAGGAGCTGGTGATCAGTGACCGGGACTACCGCAGCTTCGTGTCCTCCTTGCCGCGGTCCAGTGCTCGAAGCCGTCTCCCCGCCTCGAAATGGGTGACCCACCCGACGTCATGGCGCAACGCGTCGGTGACTAGTTGGGTCGCGCAGCTGTCCGCCGGGCGCGAGCTGCAGATCCGCGAGGACCTTTCGATCGTCGCGGTCACCGTGCAGCCCCCGGTAGTGCGGATCACCGGGTTACCGACGACGACTACCACCTTCGCGACGACGACCTCCACGTCCGCGTCTACTTCCACGACGACGCTCACCACGATTCCAGGCACGGCAACTTCCTCGACCACGACGTCCACGTCAACGTCGACCTCGACATCGTCGACGACCACGACGTTGCAGCTCCCGCCGCCGGGCTCGACCTCCGTTCTTCCGCCGACCCATCGGGTCTCGGTCGTCCTGGTGGTCGCAAACGCAGGAAACGTTCAGATCTCGGGCATCTGGGCCGCAGCATCAGTCGTTCCCGAATCATCGGCCGGCCGGCGTTCGAGTTCGAGCGTGCAGACTCGCTCAACGGCTGTGCGCATCGGTCGCCTCACGCCAGGAGCGTCGGTCGAGGTCACGCTGTCGCCACTCGCTGTCGTCGCGGGCGACGCCTACGAGCTCTGGGCGTCGGTCGGGACCGGCAGCCTCCCAGTAGGGCCCGTTACGAGCCCGCCGAACGGCGTAGGTCAGACCGACGAGGTGAAGATCAAGGTCGCATCGGGGTGACCGGTCCCCCTGGTCCGGGGTCGCGACGCGGCGGCAGCTCAGGGATGTCGGCCTGCTGACGCCACGCGGCCTCGGCGCGGGCGGCAACTTCGCGGAGTGGCCGACCCGTCTGCCCGGCGACACGGGCGGCGTCGGTGTGCTCGACCTTGACCCGCCCGGGGCTGACCTTCACCCGCACGCGATAGCCGTCGACCTCGACTTCGACCAGCTCACGCGGCGCCGCCCAACGCTCGACGGTGTGCGCGCGTACCCCGAGGCTGCCCGTTTCGGCCGCCAGGCGGTGGCGGAGATCACCGACGAGAACCGGGTCGCACAGGACGTTCAGTACGTGGCCCGGCCTGCCCTTTTTCATCAGTACCGGTATGACCCACGCATCGAGCGCGCCATCGTCGAGCAGCGCGGCGACGGCGTGGGCGAGGGTCTCGCCGGTCACGTCGTCGAGATTCACTTCGAGCTGGACGAGTTGCTGACCCTCGCCGAGCGATGAGGTGCGGACTGACTCCGCCGGGAGGCCGATCACGACCTGGGTGCAGTTCGGAAGGTCGTCCAGCTCTCGCGACCCGGCCCCAAAACCGGTCGCCTCAATCGTCATCGCCGGCATCGGTCCGAACGTCGAGCCCCAAGCGGCCAGCATGGCCGCACCCGTCGGGGTCGTCAGCTCGACTGCGACGTCGCGGCCCTCGGTGGGGATCCCTTCAAGCAGCTCGACGACTGCCGGGGCGGGGTTGGGCAGCAGGCCATGGGCGCTTCGGACCATCCCGAGCCCCGTGGCAACCGGGCTCGCGGAGACCGTGCTCACCTCGAGCAGCTCGAGGGCCGAGGCAGTTCCGACGATGTCCACGATGGTGTCATGTCCGCCGATCTCGTGGAAGTGCACCTGGGAGGGTGGGCGCCGGTGCAGGCGTCCCTCGACAGCCGCGAGAAGGGAGAACGCTGCGACGGCGCGCTCACGTACACGGTCGGGCATCCGAGCCTCCTCGAGGATGCCCATCACGTGTGGGAACGTCCTGACGACCGCGTCATCGCGAACCTTGACGACAGCTCGCGTGGCCGCGATGCCATTGCGCAGCACGGGCTCGAACCCGAGTGACCATCCGTCAATCGGAAGGCGATCGAGCATGCGCCCGAGCTCGCCGGGATCAGCTCCGGCATCGACGAGGCTTCCCAGGGCCATGTCCCCCGCGATGCCCGAGAAGCAGTGAAACCAGGCGACGCGCCCGCCAGCCCCGCTCCCCGTCCCGGTTGCCGTTCCGTTCTTTCTGACCTCTCGGGCGCGTTTGTCGTCTCTGCTGGTCATCGGAGCAACCTCGCCACCGCACACGCCGCACCGAAACCGTTGTCGATCCCTACGACGGTGATCCCGGCTGCGCACGAGGCATGCATGGCTAGCAATGCTGTCACTCCCTCCAGAGAGGCTCCATAGCCGACGCTCGTTGGCACGGCGATCACCGGTGCTGGCGTCAGGCCGGCCACGAGGCTTGGCAGAGCACCTTCCATTCCGGCCACGACGATGACGACGTCCGCCTTGGTGACGTCTTCGATCGACGCGAAGAGGCGATGCACGCCCGCCACCCCACAATCGCCGAGCAGTGCCGGCTTGAAGCCGAACGCACGAAGGACCGCGGTGCACTCTTCGGCAACCGGCAGGTCGCCTGTCCCGGCCGTGCAGACGAGCACGCTCCCAGGCCGATCAGGTTGTCGTCGCCAAACGACCGTGGAGAGGCGGCCTATTTCTGGCTCCAGGGGCGTCCGGCGGCCGCTCGGCGAAGCTTCGAGTGACGCGGTGACCTGCGCCTGGTCAGCCCGAGTCAGAAGGACTGGGCCACCACCACCGGCGGCGAGTAGTTCGGCAACGATTGCCGCGCACTGCGCTGGCGTCTTGCCTGGCCCGTATACGGCCTCAGGCAGTCCTTGGCGGAGTGCCCTGTGATGATCGACCTTCGCAAAACCCAGCTCCGTGAAGGGCAGCGCCCTCAACTTCCTGACGGCGTCGTCCGGTGAGCATGCGCCCGATTGCAGGTCGTCGATCAGTCTTCGGATTGCGAGCTCGTCCATGGCTATTACTATCCTGCCTTCATGGCCACACCTGTGCAGGCTTGGAAGCGGATCGCGTTTCTCGGTCCTGAGGGCACTTTCAGCGAAGAGGCTCTCTTGTCGATCCCGATCCTGGCCAAAGCCGAGCCTGTTGCGATGTCGACGATTGCCGATGCACTCGACGCGGCAAACCAGTGCGAGGTCGACGCGGCCTTCGTCCCGATAGAGAACTCGATCGAGGGCACGGTCAGCGCGACCCTCGATCGCCTCGTCTTCGACGTTGAGCTGTTCATTCAGCTGGAGCACGTGCTCGACATCCATCTTGATCTTCTCGCACCCGCGGGAACCGATCTTGCCGGCATTCGACGAGTCGTCTCGATCCCGGTCGCACTCGCCCAATGTCGTCGGTTCCTGCACGAACGTCTGAACGGCGCGGAGTTGGTGAACGCGACTTCGACCGCAGAGGCCGCCAGGATCGTCGGCGAGGCCGAGCCGGACGGGACTGGCGCGATCGCCCCCGCCATAGCGGGACGCCTCTATGGCCTCGAGACCGTTGTGCAGCGGGTGGAGGACCATCCGGGCAACCAGACCCGGTTCGTGCTGGTGGCGCGAGGTGTGCTGTCGCCGCCCACCGGCCATGACCGCACGAGCCTGGTCTGCTTTCAGCAGGCCGACCGTCCCGGCAACCTGCATCAGATTCTCGGGCAGTTCGCCGCCCGGAACCTGAACCTCACCAAGATCGAGTCGCGCCCGACCAAGCTCGGCCTCGGTGACTATTGCTTTGTTATCGAGCTCGAAGGTCACTTGAGCGACGAGGTCGTCGGTGACTGCTTGAAGCAATTGCACAGCGAGCTCGCCTCCGTGAAGTTCCTCGGCTCCTACCCCGCTTTCGGGGAGCGTGGGCCCAAGCGACGCGAGCAGATAGCAGCTGCACGGGCGGAAGCGGATGCCTGGTTGAGAACCCTCCGGTCGCGTGTGCGACCCGAGGAGGACTCGTCCAGCTAGCGCCGCAGCGCAGAGGCGGTGGGAGAGCTCCCGCCGGTGCCACAGCGATCCTCCCGAGCACCCGGAGTGTGGTCACGTAACCTGACAACGACCTGACAGGCAAAGACTGTGGATGGATGATGGATGCAGGTTGGGTCGAAAGGGGAGGACTGGCTCGGAGGGATGGCAGAGCGGACGAATGCGACGTCGTTCGGTCGCGTTGCTTCTACCCGGACGGCCGGTAATCGGTGCGCCGTTCGGTGCCCCGAGTTAATGCGCAATGGAGCGGGCGCCTATGGCCACGAGAGGCGGCGTACAGCGCCTGTCGTTCATTACACGCGCAGTGCGTAGGGATCGTCCGGAAGGTGAGCAAGGCCCCCGAACTCCGGGACGACGATGCAGCGGGGTGCCGAGCGTCCGAGGCGCGCGAGCTGCACTGCAACCGTCTGGCGAGCGTCCCCGATACTCTCGCAATCGTCCTCGATGACCAGGTTTGGCCTGAGCCGAGCGGCAAGCTGTCCGTAGGATTCACCGGAGTCCCGTCGGTAGATCACGCCGGCTGGAAAGCCGTACGATCTCAGCACCGCCTCGTCCATGGCGAGGTCCGTCGTGTTCTGGTGGGAGCTGAGATAGGCGATCTCCACGCCGTGACGTTCCCATGAGCGGAGTCTCTCGACCGCACCATCGGTCGGGACGTAGGACGCGAAGTCGAGCACCGAGACGTCGCGCTCACGGGACTGGCGAACCCGTTCTGCCCGCCCGACTCCGAGAGCGGCGGCGTGCATGATCGCCGTGCCGTGGAGGAAGACGAGGATCCTCACGTCGACATGCCCCCACGTGTTCGCGCGGTTTCTCGTCAGGCTCCCGGCCGGCGAAACTTTCCTTACACAGGAAGGTGTATGCGGGCTCCCTCAATACGACGAGCAGGCATTGAGCGCCGGTCGGTACTTCGGGCCGAACTCGTGCTCTAGGCGCGCTATCTGCGTCTCGATCTGCTGCTTCCGCACCTCGTTTTTGACATTGAAGCGCGCGTCGAAGTCCTTGTTCCCGAACAGCTTCGCAAGCGAGGTCCTCAGGTACTCCGCTCGGGGCCTGAGCTTGTTACACGGGGCCGTGTCGTTGTCCGGGATGGGCGGATCCACGAAGGGACCGACTCGACCCGGATCCGGATCGGCCTTGGTCGTCTTCTGGCACGCTTGCTTTTGGGCCCGAACAGCAGCATTGATCTGGTCCAAGCCAGCGTCGAGCTTCGCGATGACGCTCTTCAGTTGTTGGATGGCCCAATTCAAAGCTTGGAGTCGCACTCTGAGATTGTCGGCCTGCTGACCAGTGGCGGTGGCCAGCTCCTTCGCGGCAGCAGTACGGTCCTTCTCGGCGGTCCGCAGCGACTCCGCCTGCTTGTTGCGACTATCGGCAGCCAGATCGTAGTTCTCGATCAAGTAGTTGTCGGCCTCGCAGTTCACCGCTCCGTTGTCGGGCATCGTCGGGAAGTCCGCCAACTTGGCAGGAACGGGCCCACCGGACGAGGGCAAGGTGGTGGTCGTCGTGGTAGAGGTCGTCGTGGTGGACGGCGCGGGTGGCGGGTTGTCGACGATGTGGACGACATTGGACCAATAGAGGGGCTGCGCCCCGTGGCAGGAGGTGTCGTCTGAGAAGCAGCTGTCGGCCACCAGCACCTGGACGAAGTACGTCTCGCCGAGCTGCAACGGGTAAGTGTCGTAGGTCGTGGCGGCATCGGCAAGGTCCGAGTGGCCCGCGCAGTCACCGGTTTGGTCTTGGTAGAGGACCCAGTAGCAGTACAGCGGGACGCCCTGGGAAGCCCAGCACCAGCTGTCGTGTGGACAGCAGGCCACTTCGCCGTTGCCGCAATCCACTAAAGAGGTGGTCTCGGCGAGGTGGCCATCTGTGGCCTGCGGAGTGTCGTAAAGAAACTCCTCTGCTACCTGGCCCGACATGTTCCAGGCAGCGTGCAATGAGCCGTCCGGGTTGACCGTGACAGTGAGGTTGGGCACCACGTCGGCAGACGCCGGGGGGACAGACAACGAAAGGGCCGAGAGCGTGGCCGCCACCAACGCCAGGAAGGTCGCTATCGCGAGAAGCTTGAAGCGCACACCTCGAGCTC
>ODAK010006415.1_pt1 | contig 11881 bp, 8 predicted proteins | sample 1539591 | NCBI WGS metagenome assembly ODAK01 (sample SAMEA3539303, study PRJEB22396) | soil metagenome | biome: tundra; feature: field; material: soil | place: USA | collected 2010-05 | depth 0.15 m | reverse complement strand
TGATGGCGTTCTACCGCAATGCCGAGGCGCAGGGCGAAGCGCTGTCGGTCGCGGTGGTGATCGGCGTGGATCCGCTCACGCTGCTTGCCTCTCAAGCGGTGCTGCCGGTGGATACCGACGAGCTGGAAATCGCGGGCGCGCTGCACCGCCGGCCGCTGCCCGTGGTCAAGTGCCTGACGAGCGAGGTGCGGGTGCCGGCCGAGGCCGAGATCGTGATCGAAGGCCGCGTACTGCCGGGCGTGCGCGAGCTAGAGGGGCCGTTCGGCGAGTTTCCGAAATACTACAGCCCTCAGGACCAGCGCGAGGTGATCGAAATCGATTGCGTGACTCACCGCGAGCGGCCGATTTACCACACCATCATTCCGGCGGGCATGGAGCATCTTCTCCTGGGCGGGATTCCGCGCGAGGCGACGCTGCTCGCGCATTTGCAGCGCAGCTTCACCAACGTGATCGACGTGCACCTCGCGGCCGGCGGCGTCTGCCGCTACCACCTCTACGTGCAGATCGCGAAGAAGAGCGAGGGCGAGGCGAAGAACGTGATTCTCGGCGCGTTCGGCGCGCATTACGACCTGAAGCAGGTCATCGTGGTGGACGAGGACGTGGACATCCACGACCCGGAACAGGTCGAATGGGCGGTCGCGACGCGTTTTCAGGCCGACCGCGACCTGGTGGTGGTGTCGGGCGCGCAGGGCTCGATCGTCGATCCGTCCACCGACCATGGCGTGAGCGCGAAGATGGGGCTGGATGCGACCCGGCCGCTGAAATTCGAGGGCCTCAGTTTCGTCAGGACGCGCATCCCGGGCGCGGAGAACGTGGACCTGGCGCGCGATCTTGATCCCGCGGGCCTGGCCGGAATCAGCGCCGCGCTCGAGGGCTGACCTTATCACGTTGACGACGGTCAGTTGGCGGCCCTGAACCCGGTCGCCTTCACCACCTCCGCCCAGCGCTCCTGGCCGGCGCGGATGCTCGCGGCGAATTCCGTGCCGGTCTGCGCCGGGACATCGAAGCCCATCTGCTCCAGCCGCGCGCGCACGGCGGGTTCGGCGTGCGCCGTTTTCGCCGCATCGACGATCTTCGCGAGTATGTCGGCAGGCGTGCCGGCGTGCGCGAGCAGGCCGAACCAGGTGGCGGCAGTGAAATCAGGATAGCCCAGTTCGGCGAACGTCGGCACGGCGGGAAGCTGGCGCCAGCGCGCGGCGCCGGTGGTGGCGATCGCGTTCAGCTTGCCCGACTGTATGTGGGGGAGCCCGGTCTGGATCTGCGAAAAGCCCAGCGGCACATGCCCGCCCAGCAGGCTCTGCACCTGCGGTCCCGAGCCTTTGAACGTGATGTGCGGCATATCCAAGCCGAAGCGCTCATTCAACTTATACCCGAGAAAGTGCGACAGCGTGCCCGGGCTGAACGACGCGTATGACACCTTGCCCGGATTCGCCTTGATCCAGGCCGCGAGCTCGGCCAGCGTCTTCGCCGGCACGCTCGGGTGGGTCACCAGCACCAGCGGCGATTCGGCGCCCTTGATCACGCCGGTGAAGTCGGCAGGCTTCCAGCGCAGCTCGGGATAGGCGCTCGGGTTGATCTCGATCTGCGACTGGGCCGGGACCCACAGCGCGTAGCCGTCCGCGGGCGCCCTGGCCACCCACTCCGCCGCGATGTTGCCGTTCGCTCCGGTGCGGTTGACCACGATCACCGGCTGGCCGAGCAGGCGGGACATCGGTTCGGCCACCGCGCGCGCATACACGTCCGGCGCGCTGCCCGGCTCGCTGCCCACCACGAAACTGATCGGCTTCGCCGGCCAGCCCTGCGCCAACGTAGCCGGAGGGGTGGCGCAGAGTGCGGCGAGCAGCAGGACGATCAGCGTGCGCAGGATTTTCATGTCTTTCCTTCGAGCGAAAACGGGGGCAAGGTTGGCACCGGTGTAGGCTAAAGTCAAATCCGGCGACTGGCGGCGAGGCACGAAATTTGGTAGCCTCGTACGCTTCGTTCAGCACGGAAGCAGGCGCATGCGCGCAGCACAGATCATGATCGGCATGCACCAGCGTAAACTTCGTTTTCGCCGCGCGCACAGCGGCGCACCAGCCGGCACACGATGACGCAAGCGATGGGCGCGGCAGCAGGCTGGGTCGGCAAGTCGGTCCTGCGCAAGGAAGACGAGCCGCTGCTTACCGGCCGCGGCCGCTTCATCGACGACCTCGAACCCGTGTCCGGCGTGCGCCACGCGGCGATCCTGCGCTCGCCCCACCCGCACGCGAAGATCCTCAGCATAGACGTGAGCCGCGCCGAGCAGCTTCCCGGCGTGATCGGCGTCGTCACCGGCGCGCAGATCCTCAAGGTGGCAGGCCCCATTCCCAGCGTGGTCAAGGCGCGGATGAAATTCAACGTCTGCGCACTGGACAAAGTGCGCTACATGGGCGAGCCGGTGGCAGTGGTGGTGGCCGAGAACCGCTACATCGCCGAAGACGCGCTGGAGTTGATCGAGGTCGACTACGAGCCGCTGCAGGGCGTCGCCTTCCTCGAGGACGCGATCGCGCCGGGCGCGCCGCTGCTCTATGAGGAGGCGGGCAGCAACATCGCGCAGGAGCGCACGTTCAAGTACGGCGACCCGGACGGCGCGTTCGCCGGCGCGGGGCGCGTGTTCCGCCACGAGTACCGTTACCCGCGCTCGATCGCCACGCCGATGGAAACCTACGGCGTGATCGCGAACTACCAGCCGCATCCGGACCGCTATACCGTCTGGGCGAATTTCCAGGGCCCGTTCGTGCTGCAGCCGCTGATGGCGGCCAGCCTCAACGTTGCCGGCAACCGCCTGCGCGTGATCACGCCGCCCAACTCGGGCGGCAGCTTCGGCATCAAGCAGGCGGTGTTCGCCTACATGGTGCTGATGGCGGCCGTGAGCCGCCTCGTGGGCGTGCCGGTGAAGTGGACCGAAGACCGGCTCGAGCACCTGTCGGCCTCGTCCTCGGCCACCGACCGCATCGGCAGCGTCGAAGGTGCGTTCTCGAGCGAGGGCGAGTTGCTGGGTCTGCGTTTTCGCAACGTCGTCAACCTCGGCGCTTACATCCGCGCCCCGGAGCCGGCCTCGGTATATCGCATGCACGCCACCTCGAACGGCGCCTACCGCGTGAAGAACATCGCGGTAGAGAACGTGCTGGTGGTGACGAATCGCATGCCGGCAGGCCTCAACCGCGGCTACGGCGGGCCGCAGTTCTATTTCGCGCTCGAGCGCCTGATGGAAATGGCGGCGCGCGGCCTCAACATCGACGCGGCCGAGATCCGGCGCCGCAATCTCGTGCGCAAGGACGAGTTCCCCTATGCCTGCCCGGCGGGCTCGGTGCTCGACTCCGGGGACTACCTGCGCTGTCTCGACGAGGCGCTGCGGCTCGCCGACTACCCGGCTCTGCTCAAAGCGCGCGACCTGGCGCGGCAAAGCGGCAAACTGTTCGGCATCGGCTTGGCGATCGGCGTCGAGCCTTCCGGCTCGAACATGGCCTACGTCGGCCTGGCGCAGACGGCCGAGCAGCGCGGCCGCGCCGAACCGAAATCCGGGGCCAACGCCTCGGCCACCATCTCCATCGACCCGAGCGGTTCGGTCAGCGTGCACCTGGACAGCACGCCCAACGGCCAGGGGCACGAGACCGTCACTGCGCAGATCGTCGCGGCGGAGCTCGGGCTCGCTCCGGACGACATCGACGTGCTCACCGAGCTCGATACGCGCACCACCGCCTGGAGCATCGCCTCGGGCAACTATTCCAACCGCTTCGCCTCGGCGGTGAGCGGCGCAATACTGGTCTGCGCGCAGAAGATCGCCGACAAGCTGAAAGCGATGGCGTCCGAGGAGTTCAAGGTGCCGGTCGAGGAGATCGAACTCGCCGGCGGCGCGGCGCGCCTGAAGTCGGACCCGAAGCGCGCGATCGCCGTGGGGCGCCTCGCCGCGCGCGCCCACTGGAATCCGGCCGGTATGCCCGGCCACGTGAGCGCCGGGCTGCACGAGAGCGTGGTGCTCGATGCGCCGATGCTCACCAGCCCGGACGATGCCGACCGCGTCGCTTCGGCAATGACCTTCGGCTTTGTCGCCGATCTCGCCGCGATCGAGCTCGACCGCGCCACCGGCCGGGTGGAAATCGTGAAATACGTTTCGGTGCACGATGTGGGCACGATCCTCAACCCGATGATCGTCGAGGGCCAGATCCACGGCGGCTTCGCCCACGGCCTCGGTGCCGCGCTGTACGAGGAGCTCGTGCACGACCGCTCCGGCAACTTCGTCTCCGGCACGTTTGCGGAATATCTTTGCCCGACCGCGCCGGAGATGCCGGAACTCACGATCGGCCACGTCTCCACGCCGTCGCCCGCGAACCGGACGGGCGCCAAAGGCATGGGCGACGGCAGTTCCATGCTCGCGCCCGCCGCGCTTGCCAATGCGGCCGCCGACGCGCTCGGGCGCGAGGACGTCGAACTGCCGCTGTCGCTCAACCGCGTCTGGGAGCTTGCCAACGGCGTCCCGCTGACGCGCACCGGCACCTACGCCGCCAAGCGCAAGGCAGGCGAGGAGCGGGCGCTGGGCGGCGGCGCGCTCGAAGGCGAGGGGACGGTCGATCTGGACATCGCGCCCGAGGAGGTCTGGCGCAGGCTGCTCGACGCCGAGGTGCTTGCCGCGGTCATTCCCGGCTGCAGGAAAATGGAGCGGACCGGCCCCGACGGCTTCGAGGCCGAGGTGGCCATCGGCGTGGGCGGCATCCGCGGCGTCTACGCGGCGAGCATCCGTGTCGCCGATCGGCGCGAGGCCCGGTCCCTGCGCATGGACTTTCGCGCCCGCGGCCGCTTGGGCCACGGCCGCGGCAGCGCCTGGGTCGAGTTGTCGCCACAGGCGGCGGGCACCAGGCTCGTCTATCGCTACGCGGCCGATGTCGGCGGCACGGTCGCAGCCGTGGGCAGCCGCATGCTGGGTTCGGTCACGCGCGTGGTGATCGGACAGTTCTTCAAGGCCTTCGAGCAATATGACCGCGCCAGTGCGCGCAGTGGCCGCGCCGGCGCGCAGCCTGGGCCGCGGGCTTGGCTCCAGCGTCTTTGGGTCTGGCTCCGAGGAGTATTCGGGCGATGAAGCCGGTCGCGTTCGAATACTGCCGGCCGGACAGCATCGCGGAAGCGGTGGCGCTGCTGGCGGAGTTCGGGCCGGACGCGAGCGTGCTCGCGGGCGGCATGTCGCTCGGCCCCATGCTCAACATGCGCCTCGTGCGGCCCGCGGCGCTCGTAGACGTGAAGCGCGTGCAAGGCTTGGACGGCGTCGTGATGCAGGGCGCCGAAATGCGCACCGGCGCAACGCTCAGGCAGGCTGCGGCGATGCGCGATGCGCACCTGATGCAGTCCGTGCCTCTGCTCGCACTGGCGCTGCCGCATGTCGGGCATTTCCAGACGCGCAACCGCGGTACGCTGGGCGGTTCGGTGGCGCACGCCGATCCGAGCTCGGAGATTCCGCTCGCGCTCGCGACCCTGGGCGGCGCGGTCGAACTCGTCTCCAAACGCGGTACGCGGCGCATTGGCGCGCGCGAATTCTTCGTTGACGTGCTCACCACGGCGCGCGCGCCGGACGAGTTGCTGACGGCACTGCTGTGGCCGCTGCGCCGCGCGCATTCCGGTTATGCCTTCGACGAAATCTGCCAGCGCCACGGCGATTTTGCGATCGTCGCCATCGCGGCCGAAGCGGTGGTCGATGCGAACGGCGCGCTTGCGCACCTCGCGCTGGGACTGGGCGGGGTGGAGGCCCGGCCGATGCTTGCAGACACTGCCGCGTTCCTTGGCCGTACAGCGGATGGGAAGCTCGCGCGCGAGATCGCCGCCGCCGCCGCCGATGCGGCGGATCCGATGAGCGATTTGAAGGCGACCGCGGATTACCGGCGCGCGCTCGTGCGCAGCTGCGGCGCCACGGTGCTGGCGGCGGCGTTCGCAAACGCGGGGAAGCCTTAATATGCAGCGATTGAAAGCCGGCATGCGGCACACGGTCACACTGAAGGTCAACGGCCGCACTCTCACGGGACAGGCGGAATCGAGGATGCTGCTCTCCGATTTTCTGCGCCACGAGCTGAAGCTTTTCGGCACCCACGTCGGCTGCGAGCACGGCGTGTGCGGGGCCTGCACGGTGCTGGTCGACGGACGCGCGGTGAGAAGTTGCGTGCAGTACGCGGTCGAGTGCGAAGGGGCCGAGATCCGCACCGTGGAGGACCTGGCGCATGCCGGGGTGCTGAACGAACTGCAGCAGGCGTTCAAGCGCCACCATGCCCTGCAGTGCGGTTTCTGCACGCCGGGCATCCTCATGTCCGCCACGCAATTCCTCGCGGACCATCCGGACCCGAGCGAAGCCGCGGTGCGCGACATGCTCTCGGGGCACATCTGCCGCTGCACCGGCTACTATCCGATCGTCGCCGCGATCCTCGATGCGGCCAAGGCCATGCGCGAGGCGAAGTAATAGCGATGGATCTCGCCACCGCCTTTTCGATCACCGTCGCGCGGCGGCCGGACGCGGTCGCGCTGGTCGATGGCGAGCGGCGCCTGAGCTTTCGCCAATGGCAGGCCGAGAGCGCGCGGCTCGCGGGCGGCCTGGCGCGGCTGGGCTTGCGCGCGGGCGACCATCTGCTGGTGGTGCTGAAGAACCGCTGCGAGAACACGACGCTGTACTGGGCCTGCCACATGCTCGGCATCGTCTACACGCCGCTCAACTGGCGCGCCGGCGCCGCCGATATCGCATTCTGCCTCGCCGATGCCGAAGCGCGCGCCGTCGCCTTCGAGGGCGCTTCCGCGCCGGCGGTGCGCGAGGCGCTGGCCGGGGGTGGGCCGGAGGCGCTGCCGCGAGTGGTGCTTGGTGACGTGAAGAGCGAGCCGGGCGACAGCGCCTATGCGCAACTCGTTGCGGGGGCGGCGCTCGAGCGGCCGCTGCCGGCCGACGAGCACGCCATCTGCATGATGCTGTATACGTCGGGAACCACGGGCAGGCCGAAGGGCGTGCCGCGCAGCCACAGGAACGAGCTCGCCGCCGCGGTGTCGCAGATCGCGCACAACCGCTACCTGTTCGGCGATTCGGCGCTCGGGGTCATGCCGCTCTACCACACCATGGGTGTGCGCGTGCTGCTTGCGACCGCGCTGCTGAATGGCAAGTTCGTGTGCGTGCCGATCTACGACACCGAACTCGCGCTGCGGCTCATCCAGGACGAGCGGCTCGCGACCATGTTTCTCGTGCCGACGCTCTATTACGACATGCTGCACCATCCGGCCTTCCATGCGTTCGACCTCGCATCGCTCAAACGCATCGGCTACGCCGGAATGACCATGACGCACGCGCTTTCGGAAGCCTGCCTGAGGGAGCTCAAGCCGCAGCTATTCGTCAACTATTACGGCTCGAGCGAGGTGTATACGCTCTCGTTCTGCGACCATGTCGATGCCAAGCCCGGCTGCGCCGGCCGGCCCGGACTCAATCAGGCGATCCGTGTGGTCGTGCCGGACCCCGCGGGCGGTGCAGGGCCCGATGATCTGGTCAAACCGGGCGAGCCGGGCGAGATCATCGCCAGCCTGGCGAGTCCGGAAGCCTTCGCCGGCTACTGGAAGCGGCCGGACGCGAACGCGAAGGCCTTGCGCTCCGGCTGGTATTTCACCGGCGATCTCGGCCGGCAGGACGAAGACGGCGAGTTGTACGTCATCGGCCGCGTGGACGACATGGTGATCACGGGCGGAGAGAATGTGTACCCGGAGGAGGTGGAGAACCTGCTCTCGCGCTGCCCGCTGGTAGGAAATGCCGCCGTGATCGGGATGCCCGACGAGCGCTGGGGGCAGAGGCTCGTCGCCTTCATCGAGCCGGCCGCGGAGGGCGCAAGCGTGGAGCAGCTCGAGGCGCACGTGCGGGCGGCGGGGCTGGCCAACTTCAAGCGGCCCAAGGAATATGTGCTCATCGAGAGCATTCCGCGCTCGCCCGTGGGCAAGATCCTGCGGCGCGAGCTGCGCGCAGGAAACTACAAGAGGTTGCAATGAGGACTGGAGACATGCCGCAGTGAGGACTGCGGCATTCGGCGGTGTATGATTCATTCACAAGGAGGGCGGCATGAGCAGGGAGCAGGGGCCCCATCTGCAAGATGGGGATGCGACCGGCCGCGATTGCCGCCGGACGCCGACGGCGCGGATGCGAACTTTTGACCATGGTTAGGGAGGCGGATGTAATGAACGGCAAATACGCAAAACAACGGGGGGAGCTACTCAGCGAACTGGACGGAATGCGGCTGGAGATCGACACGGAAAAACGCGTCGCCACGCTGATCCTCGACCGCCCGCCCCTCAACACCGTGTCCTACAAGGCGCGCTCGCAGATCGCGGCGCTGTTCGAGGAGTTCGGCCGTGACCCGGACGTGGGCGTGGTCGTCGTGCGTGGCGCGAACGGCGTATTCACCTCCGGCGGCGACGTGCGCGGCTTCTTCAAGGTGCACCGCGACGGGATGTCGCACCTCGCCTGGAACATCGGCGCGCCCGAACGCTGTCCCAAGCCGGTGATCGCGGCGTTGGAGAAATACGCTTTCGGCGTGGGCTGGGAGCTTGCGCTCGCCTGCGATTTCCGCATCGCCACCAAGGACACGCTGGTGGCGCTGCCCGAGATCACCATCGGCCAGATGCCCGGTTCCGGCGGCAGCCAGCGGGTGCTGCGCATGGTCGGCATGACCCGCGCCAAGGACATGGTGCTGATGGGCCGGCGGCTCCCTGCCACCGAAGCGCATCAGTGGGGCCTGCTCACCGAGGTGGTCGAAGATGCGGCCGCGCTCGACAAGACCGTGGCCGAGTATGCCGCCAAGCTGAATGCGCTTTCGCCGCTGGCGCTGTCGACGCTTAAACGCGTGTTGAACCAGGGCGAGGATGCGAGCCTGGAGGCAAGCTTCGATCTCGAGGGGCATGCCTACGAGAAGCTGCGCGATTCGCACGATTACACCGAAGGCGCCAACGCGTTTTTCGAGAAGAGAAAGCCGAAGTACACCGGCAACTGAGGACACCGCTCGGCCGGAAGCAACAGCCGGCGGGCGCAAACCACAACCAAAGGAGGAGATATGCAGCAGCTGAAACTCGCGGCAATCCTGGCTGCCCTGTTCATGGCCAGCCAGGCGCAGGCGCAGTCGACCATCAAGATCGGCGTGGTCACGCCGCTCACCGGCACCTACGCAGGCATCGGCCAGCAGGTGAAGTGGGGCATCGATCTCGCGGTGAAGGAGATCAACGACAAGGGCGGCATACTTGGGCGCAAGATAGAAACCATCTACGAGGACGAGGAGGCGAACCCGAATGTCGCGGTGCAGAAGGCGGAGAAGCTGTTTCAGGTGTCCAAGGTGGACTTCCTCACCGGCACGGTGAACTCGGGCTCGACCCTGGCCGTCGGCCAGGTGGCCGAGCGCAACAACCGCCTCGCAGCAACAACGGTATCGTTCTCCGACGCGATCACCGGCGACAAGTGCTCGCCGAACATGTTTCGCGTGAATGCCAAAGCCGGCATGCAGTCGGCGGCGCTGGTCGAGTGGATGGTGAAGGAGAAGCCGAGCGCCAGCGTGTTCTACCTCGGGCCCGACTACGAAATGGGGCGCAGCACCGTGGCCGCGTTCAAGTCGGCGGCGGAAAAGCGCGGCGCCAAGTCGGTGGGCGAGGTGTTCGCGCCGCTAGACAACAAGGACTATTCGCCGTTCTTCGGCCAGATCCGCGCCGCCCGCCCGCAGGTGCTCTACACCTCGGTGGCCGGCAACGACACGGTGCGCTTCCTTACCCAGTTGTCGGAGTTCGGCCTGGCGAAAAATCTGCAGATCGTCGGCGCCGCCGGCACGGTGACCGCGCAGAACATGGGCGCGATCGGCAAGGCCGCCGACGGCTACGTCACCGGCGCGGCCTACTCGGCCGAACTCGATTCGGCCGAGAACCGTAAGTTCGTCGCCGACTTCAAGGCGATGTGGAAAGCCGAGCCAGATCTGTATGGCGTCGATTCCTACGGCGTCGTGTATTTCTACAAGGCGGCAGTCGAGAAGGCGGGCACGACGGACACCGACAAGTTGCGCACCGCGATGCGCGGGCTGGAGTGGCAAACGCCACAGGGCAAGAAGACCATGCGCGCCGGCGACCATCAGGCGGTGCAGGACATGTATGCGGTGAAAGTGGTGAACGGCAAGTTCCAGATCATCGGCAAGGTGTCGGGGGAGGCCGCCGTCGGCCCCGATACTTGCACGAGGTTCTGAGCACGCAACAGGCGTCTCGATGAGCGAGTTCATCGAGACGCTGCAGTTCGTCTATGGCCCGCAGGTTGCCAACGGGCTGGCGATCGGCGTGGCCGTGATCCTGATGGCGCTCGGGCTGACCATCATTTTCGGCTTGCTCGGCGTGATCAACATGGCGCACGGCGAGTTCTACGCGCTGGGCGCCTATCTCGGCATCACGCTGGTGGCCGAGGGCGTGAGCTTCTGGATGTGCCTGGCGCTGGTGCCGCTGATCATGGCTGCGATCGGCTACGCCACCGAGCGCGCGCTGATTCAGCGCGTGTTCCACAGCGGCGACCGGCATACGCTCACCCTGTTGCTCACCTTCGGCCTGGCGATCATCGCAGAGGACGCATTCAAGCTCGCCTACGGCCCGAATCCGTACAAACCGGATGCGCCGATTGCCGGCGCAAGCGAATTCCTCGGCATCGTCCTGCCGAACTACCGTCTGTTCCTGATCGTTGCCGGGTCGGCGATCATTCTCGCGGTCTGGCTGGTGGTCTATCGCACCAGCCTCGGTGCGATGGTGCGCGCCTCGGCCTTTGACCGGAACATGGCCTCCTCGCTCGGTGTGCCCGTGGACAAGGTCTACGCCGGCACCTTCGCCTTCGGCGTGGCCCTCGCAGGCTTGTCCGGCGTGCTGCTCGCGCCGATTTATTCGGTGTTTCCGACGATGGGCAAGGATTTCATCCTGCTGGCCTTCTCGGTGGTGATCGTCGGCGGCATGGGCTCGATCAAGGGCGCGGTGATCGCGGGCCTCGTACTCACGCAGATCCAGTCGATCTCCAGCCTGTTCATCTCGCCGGTGTGGAGCGAGCCCCTGGTGTTCGGCATCATGGTGCTGTTCCTCATGGTGCGGCCGCAGGGCCTCGCGGGGCGTCTCGGCCATGGCTGAAGCGGCGCTCCTGCGCGCGGCGGTAGAAGCCGGGGAGCGCATCCAGTTCGGCGGCCAGAACCTGTTCGCCGGCCTGTTCGTCGCTCTGGCACTGGCCTTCGCGGTGCTCGCGGGCGCGAGCGGCGATACCTTCTTCTTCAGGCTCGCGACCGAAGCGCTGATCCTGGCCGGCCTGGCGATGGCGGTCGACGTGCTGCTCGGTTACACCGGTCTGCTTTCGCTCGGGCACGCGCTGTTCTTCGGTTTCGGCGCTTACGTGTCGGCGCTGGTGCTGAAGAACGTCGCACCCTCCTTCTGGGCGGCGACCGGCATCACGCTGCTGGCAACGACGCTGCTCGGCTTCGTCGCCGGCTTCGTCTCGATCCGCGCGCGCGGCGTGTACTTCGCCCTGATCACGTTCGGCCTGGCCCAGGTGGTTTTCAAAGCGGTCTACAACACGCGCGAAGTCGGCGGCTCGGACGGCATCATCGGCATTCCGCAGATACGCGCGGAATTCGGCCTGTTTTCCGTCGACGCGCAGTCGCCCGCGGGGTTCTTCCTGCTTACGCTGGCCGTGGTGATGCTGCTTTACACGGCGCTCGCCTACCTGATGCGCACGCCCTTCGGCCGCTTGCTGGTGGCGATCCGCACCAACGAGTCGCGCGTGCCTTTCCTCGGTTTTTCGCCCTGGCGCGCCAAACTGGTCGCGTTCGTCGTCGCCGCCGACGTCGCGGCCCTGGCCGGCAGCCTCTAT
>ODAK010006414.1_pt1 | contig 11882 bp, 6 predicted proteins | sample 1539591 | NCBI WGS metagenome assembly ODAK01 (sample SAMEA3539303, study PRJEB22396) | soil metagenome | biome: tundra; feature: field; material: soil | place: USA | collected 2010-05 | depth 0.15 m | reverse complement strand
CCCGCGCCTTGCGCCTTGTACATCGCCTCGCCGAGCTTCATGGACGCTTGCATAAGGTCGTTTGTCCTTGCCTTGATCGCTTCGGCGTCGTCGCCTTCGAGAGCCGGCTTCAAGGCGGCGATCGCGGCCTCGACCGCACTCTTGTCGGATTGAGCGACCTTGGCTCCAAACTCTTCAAGGGATTTCTGGGTCGTGTGAATCATTGCCTCGCCATGATTCTTGGCATCGACAAGTTCGCGGCGTTTCTTATCATCCGCCGCGTGCGATTCGGCGTCCTTGACCATCTTGTCGATATCGGTGTCGCTGAGACCGCCAGATGCCTGGATTCGGATCTGCTGCTCCTTATTGGTGGCTTTGTCTTTCGCTGATACATTGACAATGCCATTGGCGTCGATATCGAAAGTGACTTCGATCTGCGGCACGCCGCGCGGCGCGCCCGGAATCCCGACAAGATCGAACTGGCCGAGCAGCTTATTATCCGCCGCCATTTCACGTTCGCCTTGGAAGACGCGAATGGTGACCGCGGTCTGATTGTCCTCGGCGGTCGAAAATACCTGGCTCTTTTTGGTCGGAATCGTCGTGTTTCGCTCGATCAGCCGCGTGAACACGCCGCCGAGCGTCTCGATGCCGAGAGACAAAGGCGTGACGTCCAGCAAAAGCACGTCCTTCACATCGCCCTGGAGGACGCCGGCCTGAACCGCCGCGCCGATCGCGACGACTTCATCCGGATTGACACCCTTATGCGGTTCCTTGCCAAAGAAACTCCGCACGACCTCCTGCACCTTGGGCATGCGAGTCATGCCGCCGACCAGCACCACCTCGTTGATCTCGCCGGCGCTGAGGCCTGCGTCCTTCAAAGCCTTGCGGCACGGTTCGATGGTCTTTTGGATCAGATCGTCGACAAGCGCCTCGAACTTCGCCCTTGTGAGTTTCAAGGTGAGATGTTTCGGTCCCGTGGCGTCGGCGGTGATATAAGGCAAATTAATCTCGGTTTGGGTCGCGGACGACAACTCGATCTTGGCCTTTTCCGCCGCTTCCTTCAAGCGTTGGAGAGCGAGCTTGTCCTTTTTCAGGTCGATCCCATTGTCTTTCTTGAACTCGGAGGTGAGATATTCGACCAGGCGGACGTCGAAATCCTCGCCTCCCAGGAAAGTATCGCCGTTGGTCGATTTCACCTCGAACACCCCATCGCCGATTTCAAGGATGGAGACGTCGAACGTGCCACCGCCGAGATCATAGACAGCGATCGTTCCCGTACCTTTTTTGTCGAGGCCGTAGGCGAGCGCCGCCGCGGTCGGCTCATTGATGATACGCAGGACCTCGAGGCCCGCGATCTTGCCGCCGTCCTTGGTCGCCTGCCGCTGGGCATCGTTGAAATAAGCCGGAACGGTAATGACGGCCTGGCTCACCTGCTGGCCGAGATAGGCTTCGGCGGTCTCCTTCATCTTTTGCAGAATAAAGGCGGAGATCTGCGAAGGGGAATATTGCTTACCATCGGATTCGACCCAGGCGTCGCCATTGGAGGCGCGGATAATCTTGTAGGGGACGAGGGTCATATCCTTTTTGGTCATCGGGTCGTCGAACGTCCGGCCGATCAGCCGCTTGATCGCGAAAAAAGTCCGTTCGGGGTTGGTGACGCCCTGACGCTTGGCCGGCTGGCCAACAAGGCGCTCGCCGTCGTCGGTGAATGCGACGATCGATGGCGTCGTCCTGGCCCCCTCCGCGTTCTCGATAACCTTCGGCGTCGCACCCTCCATGACCGCCACGCAAGAATTGGTGGTGCCGAGGTCGATTCCGATGACTTTACCCATGATTGTTCTTCCTTTCGATTCGCAAGACCACCAGACCCCGAAGCGGTCCGGCGCATGGGCGGACGGATTTCCGCCCGGTCCCCGATTGTGATAAAATTGGTATCAAAGCGCATGAACGCAAGATGCGCCGAATATAAGAGGACGATCGAGGCGCGCAAGACAAGGGTTGAAAAGATACGGTGGACGAGCCGGCGTTTCGCAAACCGCGCGTGGCCGGCATGCAGGGGTCACTTTTGGCCATCTCGCCGGGTTCCTAGAGCGGGATGGGGTAAAGTGGAAACCGGTTTTCCGCCCGCATCCCTCGCTAAACTCTTGGAATCAATCACGTTCATGATTTTGGATGGAATTAATCCAAAATCATCGTGATCTAGGACCCGATCCCAAAAAGTTTCAGGCTTTTCGGATAAGATTATGTGATAAAACAAACACATGGAGACCATGAGCGATTCATTTTGAAGCGATCGTGGCCTGGCAAGAATCCGGTAAGTTTGCCTTGATTCGATGGCCCAATCGCGTCAAATCTGTCAGGACGCAGCCCAAAGTGCTAACATGTGGCGGCAGTTGACCGGGGCAAGATTCCCATTGAGACATTTTCCGTTGATCGTGCTTCTTGCGATGCTCCCGATCCAGGCACCGGCGCGAGCCCAACTCCTGCTTCCGGGAGCCGTCCAGGCATCGCCTTCCACTCCTGGTAATTCCACTCCTGGTAATACGGCGCAAAATCCGGCCAGCTCCGCCCCAGGGAAACCGAAACCGGCGGGACTAAAGCCGCCCGCGGAGGAGACGATTTTCGGCCATGAACTGTCGCGCGACGGGGTTGCCGGCGCCATCGCCTTCCAGCGCGCGGCGGACAAGGCGATCGAGATCACCCGGCTTTCCCTTGCCGGAGAAGCAATTTCACATCCAGGCGAGCCGTGCCGCGTCGATGTGGTGGCGGACGCCCCGATCCAAACGAAGTTCGCCGGCCGGCCCAAGGGCGTCTCCCGTTATGAGGCGGAAATCGCGGCCTGCCCCTTTTCAATCGATGTGCTCGATGGCGCCGTACTCGTCACGCGCGTCCCGCCGACTTGCGATTTCCCGGCGGCGGATTGCCGGGCTGCTCCGGCGGGGCTTTGGGGTCCGCCGGGCAACAGTTTTGGTCCCAGCCAGGCGAAGCAATTGGAACGCGAACGGAGCCATGCGGAGTCCATCATGCGGGCCGATTTTCGCAAGCTGTTAACGAACGCCGGCAAGGATAAAGACGCAATCAAGAAAATCGCCGGCGAACAAGCGGGGTTCTCGTCGGAGCGCGATGTGACCTGCCGCAATTATTTGGGCGAGGACGCACATGGATTTTGTGCGCTGCGCATCACGGAGGCACGTGCTCTTGCCCTGCAGGCGGCTTTCGAGGAACGTGCCAAGCTACATCCGAGGCCGGCAAGGACAATGACGAAAAAGGCGGCAGCCAAACAAAAACCGGCGCCAAATCTCAAGTTGGACTCGCGGCAAATCCCGCCGCCGGACGCCAGGCCTCAATAAATCGGGGGACCCGGAAAAGCGAAATCCGCGTAGCGGCGTCTCTGTTAACCAGAACCGTACATCTTGGCGCCGGGCCGCCAGAATAGCCCGGCTACCGGCCCATGCGTTGAGTTTTTTGCTATCCTCTTTGGACAATCCAACATAAATTGTTTGGCCGGGGCCATGAAGGACAAGGAAAAAAAACGTGGAAATCGCCTTCTTGCCCAAGCGTCCATCGGCGCGCGCAATTGCCGCAAAAACACTGGCCGCCATGATGGCTGCCACCCCCGCCGCCGCTCAGACGGGGGGTGATGCAAATCCGCCTCCCGCTTCTGCTCCTGCTCTTTCTGGCCCTTCATCCTCCGAGCTGATGGCGCATTTCGTGGCGAATGCAATCCCCACCGCGAATTTCATTGGCACGGCAGGCCGCTTGGCAATTGCCTATTCCCACAACGGCAAGATTCAGAAATTAGCGCAGGAACTCGCCAAGAATCAGACCGCGGTCGCCAATTCCTTGTCGGCTTGGGTCAATGTGAACGGTCCCGTCGTCACCCTCCGCTCCCCTTACACGGGTCAAATTGGTCGGGGCGCCGCCAAGCTCGCCGCGCCGAATTTGCTGCCGTCCCAGGTTAGCAATTTGCAGCGCCTGTCCGCCGCGCAAGGCAGCAACTTCGATTCCCTCTTCGTTTCCACCGAGATGGAGGCTCTGATCCAACTCCAAACCCTATATCGCGATTTTATCCAAAACGGTACCGATCCCGGCTTGCACGCCATTGCCACCCGCGAATTGCCGAAGGTGGAGCAAGCAATTTCGACGCTCGAGGGTCTATAGTCCGGCGCACTCGAAGGGCCGATGGCAAGCCGCGCCGGTATCGGCCGAAGAGCTACTTCGTTGCATAGGTCTTAATGGCATGATCGGCCAAGGTCTTGCCGAGCGACCAAACCGCGCCGGGCACGCGATGGCTATCGGCGATGACCGCATCGAAAGCCGTTTCGATCCACTCGCAATCGGCCTCCGTGATGACCAGCGCCGGAAGCAGCTTCACGGTAAGGTTTGCGTGGCCCGCGACCTGAACGAGGACCTTATGATCCTTGAACAGCGGGATCGTGATGAGCTGGCAAAACAGGCCGGCGCTGACCGTTTCGAGCAGGGACCACGCCGCCTTGAGCTTTAGCGAGCGAGGCGGCCCGAATTCAACGCCGATCATGAGACCTTTTCCGCGCACATCTCGCACGAGTTCATAGCGTTGCGCCATGGCCTCGAAAGCGGCGAGAAGTCTTGCTCCCGTCTGCGCGGCCTTTTGGACGAGCCCTTCGGTTTCGATCACTTCGAGGGTTGCGAGACCTGCCGCCATCGCAAGATCGTTCTTTCCGAAGGTCGAGCCATGCACCACGGCCCGGTCCATGCGGTTGAACACTTTTTCAAAAATTGCCTTGCGGGTCAAAACCGCGCCGACTGGCACATGGCCGCCGGAGAGCGTCTTGGCAAGCAACACGATATCGGGCTCGACGCCCCAATGTTCGACCGCGAGAAAGCGTCCGGTGCGCCCCATTCCCGTCTGGATTTCGTCGGCGACGAATAAGGTTCCATGTTTGCGGCACAAGGCCTGGACGCCGCGAAGATAGAGGTCGTCTGGAACATTCACCCCCTTGCCCTGGATCGGTTCGACAATGAATGCCGCGACGTCGCGCTTCGCCAAGGCTTTTTCCAGCGCGGCGAGGTCGTTGAAGGGGATTGCCGAGAATCCGGGGACAAGCGGGCCGAAGCCTTCCCTAAATATTCCATCGCCATTCGCCGACAGTGCGCCATAGGTCAAGCCATGGAAGGCGTGATCGCAATAGACAATGCCGGGACGCCGCGTTGCGCGGCGCGCGAATTTGACCGCGGCTTCGACAGCCTCGGTTCCGGAGTTGGTGAAGAACACCTTGTCGAGAAAGGGCACAAAGCCAAGCAACCGCTCCGCGAGCAGTCCGGCAAGAACGGACACATCCATTTGCACGAGATTGGGCAGGTCGCTCGCAAGCACCTGATTCAAGGTTTCGCGCAGAAGCGGATGATTGCGGCCGATCCCAAACACGCCCCATCCGCTGAGGAGATCCAGATACCGGTGGCCGGCGCGATCGAAAAGATATTGTCCCCGGCCAGTACGAAAACCGACGTCGAAGCCAAGCGTCTTTAACACGCGAACCATCATCTCATTCAAATGTTGCGTGTGCAGCGCATAGCGCTCCGGTTCACGCTCCGCCAGCATGGCGCCGATATCGAAGGTCCGGCCGCTCCGGTTGGGTGTCGTCTCGTGAACCCGCATGTTTCTCATATCCGGCACCTTGCTCTCCCGAGCAATAAGACGCGGCCCATACCAGGGTTATGGACAGCGCATGCGTGGCCATTGCATCCTGGCTTCGCCTGGCCGTGGCCGGACCTGGCCCCGCCCAAGGTAAATAGCCAACATTTTTGTGTTTTCAATAATATACAGCAACTTTGAAACAGCACTCGCCCTTCCTCTTGACCGTTCACGGCAGTTTAAGCATTTTCCGTTTCGGAAGGAAACCGGCACCGGCGGAGATTTGCGCCGCGGGGACCGGCGGCGGCGGCGGAGTTTTCGTGGACAGTCTACCGTCCGGGCACGCGGGGGAGCGGCGATCAGCCGGTCATCCAGCCGAAGGAGCCCGATGCCGGATGCCGTGAAACGCAGGCTGGGGCTCGCTTCTAGGGCGCCCGCGATCGATCCGGCTAGCGTGACTTCAAGGCCACCGATGACCCATGTAATTCCGAGGGCCATGGCCACCAGCGTATGAAATCTTCCCCAGGGAAGACGATCGAGACGGGCCGGGACACGGGTTTCGAGAGTCCTGTTGGCCGCGTCGCGCATGCTTCACCCCATGTATTGGCTGGCCGAAAGCCGCATTATAGACAACCGTGCGGCCGGCCATTAGCAGTTGTTGATAGAAGGAAAAGCCCGCCGTGCCGCAAGGGAGACAAATTTGGCTCAACCGGCCGTTAACCAAAATCCGCCTTGATCCTCCGCCATGCACTTCGCACCGGACGGAAGGGCATGATTCGCGGAAAAGTTGCAGACATTTTGGATAAGATCATGCGACAAAATAAACAGACAGAGACCATGAGCGATTCATCTTGAAGCGATCATGGTCTGGAACCGGCGACTGAACAAACCTGCGGTTTCCTTGGCTTCATCCATGTCTCGCGCGCCAAAAATTCTGATCTTCGATTCGGGCCTCGGCGGCTTGACCGTTTGCGGAGAGGTGGCGCGCCTGCTTCCGGACGCTCGTTTGATCTATGCCGCCGACGATGCCGCTTTCCCTTATGGCGGGCTGCGGGAAGACGTTTTGATTGCCCGGGTCTTGTCGGTGATGCACCGCTTGATCGCCCGTTGCGACCCGGATGCGGTCGTGATTGCCTGCAATACAGCGTCCACCTTGGCACTGCCACATTTGCGCGCGCGGTTCCCAAAAATCCCTTTCATCGGGACGGTGCCCGCGATCAAGCCAGCGGCGAGTGTGTCGCGATCGGGGCTTATTTCCGTGCTGGCGACGCCCGGCACCGTCGCGCGCGACTATACGCGCGAATTGGTGCGAACCTATGCCGCCCATTGCGCGGTTACCCTCGCGGGCTCAAGCGAGCTTGCCCCTCTTGCCGAAGCTTTCATGCAAGGGAAAACTGTTCCAGACGCGGCCATCGCGCGGGAAATCGCACCCGCATTCGTGACGGCCGGTGAACTGCGCACCGATTGCATCGTGCTTGCCTGCACGCATTATCCTTTGCTGCTAAAGCACTTCGAGCGGCTGGCGCCTTGGCCGGTGGCCTGGATCGATCCTGCTCCCGCGATCGCCCGGCGGACCAGCCATGTTCTGCGTGAGCAGCTGGGTTTTCCGGCGGAAAATACGCCATCGGCCGCGCCCAATTATGCCGTGTTCACGGGCACGTTGACTCCGGGACCGGAACTTCTGGAGGCCTTACGCCTTCGCGGAATCGAAAAAGCCGTCATGGAGCCGATGCCGCTCGCGGCCTAAAGCAGTTCCACTTCGATTCAGCGAAGCGCGGCAATGATTTCGGCTCGGGAACGTTGGCGGGCCTGTTCGTCAGTCTCGCCGATGCGCGGCTTCACGGCAAAACTATCTCCCGTCAGCATGCCATTCATGATGTGAAACCCCAAGGCGCGATATACTTCGAGCTGTTCCTCGCCGAAAAACTGATCGCCCGTTGTCTCATGCGGAAAGGCCGGGTAGCGTCGCTTGTAATTCAAAATGTAATCACTCTCGTCGCCGCTCAGCGAGGCCTTCACATAAAGCAATGTGCCGGTTTTGTTCGGCCCATATTGGATTTCGCCCACCGCACAATGAGGGCCCGCGGAACAGGGGATCGTGGACATACTCTTGTTAGCCTCGGCAATGGCACTATCGATTCCCAATGTCTGATTTTGGATGGCCTCCCATGGCAAGTCGATGGTTACGCCAAGGTCAATGCGGGCGTAGCGCTCGAGGGTCAGAAGCGCTCCAAAGCTCATCGCGGGATCGGCTTCGGCGTCGATCGCGATGATCAGCTTGCAGCGCCGCTTCATGAGCGAATAGACGCCCAGATTTTCGACGTGGCCACCATCGGTCAGATACACCGTCGAGCTCACCTCGTCGATTTGACCGAACATCTCCTTGAATAGGAGGAAACTTCGAACATCGGCGAGCCGCGACAGAAGCGAGCGCTTCTTGCCGATGACGAAGGGGTTGCGCAGCCAATAGCCAAGGCGAATATTGAGAACCGCGAGTGTGAATGCAAGCGGCCTTATGGTCAGCGCGCCCATATTGGAGGAAACCGCAGCGCCAGAAATCGCCATGGCGGTGCCAAGGTCAAGCGCGGGTTCTTCCTTCTGGATTTGTTTTGTACCGATATAACCTGTCGCATCGCTGCCGGCATATTCCGGCGTAAATATAAAGAAGTCGGCGTTGCGTCCCCGTTTGTTGGCGAATGACGAGCCCTCGATGTTCAGGGCCGCGTTGATAATCGGATAAGGGCAGAGATCCGTGTTGATCTCATATAGCTTGGGATCGCGTGATTTAAGATCGCGATATGCGTCCGTTTCGCGCACTTTCGGATCGAACAAGAAGGCTTTGCAGAGACGGTCCCGATACAGACGATAGAGGGAGGTCCGGTTGGGATCGATGCTTATCGCGAGGAAAAAGGTGACGAAGAATGCTGCGAGGTAAAGTTGGAAGATCCTGCTGCTTCCAAGTCCGAGATAGGTCAAGCAAAGGTATAGCAGCCAGAGCGCGAATGGAACGACCATGGCGGCGAGCCATAGGGCCGCCATCGCCGTGATCTTCTTGAGCCAGGCTGGCCAGCCCGCGGCGTGCTTTGCGGCCGCCACGACGTCGCCGAGATTTTTGGAAAAAAAGGCAAAGACCGTACCCATGGACGCGAGCAGGGCGGCAACATAGGAACTGACGTATGACCACGGCCCTGCGCCAGGCTGAACGACGCCAGCGCTGGCGTTCGCGGGAGCATTGGTTCCTGTGGTGGTAAGCCAAAGGATGTAGGGCTGGAATTCAAAAAATGCGACAGTCAACGTCACACCGAAGAGGAGTTTCGAGACGCCGACCCAGCCGCCGTTAAGGGTCCTGTAGGGCCCGTGTCGTAACGACGTGTAAAGCGCCCAAATAATGAGGAACACCAGATTGACCGCCAAAATAATAGCGGTGAACCAGAAGCCATGCAGGCCCCAGAAAGGATATGGCTGGGCGCCGGCACCGGCGAGATTCCAGCCGAATATCCTTGGCTGATCGAGCGCCGGCACCGTCGGGTGCGTGACGAGCGTAACCAAAACCGCCAACAACAGGACTGGAAGAATGATCAGGACATTGGCGACAAGGCCCCGGCCAATGAGCCCGATCGCAGTGACGAAATCCAAGACACCGTGCGGCGCGAGATAATTTGAATAATCCCGGATGTGGCGAACGGAATCGGTATCGTCGTAATTGCCGGGATTCGTGAACGGAAATATATCTTTGGCTTTTTGTATCGGGTCGCGTTGTCCGGCTTCTTGCGCCTTGTCCGTATCTGTCGATTCCTGGGTCGCCACCGTCAATGCGCAGCCGATGTAGCCGCCACCTGAAACCGTCGAAAGATAGTCGATCCCCTCAATCCCAGCGGAAACATGAAGCGCCTGCAGGGCGCCGAGTCCGAACGAGGCCGACCTTATGCCGCCGCCGGAAAGAGCCAGCCCCGTGTAAGATTCGTAGCCGGTTCGGTCCCGCGCCCCACTGGCCTTAATGTATTCGCGGCGCTCCTTAATAGCCGCCTCCTCGGCTTCCCATACCGGTTTCGGAAGGCAACCCGCTTGACATAGTTTAGGATCATGAGGGTCGACATAGCCATGGTCGCCCCGCTCGGCCTCTGACATTCCCCCCTCCTTTTTTCCAAACGGTTCCATTGGCTGCGTCCGCGGGTCCTCGTGCGCTTCGCGCCGCCTCAGCCGTTCACTTCTAGCCTCGCGAAGAAGCGCAAGGCCCGCAGGCTCGGCAGAAAGAAATAGGCGCCCCCGCGCACGGTGACGAATTGCGGCAGCCTGGCGACCCGCCGGTTTCGCCCCGAAGGCCGCGGCAAGCTAAACCCGTCCGTGCGGCGTCCTCCGGGAGTTGGCACGCGGGTGCCGAGCAACGGATCGGATTCGCCGTCCAGTCCGTTGAAATTAGGGTTCACGATCCAGGCATTTTGGATGAACTCAAACTGACGCGCGATATTGGCGTTGAGCGAGATGAAATATATTCCGCTCGTGGAACCGGGATCCGCATTTTGCAACGTGCTCTCCCAGCGGGTGACGGCGCCATAAGGGCGCCCGCGCCGGACAATCCGGTGGAACCGGCTTGAAGAGAGCAAATCCTCGCGCGGCCCGCCATGTTTCAGGCCGAGGGTGCGAAGCGCCCAGGATAGAAAGCCTTGCCTTCCCCCCGGCAGGTCGCTGGTGCGCGGGTTCGCGCGCCGGATATGGGCGCCGAACGGACAACCGAGCCCATCGGGATCGGCGTCAAAGGTAAAGCCGTTCCGGCGGATGTCGCCAGCATAGCCGGTGACGCCGCGAATATCCGCCTGGGACGCGGCGAATAGGGGATCCCCGGTCTCTAGCCGGCGGCCGACCATCGCTTCGGCCAGGCCGATCCCGTCATCCGTGGGCGATACAGCTGAGACGAAGCGCCGGAAACCTGAAACATCTTGCTCCAATTGGCGAAACACCAGATAAGTGCCGTTGCGCCCGAGATCGTGCTTGCAAGGGTCGTCCTCGGCCGGGGCGAGGATATTCTCCAAATCCTGCGTTGGATCGAGCAAGGGCCGCTGGGTATAGAGGCCGTATTCGTTTTGATAGCCGAGCAAGAATTCGCCAGCAGTGATCAGATTGCCATATTCGAGATCCGCGCTCGTTCCGGGCTCGCGCCGCGCGTCCCAATCGATCTCCGGCTGGCTTATCCCATCGACGAACCCAAAAGGCTCGCGCCGCGTCTTTCCTTTAGCGGCGGCCTTGGTGGTGCCAAGAACCAGAATGACCTCGAAGCCCGGGGCAAGATCCTCCATCACCATTTGCTGGAACGCGGCAAGGCCGCTCGCCTCGGCGTAAAGCATGACCATGACATCGGGCGTTTGTACCGGCGTGCCCCACGCCCAGTTGGAGGGCGCGTTTTCTCCGATGTCGCCAAGGCGGCGCGAACGTCCTTCCGCGTCGAGTTCCCCGGCCGCCATGCCGAGACGGAATTCGCGTGAGAAGGCTCCAATCAGATCGTCCGCCAGTCCTAATTTCCGCAGCCCTTGCGCGGTGAAAGCAATCTGAAGCGCCTGCTTCTGATAGGACTCCAAATGCCCGGCATGGGTCACCCGATAGGGCAATTTCTCGTCGCCATGCTCCTCGACGACAGCCGCGAGCCAAGCCTTCGCCTCGGTTTGATCGGCCACCCTCAAAAGCAAAAAACACGCTTCCTCCAGCCTGCCAAAGCCGGAGCTGAGAATGCCCTGAATATCGTCATAGTCCGTGACTGGTTGAGCCATGACGCGCCCTATATCTCCGCCAGCCATTGCCGGATTTCGGTCCCGGTCATGCCATCGCGCTCAAGGCCTCTCCGGATTCGCGCATTCCGCTCGATGTCGAACAAGGATAATCCCGGATAGGCCTTGTACCAGACCTCTGCCGGCAGCGCGTGGCGGCGCTGGACATTTTTAAACTCCTGCTCGTAATTGGCGCCGCGCCAGAGCACGAACCACGTTGGCGGGTAGCTGACCCCTTGGCTGAACGCTAGATTGAGGCCGAAGGCAACCTTGTTGACAAAATCGTCCATATAGCTTTCGGCGCTGCCGTCGTAATTGCTGGCGAAGAGCACTCTGCGCTTTCCGTCGAGAAAAACCCAGCGCGCCGAATGGATCGTCTTGATCCTCGCGAGATTGCCACGGGGATAGAGAAATGGCGACGCAAGATTGATAGCCCAAAATATGACAGTCGTCGTCCATCGCGCGAACCGCCCCGGTTTGAGCTGACCGATAAGGCTGTACTGATTGGTTACGTCATAATCTTGAAGCGC
>ODAK010006413.1_pt1 | contig 11883 bp, 10 predicted proteins | sample 1539591 | NCBI WGS metagenome assembly ODAK01 (sample SAMEA3539303, study PRJEB22396) | soil metagenome | biome: tundra; feature: field; material: soil | place: USA | collected 2010-05 | depth 0.15 m | reverse complement strand
CCGGCGAGGACATCGCGGTGCTCTTGGACCCGATCGGCTTCTCGACGCGGGCAGAGGAGGCCTCCGCATCCGGAGGCAGGGCCCCCGACGACGAGCGCGTGACGGTCTTCGTGCCGACCAACCGGCCCGATGTGCGTCCGGCACCGTATGGGATCGACGATGTGATCGAGGAGGTGGCCCGGATGTTCGGGTACGCCAACATTCCTCGCCACACGCCGACCTGGCCGCAACCGGGTCACCTCACGTCGTTGCAAGGGTCGCGACGTCTCGCCAAGAGCGTGCTGGTCGGCATCGGCGCCTCCGAGGGTTGGACCAACACGTTCGTCTCGGAGGAGTCACATCGCCGGGTGGGGCTGAACGGCCCCGCGGTGCGCGTCTCCAACCCGCTCATCGCAGAGGAGCCCTTCCTGCGCCGCTCGCTCATGCCGGGACTGCTCGGTGCGCTGGCGTACAACGCCGGCCGACGCCAGGGTGCCATCAGGTTGTTCGAGGTTGGCGTCGTCTTCTCCCATCCCGAAGGGGGTCTTCCCCGGGTCGTGGAACGGAGCGGCACCGGTGGCACCCATACCGCATTGCTCCCGGGCGAGCGCGAACTGTTGGGCGCGGTCTTCGCCTTCGACGACGACGACGCGAGAAGTGCGACCGCGGGGTGGCATGTCCTCGCCGACGCCTTCCGGTTGTCCGGCGTGCGTCTGGTGGCGCCCGGGAAGGGTGAGGCACCGCTCCCCGGGCTCCATCCGACCCGCTCGGCTCGATTGGTCGCGCACACCTCGGACGGGCAGCCGGGGCGGTCGATCGGCGCGGTGGGGGAGATCGATCCCGATGTGGCCGTCATCTTCGGGCTCACCCACACATCCGGCGCCGGAACCCAACCTCGCCGGATTGGATGGCTCGAGGTGGACCTGGGACTCTTGTTCGACGACGAGGTCGTCGCTCGACGGGCCATGGTGGCGGCCGCCGTGAGTCGGTTCCCTTCTTCGGATATCGACCTGGCTCTGGTGGTGGACGACGAAGTCCCGGCCGACCTGGTCAGCGATGTCCTGGGTGCCGCGGCCGGTGATCTCCTCGAGTCGGTGGCGCTCTTCGACGTGTACCGCGGCCCTGGTATCGCCGACGGCGCACGCAGCCTGGCGTTCCGACTGCGCTTCTGCTCGCTCGACCACACCTTGACGGACGATGAGGTGAGTGAGTTGCGGGCGCGTTGCATCGAGGCCGCGGCGACGCAGTGCGGCGCAGCCCTGCGCTGACCGGGTAGTCGTGGAGGTACGACCGGTCGATCCCGATGACGAGGCCGCGTTCGATGGCTGGTATGCGATCTTGCGGGAGACGGACCTCGAACGCTGGCCCGATTTCGGCGGTTGGAGCCGACGCGAAGTACACGCCCTGACCAGTGCCACACATGGAGCGGATGCCTACCACTGCCTCGTTGCTGTGGATCCGTCGGGCGTGACGGTCGGCATCGCGCTCTGCGAGGTCCCGCAACGTGACAATCGACAGATTGCGTCACTCGACGTACGAGTCCAGCGGGAGCACCGGCGCCGGGGTGTCGGCACGGCCATCGTCGCCGACGCCGGGCGCCGGCTCGCGGCCGAGGGCCGAACGGTCCTGACCAGTCTGGTCGAGGTCCCCGTCGCCATGGTGGACGCGTACCCTGCCACGCCGTTCGCCCTACGCATGGGCTTTGTCGCAGCCCAGGTCGGAAACCGGCGTCACCTGGTTCTTCCGGTGGCAACGGATCTCCTGGCCCGCGTGCGGGACGAGGTCGCGCAGGCCGCAGTCGGCTATCGCGTGTTCACGTTCCTGGCGCCGTGGCCCACCGAGTATCTCGATGACCAGTGCGAGCTCGGTCGGCGCATGTCCACCGACGCCCCCTCGGGCGATCTGCAGTTCGAAGAGGAAGTCTGGGATGCGGCCCGGGTGGAGGAATCGAACCAGCTTCTGGCGCGACAGGGTGTGCGCAAGCTGGTGGCGGTGGCAATGCATGTGGCGTCGGGCCGACTCGTCGCGTTCTCCGAGCTCGCCCTGCCGCATGATCATCCACACGAAGCCTGGCAGTGGGCCACCCTGGTGCTCCGGGAGCACCGGGGACACCGGTTGGGGCTCGCCGTGAAGCTGGCCAACCTCGACTACCTCGCCACCTCGGTCCCAGGGGTGCGCGTGGTCACCACTGGCAACGCGCGGGAGAATGTGCCGATGATCACGCTGAACGACATGCTCGGTTTCGAAGTGGTGGCCGACGGCACGTTCTGGCAGAAGGAACGAGTCACGTAGCCGTGGAGGTGCGGCAGATCGACCCTCGCGACGAGGTGGCGTTCGACGCGTGGTTCGCTGTCATGGAGGCCACGGACCACGAACGCTGGCCCGACAAGCCGGGGTGGCAGCGGCCGGAACGACGGGCCATGGCCCTCGACGACGACGGCCCGCAAGAGCATCGCTGCCTGTCTGCCTACGCCGACGACGGCCGGGTCGTGGGCATCGGCGACCTGACGATGTACCGCCGGGAGAACGGCCACGTGGCCGAACTGAGCGTCGCGGTGCTCGCGGCGGCGCGACGGCAGGGTGTCGGGTCGGCCGTCGTGGCGGAGGCCGAACGGCTTTCCTCGGTGGCCGGGCGTCGCGAGCTGGGAGGGATGGACGAAGTGCCGACGCGTGTCGGCTACGAAGATGCGGCAGGAGTCTTCGCTCCCGGGCTCGGCTTCGCGCCGGCCCAGCACATGGTCCGCCGGGACCTGCGGGTGCCGCGCGATCCCGGGCAGTTCCGCTCCCTGGTCGATGACCCGAGATCCAGCCCACCCGGCTATTCCTTGATCACCTTCGTTGATCGGTGGCCCGATGCGTTCATCGAGGACCGGTGCGAGCTCGGGCGGCGCATGTCGACCGACGTGCCGATGGGGGACCTGGAACGCGACGAAGAGGTGTGGGACGAGGCGCGGGTACGCCACATTGAGGCGTCCTTCGTCGCGCAACATCGGGCCAAGGTCACCACGGCGGTGCTGCACGATGCCTCGGGCCGCCTGGTCGCGTTCACCGAGATAGCTGTCCCGTTGGGCGCGCCCGAGTCATGTTGGCAACACGACACGTTGGTCATGCGGGAGCACCGTGGACACGGATTGGGATTTGCCACGAAGGTGGCCAATGTCGCGGCCGTGATGCAGGCGTATCCCGCCGTCCGGACCATCGGCACGTGGAACGCGGCGGAGAACCACCACATGATCGCCGTCAACGACGCCATGGGATTTCAGGTCGTCGCCCACTCCACGTTGTGGCTCAAGAAGCTGGACGCCCCCGAGTCATGAGTCGAGAAATCGCAACACCGCCAGGACCCGACGGTGGTCGGACTGCGACACCGGTAGGTCGAATTTGGCGAAGATGTTGGCAACGTGCTTCTCCACCGCGCCCTCGGAGATCACGAGCGCAAGGGCGATCGCGGCATTGGAGCGTCCCTCTGCCATGAGCGACAGCACCTCCTTCTCACGGACGCTCAGAACGGAAATGGAGTCGGAGTGCCGTGATGCGCCCAAGAGCTGGGTCACCACTTCGGGGTCCAGCGCCGTACCTCCGGAGGCAACTCGTCGTAGTGCCTCCACAAAGTCGCTGACGTCGGCCACCCTGTCCTTGAGGAGGTAGCCGATACCCGCCGCATCATCGGCCAGGAGCTCGGCCGCGTACCGAGTCTCGATGTACTGCGAGAACACCAGGATGCCCAGGCCCTCGTAGTGACGGCGTAGCTCGATCGCAGCCCGCAGCCCCTCGTCGGTGAAGGTCGGTGGCATGCGGATGTCGACGACGGCCACGTCCGGTCGTTCCCGCTCGACCGATCGCCATAAGGCGTCGGCGTCCCCCACGGCGTCGGTGATGACGAATCCCCGATCGGCCAGGAGTTGCACGAGTCCGTCGCGCAGGATGGCCGAGTCCTCGGCGATGACCACGCGCAGGGGATGTGGAGGGGTGGACACCTACGCGTGCAGCGGTAGGTCGACGGTCACGACCGTCGGGCCCCGTGGTGGGCTGACGATCCCAAGCCGCCCGTCGACGGCGTGCACCCGGTCGGTGAGGCCGACCAACCCGCTCGACGAGGAGCCCACGCGTGAGAGCGACGCCCCGCCCGTCCCGTCGTCGCGAACGACCACGCGCAACCACCCTCCGTGCTCCGTGCACGTGATGCTGGCTCGAGATGCCTTGGCGTGCTGGGTCACGTTGGCCAGGAGCTCGGCCACGCAGAAGTAGGCGATGGCCTCAATGGCCGGAGTCGGCCGTTCGCCGAGGTCCAGTGTGAGCGACGTGGGCACCGTGCAGCGCGCGGCCAACGTCGCAAGTGCTCCTTCGAGGCCGATGTCGAGCGCGGGCGGATGGATACCCCGGGCCAGATCTCGGAGCTCGATGATCGCCTCCTTCGCACCTCGGTGCGCGTCGTTGACCAACTGGCGAACCTGATCGAGGTCGAGCTGGGTGTCATCGGCCAGCTTCTCCTTGGCCATCCCGAGGCGCATGGCCAGCGCCACCAGCTGGGCCTGGGTCCCGTCGTGCAGGTCGCGCTCGATACGCCGCATGGCCGCCGCAGAAGAGTCCACCGTCTGCGCCCGTGCCTCCTCGAGCGAGCGGACGCGCACCGCCACGGGATCGGGCGACAGCAGCACCCGCATGACCCGCCGGTCCAGGCCGACCACGACCCTCACCGCCCACGGAGCGGCGAAAAAGAACAGGATACCGGCGAGGAAGATCCCGAGCCCGTGCAAGAACCCCCATTGCCCGCCTGAGAAGAACCCGCTCCCGAAGACGATCTGAGGGATGCCGAAGGCCGCGACACCGTTACCCCGTCCTCCCCATATCGGGTACGTGATGCAGTAGAAGGCATCCCACCACATGCTGAACCCGACGAATATGCCCAGAAAGGCCAGCGGCACCTTGCTCGCCACGTAGGCCATGGATCGCCATCCGGTGCGGTCACGCAAGGCCGACTGGAGCCAGCCCAAGAAACCCGGCCGGTGCACGAACGGCTCGGGTTCGTCGATCTCTTCGCCGAGAAGCCCCCGGGCGAGCTGCCGATGGAGCCCGCCCAGACCCCTGGACCCGCGGACGGAGAGAGCGAGGATGGCCAGCCCGAAGAAGGTGATGGCCAGCACCACGCCCGCCCCCAATGTCAGCACGACAAAGGCAAGTCCGAGAACGGCCAGCGGTGTGCCGATCGTGAGAAACCAGAACTCCGACCAGGTCCGCTTCGCAAATGGCTCGTGCCAGATGATGCGGGCGAGCTCCTTGGGGCGGTCTCCCGCCTTCTCTGAAACGACTGCGGCCATCTCCTTCACCAACGCACGCATCCGGACGCCGGTATCCCCTGCACGTTCCTCGGTCATGCCTCCCGCCGATGCAGCACGAGCATCGCGACCCCGAGGGTGATGGCGCAGTAGAGGGTCATGAGAGCGAACCCGAAGCCAGCGGAGACCTGACCGGACTGCGGCACGACGGCGGCCACCGAGTTGGCCAGTATCTGCTCCGGCGTGAAGCGACCGGGGTTGCCGTGCGCGTTCAGCGGTTGGAGGAGAACGGGAAGGAGGAACATGACCCCCACGAAGGTGGTGATCGCGCCGGCCGTGTGGCGGAGGAAGACGCCAAGGGCCAGACCGAACATACCCAAGAGTGCCAGATAGGCCCCCGCCATGAGGAGCGCACGGAGCACCCCGGGGTCTCCCAGGGACGCCACCGGCGCATTCCCCGACAGGATGAACTGTCCCGTGAAGAAGCAGGCAAAGGTCAGGATCTCGCTCACGACCAGGGAGATGGCGGCGATCACCATGACCTTGGCCCCGAGGAACACACGTCGCCGGGGTATGGCCGCCAGGGAGGAGCGGATGGTCCCGCTGCCGTACTCGCCGGTGATCATCAAGATGCCGAGCAAGCCAATGGTGAGCGCACCGATGGCGAGCCCGGTCAAGGACTGATTGGTCGGGTCGAAGCCTTGTTGGATGGCGCCTCCGTGGTGATGGATGTTGGTGGTGGCGAGAACCGTGACGAGCAGCGTGCCGACCATGGTGGCGAGCAACGTCCACGTGGTCGAGCGGAGGGAGGAAAGCTTGGTGACCTCCGCTCGCACCGCATGCCATATGCCGTACCTCAGTTGTGTGACGGGCTGGGGCGTGAGATTCGTCATCGGCGTTCCTTCGTGTTGGTCCGGGTTCTCGAATGTGCATCGAGACGTGTGGTGGACGGGCGCGTCAGGGTGCTGCTCCCTGCGCCCGTGCGCGATCCGGACGCGCCGCCGGCCCGGAACTCGACCGCGTCGTGGGTCAGTTCCATGAATGCGTCCTCGAGCGACCCCCGGAGCGGGGAGAGCTCGTGCAGCGTCAGGATGCGGTCGGCCGCCAACTCGCCGATCTGTGCCGTGCTCAAGCCCGTGGCAACGATCGACCCGTCGGCTTCGACCGTCGCTGCGGCGCCGGCATCGCAGAGTGCCGCCATGAAGATGTCGGTCATCGGCGTCACGACGCGCACCGCGTCGAGCACGCTCTGGGAAGTGAACTCGCTCACGCTCGTCTCAGCGATCAGGGTGCCGCGGCCGATGACGACGAGTCGATCGGCGGTCAGTGACATCTCGTTGATCAGATGGCTCGATACGAACACGGTGCGTCCCTCCGCGGCCAGATCGCGCAACAGGAACCGGGCCCAACGGATGCCTTCGGGATCGAGACCATTGATGGGCTCGTCGAAGAGCAGCACGCCCGGATCGCCGAGGAGTGCGGTGGCAATCCCGAGTCGCTGCCCCATGCCGAGCGAATACTTTCCGGCGCGCTGGTGCGCCACCTCGGTGAGCCCGACGATGTCGAGTACCTCGTCGATCCGGGAGCGGGCGATGTCGTTGGATCGGGCCAGGAAGAGCAGGTGGTCGTACGCGCTGCGCGCCGGGTGGTAGGCCTTGGCGTCCAACAGTGCCCCCACCTCACGCAGCGGCCATGCGAGGTCGGCATAGGGCTTCCCGTTCACCAGCGTCGTTCCCGAGGTGGGATTGTCCAACGCCATGATCATGCGCATGGTGGTCGACTTGCCGGAACCGTTCGGCCCGAGGAATCCCGTGACCACTCCCGGGGTCACTTCGAAACTCAAGTGGTCGACGGCCAGAGTGCGGCCGTAGCGCTTGGTCAAACCTTTGGCAACGATCATGAATCCACCGTAAGGAATCGTCCTGCCGATGGACATGTCGCTACCGGGCGTCTCCGACTGGGGGTAGCACCCCTCTTTTGGGAGGGGCTGTCAGGCGCTCATCCCGGAGACCACCTCGGGCCCGAGGGCGAACAGAGGCTCGGTATAGTCTCCGTCTGGTCGGGAGGGGGCAGGTGTGACAGAGCTGGAGCAGAAGGTGATCGTCGTCGCCGGCGGAGCGACGGGGATCGGGGCGGAGACGGCGCGCCAGCTCGTCGCCGCAGGCGCGCGGGTGATCGTCGGTGACATCAACGAGGACGGGGGGCGCCGCACCGCGGAGGCCATCGGCGAGGGTGCGCGATTCGTGGCCTTCGACATCTCCGAGGAGGAGTCGGTGAAGGCGCTCATCGATACCGCCATTGCGACATTCGGTCGGCTCGACGGCCTCTTCTCGAATGCGGCCGACTTGCGGCCCGAGGTCCTGTCCAAGGACACCGACATCGTGGCCATGGACAGCGACACGTGGCATCGCAGCCTGGCCGTGGACTTGACCGGCTTCTTCTACACGGCGCGCCATGCACTGCCGCACCTCTTGCAGTCGGGTGGTGGCTCGATCGTGGTCACGAGTTCGGCCGCAGCGTTTCTCGGCGACTCGACCCGACCGGCCTACGCGACGTCGAAGGCGGGCCTCGGTGCCCTCGTGCGCCACATCGCCAGCCGATGGGGCAAGCAGGGCATCCGCTGCAACGCCGTGGCGCCCGGGCTGGTGCTGTCCGACGAGCTGCGCCCCAAGGTGCCGGCTGAGCGGCAAGAGGCGTATCTGGCCTCCCAGCTCCTGGGCCGGCTCGGCGAACCCCGGGACATCGCGGCCATGGTCACGTTCTTGTTCTCGAAGCCGGCGGAATGGATCACCGGACAGATCATCGGAGTCGATGGCGGGATGGTCCTGCGCTGACTCGTGTACCGCCGAGGTCGGCAAACCATCTTTGGTGGCTGCATGAGTATGCGAATGTATGTATACTGATGCGATGAAGGCGGGGATCGTCGGAGCATCCGGGTACACCGGCGTCGAGCTACTCCGGCTGTTGGCGGGCCATCCCGACATCGACGTGGCCGTCGTGACGGCGCATTCGCACGCGGGACAGCTGGTGGGTGAGCACACCCCGTCGTTGGCCGCCGCCTACCCGGGCATGGTCTACGAGGCGGCCGGCCCCGGGGCGCCGGACAGCCCGGACAGCCCGGACAGCCTCGACCGTCTCGACGGCCTCGATCTCGTGTTCTGCGCCCTGCCCCACGGGGAGTCGCAGCGGATGGTGCCGGCCCTGCGGGATCGGGTCGGGACGATCGTCGATCTGGCCGCGGATTTCCGGTTGCGGGACCCGGCGCTCTATCCCACCTGGTACGGCGAGGAGCATGCGGCGCCCGACTTGTTGGCCGAGGCGGCGTTCGGCTTGCCCGAGTTGTTCCGGTCCGGCCTGGCCGGCGCGACGCTGATTGCCGCCGCCGGTTGCTACCCGACCGCGGCTGGATTGGCCCTCGCCCCCCTGGTGCGGGCCGGACTGGTCGAGCCGAGCGGGATCATCGTCGACGCGGCCTCGGGGGTATCGGGTGCAGGCCGCGGGGTCAAGGAGTCGTTGCACTTCGGCACGGTCGACGAGGACTTCGTGGCGTACGGCTTGCTGCACCATCGGCACACACCCGAGATGGAGCAGATCCTTGGGGCACAGGTGCTCTTCACGCCGCATCTCGCCCCCATGGTCCGGGGGATCTTGGCCACGTGCTACGCCCGCCCCGCGCCTGGAGTCGGAGCGGGGACGTCGGGATTGACGACGGCCGAGGTGATGGCCGTGCTCCACGAGGCCTACGACGACGAGCCTTTCGTGGTGGTGACCGACGCGCCCCCGTCGACCAAGGCCACCGCCGGCTCGAACTGTGCCCACGTCTCGGCCCGGGTCGACGCGCGCACGGGCTGGGTGTTGTCGTTGTGCGCGCTCGACAATCTGGTCAAGGGCGCGTCGGGCCAGGCCGTGCAATGCGCCAACGTCGCGCTCGGCCTTCCGGAGACGACGGGGCTGCCCGTCGTCGGGCTGTACCCATGAGCATCACTGCGCCCGAGGGGTTCGTCGCTGCCGGAGGGTCCGCCGGGATCAAGGCCGCCGGGGTGCCCGACGTGGCCGTGGTCACCACCGATGACGGCCGGGCCGTCCCCACCGCCGGCGTCTTCACTGGCAATTTGGCGGCGGCAGCGCCCGTGCAGATCAGTCGCGCCCATCTCGAGGTGACCGGCGGGCGGGCCGCCGGGGTCATCCTGACTTCGGGCAACGCCAACGCGGCAACCGGTGAGCCTGGACGCGACGCGGCGTCCCGCCTGTGCGGCGCCGTGGCCGCGGGGATCGGCGCCCAGCCGAACGAGATCCTGGTGTGCCAGACCGGACTGATCGGCATTCCCTTTCCCATGGAGGCAGTCGCGCCACGCCTCGACGCGATCGTGGCGGCCCGGCGCGGCAACGCAGAGTCCGGCGCGGCGGCGGCCCGGGCCATCATGACCACGGACACCGTGCCGAAGACCGCGTTCGTGCAGGGGGCAGGGTTCACGGTGGGTGCCATGGCCAAGGGCGCCGCCATGCTGGCGCCGAACATGGCGACGATGCTGGCGCTCTGCACCACCGATGCCGACGTGGAGCCGGACGTGTTGCGGACGGCCCTCCGCGCTGCGGTCGATGTCTCCTTCAACGTCATGACGGTGGACGGCTGCACGTCGACCAACGACACCGTGCTGGTGTTGGCGAGTGGGCGGGCCGCGGCGCCTTCCCTCGAGTCGCTGACGGCCGCGCTCAGTGAGGCCTGCACATCCCTGTCGGAGCAGATGGTCGACGATGCCGAAGGAGCGACCAAGGTGGTACACATCCGCGTGGTGGGCGCCGAGAGCGACGGCGCGGCACACGTGGCGGCGCGCAAGGTGGCCGACTCCATGCTCGTACAGTGCTCGTTGAACGGGGAGGATCCCTACTGGGGACGCGTGGTGAGCGAGCTCGGCTCGGCGGGCGTCGCCTTCGATATCGACGAGGTGTCCGTGGCCTACGGCGGCGTCGTGGTCTGCGCCGGGGGGGTCGGGGTGACGCACGATACGGGGGCGGTGAAGGCCCATATGGCGGGCAGGCATATCGAGATCCGGTGCGACCTCGGGCTGGGCCGTGGCACCGCCGCCGTCCTGGGCACCGACCTCGGTTACGGCTACATCGACGAGAACAGGACGACATCATGACGCCGCCGCCCAGGCGCCGCTCCATCCCGTTTCCGAGCCCGAAGCCACTCCCGGGACCGCTCCCGAAGAACCCCCGTGCCCTGAGGGCGGCGGCTCACAACACCGCCTCGCTCCTCGTCGAGGCGCTCCCGTACATCCAGCGCTTCCGGGGCAAGATCGTCGTGGTCAAATACGGCGGGAACGCATTGAACGGCTCGGCCGAGGGCACCGACGACGCCTTGGCCTCGTTCGCCCAAGATGTGGTGCTCATGCGTGCCGTCGGCATCCTGCCCGTCGTGGTGCACGGTGGGGGACCCCAGATCGGTGAGCTGATGGCCCGCCTGGGCAAGGTCACCGAGTTTCGCGACGGGCTGCGGGTGACCGATGCCGAGACACTGGACATCGCCCGCATGGTGCTGGTGGGCAAGGTCAACCGTGACATCGTCTCGGCCATCAACGTGCACGGGCCGCTCGCAGTGGGCATGTCGGGTGAGGACGCCAACTTGATCACCGCGGCGCAGAGCCATGTCGATCTGGGCTTCGTGGGCAAGGTGGCCGTCGTGGACCCGACCATGCTGCAGCGCCTCGTGGCCGAGGGGATCATCCCGGTCGTGGCCACCATCGGGGCGGACGAGGCGGGGCAGGCCTACAACATCAATGCGGACACCGTGGCCGGCGCCCTGGCCGAGGCGTTGGAGGCCGAGAAGCTGATCTTCCTCACCGACGTGGAAGGGCTGCGGGTCGTGGCCGACGATCCCACGACGCTCGTACATCAGGCCAACCTCGACGTGGTCGAAGAGATCCTGCGCAGTGGGGGAGCGGTGGGCGGCATGAAACCGAAGATCGAGGCGTGTGCCCAGGCCGTGCGGAGTGGCGTCGCCCGGGCGCACATCCTCGATGGGCGCGTTCCCCACGCACTCCTGCTCGAGCTCTTCACGGACTCGGGCGTCGGGACGATGGTGCTGCCATGACCGACGCTGCCATGACCGAGCAGGCCGCCCCCGACCGCAGCGCCCTCATGCGCACGTACGCCGAGCCTCCGGTCACCTTCGTGCGGGGCGAGGGCACCCTGCTCTACGACGCCTCGGGGAAGAGCTACCTCGACTTCATCACCGGTCTGGCCGTCGTCTCGCTGGGCCATGCCCATCCCGTCGTGGCGGAGGCCGTGGCCACGCAGGCCCGCACGCTCACCCATGTGTCGAATCTGTACGGCAACACACTGGGGCCCGAGGTGGCGCTGACGATCGACCGCCTCATCAACGGCGGGACGGGCCAGGCCGGCGGCCAGGTGTTCTTCTCCAACTCGGGGGCCGAGGCCAACGAGTGCGCCCTCAAGCTGGCCCGGCGGTGGGCCGGCGGCGGACGGCACGTGGTCATCAGCGCCGACAACTCGTTCCACGGCCGCACCCTGGCCACCCTGACCGCAACCGGGCAGCCCGAGAAGCATGTGCCGTTCCTTCCCCTCCCGGAGGGATTCATCCACGTGCCCTATGACGACATGGCGG
>ODAK010006411.1_pt1 | contig 11884 bp, 5 predicted proteins | sample 1539591 | NCBI WGS metagenome assembly ODAK01 (sample SAMEA3539303, study PRJEB22396) | soil metagenome | biome: tundra; feature: field; material: soil | place: USA | collected 2010-05 | depth 0.15 m | reverse complement strand
GACCACCGAGATCTACACTCTTTCCCTACACGACGCTCTTCCGATCTGTACGGCATCCCACCAACTCGGCTCGTTGTCGAGATCGTAGATGGCGACGCCACCCTTGGCAGCGGTGCCAAATTTGCTGACCAGATAGGCAACCCAGTTACCCACGAAACTAGCATCGGCGCCAGTGCTGGTCAGCGTAGGATCGATGCCCGTTATGTTGCAGCCATTGGAATTTGTGCATCCACTTACCCCTTGCGGGTAGACTCCATTCCCGCAGGCGCGGTCGGGAGCCACTTTCTGCTGATTGGGGTAGGTGGTCGTGGGATAGCTGCACGCCGTGCCATCCTTCGCAACCCAACCGCTTACGGGCACGGTGCCCAGGGTCTTAGCTCCAATCGATTCGTCGCTCTTGACCTGGGCATTGAAAGCACCTGTGTCCTCAACGCCAGTGGCCCCAATTTGATTTTCGAAATACCAGTCACTCGCAGAACTGGTGACATCGAGAAGGTAGTTGTAACGCGAAGTAGCGTCCCCACCCCATCGATCGACAGTGATGTTGGCGGCTTTAGCTACAGACGAGTTGAGAGTGTAGAAGTTCATGCCATAGATGTCGGGGCTGATGGGGTGAGTGGTACTTCCCGCATCGACGGTGAGGGCCGGACCCGACGAAGCTGCGGGGAGGCTCAAGGTAACGGTGACGCTGCCGGTTTTGGTTGTGTCCTGCACACTGGTCGCTGTAATCGTCACGCTTGCAGGAGCGGGGTACGGCGTGGTGTAGAGGCCAGCGGAGCTAAGTGTGCCGGGGCTGAGAGAACTGCCGGAAGGCCCGTCCAGCGACCAGGTCACAGCGTTGCTGAAGCTGCCCGTGCCGGCGACCGAAGCCGCGAACTGCACCTGCGACCCGATGATTGCTGCATTCGGCGTGACAGTGATGGATGTGATGGTTGGCCCGCTATACGTTGCCGTTACCGTGGTGGCAGCATTCAGTGTCACTTTGCAGGTCACGGTGCTAACCGTGGTGCAGCCCGCCCATGAAGCGAACGTGCTGCTGCCGGAGGTCGAAGGCGCAGTCAGTGTAATGGCCATCCCTGCGTTGTAGGTGCGAGTAAAACTCGTGGTTCCATTCCCTGCTGCAGAATTATCGGCGGGCGCCACAGCGATCAGTACTCCGCTGGCAGGTGTCGCGGAGTTCACGGTCAATGTATATGTCGTGACCGGAGGGGGAGGGGGTTGAGTTGAACTTCCGCCGCCACCGCAGCCCGTCTGCAAAAGGCACATCGCAACAGCAAAACCAGCCACAACACTCACCAGCAAGTGTTTCATCGACAGTCTTTCCGGTCCCACCTGACCTTGTTACCCGGCGCGATGTTGCGCCGCGAATGCTCGCTCAATCTGCAATGACGCAAGAACCCAGAAGGGCATGCCTGTGCCTTGGCAGGATTCAGATCATCATTTTTCGGCGGCATTTTTTCGAGCAATCATATCCCAACGACCAAGTAGCCGGTGCGACCAGCAGCAGGATCGTTGTGACGATGGTTTTAATTTGAAATAGCTCAGAGGGAGCAGATCAGACCTGGTCACGTTGCATAAGATCCCTCAGTTCTGCGACCAATCCATCGCGCAGGGCAAAAAGGTCGGGTAGACGATCCAGGGCCTCATCGACGCGACCTTGAGCTTTAACCTCGAGCACTTGAGCGGCGGCAGCATGCAGTTGTTGATGCAGCGACTCGATGTCGCGGAATACCGGCAACCAGCCCCGCCCGGCCATGTTTTCGCCGTTCATCCATGCCCCAAAGCGGCACTGGCTGTGGTCGAGCACAGGAGGTACGCGCCGATGACCGCGAATGAATGCATCAATGGCGAGCACCCATGCACTATGCTCTGCGCCGGCATACAACAATGGTCGGTCGACCGGGTCGAGAGCGGACACATTGATCCATTGCGGATCGGGCCGCCATGACGCGATCCATTGGGACAATTCATGCGCAGGCATCGGGCGAGCGATGCCGTAACCCTGCGCAACCTGGCAGCCGAGACGCAGCAAGAGCAGACCGTGCTCGACGCTTTCAACGCCCTCCGCAACTGCACGGCGTCGAAATGCGGAGGCGAGGCCGAGAATGCCTTCGACGATCGTCAAATCTTCAGGGTCATCGAGCATGTCACGAATGAAAGTCTGATCGATTTTGAGTACGTCGACCGGCAATCTCTTCAGATAAGAAAGCGAGGAATAGCCGGTGCCGAAATCGTCGAGCGCAAATGAAACGCCCAGCCGGCCGCAGTCATGAATCACCTGCGAGACCTGCGACACATCGAGTAGGGCGCTGCTCTCAAGCACTTCAATCTCCAGGCACGACGGGTCGATGCCGGGGTGCGCAACCAACAAGGCGCTGAGGCGCTCGACGAAATTCGCTTGCTGTAATTGCTGTGCGGAAATGTTCACGCTCACAGGTAGATCGAGCCCCTCCGCATGCCAGCGTTCCATTTGCGTGAGTGCGTTATCGATGACCCACTCGCCGATTTCAACAACGAGCGGATGGCCCTCGACGACAGGCAGAAATTCGATTGGCGGCAGCAATCCTCTGCCCGGATGTTGCCAGCGAATGAGTGCCTCGGCGCCCAACGCAGCGCCCGTGGCCATATTCATTTTGGGCTGGTAGTACAGCACGAATTCATCAGAAATCAAGCCGAGGCGGACGCGCTCCAAGTCTTCGTGATGTCCACGCACAGTGCGGTCGAGGCTTGCGTCGAAGATGTGATAGCGATTTTTTCCCTCCAGCTTTGACTGGTACATCGCCTGGCCTGCCTGGCGCAGCAACTGATCCGCATCCACCTCGTCGGACTGCGGAAAGTAGGTGACACCAGCGCTTGCAGAAAGCTCGAGAACGAGATCGTCAACCAGCACCGGTTCCCGAGCGGCATTCAACAGCTTGTTGAGAACGGGCACGCTGTCTTCAATGCTGTTGAAGTCCAGAAGCACCGCAATGAATTCGTCTCCGCCCAACCGCGCCAGCGAATCGTCTTCGTGCAAGGCGGCTTCCATGCGATGCGCAATGGTGGTGAGCATGCGGTCGCCTACACTGTGCCCATGCCGATCATTGATGCTCTTGAAGTCGTCGAGGTCGAGGCACACAACTGCGAGGGTCTGTCCCCTACGATGTGCCTGTGCCATTGCCTGGTGCAATCGATCATGAAGCAGGACGCGATTAGGAAGCCCCGTCAACACATCGAAGTGCGCAATGCGCTCCAGTTGCTGATCCCGCTCCTTGATTGACGTCAGGTCGGAGAAGAGCGCTACATATTGTTGCGTGGCGCCCGACTTGTCGCGGACAGCTGTGATGGTCAGCATCTCCGGATAAATGCGACCGTCCTTGCCGCGATTCCAGATTTCTCCGGACCAGTGGCCAATGTCGATAAGCTCGCGCCACATATTGGCGTAGAACTCTTTGCTCTGACGACCGGAATTGAGCAGGTTGGGAGTGCGCGCGACGGCCTCAGCGTGCGCGTAGCCGGTAATGCGGGTGAAAGATTCGTTCACATCGAGAATCGTGCCGGCAGCGTCGGTAATCACGATTCCCTCTGAAGCATGCGTGAAGACGCTGGCGGCAAGATGCAACCGCTGCTCGGCGCGTTTGCGCTCTGTGATGTCTTCAGAAAAGATGACGATGCCGCCGATGGAGCCGCTGCCCGTTAGCCAGGGCCGCATCTCCCTGCGCAGCCATTGAGTCACACCATCGACTCGTGGCAGTCTGTCTTCGTCGGAATTCACGGTTTCGCCAGCCAAGGCGCGGCAATGTTCGGCCTTCCATGCCTCGGGGACCTCGGGGAAAACTTCATAGTGGGACTGACCTATGATGTCGCGGCCAACGAGGGAATGCATCTCGAGCCAGCGACGACTTACGGCAAGGTAGCGCATGTCGCGGCCGAGCATGGCGAGGGCAGCAGGCGCGTGGCGAATAAAGAGTTGAAGCAATTCCTGACTTTCGCGCAGTGCTGCTTCGGTTCGTTTGCGGTCTGTGATGTCTTGAATCGTGCCCCGCATCACCGTAGGCATGCCCTGCGCATTAAACTCCAGGCGGCCCAGGCCGTGCACCCAGCGCTCGGCCCGGTCGTTCTGCCGCACGATGCGATATTCATGGTCGAACGGGACTCTTTTTCCTACAACTTCCTCGACAAAATAGGCGGCCATCATGTCAAGGTCATCAGGATGGACCAGGGACTGCCATCCCTCCACGCTGCGATCGGAGTTCTCGTCGATGCCAAAGATGTGGTTGAGAACATCCGAAGACGTCCAGGCTTGATTTTGGATCGACAGAACGTAGCTGCCGAGGCCGGCAATCTTCTGTGATTCTTGCAGTGACTCCGCAATCTCACGAAGGGCCTGCTCGGCGAGCACTCCATGGGTAACGTCGCTCGACATGCCAAACAGACCGATGATTTCGCCGCTATCGTTTTTGACGAGGTATTTGCGGATCTCGCTCCAGGTTTTCTTCCCGTGCTGGTCAACGAATTCCTGGAGTTCCTGACCGGAACCTAATCCGGCAAAGAGCCTCTTTTCAAGCCCGTAATATCTGTCCGCTACTTCCTCCGGAAAGAGGTCGTAATCAGTCAATCCCACAAGGTTCCGCGTTGTGTTTGTGCCGAAGATCGCTTTGCGCGTACTCAAGTTTGCTTCCGTCAAAACGTGATTTCTATTCTTGAAAAACACGCATTGATCGAAGCTTTCCATGACCGACCTGAGATTGCGGGGGGGTTGCAGATCTTCGGATTCGCAATACAACGACTTCGCATCGTGCAGGTGAAGGGTCAGTACCAACGAGCTGTCAGCGTCAAGTGTCTTGTGAGCGCTGACGTGCACGCAACGGACATGCCCATCGGCATGACGTAGTCTGATATTGAATGATCCGCAACCGGCGCTGATATCGGGAGAGAACAGAAGGGCTGCAACATCGCTGTCGTGGGGATGAATTCGCTTTGTCAGAGCCGCATCGGAGGTGAGGAAGTCGGCTGGTTTATACCCCAGGAGCGCTTCAACACCTTCGCTGACAGATGCGACGTGCACCTGCCCGTTCAATGCGATGCGAAAAGTGGCTTCTATCATGAGGCCCGATCCCGTCGTTCACACGCCGCGCGAAACAGGCGCGCAGCATATAGCTCAACTACACATATCGAAAAAGGTAGGACATGTGATGAAGTATTCCTAGTTTATCCAGCGCGCAATATGACACAAATGGGTTATATCGGCGCGGACGGGATTTGGTGCTGATTTTCCACAGTATCTCTTATCGGCATACCTTGTGAACCAAATTAGACACGAGTTATCCACCCACTTTTTTTCTATTAGTTGATTGCAGACTGCTTATCCACGCATATTCTTGGCATAATCCAGCAAGAGTGGTTCCTCCGTCGCTGTTTACCAAAGCCACGCCCAGGGCCAGAATCGGGAAGCGATACAAGGAGCCCCTGTTCTATACCTGAGACCGACCCGCACTAACCAGGGGAGCGTTGAAGAGTGACCAGCTATAGCCGCGCGGATGTTTTGAGGATTTTGCAGATCAGTTCCCGTCAGTTACAAGGATGGGAACGGGCAGGACTCATTTCCCAACTTGAAACCTACACGTTTCAAGATCTTGGACAATTGAGGACCCTGCGTTCCCTGCGCGAGGATGATGTCTCGGCCGCCTCGATCCGACACTCTATCGTAGCCATGAAGGCAGTGGCGGGCATGTCGAATCCGCTGCAGGAAGCGTGCCTGGTCCGCACCGGGTGCGGGCTGGCGTTTCGCTGCGATGGAGCCATGGTGGATCCCATCCGGCGTCAGTTGCTCTTCGACTTTGAACGTCTCGATCGCCTGCAGACAGGGCAGCAGGTCGCATCGCAGCCTTCTCTGCTGCACGCTCCCGGCACGGTAAATCGCCGGAGTGTGCAGGAGCTCTTTATTGGTGCCGTGCAAGCCGAGGAGGCAGGAGACAAGCCGCGCTCGATCGCCCTCTACGAGGAGATGATCGCCCTCGATCCGGATTATGCGCCTGCGTATATCAACCTGGGCACGATCCACTTCCATCTGCGCCAATTCAACCGCGCAGAGGAACTCTACCGGCGCGCCACGGAAACCGATCCGGAATACGTTTTGGCCTTCTTCGATCTGGGCAATGTGCTCGATGAATTGGAACGGCCGGACGAGTCAATCGCTGCCTATCAGCAGGCCGTCGCACTGTCGCCGCGCTACGCAGATGCCCACTACAATCTCGCCTTGGCTTTTGAGCGCAAAGGAGAATGCCGTGCCGCGCTTCGCCATTGGGAGTCGTACGTGCGGCTCGATAAGTCAGGACCATGGGCGGAACACGCACGGCAGCAGATTCGAAAGCTGCTCGATCGCGAAAAGCTTTCGATCTCGTGGCGCGCCGATTTTTTCATTCCCCGTAGCAAGGGCAAGGCTGCTCTCGAACTAATGGCCAGGGAAATCTAAACTCCCTCGGGCAGAGTCCCGTAAATTCCCGTTTTTACCCTATCGATGATTTCAGCCTGCGCGTTGCAGAAAACATCCCTCAGGATGTCTGGCGCAGCTCTGGAAAATCCAGACCATCACAACTTTGTGACTGATATGGAGTCTAAGAAAAACAGGGCGCGCAGGCTGTTGCCCAGGGGGTCGTTCTGGACGCCGTGTGCCCGAGTTGCAGCCTTCCCTGTTCTCCCGTGGAAGCGATCTCTGGCAGCTTGACAATGACTTCGGATTAAACCTCGGCCGCGATCGAGTGCGGACGTGCGTCCAAATCCAAACCTCTCAATTTAGAAGGATTGCCAATGACATTGAAGAGTTTAATCTACGTAAACCGCCTACGGATTCTGGGATGGATTGCGGTCGCCACCATGACGGCAGCCGGACTCGCCGCACAGGCACCGGCGCCGCGCATCCAGAGTGAGGTCAATAGCTCTGAAGTATCGACGTTGAGAGGGTCGGTGCAACCGCTTGCCCAGACGCGCGTTGACGCAGGGCGAATGCCTGCAGCCACGCGAGTGACCGGCATCAGCATCGTCTTTAATCGTTCTGCTGCGCAACAAGCCGATCTTGAATCGCTGATCGCAGCGCAGCAGAATTCCGCTTCGCCGCTCTATCACCAGTGGCTGACTCCGAATCAGTTCGCTGCCCGGTTTGGCATGGCTCAATCGGACATCGAAAAGGTGCGAGGCTGGCTGCAGCAGCAGGGTTTCGCTGTCGACTCAGTCGCACGCAGCAAAAACCTCATTCGCTTCTCCGGCAGTGTCAACCAGGTTGAGCGGGCATTTCAGACGGAAATGCATTACTTCAAATCGGACGGAGCGCAGCATTTTGCGCCTTCGACGGCATTGTCAGTGCCGAGTGCTATTGCGCCCACGATCGAGTCGGTCAGAAACCTGAGCGATTTCCGTCCGCGCTCCATGCACACCTCGCCCAAGGCGCGGCCGGGCTTCACCTCGAGCATCTCGGGCAGCGTCTTTTTTGCCCCCGGCGATATTGCGACCGTCTACGACATCAAACCCTTGTATAGCGGAGGGAACAATGGCGCTGGTCAATCGATCGCCGTTGTCGGCCAGTCTGCGATTACGGTGAGCGACGTTGAGAATTTCCAGAACGCCGCTGGGCTAGCGGTGAAAGATCCGACGCTTGTGCTGATGCCGGGTACGGGAAGCTCGACGGTCGTCAGCGGTGGAGATGAGGGCGAATCGGACCTCGATGTGGAGTGGGCAAGCGCCATGGCCCCCGGCGCGGATGTTTTCTTTGTCTATACGGGCAGCAACACGAATTTCAACGCTTTCGACGCCATTCAATACGCGGTGGACGAGAGGCTCGCTTCGATCATCAGCATCAGTTACGGTGCATGCGAAACGGCCCTGAACGGCTTTTCGCTGGAGACCATCTTTGCGCAGGCTGCTACGCAGGGCCAGACCGTGGTGGCCGCTTCGGGGGATCAGGGTTCGACTGCGTGTTCCGGTGACACGACCAATGGACTCACCACGACGCAGCAATTCGCCCTGGCGGTCAACTATCCCGCCAGCAGCCCTTACGTTACCGGCGTCGGCGGCACGGAGATCACGGCCGCGAATTCGGTCTCAACGAACTCTACCTATTGGTCCCCTCAGGGAACCAGCGACACGCTGACCTCCGCGAAGATCTACATTCCTGAAATTGCCTGGAATGACAACTCAACACAGGGCGGTTTGAGTGCCAGCGGCGGCGGCGCCAGCGCCTTGTTTAGCAAGCCTACATGGCAAAAAGGCGTACCGGGCATCCCCAGCGACAGTAAGCGCGACGTCCCGGATGTTTCCCTCTACTCTTCTCCTGGTTTTCCCGGCTATCTCTACTGCAGCAGCGATCAATCCAGTTGGAATACGAATCAGCAGGCAAGTTGCAACAGCGGCTTTCGCGACTCAACAACCAGTGACCTGACCATCGCCGGAGGCACCAGCTTTGCCACGCCGATCTTCGCCGGCATGATTGCGCTGCTCAATCAACAGGCGGGCTATGTGAACGGCCAGGGATTGATTAATCCCACGCTTTACACGCTGGCTTCAAACTCCAGCACCTACGCGTCGGCCTTTCACGATGTAACCAGCGGCAACAACAACTGCAATGCGGGATCGACGTATTGCGGCACAACCACTACCGGCTTTACCGCAGGTGCTGGCTATGACCAGGTGACGGGGCTTGGGTCGGTGGATCTCGACAAACTCGCCGGGGTATTCCCCGCAAGCACGGCCACCCTGCTCGGCACCAAGACTGCGATCACCGCTACCAGTACGTCGCCGAATGTGAATACGAACGACACATTCACCATCACCGTCACTCCGGAAACCGGTTCAGCGACACCGACTGGCACCTTAACGATCGATGTAGATGGCGGCACCGCTGGCGGCGGAACCACTGTTTCCAATGTGGCTTTGACTTCCAACGGCACGTACGTCTACACCACGCAGTTCACCACCGTCGGTACGCACCAGATTGTTGCTCGGTATTCAGGCGACTCGACGTATGTCGCGTCAACAGCGGTCATTTCGGTAACGGTTGGCGGAACCAGCTCGGGCACCGGAACCTTCGCAGTCGCGGGAACGAACGTGACGGTAGCCCAAGGCAGCACGGGCTCTTCGACTGTCACAGTGACACCGAAGAGCGGATACACGGGCACGGTGTACCTTACCTTTGCCACATCGAACGACACCGCGCTGACCAACCTTTGCTACGACTTCACCACCACACTTACGAACGGCGACGGATCTGTCTCGATCACCAACACAACGGCAGCTACCACGCAGTTGCAATTTGACACGAACGCTTCAGACTGTGTGACCGGCGCCACTGTCAAAAGTGGCATGCGCCCGATGCACCGTTTGGTTCCGGTTAAAACCTCGAAGAACTCTCCGCCGAATCCAGTGCCGGCAGCTGGCGCATTTGCCGGATTACTGCTCGCAGGATTTCTGGGGCGGTATTCGCGGAAGTTCCGCAGCCTCGCTGGCGTGATCGTGCTGGCCTCGATTGGACTTGGGCTTTCAGCCTGCGGTGGTGTCACCAACACGGCTGCCGCCAACCCACCCAAAGGAACCTACACCATTACGCTGACCGGAACGGATTCGAACACGGCCAGCACCACGGCACAAACCACATTTACCTTGGTTATCGACTAGAAAATATTCTCCGCAATTGGGGCAGCCGCCATCTCGGATCTGCCCCATCTTTTTTTGATCGCAACGCGAAGCGAGCCTGCACTTCATCGGTTTTGATACACTGCGAGGCCGGAGGCAGCATTTCTTGTCCGCAAAAAACCACGCACCTTCCCCGTTGACCCAACTCTCCGAAGAGGAAAAACTTTTCTACTCTACGGTGCGCCGGTTTGCTGAAGAAACCATCGCGCCGCTCGTTCGCACCATGGACGACGAACAGCAGTTTGCTCCGAGTCTGCTGCAAAAGATCGCCGACCTTGGACTGATGGGAATCGAGGTGGCGGAAGATATGGGCGGCGCCGGCGGCAGCTTTTTTGACGCGGTGCTGGCGATCGAGGCCCTTGCAACTGTCGATCCTGCCGTCTCGGTGTTAGTGGACGTGCACAATACCCTGGTCATCAATGCCCTTCGCCGCTGGGGCAATGACGAACAGAAGCAGCGATGGCTCAGGCGGCTCGCCACCGGCACAGTCGGTGCTTATGCGTTGAGCGAGGCAGGGTCGGGGTCCGATGCGTTCGCGCTGGCGGCTCGTGCGACTGCGGTCGCCGGCGGCTACCGCTTGACCGGGCGCAAGCTCTGGATCTCGAACGCGCGCGAAGCCGGGCTCTTTCTCATCTTCGCCACCATCGACCCGGCCGCCGGGTACCGCGGCATCACCGCGTTCATGGTGGAGAAGGACTCGCCTGGTTTTACAGTGGGACGCAAGGAAGACAAGCTCGGCATTCGCGCCAGCAGCACCTGCGAACTTCTGCTCGACGACTGCATGGTTCCGTCGGAGAACGTGGTCGGAGAGCCGGGCAAGGGCTACAAGATTGCCATTGAGACATTGAACGAGGGACGCATCGGGATCGGCGCGCAGATGCTGGGGCTCGCAGAGGGTGCATGGGGACACGCCGCCCGCTACGCCAAGGAACGGCGTCAATTTGGGAAGCCGATTGCGGAATTTCAGGCGGTGCAGTTCACGCTTGCTGACATGGCCACCGAGATTGAAGCTGCGAAGCTGATGGTCTATAACGCAGCCCGCCTCAAAGATGCAGGACAGCCTTACGTGCGCGAAGCCGCCATGAGTAAGTATTTTGCCTCGCACGTGGCTGAGCGGGTGGCCAGCCAGTGCGTTGAAGTTTTTGGCGGCAACGGGTTTGTGCGCGATTATCCGGCCGAGAAGTATTACCGCGACGCCAAGGTCGGCAAGATCTACGAGGGCACCTCGAACATGCAACTGGCTACCATCGCCAAGCAGGTGCTGGGCGGCAAGTAGCCACTACCCAAGACGGTGGGCCACGTCGGCGACCTGGCGAATATGAGCAGGCCGCGTACGACAGCAGCCACCCACGATCTGCGCACCCGCGGCAAACCACTCGGCGGCCATGGCGCCAAAGTCCGCAGGATCGCTTCGTCCGGTCCAGCAGCGCGCTCCGGCGTCCCAACCCTCGCCGGAGTTGGGGTAGACGACCACAGGCTTGTTTGAGGCTGCACGCAACTCTGCGATAAGCGACGGGATCAAGGCCGGATGGGTGCAGTTCACGCCGATAGCGACGGTTTGCGGAAAACGCGCGATTGCGGCGGCGCAGTCCCTGATCTTTTCGCCGTGCACTAAGGTTTGCCCATCAATGCACGTGAAGGTGAACCAAGATTTCAGGCTTGGGTAGGGCCTGAGAGCTTCGCCAATCGCCTCGGCCTCAGCCAGCGAAGGCAACGTCTCGAAAGCGAGCAAATCCGGCGATTGCGTTGCCCCGGCAGCAGCCAGCACGCGAATGCGCTCGCTGTGAAATGCGACCAGGTCCGCTGGCGCGCAGTCGTAGTTGCCATGATATTCCGATCCGTCGTGAAGCGCGGCTCCGTAAGGACCAAGGGATGCAGCAATCAGGACCTCCCGGTCGGGAAATTCAGCGGCCGCTGACTTGGCCAGTTCCACCGAACGAAGCAGCGCGGCATCGGCCCGCTCCGGCGTCAGCCCCACCTCAACATAGCCTCGGCGCGAAATCTGATAGCTGGCCGTGAGGAGGCACTGCGCGCCGGCCTCGATATATGCCCGATGGACCGCCAGCACTTTTTCCGGCGCATCCTCGAGAACGTGCGCGGACCAGAGCGGGCCGTCAATTTTGGCGCCGAGGTGCTCGAGTTCCGAAGCCAAACCGCCGTCCAGGACATGAATTTCGTCGAGGATTTCGGTGGGCTGCTGAGCGTTGTTTGTCATTGAACC
>ODAK010006410.1_pt1 | contig 11886 bp, 6 predicted proteins | sample 1539591 | NCBI WGS metagenome assembly ODAK01 (sample SAMEA3539303, study PRJEB22396) | soil metagenome | biome: tundra; feature: field; material: soil | place: USA | collected 2010-05 | depth 0.15 m | reverse complement strand
ACACCGTCGACCAGCGCGAAGCCCGTGGTGCGGGCGCGAGTCGGAAATGACTCGGCCGTCATCGCGTAGGTCGGGGAGACCCACATGTTGAACCCAGCGAAGATCAACATGGCGCCGAGGAAGTCGATGGAGATCGACGTGCCTGCTTCGGCGATCATCAGCGCTCCGACGATGGTCACCACCGCTGCGATGGGCAACCAGTTACGACGCTCGAGCCGCTCAACGATGAACGACATGATGATCGCCTCGGCGACGAACCCCAGCGTGCCGACCGCTGTAATGACGCCGGCCTCCGGCGGTGGGTAGCCCAGCGAGGCCAGCACACTGGTGAAGCCTGCGGCGTAGGAGTACACGGTGATGTACCCGATGAACCACATGAAGAAGAGCAGCAGGATCCGGCGTCGGTACAGCTGAGAACCGAACAGGTCTCGGAAGGGGACCCGTGAGGCAGGAGGCACCGCGGCGTCAGCGTCGGCAAGATTCGGCGCGGGCAGTGTGCCGTGACGCTCGGCTCGGCGCTCCATGTCGGAGACGATGGCCGAGGCGTCGTCTGTGCGGCCCTGGCTGATCAGCCAGCGCGGCGACTCCGGGAGCTTGGACAGCAGCGTCACTGAGATGAAGGCCAGCAGCGCTCCGAGGCCGTACATCCATCGCCAGCCGTCTTCAAAGCTCTTGCTGGCCATCGCGAACGGGATTCCCATGGGCCACGGTGTGGACGGTGTCGTGAGGATGAGGCCCAGCCAGATACCCAAGATTGCACCGACAGCGGACATCACGAAGATGACGGTCGTGTACCTGGCCCGGGAATGGCGCGGTGCCACTTCGTTGATGTAGGTGTTGACAATGGCCAGGACCGCGCCGATACCGACACCAGTGATGATTCGCGCGATGTTGAAGTTGAGGTAGTCAGGGGCGAAGGCGTTGTACAGCGACCCGACACCGGTGATCGACATGGTGACCAGGAGCATGTTGCGTCGTCCGAACCGGTCCGCCAACGGGCTGAGCCCGAGTGTTCCGACGACGTACCCGGCGAGGTTCAGTACCACCGGTAGAGAAAGGGAGGCAAGGGCTGTCTGGGGGGTGCAGCCTGGCTTGATTGCCATGCAGGTCTGAACGAACGAGACGTTGATGACGAAGATGTCATAGAAGATAAACAGGAAGCCCAGGCCGATAATCCCGATGAAGACGGAGGCCATCGACCACACGTCGATGCGTTCGAGCCGCGCCATGATCATCTGAACCGACAGGTCTGACTTGGTCAGATCTGACTTGGTGGCCGGGGGGATGGTTGTTTCCGTCATGACTCACGGTCCAGGTCGCTGAGGTGCGGGACCTCTTGGCTGCTGATGGCGCTCATCTGTGATCCTCTGTTAAGTCATGGCCTGCCGCGCAGAAGTTGGCTGAGGGCCTGCCGAGCAAAACTGGCCGACGCCTGAAAAGTGCTACATCTTGATCGACGAACTATTCAAAGGGGTAGTCAATCACCCCCCATGGTGACGGGTCAATGGAGCTTTTGGATCACATCGGTGATGCATATGTCTCTAATCGCGTCAAATCGCTCGCCGGGTGAACGCCAGCACCCAGCGGCGGGGTCGCGGCGCTGCCGGGCGTGGCCCGAGCCCAGATTGCTCTGCCGGGAACAGCCTCCGCGTCGAGGCTCTTCCCGGCAGTCGGCGGTGGGGGCTCGCAGCATCGCCGCCTCGGCGGCCCGGAGGTGGGAAGAGGACCCTTGAGCCCTACCGCGCAGGCTTTCGCCCCTGCTCACGACGTTGTCGTCAACCGCTGGACGGGGTGCAGGGGTTGCTGGTTGTCGAGGTCAACACCCAGGTCTGCCGAGTCGCAACCACGATCACGCAGCTCGGCGCCGGTGGTATCGGGCCGGTCCGGGCACTGTCCTCACATTCGAGGCTCCGTCTGGCGCACCCATGCGCGCTTTGGGTGGTGAGCCCTGGTTGGGTCGCCTTTGAAGCCGCTGGTGCCGACTCCCGTCAGTCCGTGTCCGAGTCTGGCCTGACCCCAGGCGTTCGCACTCAAGGTCGCACCTGGCGCCTGGCCCAGTTCGAGACCGTCCCGACTGGGATGGGAATCCCTTTCCTTGAGGCGCTTGACGAGGCGTGTCGGCAAATGATGAACTACACCTCAGTATTTGGACGTCTATCGAATGTAGTAGTTTGATCGCCAGCAGGAGCATAGGAGGACACCTGCTCACGAGCATAGGAGGACACCTGCTGTGGACCGTTGAACGGTTTCCGGAAAGTCGAGTTCATGTTCCGGTCCGCTGTGCAAGAGGCCGACTCGTGTTGGATCTGGACTGACCCGGTGAAGGCGTCGGTGGGCACGGTAGAGGACCTTGAGCAACTACTACTTAGGCCGGTGATTGGGCCGGTGCCGACGAGAGCGATTTCGCCGATCATCTCCCGATGGTCGCCCGGTCCCCGCCCGAACGAAAGTCGGCCCCGAGCCGCCGGCCCGACTCTGTGGCTCCCCATTCTCGTCGGCAGAGGTGCCCTCTGGATGCTCATGTGAACGGGCCCGTTCTGGCTTACCCGGGGGCTCGAGCACTCACCGGGCGACGAGGTCTTCCCCTGGGTCGCGAAGGGCCAGGAGGCTGACATTCAGTTTGAGGACAAAGGAGAAAGACATCATGGGACTGCTTGAAGGACGCATCGCCGTAGTCACCGGAGGGGCACAGGGTCTCGGCTACGCCATCGCGGAGGCATTCGTGAAAGAGGGCGCCACGGTGGTGCTCGGTGACCTGAACGCCGAAGGCGTGGTCGCCGCCGCCCACCAGCTCGCCGTCGCAGACCGCGCCGTCGGCCTGGTCTGCGATGTGACCGTCGCGAAAGACGTAGAGGCCCTGGTCACCGAAGCCAAGGACCGCTTTGGTTCTCTTGACATCATGGTCAACAACGCCGGCGTCACGGCCGACGCCACGATGCGGAAGATGACCGAGGAGCAGTTTGACCAGGTCATCGACGTGCACCTGAAGGGTTGCTGGCTTGGCACCCGTGCCGCCTCGGCGATCATGCGCGAGCAGGACACAGGTGGGTCCATCATCAATGTCTCCTCGCTGTCCGGCAAGGTCGGGATGCCAGGCCAAACCAACTACAGCGCAGCCAAGGCTGGGATCGTCGGTCTGACCAAGGCCGCCGCCAAGGAAGTTGGCTTCGCCAAGGTACGCGTCAACGCCATCCAGCCGGGGATAATTCGCACCCGAATGACCGACGCCTTGCGCCCGGACCTCATGGCGGCCAAAATCGCCGAAGTGCCGTTGGGCCGCATCGGCGAGCCGTCCGAGGTGGCTTCCGTGGTCCTGTTCCTGGCCAGCGACATGTCTAGCTACATGAGTGGCACGGTGCTGGAGATCACCGGTGGCCGCCACCTGTAGGCGGTGATGAGCTGAGCGGCAACGGGCGGTGGGCCTCTGCTGTGGCCAGCACGTTGCGCAGGCTGGGGATTGCCTGACGGCCGAAGGCCCCGGCTCGCGATCGCGCACGACCAAACTCCCTGCCGACATTGCTCGAACCTGGTCAGCTTGTGCGAAAGCACCAGGAACGAGAGGGCCCAAGTGTTGAGCGCCGGAGGAGACGATGGCGGCCCTTCGGGGCAGATGCCGGGTGTGGCGGCGTGCCGACGTGGGTGTGGCTCTGTCGTCGCAGCCGATTCCTTCGGTTCCTTTGCCCCGCACGGATCGCAGACCGCCCCGCGGACCGGGGAGTTTGCGCCCGCATCTGTGTCCGGGACATCAGGAGATGGCGGTGACAGAACTTCGTGACGGTCAGGGCACAAAGGGCAATAGTCGACATACTCTTGGGAGCGACACAAAACGACGGTAGAACTTCATCCAGGAACTGAAGAACCAGACCGTAGGAGAGCTGATGCCCACTGAAGCCCGGACCGGCCCCGCACCGCGCCCCACCGGTCCGCTCAGCCCGATCGACTACAGCGAGCGCATCCCCAATAACGTCGACCTGGCCAGCGATCGACGCCTGCAGCGCGCGCTCGAGACCTGGCAACCCAAGTTCCTTGACTGGTGGAAGCAGCTCGGCCCCTCGCTGCCGACCAAGGACGTCTACCTGCGCACGGCGATTGCCGTGGGTCGCGACGGTTGGGCACACTTCGACTACGTGCCCATGGAGGAGTACCGCTGGGGCATCTTCTTGGCAGAGCGTGATCCCGAGCGCACGGTTGCCTTTGGCAAGCACAAGGGGGAACCGGTGTGGCAGGAGCTGCCGGGAGAACACCGCGCCGACCTCATGCGCCTGATCGTGATCCAGGGCGACACCGAGCCAGCGTCGGTCGAGCAGCAGCGTGTCCTGGGCAACAGCGCGCCGAGCCTGTATGACCTGCGCAACCTCTTCCAGGTCAACGTGGAGGAGGGCCGCCACCTGTGGGCGATGGCCTACCTGCTGCACGCCTACTTTGGTCGTGAGGGCCGTGACGAGGCCGAACAGCTGCTCAAACGCAACTCCGGCGACGTGAACAGCCCGCGCATCCTGGGTGCCTTCAACGAGCAGACCACCGACTGGTTGCAGTTCTTCATGTTTACGTACTTCACCGACCGCGACGGCAAGTACCAGCTGGGCACTCTGAAGGAGTCGGCCTTCGACCCGCTGGCGCGCACCTGCAAGTTCATGCTCAAGGAGGAGGCCCACCATATGTTTGTGGGCACCACCGGCGTCACCAGGACGGTGGAGCGGACCGCCGCGCTCATCAAGGAGCACGGCACCCAAGACATCTTCGCACGTGGCGGCATCCCGCTTTTGGTGATCCAGAAGTACCTCAACTTCCAGTTCTCTGTGTCTATGGACTTGTTCGGCTCCGAGCAGTCGACCAATGCCGGCAACTACTACTCCTCGGGCCTGAAGGGGCGCTGGATGGAGACCCGCCGCCAGGACGACCACATGCTTCTTGGGGCCGAGCGCACGATGAACGTCGTGCAGGATGGCAAGATCGTCCGCAAGACCGTCTCGATGCTCAGCGCCCTCAACCTCGATCTGCGCGATGAGTATGTCGAGGACTGCAACCACGGCGTCCGTCGCTGGAACCAGGCACTGGAAGAAGCCGGGGTGGGGCAGCGTCTCTACCTGCCGCACGAGGGCTTCAACCGGGCGGTCGGCGCATACTCAGGCCACCACGTGACTCCGCAGGGTCAGGTGGTGGACGAGGCGACGTGGCAGGCTCGCAAGTGCGAGTGGCTGCCCAGCGATGAGGATCGCGAGGCGGTCGCCAAGCTGATGGTCGCCGAGTATGAGGCGGGCAAGTTCGCCAGCTGGATCGCCCCACCGCAGGCCGGCATCAACGAGCAGCCCGTCGAGTTTGACTACGTGCGCCTCACCCAGGAGGCACTCGACTGAGCGGCCCGGCCGGATGCGAGTGCTCCGGTGTGCCACGGGTCCGCCGGCGCGGTCCTGGGGACGTGCTCACCCCGGATGTCACGCAGCCGACCCTTGCCTGCAACGACGTGGGGTCACCAGGTGAGACTTGGTCAGTGGCCCTGCAACGTGCACTGGGGGAGTCCTGCGATGGACGTTATGCCTGTTGTGGCCTGTTGAGCGTCGGCAACGGTGCAGGACCTGATCGGCGGGCACCTGGGCGAAGGCGTCTGGTCGTGGTCCGGGTCCGGGTGTGCTGGTGGAACCTGGGCAGGTGCACTGTGGATGGCCAGATGGCATCGGGAGTCGCCGCGGGCCCCGTCGAGGAACTGCGGGTCGTCACGATCTTGGCCGCGGCAGCATGGCACTGGCGCCTCGTCGAGGTGTTTCTGAGCGATCAAAGCACCTCGCAGAACGCGGTGACCACCGTAGCCTTACTACGTTCGGTGAGTCACCGAGCCCGAAGACCACAAAAATGCTACAGTCTTCTAGCGAATCACCCAATATTCGTCGTGTATTGTTCAAGGCGCCATTCCATCCGATCTGATGAGAGGTGCGACATGCCTGTCGCCGCCGGCGCGACTGCGAGTCCCGCCCAGGAGGACGTCGAGCCACCGGCTGCCGTGCCACCGGTTGTCAGCTTCTGCACGGCCCCCGACCGCTACCGGCACTGGCGTGTGGCTGTCGATGGCCAGGTGGCCACCGTGACTCTGACCGTTGACGAGAACGGCGCCCTGGTGGCCGGGTACGAGCTGAAGATGAACTCCTACGACCTAGGTGTCGACATCGAGCTCTACGACCTGGTCCAGCGTCTTCGCTTCGAGCACCCGAGCGTGAAGTCGGTGGTGATGACCGGCGGCCTGGAGCGCATGTTCTGCGCCGGCGCGAACATCCGCATGCTCGCCCAGTCCTCACACGCCTGGAAGGTCAACTTCTGCAAGTTTACGAACGAGACCCGAAACGGCATCGAAGACGCCACCGCCAGTTCCGGCCAGACGTGGATCGCCGCGCTCAACGGCACCGCTGCAGGTGGCGGCTACGAGCTGGCCCTGGCATGCGAGCAGATCGTTCTGATCGACGACGGGTCCTCGGTCGTCTCGCTGCCGGAGGTCTCGATGCTCGGCGTGCTGCCCGGCACCGGTGGCCTGACTCGAGTCGTTGACAAGCGGCATGTCCGCAAGGACCGGGCTGACCTGTTCGCCACCAAGCCCGAGGGCTACCGGGGCCACACGGCCGTGCAGTGGGGCCTCGTGGACGCAACCGTTGCGCGTCATGGCTTCGCCGACGAGATCACCCGCCGCGCGACCGAGGCCGCCGCGACGTCAAAGCGGCCGTCCGATGCCCAGGGTGTGCAGCTGACCAGGCTGACCCGGCAGGACTGCGCCGATGAGATCACCTACCCGTACGTCACCGCGAAGATTGACCGGCCGGGTCGCCGCGTCGACATCACCGTGCGGGGTCCAGACGAGGCTCCCCCCGCCGGCGTTGCCGGGGTGCGGGCTCAGGGCGTGGACTACTGGCCCATGGCCATCACCCGCGCATTGGATGACCTGATCCTGCATCTGCGCACCAACGAGCTCGACGCCGGGAGCTGGGTGCTGCGCACTGTTGGGGAGCTCGATCGGGTACTCGCCTACGACGCCCAGCTCGCAGAGCTGTCCGACGACTGGTTCGTCTCAGAGGTACGCCATTACTACAAGCGGACGCTCAAGCGTCTGGACGTCACCAGCCGCAGCCTGTTCGCCGTCATCGAGCCAGGCAGCTGCTTCGGCGGAGTCCTGCTTGAGCTGGCTCTTGCCGCTGACCGGCAGTACATGCTTCAGGGCGTGTACGAGGATGTCGACCCCGGCGCTGAGCCCGCCACCCTCGTGCTGACATCCTCCAATGACGTCTTTCCGATGGGCAACGACCTTTCCCGGTTGCAGTCCCGGTTCTGGGGCCATCCCGAGGGGCTCGACGGTGCTCGGGCCCGGTTCGGCGAGAAGCTGGACGCTGCCGCCGCCGTTGAGCTCGGCCTGGTCACGATGGCCCTAGATGACCTCGACTTCGCAGACGAGCTGCGCATCGCCCTGGAGGAGCGTGCATCCCTGTCGCCGGACGCCCTCACCGGCATGGAGGCCAACCACCGCTTCGTCGGCCCCGAGACCATGGAGACCAAGGTCTTCGGCCGGCTGGCCGCATGGCAGAACTGGATCTTCACCCGGCCCAACGCCTCCGGTCCGGACGGCGCGCTGCGCCGGTTCGGCACGGGTCGCAAGGGCGACTTCGACTTCGAGAGGGTCTGACATGACGCCCATTTTCAACGCTTCGGAGTGGCTCGTTGACCGCCATGTGGAGGCGGGCCGGGGTGAGCACCCAGCGGTGCGGGGGAGCCGGACCCTGACCTATGCCGAGCTGGCGGAGCTGAGCGGTGACGTGGCTTCGTCCTTGCGTCGCCTGGGGGTGCGCCGCGACGACCGGGTCGTCTTCGTGATGTGTGACGACGTCGAGCTGCTGGGCGGGATTCTGGGGACTTTGCGCGCCGGGGCTGTCGCGGTGCCGGTGTCCACGATGCTTGCCGCCCATGAGCTGGCCAAGATCGTTGCCGACTCGGGCGCCCGGGTCGTGTGCGCGACCACGCAGTACGTCGACACCGTCGCCGCGGCCATCGACCTCGCCCCGGAGGTGGGGCACTTCGTGCTTGCCGGCGCGGGCGCGCTACCTGCGCTGTCCACCGCGTCGGCGCGGGGTTGGGAGGACTTCATTGCTCTGGGGCGAGAGAGCCAGGGCCAGGACCGCACGGTGGCCGGCACCGACGAGGATGCCTGTGCGCTGTGGCTCTACACCTCGGGCACCACGGGTTCGCCCAAGGGTGCGATGCACCGACACGCCAACATCCGGCACGTCTGCCAGACCTACGGCGAGCAGGTGCTGGGGATCCGGCCGCAGGACGTGTGCTTGTCGGTGGCCAAGCTCTTCTTCGCCTACGGCCTGGGCAACTCGGCGTGGTTCCCGCTCTCCGCGGGAGCGACCACGGTCCTGGAACCACGTCACCCGACGGCCCAGGTCATCGCCGAGCGGATGAGCCAGGACAAGCCGACGATCTTCTGCGGGGTGCCGACCTTCTTCGCCCACCTGGTCGCCAGCGATCTGCCCGATGACGCATTCGCGTCGGTGCGCCTGGCGGTATCGGCCGGTGAGCCGCTGCCGGCCCCGCTGCAGCACCGGTTCACCGACCGTTTCGGGGTGGAGATCATCGACGGCATCGGGACCACCGAGAGCCTGCACATCTTCTTGTCCAACCGGCCCGGCGACGTCCACCCGGGCACGACCGGTCGCCCGGTGCCCGGCTACGAGCTGCAGCTGCGCGACGCCAGCGGCGGCGGGCTCGTGGCCCAGGGCCAGCCGGGGACCCTCTACGTCCGTGGTGAGTCCATCGCGCAGGGCTACTGGCGCCGCACGGCGGCATCTCGGCATGTGTTCGTCGGGGAGTGGCTGAACACCGGTGACACCTACCTGGAGAACGAGGACGGCTACTACACCTGTATGGGGCGAAGCAACGACCTGATCAAGGCCGGTGGCATCTGGGTCACCCCCAGCGAGGTCGAGAGCCGGCTGCTGGAGCACCCGCTGGTGACCGAGGCCGCCGTCGTCGGGCTCTCGGACCAGGACGGGCTGGTCAAGCCTGTGGCCTGCGTGGTGGCCCAGGCCGCGGTCACCCAGGACGAGCTCATCGACTGGTGCCGGCAGGGGATGGCCCACTTCAAGTGCCCGCGGGCCGTGGTCTTCGTCGCCGAGCTGCCCAGGACGGCCACGGGCAAGCTGCAGCGCTTCAAGGTACGCGAGCTGGTCACCGAGAACGTCAAGACGACTGTCGAGCAGCCCTTGGACACCTCAGGGCAGACGGTTCACCTGTGAGCGAAGATCGAGGTCGCCGGCCGGCGAGCCGTCTTGGGGTGTCAGCCGATCGATGACCACATCGAGCAGGCGGCGCCAGGCGATGACCTTGGGACCTGCAGTCACACCCAGAAGCACGTTAGTGAAGGAGATCTCGCATGAAGCCCAGGCACAAGACCGCCCCCGACTCACCGGACCAGCTGTTCGACATCGACTCGTTGCTGAACGACGAGGAGAAGGCCGTTCGCAGCACGGTGCGCCAGTTCGTAGACGAGAAGGTGAAGCCGCACGTCGCGAACTGGTACGACACCGGGCAGTTGCCGGCGAGGGAGCTTGCGCGGCAATTTGGCGAGATTGGCCTGCTCGGCATGCACCTGGAGGGCTACGGGTGTGCCGGTATGTCGGCGACCGCTTACGGCTTGGCGTGCCTGGAGTTGGAGGCAGGTGACTCGGGCATCAGGTCGCTGGTCAGCGTGCAGGGCTCGCTGGCGATGCAGGCCATCCATGCTTACGGAAGTGAGGATCAGCGCACGCAGTGGCTTCCGACCATGGCCAGCGGTGAGGCAATCGGCTGCTTCGGTCTGACCGAGCCGGACCACGGCTCTGATCCGGGCGGAATGCGCACGCTCGCCAAGCGGGACGGTGAGGATTGGGTGCTCAGTGGCACAAAGATGTGGATCACCAACGGCTCGGTGGCCGACGTCGCGGTTGTCTGGGCACAGACCGAGGACGGTATCCGGGGTTTTGTCGTTCCCACCTCGACCACCGGGTTCACCGCCAACGAGATCACCACGAAGATGTCTCTGCGCGCGTCGGTGACCAGCGAGCTGGTCCTGGACGGTGTGCGGTTGCCGTCGTCCGCCATGCTCCCAGGTGCCCAGGGGCTGTCGGGGCCCCTGGGCTGTCTGTCTGAGGCACGCTTCGGCATCGTGTTCGGGGTAATGGGCGCTGCCCGGGACTGTCTGGAGACGGCGATCGACTACGCCCGCACCCGTGAGCAGTTTGGCCGTCCCCTCGGCGCGTTCCAGCTGACGCAGGCCAAGCTCGCCGACATGACCCTTGAGTACGGTAAGGGGGTGCTGTTGGCTCTGCACCTGGGCCGGCTCAAGGACGCCGGCCGGATTGCACCAAAGCAGGTAAGCCTGGGCAAGCTCAACAACGCGCGTGAGGCCATCAGGATCGCCCGGCAGTGCCGCACGATCTTGGGCGCGAACGGGATCACCTCTGAGTACCCGGTGATGCGGCACGCCAACAACCTCGAGTCGGTGCTGACCTATGAGGGGACCAGTGAGATGCATGCTCTCGTCATTGGACAGGCCCTGACAGGCCACCAGGCCTTCCGCTGACGGTTCACGTCCGCGGTCCCGTTTCGCGGATGGGCAGGCCCGGCTGGTCCGGTCACCGGCGCTGGCCTGCCTCATCCTCCATCCGGTCCCATTCCGCTTGTGCCCTGCGGTCCCAACGGGCGTGCAGGTCATGGAACGTCGCAGCTGCGCGCGGCCCGGGCCAGTCGTGGTCGAGGAGCTCGCTGGGAAGGTCGGGGTCCAGGAACGGGAACCGGCGCCACTCCTGGACGAGGCGCACCTGGTTGACGAACGCGTCCTGCTCAGTGGTGGCCTTGGCATCTCCGAAATGGTCGATGAAGGCGAGGTAGCGCTTCTCCACGTCGTTGAGGTCCCATGCCGTGTTGATCAGCTTGCCCGGATCGCCCGCAGAGACGGCGGGACCGGCCCAGGCGAAGGCGCGGTCGTGCAGGCCCAGCTCGTCGATAGCGATGCGAACCTCGGCCTCCTTGTCGGCGTCCGGGACCACCCACAGCCCGGGCGAAGGTGACCCCAGTCCCAGCCAGGTGAGCCGGGTTCGTAGCCGATGGCGAAGCTGTCGTTGGCTCTCTGGGACACTCACGGTCAGCACGAGCCAGCGGCCGTCCCACGGGTGAGGCTGTCGCATGAACCCGTAGATCCGCTCGGTGCCTTCACCCAGGAGCTGCTCGCCGGTGGCGGTCAGCTGCCAACGGACCCGTCGGCCATGCGGGGTCGAGGACATCAGACCCTCGCCGGCGGCCCGGAACAGCGCCTGACGGGCCGACTTCTCCTCGACGCCGAGCGCTCCCAGGGCTTCGACCAAGGTGCCGGTCCACACCCTTGCGCGCCGGTGGACGAACTCGCCAAGAACCGTGAGCAGCAGAGAGCGGGCGCTCGGGTACCCCGACTCGCGCTGCAAGCCGTTCGTCTCGGCCGCGCTGGCCGCCGCGGACTCCTTCTGGTGGGCGCTTGGCACTCCTCTGCCCTCCTACTTGTTTGACATCTCCTTGGGCAGGATTGTCTCATCCGGTGAGTGATTCTCCGGGAAGCATGCACTGGCGGCGCGTCCCGGTATGATATAAATACTACAATCTCTTGACGAATCTTACAATCTACGTGGAGTATTCGTCTTTAGTTCCCATTCCGCCTGAACTGCTGAGAGGTGCGACATGCCTGTCGCCGCCCGCGATACCCAGAGCTCGGCTCAGAGCGCGCGTGCGAGTACCTCACCAGCGGGTGCCTACGCGTCTGCTGTGAGCTGCGGGCAGATCGCCCCGATCTTCACCCGGCCCAACGCCTCCGGTCCGGACGGCGCGCTGCGCCGGTTCGGC
>ODAK010006408.1_pt1 | contig 11888 bp, 8 predicted proteins | sample 1539591 | NCBI WGS metagenome assembly ODAK01 (sample SAMEA3539303, study PRJEB22396) | soil metagenome | biome: tundra; feature: field; material: soil | place: USA | collected 2010-05 | depth 0.15 m | reverse complement strand
CCTTCGATTCCCTCGGGGACGAATTTTGCCAGCCGGTTTTGGCTGGATCGTTCACGCTGCACAACACCTTCTGTGCCGAGCTCCGAGCTGGCCAGGTCTTCTGTGCTCTGGAAATAGCGCTCACCCGAACCCTGGCTCATGGCGGTGAGCGAACCCATGCCGCGATAGCTTTTGAAACTGCGGCCCTGGTAGAGGATGGTTTCACCGGGACTCTCGTCTACGCCGGCAAACAGCGAGCCGATCATGACGGAACTGGCGCCGGCCGCAATCGCCTTTGTGACTTCGCCGGAATACTTGATGCCGCCGTCGGCAATGATGGGAATGCCGTGTTCGCGAGCCGCACGCGAAGCCTCTGCGATGGCCGTAATCTGGGGCATTCCGGCACCCGTCACCATGCGCGTCGTGCAGATGGATCCGGGGCCGATGCCAACTTTGATCGCATCCGCGCCAGCCTCGATGAGTGCCAGGGCGCCTTCGTAGGTGGCGACATTGCCCGCGAGCAAACCGACGTTGGGAAATTGCTTTTTGACTTCGCGGATCGCTGCGAGCACGCGCGAAGAGTGACCATGAGCCGAGTCGATGGCGAGCACGTCTACCCGCGCGCGCACGAGTTCCGCAGCGCGCTCGAGAAAGTCGCCGGTAGCGCCAATCGCTCCGCCCACGCGCAGCCGGCCCTTTTCATCCTTGCTGGCGTTGGGATACTTGAGCTTTTTCTGGATGTCCTTGACGGTGATGAGGCCCTTCAAGTTGTACTGATCGTCGACCACGAGAAGCTTTTCGACACGGTGTTCGTGGAGAATTAATTCCGCTTCTTCAAGAGTCGTTCCGACGGGAACGGTAATCAGGTTGGTCTTGGTCATCACGTCGTCTACGGGAACGTCGGTGCGTGTTTCAAAGCGCAGGTCACGATTGGTGAGAATGCCGACCAGTTTCCTGTCGCGCGTGACGGGCACGCCCGAGATTTTGTATCGCCGCATCACCTCAAGCGCATCGCCGATCATCTGGTCCGGACCGATGGTGACGGGGTCCACGATCATGCCACTCTCAGAACGCTTCACCTTGTCGATCTCGCCGGCCTGGTCGTTGATAGATAGATTGCGGTGCACGATGCCGATACCGCCCTGCTGCGCCATGGCGATCGCCATGCGCGACTCCGTCACCGTATCCATGGCCGACGAGAGAAGAGGGGTATTGAGCGTGATCTCGCGCGTGAGCTGGGTCTGCGTGCTCACCTGTGCGGGAACCACTTCGCTGTAGGCAGGCACCAGCAGCACGTCATCGAACGTCAAGGCTTCAGGGAGTGTTTTGGCTAGCATAATGAGCAGATGCGCCCGACGTACCAATCGACTCGTGTCAATCAGAACGGAGGGCGCCTCTAACTATTGTAGCGGAGAGGGCGCAGGAGACCGGAAGTGGCAGCAAAGATTGAGTCGTGAGCGATGCTGCTACAACTTCAAACGCCCACCGGGAAAGGCTTGGGACTGGACTCGTCGTCGGTGTTGGCGCTGCCGCTGCGCCAGCGCTCAAAGCGGCCTTGCAGCAGGCTCATCAGACCGGTGTACCAGTAGCCAATCACAAACAAAACGAGGAACGGCGCCGTGAAGTAATTGTGATTCGAAAAGGTGTAAAGAATCGCAAGGAAGAAATAACATCCAATGAAAAGCTCAATCCACGGTGCGATGACGAGACGCTTGCGATATTTTGCGGCCTGGGATTTTTCTCCCTTGAGCGCCACTCGATATTTTGGCGTGCGCACAAAGGCGCTCTTGATGCCAAACAGTGCCTCCATTACGGCCTTGGTGTTGGTGACTGTCAGGCCGATACCGAGGGCCATCAGGAAGGGCAGATAGAGGATTGTCTTAAGCCAGGTCCTGGGGTAGAGTTCGCGTTGGCTTGCCAGGTAAAACACGGCAATCGAAGCCGACGAAGCGGTGAACAGAGGCACGTCGATCAGCAGCATCTGGAACCAGCCCTGATAGAACCGGCAAATCATCGCGGGAATCAGCAACGCCGACATGACGATCATCAGCGGATAGCTCAGATTGGCGGTGAGATGATAGACCGCCTCGATCTTGATGCGCCGCGGTACATCAGACTTGAACATCATCGGCAGCACTTTAATTGAAGTCTGGATGAGTCCTTTAGCCCAGCGTGCTTGTTGCGTCTTGAACGCAGTCATTTCAATGGGCAATTCAGATGGGCATTCAACCTCGGGAAGATACTTGAAGCGCCATCCAGCCATCTGCGAGCGATAGCTGAGGTCTGTGTCTTCAGTGAGCGTATCGTGCTGCCAGCCGCCGCCGTCAGAGATGGCCTTGCGCCGCCACATGCCCGCGGTGCCATTGAAATTGAAGAAGTCGCCGGTGCGAACGCGCGCGCCGTGCTCCAGCACAAAATGGCCGTCGAGCAGAATGGCCTCGATCTGGGTGAGCATGCTGTAGTCGCGATTGAGGTACGTCCAGCGCGTTTGCACCATGCCGATTTCCGGCTCGGCAAAGTGATGCACTACTTTCATCAACCAGTCAGGCGGGGGCACAAAGTCGGCGTCGAAAATGGCTATGAACTCGCCACTGGCTACGTTTAGCCCCGCGTCGAGCGCCCCGGCCTTGTAACCGTGACGGTTGGTGCGGTGGATGTAAACGATGGGATGGCCGAGTGCGGCGTACCGGGCCACGATGCTGGCCGCCACTTCCTGCGTTTCGTCCGTGGAGTCGTCGAGCACCTGGATCTCAAGCTTGTCTTGCGGATAGTCAATGGCGCAGATCGCTTCGATCAGGCGATCGATCACAAACTGTTCGTTGTAGATCGGTAATTGAATTGTGACGCGCGGCAATTCATCGAAATGTTTGGGCGCGTTCGGGTTGTAGTTCTTACGGTATTTGAAGTAGAGATAGCAGAGCGTGTAGCGATGAATGCCGTAGAGTGCGAGGATGATCATCACGGCGAAATAAGGCAGGAGCAGCGCCAGGTCAAACGGGTTCCAGTGATACAGACCTTGAAAAGTCTGGTCCGCATACTGCATTTTCAGGTAGTGGCGCAGTCCGTTCTGAGGCGCAAAAGCCAATTGTTCTGCCGCCTGCGAGAAGAGGTGGCTGAACAGGTTGGCGGAGAGTTTCAGGTTGGCAGCGAGCGCGGCGAACAGGGTACACCCTCCACGAAAGAGATACTCGCTCATTGTAAGCGATTAGGTGTGGTGACTGTCGGTCTCGCGGTGTGCTCAAGTGGGCGACGGACGGCGGCTTTCGATCGTGGTCGCGCCTTCCCTTGACCGCGTGCGCGGTTTGTTTGCAACGAGATAAAGAAACCTGATGCTAGTGACTATTTGCTCGGGAAATCATCTGTAAGATAGCTTCACTCTCCTGGGAGGGTTTTTGCGGATGTCCACGATTGCTGCATCGCCCGTCGTCGCCGCCTCTGGTGGCAGTTTCCTGATCGAGAACCGCACGCCGGCGGAGACCTTCACCCCGGAGGACTTCAGCGACGAGCAGCGGCAGGTGCTGGCGACGACTGTTCAATTTGCCCGCGAAGAAATATTGCCCCGGGTTGCGGCCATTGAAGCGAAACAGGCGGGCGTTCTGGCGAACATCATGCTCAAGGCAGGCGAACTCGGGCTGACCGGAGTCGATGTTCCAGAAGAATACGGCGGCATGGGCATGGATAAGGTCACATCCACCCTGATCAGCGACAACCTTTCCGTGCTGGGCAGCTTTTCAACTGCATTTGGGGCCCACGTTGGCATCGGCACCCTGCCCCTGGTCTGGTACGGGACAGAAGAGCAAAAACAGCGCTACCTGCCGAAGCTCGCCACTGCCGAATGGATCGCTGCCTACGGGCTTTCCGAGGCCACTTCAGGCTCGGATGCCATGAACGTCCGCACCCGCGCAACTCTCTCGGCCGACGGCGCGCACTACACCCTCAATGGCGAGAAGATGTGGATCACCAACTGCGGCATCGCCAACCTGTTCACCGTATTCGCCAAGATTGATGGAGAGAAGTTTTCAGCTTTTCTCATTGAGCGGGATACGCCGGGGCTGACGGTGGGTGCAGAGGAGCACAAGTTGGGCATTCGCGGATCGTCCACCTGCCCGCTCGTGCTGCAGGATTGCAGAGTGCCGGTCGGGAATCTTCTCGGCGAACCGGGCAAGGGTCATCACATCGCGTTCAATGTTCTCAACGTGGGCCGATTCAAGCTGGGTGTGGCTTGCGTGGGCGGCGCTCGTCACGCTCTGGCGCACACCATTCGCTATGCCAGGGAGCGGGTCGCTTTTGGCAAGCCGATCGCAGAATTTGGCCTGATCCAGCGCAAAATATCGACCGGAGCCACACGACTGTATGCTACCGAATCGATGGCGTATCGGACCGTAGGCATGATCGACGCTAGCCTCGCCCAGATGGTTGAGGGGCAGGCCGCCACGGTGCGCGAAACCCAGCGCCGCATTGAAGAATTCGCCGTCGAGTGCTCCATTCTCAAGGTCTATGGATCGGAGATGCTTTCCACTGTTTCTGACGAGCTGATTGCGACGATGGGCGGCTACGGATACGTCGAGGAGTATCCGGCAGAACGGTATTATCGCGATGCGCGGATCAATCGCATCTTTGAAGGCACGAACGAGATCAATCGGCTGATCATCACCGGCTGGTTGATGAAGCGGGCATTGAGCGGCCAATTGCCGCTGCTCGGCGCAATCAAAAAGCTGATGGACGACGTGATGCAGCCGCCTTCCTTCAATGGTGGAGATGAAAGCGATGGAGTGTTGGCACGCGAAGCGGAGTTGCTCGCCGGGGTAAAGAAGATCGCCTTATTCGCTGCCGGGGTGGCCAGCCAGCGGTTCATGGCGGCGCTGCAGGATCAGCAGGAAGTGATGGCCGACCTTGCGGACATCATCATGCAGGTATTCGCCCTCGAATCGGCCTTGCTGCGCGCACAGAAGCTGGCTTTGAACAAGCGGGCATCTGCGACGGTTGCAGCAGCGATGACCGGACTACTCGCCGACGAGAGCCTTGCCCTGGTCGAGCAGGCAGCGAAACGGGTCATCGCAGCCTGCGGCGAAGGAGACGTGTTGCGGACCCAACTGGCAATCCTGCGGCGGCTGGCGAAATTCACCCCCGTTGATACGGTAGCCCTGAGCCGCACAGTGGCAAGGCAGTGCATTCAGATGGAGCGGTATCCGGTCTAAGACGGGTACGCTCCGGCTATGTAACCCTCGAGCGCCTGGATGGTTTGCTCCTGACCGGAGATGACCCACTTGACGAGGTCGCCGATGGAGACAACTCCAACCACTGTATCGTTTTGCACTACGGGCAGATGGCGAAAGTCGTGCTGTGTCATCAGGGCCATGCACTCGTCTACCGTGTACTTGGGGGTCACGGAGATGACCGGACTCGTCATCAGTTGCCGCACTCGGGTTTCGCGCGAGAGCTGGCCTGCCAAGATACCTTTGCGAGCATAATCCCGCTCAGAAAAGATGCCGACCAACTGGTTGTTTGAGCAAACCAGAAGCACGCCGACGTCGTACTTCGCCAGCATTTCGAGCGCTTCGTAAACCGACTGGTCGGGACCAATAGACAACACTCTGTTTTGGGGTTTGCAACTCAGCAGCACTCCGATGGTGTCGGAAACTTTCATCGGTTCCTCCTCTTTGCCAGCCGCTTGCTGGTTTCTCGATTCCGTTCCAGGCATTTTCCAAGTCGGTGCAAGTAGGGGCGTATCTCTACTCCTGCACTGCGGTTCTGTCGATATCCAATCCAACACTGTTGCTTGCGGGGCAGGGAACCTTTGCGGGAGCGATCCGCGCCTCCCGAATTTGATATTTGGCCAATATAGTCCATTGCGATTGGGAGAGAACAGCCGGAAATAAGCTTTTGAGGATATTTATTGATCCTTGCGATCGTTTTGCCCGGTTGAAGCCGCGGTGGGCAGACTCACGCGCGGCATGGAACCGCTGCGGGATTTAAGATTGAACCAGGCGACCGGGTTTTTTATACCGCCTGGCCTAGCCAAAGCTTTACCCTGCAGTCCGGAGACTGATTTCCATGCCCCTGATGAAGACATCCAATCCTGCCTTGAGCGACAAGACATTCAGCGATTTAGCCGGCAGCCGGTACGGTGGCGCCATTGATGCAGCCGACCGCATGAGCCTGAGTGGAACCGTCCACAAAACCGGCATTCTCATGGTGTGCGCTTTCGCGACGGCGGCCTACACGTGGCACCTTTTCATGCAGGCGCGCGATGTTTCAGATATATCGCTGCCGCTGATGGTGGGCGTATTTGGCGGCTTCATCTGCGCCATGGTCACCATATTCAAGAAGGAATGGGCTCCGGTGACGGCGCCAATCTACGCCCTGCTCGAGGGCCTGTTCTTAGGCGGCGTGTCGGCAATTTTTGACTTGCGGTATCCGGGAATCGCCATCCAGGCGGTGGGACTGACGTTTGGCACCCTCTTCGTGCTGCTGATCGCCTACAGCTCGGGCATGATCAAGGTGTCAGACAAGATGCGGCTGGGAATCGTCGCCGCGACCGGCGGCATCGCGATCTTCTACCTGCTGCAGATGGTGCTCGGCTTCGTCGGCGTGCACTTTGTCGCGATCAACGGCTCGGGTGCCATTGGAATCGCGTTCAGCCTCTTTGTTTGTGCGATCGCGGCCCTCAACCTGGTGCTCGATTTCGATTTCATTGAGAGAGGCGTGAACTTTGGCGCGCCCAAGTATATGGAGTGGTACGGCGCGTTTGGCATCATGGTCACGCTGGTCTGGCTCTATCTTGAGATCCTGCGGCTTCTCTCGAAGCTGCAGAGCAGGAAATAGACCGAGACACGAGCCGCCAGCCGACATCGCGACAAGCAAGCAGCGGGCAGGATTAGGTCGACACAGCGAGAACTTGATTTTGAGCGGGGAAGCGACGCTGCATTGGGGACGTGGATGGAAGGACTATACAACGCGCCAAGCCGGGCGGGAACTGCAGGAACTGGGTTCGCGCACCTTAGTCGGCGAGCGAGATTGCGGGCTGGCCTGCCAGTCTTTGCCGGATGTGTTGGCCGAGTCGGTCGGCGTAACTGCCGTTGGCGCCGAGCGTGGTATTGAGCAGCACGACAGCAGCGTAATCGCCCTTGGGACTGAAGAACGCGTACGAGCTGTATCCGCCCGTCGCTCCGTTGTGCCAGTAGGTATCCGAGTCAGGTTCGTCGAGCCAGGCGAGCGCGATGCGCATGCCCCCCATGGCGTCGGCGCGAAGTTGATGAGACTGAGTCAACGCTGCCGAAAGGGTAGTAGCGGCAGGCGAGGCGACTGAGGGCTTGAAGCTTTCCGGATGTAGGTTCCCTTCAAGATACGTAAGCATATCGCCTGCTGTGGAGCGAATAGCGCCTGCGCCTGCGAACGCGTCGAGGTCCCACGGCGAGGCCGGTTGATGGTCGCCATTGTGTCCCATGATGAACCGAGCTTTTTGCGCGGGCGACAGCGCGATAGCTGTGTCCTGCAAACCCAGAGGATCGACGATCTGTGCTTTAAGCAGGTCAGGATAAGTCGTTCCTGCACATACTGCGAGCGCCTGGCCCAGCAAGCCGAAGCCCACATTGCTGTATAGAAATTCAGTCTGCGCGGGCTTTGCGACACCCTGTTTGGCGAGGAACGCATAGAGGTTGGCCGCATGATAATCGGCATAGGGATTGGCTGGGTTGACCGGCGCGAAGTTGTCGGGCATACGCGGCAGGCCTGAATGCTGCGTCGCGAGATCGAGCAGAGTAATTTCGCTTCCAACTGGCTTGGCGACGGTCTCGAGCGGCAACATTTCGCGCACCGGCTCGTCAAACTTCACCTTCCCCTGCTCCACCATTTGCGAGAGGATGAGACCGGTAAACGTCTTGGTGATTGAACCGATCTCAAAAATGGAGTCAGGTTTTGCGGTGCCATAACTGAAGATGCGCCGGACCCCGTGCTCGATCACCCCGATGGAAACACCGGCGCCCGTTGCGGGCGCCAGTTCTCCAGACTTGAGTGCTTCAACCAGATCGCGGTCGAGTACGGATTGCAGCTCGGGCGCAGTAACCCGAGCAATTGCTGGATCGATTTTGGGCTCTTTGGCGGAGACCGCGGCCGCCTGGCGTGTCAGATTCAACGGCAAGGAATTGCCGCCCTGGCTCCACGTGCCTGCGAGCGAGTTGCCGTCAGCAGAAAGTTTCCCTACCAAGTTTCCTTTGACCGCAGGCACATCAAAGGAGAAGTTGTCGCCGGCAAACGCAACATTGGCGCAATCAAGGCCCATGGCATGCTGGTCGAGGCTATCCAATGCGCAGAACTCGTGGCCGCCTTTGTCGCTTTTGACATGCAGCTGAATACGCAGCGCGACGCTGCCAGCCTGCAATGTGCCCAGCCAGATGCCGTCGATGCGGGAGGGCTTGGTGGCGGGCACAAATGTGTCTCGCGCGAAAGACAATGGCATCGGCTTGCCTTGATCCCATGTGCCGGAGAGCGTCGAGCCATCGCCGCTGACCGTTCCCTTCCATGAGCCGTGCACGGCGGGAACCGCGAAGCTGAGGGCTTGTCCATCAAGATGAAAGTCAGCGCACCCGATCCCGTTCGCACCTTGGTCGGGACTATCGAGAGTGCCGCTTATCGCGCCGGTAGGGTCGACCTTCAAATGGAGTTTGAGATGCAGAGGGCCGAGCGTTCCGATGTAATCGCCGTTCAGTGCGGGTTTTGATTGCGCTGCGGCAGGATCGAATGCCATCGACAACACAATCAGAACCAGCGGTAAAGCAATTCTTGCAGCACTTCGAATTGGATGAACAAGGTTTGCGTTGAAACCAAACATGAGATGCCTTCACTTTCTGGCCGTTGGGCCGCACAGGGATCACGATTAAAGGATTTTGTTGTCGCTGAGAGTCTACACCTGTTCCAATAGCTACGGTCGCCGCAGTCATGGCTCGTGCTTGAGCGCGACTAACTCGTCGATTTGACTTTGCAGCTTCGTGGCCGCCCACTGATTGATTTTGAATACAGCAAAGAAGACAAGGCCGACGAAGGCTGCACATCCAGCGAAAAACACCGCGGCGACCTGCCTTGAGATCGGGTGGAAGGCTGATTGAGCTCCCGCTACGGTGAAGCGAGTGAGGCCGAATAGAAAGACGCAGAGGCCCGGAACGAATGGCAACAGGTACCACACCCATACGGCGCGCAGAGCGTCGCGCTGCCGCACGAGTTCAGATATGTAGTAATCGAGACAAGTATTGCGAGCCATGTCTACCGGTGCCTGTCGCGCTGAAGCTCTGCGATGAAGCTCATACGCAGTAAAAAGCGCGCCGCCAATAACCAATCCCGACCCAATGCGCAGCAGGATTGTCGGAAATTTCCATTCGTAATAAGCGAATGCCGCGACGACAAACACTACGGCGCAATACTCCCTGACATTGCGCCGCGAGATGCCGCGCTGCAGCCGACGCAACTTGCGGTCGAGCATTTCCGGTGCTAATTGGATGGCCTCGGTAGTTTGGCCTTGCCAAACGCTGCGCAGATTTTCAGAGGCAGAATCATTGGTCATGATGTTCCCCCCAAATGGAACTGGTGAACGAGGATGTTTTTAATTCGGTGAATTTTTGTAGCAACGTTGCCCGAGGAGATGCCGGTGATTTCACCGATGCTCGATGCATCCACTCCTTCGAGAAAAAGGAGAATGACCTGACGGTCCAGGGGGCTCAGCCGTTGGATGAGGCTCATGAGCCGTTCCAGCACGAGACGCCGATTCGCATCCGATTCAGCGTCGCTGCTGTCTGCTATCGTGTCCAGCGAATCGAGACTGAGCGGTTGCCGCGACTTCAGGCGGTGTGCACGAATAACATGTGATGTAGCGACGTTGTGTGCGACGCGATAGATCCATGTGCGCAAAGCACAACGAGCATCAAACGTCTCAAAGCTGCGCCACAGCGCGAGATGAATGTCCTGCAGTAGATCGCGGCGTGTGTCGGGATCTGCTTCGTACGCTCGTGCGAGGCGCTCGAGCGCCGGACCAAACGTGCGTACCACTTCGTCGTACAGGTCTTGCCGGCTCGCCATCTCGAACCCATTCTCTCTTGTATAAGGTAGTCGTTCGAGACAGGAGTTTCTTACACGCATGCGGAATGACCGCATGTTTTCGGTAGGAATGGGAAGAATGGATGGAAAGGGAGATGGGAGTTAAGACAAACGCCATCCTTTCGGCGATTGGGTCGCGAAAGGATGGCGTTTGGAGTGAATTGTTATACGCTTGCGTGCTCGCGGGTTCCGTGTGTGACAGCTTCAATGATCGCCTTGTTGAATGCGGGAATGTCATCCGGCTTGCGGCTGGTAATGAATTGCCCGTCGGTCGCCACTTCCTGGTCCACCCAGTTGCCGCCGGCGTTCTTGATGTCGGTCTTGAGCGATGGCCAGGAAGTAACTGTCTTGCCTTTGAGCGCTCCGGCCTCGATCAGTGTCCACGGGCCATGGCAGATAGCCGCGACTGTCTTGCCACTCGATACGAACTGACGCACAAAGTTTACTGCCGCCGGGTCCATACGCAGGTGATCTGGATTCATGACACCACCGGGAAGGACGAGTGCGTCATAGTCGTTCGGGTTGGCGTCGGCGAGAACCTTGTCGACCTTCACCGTTTTGCCCCAGTCCTTCTTGTCCCAGCCCCTGATCTCTCCACTTTTGGGAGAAATGACTACGGTCGTCGCGCCTGCATCATCGAGCGCCTTTCTGGGATCAGTAAGTTCCGCCTGTTCGAATCCGTCAGTAGCAAGAATTGCGATCTTTTTTCCTTTTAAGTTGGAAGTCATTCATTGACCCTCCTTGGGCCATTGCGTACCCACACTAAGACGCCGCGCGGATGGGGTAGGTTGCCAATTGGAGCGGGCTCCAAGCGACATCGCGTATCACGCGATCAAGGCTATTTTTGAGTCCTAGAAGATTCAACCACTTGGACGCGTACGCACGGGCAATTTTCACCAGATCAACAACAACTGAACATACTTTCGATTCTGAACCGAACTGCGAGTTTGCCATCAATGACGAACAAACTTACTTGAATTGAGCCGCATCGGACGAATTGGTACTGGAGATTTTTCAATGCAAAGACGCGAATTCATGTCCGGCGCGGCGGCTGCAGCGGCCGCACTGGCGTCAACCAGTTCTATAGCTGCGGGACAAGCGGCGGGAAATAAAGAAGAGGAGTCACCCATGACAGAACCAACATCGAAGTTCGCGGCATCGCGCATTGCGCGCGTCACCAACGCCGGCACCATGAAAGGTGAAATGCTCTATCGCGACCTGGGTGCGACGGGCGTACAAGTATCCGTGATTGGAATGGGCGGGGCTCACCTGGGGCTGGCCGACGTTGAGGAAGCAGATGCAATCAAGCTCGTTCATGAGGGCCTCGATCGTGGCATAAACTTTCTTGACAATTCTTGGGACTACAACGAGGGCCGCAGCGAGGAGCGTGTGGGCAAGGCGCTGTCTCAGGGCAGCTATCGGCAAAAAGCGTTCGTCATGACCAAGATTGATGGCCGCACTAAAGAGGTCGCCACCAATCAGATCAACGATTCATTGCGGCGTCTCAAGGTCGACCACATTGACCTGATGCAGCACCATGAAGTGATTCGCTTCGACGATCCTGATCGCATATTTAATGAGGGCGGCGCGATGGAGGCAGTGGTCGAGGCGCAGAAGGTAGGCAAGATTCGCTTCATCGGTTTCACCGGCCATAAGGATCCGCACATTCATCTCTACATGCTGAAAGTAGCGCAGGAGCACGAGTTCCACTTCGATACCGTGCAGATGCCGCTCAACGTGATGGACGCGCACTTTCGCAGCTTCTCGCAAATGGTCGTGCCGGAAGCGCTCAAGCAAAAGGTCGCCGTGCTGCGCATGAAATC
>ODAK010006407.1_pt1 | contig 11888 bp, 10 predicted proteins | sample 1539591 | NCBI WGS metagenome assembly ODAK01 (sample SAMEA3539303, study PRJEB22396) | soil metagenome | biome: tundra; feature: field; material: soil | place: USA | collected 2010-05 | depth 0.15 m | reverse complement strand
AATGCAATCCACCGGACAGGAGTCAACACAGGCGGTGTCTTTGGTTCCGATGCAAGGCTCGGCAATTACGTAGGCCATAGAATCTTATGCTCCTCAGATGTACGGAGGGAATTGACCTGATTCTAGCAAGAACGCAGCTATCGGTACAGATGGCACCGCTCAGCAGCAGCTTTCCAAGGTTGAAAAGCGCATTCGCGGCTTTCAGATGGCTGGAAACGCCATTCGACCTCGCTTTACCCTTCCGCTCCTTGTGCCATCGCTTTCCCGGTTTCCGCCTGCGGCACGGAGCTGGCGGGAATCCGCGCGGGCGCGCCCTTCCACGCCCCAGCCTTGAACCCCTCCCGCACCAACTTGAAAATCGTCTTCCGGTTTTGCGCGATCACCTTCACCCAGGCCATCTTCCCCAGCATGGGGAAATAGATGCCACGGAAACAAAGGCGCGCCAGGAAGATGTTGACGCGATAACCCAGCGGCTGGTCGTTCAGCGATTCGACCGCATGCGCCAGCGCCTTTGGACTGTAAGCCTCGGCCCAGCCGCGGTTCACTTCGGCGTGCGCTTCTTCGATGGTCATCTTCAGCGGGGTGTGGGCCATCGCAAAGGGTATGAACTCCTGCCAATGCTTGGGCCTGGTCAGGCGCCCCGCTTTTTCCAGGCGCTTGTACAGCGGCGTTGCGGGCAAGGGAGTGAGCAGACCGAAGATCGGCAAACCTGGCGGCCAGGTGCGAACCTGTTCGAGGGTGCGTTCGGCGACGCCGACGGTGTCGTTGTCCATGCCAAAGATAAACGACGTGATCGCATACACGTTGCGTTGCGCTAGGCGTTCGAGGACCGCCGTATATTCTCCCGGCTTATTAAAGCCTTTGTTCACGTCTTTCAGATTGGCGGGATCGATCGACTCCATGCCGATAAAGATCCATTTGCCTCCGGAGGCCGCGATCAGGTCGACGAGCTCTTCGTCGCGCAATAAATTGGCGCTGATCTGCGCCACCCAGTGGCACTGTGCCCCAGCCGCAATAATGTCGCGCAGCAGCGACTTGGTGCGCTTGATGTTGATGGCGAAATTATCGTCGATGAAGAAGATCGCCATCTGTCCCTTTTCTTTACGGGCGCGAGCCTTCAACAGAAGCAATTCATTGACTACACTCTCGTTGGTGCGGAAACGAATGGAGTCTCCGAAGAATCCGGTCACGGTGCAGAACTCGCAGCCGTAAGGGCAGCCTCGTCCGGATTCCACCGGAATTATGCGGAACGATCCCCAGCCCTCTCCGATTTTCTGGAGCAGGGCGGTCGCAGCCTTGGGCACCAGGTTGAACTGCTTGAGATCAATCGACTGCCATGGGATGACCGGGTAATCCTTGAGTGACGGCTTACTTTCCTGGCCGAAGGCATCCACCGGCGCGTAGATGTCCTTGAGTTGATGACGCTCGGCGTCTTCCACAATCCGCGGCCAGGTCGCATCGGCTTCGCCTAGCGCAACGGCATCGGCGTGGCGCGGGCCACCATCGCGACCGAGCGCCTCGTCGGCCATCTCGGTCACGTGCGGTCCTCCCATCACCACCGGAACGCCGGTGGCGCGGACCGCATCCGCCATGCGATACGCCTTGGCAATCATTCGGGTCATGGCGCCGATTCCCACCAGCCCAATCTGGTTGTCGCGCACAAACTGCGCGATCCCCCCTTCATCCATCGGATTTGCGTTGCCATCCACCAACAGAACCTCGTGGCCCGGTGGAGTGAGCGCCTGCAGCAAGAACATCCATAGATGCGGCATGAAATTGCGCGTGACTCCGTTATCGGGGTTATAGAGGAGGATTTTCATGAAGAGATTCGCGATTCCGCAAAGCGCCGCTTTGCTAGATGCCGGGTTGATAGGGAAAAATGAGCAGCGCCCGAAGGCAGGTTTCTCGGGAGCTCGATAGTTTAGAAGCGTTCGTTTTAATGTACCTTAGCGCACATTGTACACCGGGTTCGCAGTAGGCGTGGTATCCCAGGGTTTCAAGTCAGGTTCGGACACCGATTTAAGATCCCGGTCGGGACTTCCATCGTTAGATGCACCTTTTCCCAGGATGTCGTATGACTCGCTGGGCTAATCGCGGCCGCTCCACTAGGGCTGGACCCAATTCGCGGTTTGACAGACCCGGGAATTGCGGCTATTGTCATGGGCGAACAAAGAGCGAATCTAAAATAGGGGAATGGCGAATAGCCCAGGAAGAGTTCCACAAAAGCGATGACATCACTTCCTTTATTCCGCGAGATTGAGTCGCGCCCGAAACTCGTGGGGCTTGCGCGGATCGCCGCCGATGCCGAGTCTCTCCGCGAGGGACACAACGTTGAATACTTTACCCTGGGGACGCGCTCGCTGCTCAGTCGTGTGGTCAGCGGGCGCAATCTGCCGTTTACCTGGGCCATCAATCCTTACCGTGGTTGCGAGTTTGCCTGCAAGTACTGTTACGCACGCTATACCCACGAGTTCATGGAACTGCGGGACGGAGTGGACTTCGAACGAAGGATTTTCGTCAAGCAGCAGGCGGCGGCGCTACTGCAATCGGAATTGAAAAAGGTCAAGCTTGGTGAGGAGATTGCCATTGGGACGGCGACCGATCCGTATCAGCCGGCGGAGCGGCGGTTTGAGATTACGCGGGCAATCCTCGAGGAACTGGCTCGGCACTCGGGACTGGAAATTGGAATTGTGACCAAGTCGAACCTGGTGACGCGTGATGCGGAGATTTTGCGGCGTGTCGGCGAACACAATCGGATCTTTGTCAATGTCACGGTGACTACGGTGGATACGGAACTGGCGCGGAAACTGGAGCCGCGAGCGCCGCGCCCCGATCTGCGGCTGGAGGCGGTGCGGCAGTTGAATCTCGCGGGGGTGGATGCGGGCGTGATTTGCGCTCCGGTGCTGCCGGAGATTACGGACCGGCCGCGTGACCTGGAGGCGCTGGTGAAAGCCGCAAGTGAAGTGGGAGCAAAGTATATCTATGCGAATCCGCTTTTTCTGAAACCGTGTTCGGCGGCGATCTTCATGCCGTTTCTGGAAGAGCACTTCCCTTCTCTGGTGGAACATTACCGGACGCGTTATGCCAACCGGGCATTTCTGCCAAAAGGGTACGGTCAGCGGCTGTCACAGTTGATGGCGGCGTTGCGGCGCAAGTACGGGTTTGGAGATCAACACGCGCGCAGCAGTCGCAGCACGCATTTGGATGCGGAGCAGATGGATTTGTTTTGAAGCGGGGTGTTCTGGTGGCGCGAAGAGCGTCTCAGAAATTCAGCCGTCCCTCCGGGACTTGCGTCGTGGGTCGGCCTTTCCCCAGCGCTGAAGCGCTGGGCTAAGTTCGGTCGCCCCTCCGGGGCTTTGGACGGCGCCCCTCCGAGGCTTAGGACGGCGCGGCGCCGGAGATGTTGACCGCGCGGCAGCCGTGAGGGGGCGCTGGACGGGCGAGACGCCCGTCGCTCCACGAGCGAAGGCGCGCGAGTCTGGTCGCGCCTGAGTAATCTCGTCAGCCTATAATGTTGATTCCGCCATGGCCTCTCCCACGCAGACTGCTTCGCCCCGACCTGGATTGAAAGACAATGCCCGGCACTTCTGGCATCGAGTGAGCGAGGGGCTGGCTGTAAATCAGCTCTGGTCGCAGTTCGAAAAAGATGCTCGTTCGAGCTATAGGCTCTACTCGGCGGGGCTGGACGATCTGCATAGGGAGCCATCCAAAGTACGGCGGGTCTGGCAAATTGCCAAGGCGCTGTTCTGGGCGATCCTGGAAAAACTGACTCCGGCGCGCCGCGTTCTGGTGCTGCTGGGGCTGATTCTGTTGTTCTTTCCATCCGGAGGGTTTTCCTACACCAACGGCGACAATCATATCGAGATCCATGAATTCGACATGCACGTCTGGGGCGGACTGCTGCTATTGCTGGTGCTGCTGCTCGAACTGGCAGACCGGGTGGTGATGAAGCGCGATTTGGAGATCGCCAAGGACATTCAGGCATGGATGTTGCCGGGAGCACCGCTGCAGATTCCGGGATACGAGATTGCGTATGCGACGCGTCCCGCGAATACGGTGGCGGGAGATTACTACGATGTGATCTTGCGGCCGAGCCGGGTGCCGAGCGCAGACCGAATTCTGTTTGTGGTGGCCGACGTGGCGGGAAAAAGTATTCCGGCGGCGATGGTGATGGCGACCTTCCAGGCGAGTTTGCGTACCTTGTCGATGATGGGTGGAACGCTCGAGGGCCTGGTGAACGGCGTGAATCGCTACACTTGCTCCAACAGCCAGGGAGGAGCTCGCTTTACGACCGCCTTCTTCGCGGAGCTCGATCCGGCTACGGGCAATCTGGTTTATATCAACGCCGGACATAACGTTCCGATTCTGCGGAAGGGATTGGGCACGGTCGAGCGGTTGGAAGCGGGAGGCATCCCGGTGGGAATTTTTGCGGATACGCCTTATCAGGTTGGGACCACGCGGCTGGAGAGCGGCGACTGGCTGGTGATTTTCACCGACGGGATTGTCGAAGCGGTCAATGCGAAAGATGAGGAATATGGCGAGCCGGCATTGATACGACTGGTGGATCGCGAGTCGGGATCGGCTCCGGCTGAACTTCTGCATCAATTGTGGGCGGGGTTGGATGTGTACGTGGGAAACACTCCACAGCACGACGATATAACTTGCCTGGTGCTCAAGCGCAGGTGAGAGGTCGGCTCTCGGCGGTGGGAGTTCCGCTTCTCTATAGCGGCTTCAGGCCGACAAAGGCGAGGAATTGTCCCGCGTCGAACTGGGCCTGGCCGAAGTCGGTAGAAATCTTCCGCACCTGTGCGGAAGCGGAATCGGCCTCGGCTGCACGACCGGCGCGACGTAGCGCTTGCGCGAAAAGAAGGACATTCACGTCGTTGGCATTGACCTTCACGGCGTGCGCCAATTGAGCGACCGCTACATCAGACTGCCCCTGACGCATCGCCAGGACGGCCATACTTACGAGCGCCAAATCGTCGTCCGGATTGAGGCGTAGGGAATTCTGGTTGCTCCCGGCGGCCTGCTCGTACCGGTGTAACTGCATATAAGCTTCTCCCAGGCCGCTCCATGCGGCGGCTTGCAGTTTCCGATCGTCGGAATCGTGCAACACCTCATTGCAATCCTCAATCGCGTCGAAGGCATGTCCCACGTGCAACTCGTAGGTGCAGAGACCGAGGACCTGGATGGTGGGGTATTTGTGCAGTGCCTTACCAGCCCGGAAATGCATAATCGCCTCTTCAGGCCGTCCCTGTTTGGCAAGTGCGAGCGCGAGATTGCTATGCGCCGTGTAATTCCCCTCCGTGACGCTCAAGGTGTAGCGCCACAAGGTTTCACTGTCGTGCCAGTAACCAAGCTGGCGATCAGTAAGACTACCGAGGACCAAGAGTACGGCAGCGGCGGAACCAGCAAGCCACACGCCGCCGATTTTCCGCCTGGATGCCGCCTCAGACAGAGCCCACACCATTGCGATAAACAAACCTATGAAGGGGAGATAGGAGTACCGATCGGCCAGGGCCTGCTCACCGACGGTGATGATTCCGATCATCGGGACTAAAGTTCCCAGGAACCAGCACCAACCTACGAGTAAATAGCGGCGGTCGCGCCAGTAAAACACGAGCGCCGTCAGCAGGAGCAGCAGGGCCGCTGCTCCGATAACATGCCAGGCGGGCAGCGAACCCAAGGGACGCGGATACAAGGGAACAAGCGAAGACGGCCACAACGCCTTTCCAATGTATCTCACATAGGAGACGAAGACGTTTTGCACCCGCGCCGAGATTGAAACTTCCGAAAGCGTCCGTACCGATGCCCCCGCGCGCTGCGCAATAACCGTGACCACCGAATCGGCCGCGGCAAGAAAGAAGAGCGGCAACTTTTCCCATAACAGAGCTCGGAAGGAGCGTTGATTGGGAAACGAAGGCAAGGATTCGGCCGGCACGCCCTGGGTCCCAGATCGGGCGGGCATTCTCATTCTTATCTTCATGCGCTGCAGTGGCCAGTAGTCCCAAAGCAGCAGTACAAAAGGCAGGGTGACTATCTGCGGTTTGGCCAATAAACCAAGAGCGAAGAAAAGGGTGACCAATAAATAGAAATATCGTCTGCCGGTGCGCCCGTACCTGTCATAGGCATGCAGAGCAAGCAGGAAGAACAACATGCTAAGCACATTCTTGCGCTCAGCCGCCCAGGCGACCGACTCAACGTTCATCGGATGCACGGCAAACAGACCTGCCACCATGAGACTGGGCCAGGTCAATCCCGTCGCCCGCCGCAACAGCAGGAAGAGAAGGACTGCATTGGCCGCGTGCAGCAAGAGGCTTGTGTAGTGGTGTCCAATCGGATTCAGGTGAAAGATCTGGCAATCCAAGGCATGCGACAACCATGTCAACGGATGCCAATTGCCTTCGCGAAAGGTCGTAAACGCCCACTTCACAGTGGCCCAGGTTAAGCCCCCAAGCACGTGGGAATTCTTCAGGATATAGGACAAGTCATCGAAATCGACGAACTGGTTATGGACGATGGGATTGTAGCAAGCGAGGGTGGCAGCGACCAACAAAAGACAGTAGATAACGACGTGCTTTTCGCGGGACGGCGACATGTCGATGGCTGGAGGCGATTCCGTTGGCTGCAGGTTGGCTTTTCCTGGCAATCTCCACCCTCCCTGCCCAAGAATATTCTAGCGCGATCTATCTTGACTCAGACAAGTCTGTGCCACTCGGGAAAAATCGATGGTAACCGCCTCCCCCGACACTTCCTATGCCAGCATGAGTTCGCGGTACATCTGGTGAAAGGCGTAGACACCTTTTTCCTGCTTCACGCTGTAGCGGCCGCTGTGGTAGCTGCGGGAGTGGAGATTTTTCTGGACGATCTCGCAGATGCGGACGTCTTCGACCTGGATCTCGTCGCTGAATCCTAAAGCTTTACGAGCAGCTTCGCTCCCCAGATCCTTCTCGGGCAAATACCATTCGAAAATTGCCAGCGTGCGTTCGGTGCCGAGCGGCAGGATGATGTTGAGCGAGACATTATCGGGATAGCAGTTGAGCATCCAATTCGGAAAAATCCAGAAATAATCGGCGGTGAGGTCCTCACCGGATTGCTCGCTGGATTGCGCGTAGCGGCGCGGGGTGGCGTCTCCGGGCTGTGCACCGCGGATGGGGGTCCACTGGCGGACGTATTGGGGATAGGGCTCAACGGTGTAGGCGCCATAGTTGATTTCGCGGTTGAGCCCGGGGTGGACGCTGGGCACGTGATAGCCTTCGAGATAATTGTCGATGTAGGTCTTCCAGTTGCAGTTCATCTCGTAGGTGCGGCGCTCGGAAAATTTCATGCTGGTGAAATTGAATTTGCTGGTTTGGGCGGGCAATTCCCCGAGGCACTCGCGCAGCGGGCGCGCGGCGGGATCGAGATTGACGAAGATGAGGTTGGACCATTCCTCGATGCGAACGGGGGAAAGGCCGAAGTTGGTAGGGTCGAAATCTTCCACGCCTTCGAATTCGGGAGTGACGAGTAGAGCGCCGTCGAGGCGGTAGGTCCATCCGTGATAGCCGCAGCGGAAGAGTTTGCGGTTTCCGCAGCCGGAGGCGGGATTGCCGGCGCGATGCCGGCAAACGTTATAAAAGCCGCGGAGAATGCCATCGTCGCCACGCACGATGAGCAGCGGTTCTCCGATGAGGTCGAAGGTGAAGTAGTCGCCGGGAGATGCGACCTGATGAACCTGGCCGACGACCTGCCAGGTGGAAGCAAAGAGCGTGGCCTTCTCGACCTCGAAGGTCTCTGGGCTGAAATAGACGGGTGCCGGCAGGGTGGAGGCGCGGGCGATGTTGCGCTCGAAGTTTGATGGCAGGTTCGGCATCAGGCGCTCGGCATCAGGCACTCAGCGAGGGACATTCTAGCCTAGAGGATCAGCTGTCAGTTATCAGTTTTCAGTTATCAGTTTTCAGTTTTCAGGTATCCGCGGCGCGATTTGTACAGCGAGGGGGCGCAAGAGGAGCGTCCTGGAGCGTTCCAGAATGGGAGTCCGGGCCTCTGGGGGGCGGTTTGAAGGATGCACGCAGGGTGGACGAAGACCATGGGGACTGGCAAAATATGTCAATCGAGGTCTCGAAAAGTGTCATACTTGACGCATCGCCGGTGAACGATGAGTCGGCGGTGCTACGGATGCCGCTGAAAACGCTAGGTTTGCACCAGAAGGACATCTGCCTTTCGTTACATGCGACTCTGGCCCCCGGAGTGCGATAGTACATGCGAGTTGGTCATCCAACGAAAACCAGTCAAACGGAGACGAGGACAATTTAATGCGGAAACAAAAAGGCTTCTCACTGATCGAATTGCTGATTGTGGTGGCGATCATCCTGATTATCGCCGCGATTGCTATCCCGAACCTGCTGCGTGCGCGTATTTCGGCGAACGAGTCGGCTGCCGTGGGAGCGCTTCGCACACTGAACACAGCACAGATTTCCTATAACTCCACCTACCCGACGGTTGGCTTTGCCGGCACTCTTTCCTTCCTGGCGGGCACGACTTGCGCCGGCACTGCGCCGACCTCGGCCACCGCTTGCTTGATCGATTCGGCTTTGGGCAGCGGCACCAAGAGCGGCTATGTGTTCGCTCTGTCGGGAGTCAGCGGCACCCCGGCCTCCACCTATAACTTCGTGGCTTCGCCGGTGGGCGTGAATCAGACGGGCGTTCGCTACTTCTGCTCCTTCGCAGATGCGGTCGTACGCTCCAACTCGGGCTCGATTTCAACCTGCGATGGATCCATCAACCCGCTGCAATAAACGCAATGGCTTAAAGTTGGCAAAGTACCTGGGGGAGGGTACCAAGCCGGAAAGAAGCAGAGGAGAAATCCTCTGCTTTTTTTTTGTTATGGGAAGGTCTTAATGCTGTTCGCTAGTCCCCGGGCTTAGATGACAAAAAATGTCACTTCCGACGCAAAGCATCACGAAGCCGACGAGAAAGCAGCGCAGTATTTTGAATCGCATTGCAATTGCAGTGGTTTAGGAGCTGGGGAGGATGGATGAAGTCCGGCATTGAACGTGCATACCCAATTATCGGGACGAGAGTGTTTGTGCTTGCCAGGAATCGGGGAGACGTAATGCGAAACACCAGCGGGTTTTCCCTCATTGAACTTCTAATTGTCGTAGCCATTATTCTGATCATTGCGGCGCTCGCGGCGCCCAGTTTTCTCCATGCGCGCATGGCGGCCAATGAGTCCGCCGCGGTGGGCGAACTTCGAACGCTGAACACCGCCCAGATCTCCTATAACTCAACCTACCCGACGGTTGGCTTTGCCAATGTCCTGTCCTATCTGGCGGGCACGACCTGTGCAGGAACTGCACCCACCTCGAGCAGCGCATGCCTGATCGATTCGGCGATGGGAAGCGGGACCAGAAGCGGCTATGTGTTCACTCTATCGGGCGTAAGCGGAACTCCGGCCTCTACTTACCAGGTTGTGGCCACGCCGGTGGGAGTGAACCAGACAGGCGTCAACTTTTTCTGCTCATTCGCGGATGCGGTGGTGCGCTCCAGCGCAGCCACAATCACCACCTGCGATGGCACGATCAGTCCGCAACGGTAGGACCAGGGGCGGCCCAATACCTCCGGGAACTGGCCCGCTCGCAGCGTTTTACCTTCGTAACCGCTCAGGTATGCAGAGACGCGCCGGGCGCGCCAGCATTGCTTATAATCTCCTTGATACGATTCCGCATCAAAATCCACGCAAGAGGCTCAGTTTGAACACATAGCCATGGCAGCAATCGAAATCCTTGACCTTGAAAAAAGCTACCTGGTGGGATTCTGGCATAAGCGGCCGAAGGTAGCGCTGCGTCCTCTGCGCCTGACCGTCGAAGAAGGGGAGGTGTTCGGCTTCCTGGGTCCAAACGGTGCGGGTAAGACCACAACCCTGAAACTTCTGATGGGTTTGGTGTTCCCGACGGCAGGGACGGCGCGAATTCTGGGTGTGGAGATGGACGATCCCAGGGTGAAATCACAGATCGGATTTCTCCCTGAACAGCCCTATTTCTACGACCATCTGACGGCGCGAGAGCTGCTCGACTATTACGGGCAGCTTTCAGGAGTTCCGGCAAAAGGGCGCTCGGCCCGGGTTGACGAGATGCTGGCGCGGGTGGGATTGAGTGATTCGGCTGGCGTACAGCTGCGGAAGTTTTCCAAGGGCATGTTGCAGCGGGTAGGGCTGGCGCAGGCCATCCTGCATGATCCGAAACTGGTGTTTCTGGACGAGCCGATGTCAGGCCTGGACCCGATGGGGCGGCGCGAGGTGCGGGACTTAATCCAGCAGCTGCGCAACGAAGGCAAGACAGTTTTCTTCTCGACGCACATTCTATCGGACGCGGAAGCGCTCTGCGACCGGGTGGGGGTGATCCATCAGGGGGAGTTGCGCGGGGTGGGGGCGGTGGCGGAATTGACCTCGGAGACGCAAGGCAAAGTCGAGATTGTGTTTTTCGCACCTCGAGTGCCGCCGAGCTTGAATAGTCTGGGGGTGGAGGCGCGGGTCAGCGGCGACATGGTCAATGCGGTCGTGCCGGAAAAACAGCAGGAGGCGGCGTTGGAAGTGCTCCGGCGCGAGCATATCAAACTGATTTCGTTGACGCCCGTGCGCCGCTCGTTGGAGGAATATTACATTCAGAAGCTGCGGCCCACGGAGAGCGTAAAAGGGGCAGGCGTATGAATTCGCGCATCGGATCAATCGCCTTCAATACTTTTCGCGAGGCGGTGCGGGACCGTGTGCTGTACAACCTGATCGCGTTTGCATTGCTGCTTTCGGGAGCCGCAATTCTGGTCGGAGAAGTTTCCATCGACATCGAGCGCCTGGTGGTGGTGAATCTGGGGCTGACGGCCGTGTCGCTGTTCGGAGTGGTCATCGCCATCTTCATCGGGATTGGCCTGGTTTCAAAAGAGATCGACAAACGGACGCTGTACACGGTGCTGTCGCGGCCCGTGCGCCGCTGGGAGTTCGTGGTGGGCAAATTCTTCGGGCTCACGGGAACGCTGGTCGTAAACACGTTCTTTATGGCGGTCGGGGTGTTACTGGCACTGCTCTACGTGGCCCACCGTTTCGAGAAAATGGACCTGTGGGTGCTGGTCGCACTGTACTTCATCGTGCTGCAGTTTCTGATCGTGTGCGCGCTGGCCCTGTTCTTCTCCTCATTTTCAACGCCGCTGATGGCGGCGGTCTTCACCTTCGCATTGTTTGTGATTGGAAGTCTGGCAGAGGAGCTGCGGGGCTTTGCCAAAATCACTCAGGGTGCGGCTGGCCTGCTGGCGAAAGCCATCGCCTATCTGGTACCAAATTTTTCCGCCTTGAACGTGATCAATCAGGTGGCCCACGGCGACGCCATCCCCGGCCGCCTGATCTTGTACAACACCGTGTACGCACTACTGTATTCGGCGATGGCCATTTCGGGAGCGGTGTTGATTTTTCAGCGCCGGAATCTGAAATGAGCATGAACACGACTCGACGCGTGAATCTGGTGGCGAGCGCTCTGCTGCTGGCTTCAATGGCAGGCGCCATAACTATTCTTTATGCCATCGACCGCACGCCGCGCGCGCCGGTAGCGCAGGAAGCACTGTACTTGCGCTCGTCCAAGGTGCTGCGGCGCTTGAGCCTGGGATATACCGGCCTGCTGGCTGACATTTATTGGACGCGGGCGGTGCAGTATTTCGGGCAGCAGCCTCACAACGGTTCGGGCGACTTCCGGCTGCTGGGGCCGCTGCTGGAAGTGACCACGGAACTGGATCCGAGGCTGTTCCCGGCGTATGAGTTTGGCGCGAACTTTCTTGCTCCCAAGCCGCCGAACGGGGCGGGCCTTCCCGGATCGGCGCTGGCGTTGATGAAGTACGGCATCGAGCACAATCCGGACCAGTGGCGG
>ODAK010006406.1_pt1 | contig 11889 bp, 10 predicted proteins | sample 1539591 | NCBI WGS metagenome assembly ODAK01 (sample SAMEA3539303, study PRJEB22396) | soil metagenome | biome: tundra; feature: field; material: soil | place: USA | collected 2010-05 | depth 0.15 m | reverse complement strand
AACGTAGTCGGCTCGGCGTGAATGCCGTGCGTGCGCCCGATGGTAGGCGTGTTTTTGAATTCGATGGCGCGCTTTTTCAGCACCGCCATCAGCGCAACCAGCCCGGCGCGGATGATCGTGGAAGCTTCTTTCACCTGAAGGGCTTGCGCGGTATCGACGACATCGTTCGACGTCAGGCCGTAGTGCAGCCAGCGCGACTCGGCACTGAAACCTTGCGCGTTCAGGCTCTCGGCGACGGCCGTGGTGAAGGCGATGACGTCGTGCTTTACCTCTGCCTCGATCTCCTGGACGCGCGAGGCAGAAACGGCGGCATGCCGCGCGATTGCCTCAGCAGCCGCGACAGGGATAACGCCGTCTTCGGCCAGCACCGCGCTCGCCGCCGACTCCACTTCTAGCCAGCAGCGATATTTCGTCTCTTCAGTCCAGATGCGGCCCATCGCCGGACGAGTGTAACGCTCGATCATTTGCGAACTCCTGGTACAAGGACGAATTACTGCCATCGACGCAGTAAGCCGCCCGTGGCCAACACATCTGATTGTAAGGGGTTATGCCGCTCAGGAGCGCGGAATGCCAAAGCGCTTATGCAACTCGTCGTACAGCAGTCCGCGACCCGGCTTGTATGGTTGAAACCACTCGCCGTCAATCACAAGCTGAGGAATGGCCCTTTTGCCGACATGACGAATAACTTCCGCCGAAGCATCTGCGTCCGCGTCAACGTTAATCTCTGTGTACTCGATGCCGTGTGTATCGAGAAACTGCTTGGCCGCGCGGCAATCCCTGCACCATGCCGCTGTGTAAACCTGGACCTTCATAGGCCTATTTTACTGTGTCGGCGCTGTTAACATCTGGGTTGATGACCGCTCAGCAAATCAAGGCCCTGCTCAATCTTTCTCCCCACCCGGTCGAAGGCGGTCATTTTCGGCGCACATACACCTCCGCAAACCCGGTGGAACTGCCGCGCGGCGTTCGCCCGCAGGGCTCAGCGATTTACTACCTGCTTGAGCCTGGGGCTTTTTCTGAGATGCACATGCTCGATTCGGACGAAATATTTCATTTCTATTCCGGCGATCCGGCAGAAATGCTGCAACTTTATCCCGACGGGGAGTCTGCACTTGTGACGCTAGGAGCGAATCTGGAAGCCGGGCACCAGGTCCAGGTCGTCGTTCCCGCCGGCGTCTGGCAAGGAATGCGTCTGATCGGCGACGGCGCGTTTGCGCTCTTCGGGTGCACCGTGACTCCGGGCTTCAACTACGCCGACTACCATAACGCAAGCTGTGCCGAGCTTTCAGCGAAATGGCCGGAACAGGCCGAAAGAATCAAGGCTTTGACCAGGATCTAAGCAAGTCGCCGCTCACGAAAGAAACTACGCAGCAGCTCCGCTGCCTCCTCGCCAAGAATTCCCTGCTCAACACGCATCTGGTGATTGAGCTTTGGATGATTCAGCACCGACAGCACCGATCCTGCCGCGCCCGCTTTGGGATCGGCTGCGGCAAAAACCAGCCGGTCCAAGCGCGCATGGATCATGGCTCCAGCGCACATGGCGCAAGGTTCGAGCGTGACGTAGAGCGTGCAGCCGTTGAGGCGATAGTTGTTCATCACATGAGCGGCCCCGCGCATGGCGACAATCTCGGCGTGCGCCGTGGGATCGTTATCGAGCAGCACGCGATTTTGGCCGCGCGCGACAATCGCGCCGTCGATCACAGCAACCGCGCCGACGGGCACCTCGCCCGCCTCCGCAGCTTTGCGCGCTTCGGCCAGTGCCTCTTCCATCGCTTCGCGGTCTGAAATCATGGTTAGGATATTAGCGCTGCCGGCTGTTGTTGCGTCATGCAATGCAGTGTTCCCAAACCCCAGACGAGATCAACGCTGTGGATGCCGATCACTTCGCGGTCGGGGAAAACTTCAGCGAGAATATTTAGCGCAACGCGATCGTTGCGGTCATTGAATGTTGGAACCAGCACAACGCCATTCGCGATATAGAAGTTCGCATAGCTGGCAGGCAAGCGCTGGCCACGAAAAATAACCGGACGCGGCAGTGGCAACTCCACAATCGTGAACTGCTTGCCGTGACCATCGCGGGCAGCCCTCAGTCGAGCGAGATTTTCGGCCATGGGTTCATGGTTCACGTCGCTCGTGTCGGGCTCAACTGCTGTCACAATCGTCGTCTGCCCCACGAAGCGCGTGATGTCATCGATGTGGCCATGCGTGTCGTCACCTGCCACGCCGCGATCGAGCCATATCACCTGATCGATGCCCAGGTAGTCGTGAAACGCATGCTCAAGCTGATCACGGCTCACTCCGGGATTGCGCTGCTGCACCTCGCTCAACAGGCACTCTTCGGTTGTAAGCAGGATGCCTTCGCCGTTGGTGTCGATCGATCCACCTTCAAGCACTAGCCGTTGAGGCTGTCCGGCGATCTGAAGGAGAGGCTGCCACTCCGAAACCCCAAGCAGTTTGGCCACGTGCCCGGGAACCTGATCATCCAGATGCCAGTCGGGATATTTCGCCCATGCGTTGAATTGCCAGTTCGTAATCGCTACCTGGCCATCAACGTTGCGCACAAAAATCGGCCCCGAGTCGCGCGTCCAAACGCGGTCCGTCGGCCATTGATGCAACCGCACTCGCTCAAATTGCGCACCGGCACGATTGAGAATGCCGATCACGCGCCGCTCCGACGCTGCGTCGTCGACGAGAATATGCACCCGTTCACCCCGTGACAGCACGCGCACAATTTCCGCATAGACCCAGGGAATCGCCTGAAACTTTCCCGGCCAGTCTTCGTGGTTGTGGGGCCAGGCAAGCCAGGTGGCTTCGTGGCGGACCCACTCCGCGGGCATGCGATACCCAAGTTCGCGAGGCGTCTTCGCAGCAGTTGTGTGCACGGCCATTCTTACTTGCTATCTCCGTCTGCTGACCAGGTGCTGGCCGGATCGAGGAAACGCTTCGTGATCGGCTCATAGGCATCGATGCGGCGATCCCGCAGGAAAGGCCAATTGCGGCGCGTATCTTCAATGAGCCCGAGATCGATTTCGCCGATGAGTATTTCTTCTGCATCGTGCGATGCCTTGGCGATGATGCGGCCAAATGGATCGGCAAGGAAGCTGCCGCCCCAGAACTCCAGGCCCAGCCCCGCGGCACGGTCGCCACGAATGTCGCCCTGCTCGTGCCCGACTCGATTGACTCCGGCGACGTAGACGCCATTTGCAATCGCGTGACCGCGTTGAATGGTCTGCCAAGCGTCATATTGCGCGGCGCCAAACTCGTCCTTCTCCGCCGGGTGCCAGCCGATCGCCGTCGGATAGAAAATGACCTCAGCCCCCTGCAGAGCGGTAAGCCGCGCGCCTTCGGGATACCACTGGTCCCAACACACCAATGTGCCGACGCGGCCAAACGCCACGTCGACCGCCTTGAATCCGAGATCGCCGGGCGTGAAGTAAAACTTCTCGTAATAGAGCGGATCGTCTGGGATGTGCATCTTGCGATAGACGCTCGCGATCGATCCATCGACGTTCAGCGTGACGGCAGTATTGTGATAAAGTCCCGGCGCACGCCGTTCGAAAAGGGATGCGATTATAACCACGCGCTCTTCGCGAGCTACCTCGGCCAGTTTTGTCGTCGAGGGTCCCGGAATCGGCTCCGCCAGATCGAACAGGCGAACATCTTCGCGCTGGCAAAAGTATTGCGCGCAAAATAGCTCTGGCAGACAAACGACATTCGCACCCAGCCGTGCGGCTTCGCGAATGTGCCGGACAGCCGAGGCAAAATTCTCCTCAGGATCGGGGCCCATGTGCATCTGCACCAGGCCTACTTTGTATTTGCGCGCGTTTCCCATATTCAATCTGAAGTTTTTCCGCCTATTTTCGGTGGATGCAGTAAGGCCAACCCCGCAGGCGGGATTGGCCTCTGAGCCTTCGAAAAACGTTCCAATCCTACTTAGGTCGAAACCTCTCTCGCGAAATCCGCAGCATGCAGTGCCTACTCTTCGAGAATCAGCACGGCGGCAGCGATCGTGGTCGTCCACAAACCGCGCTTGTCACCCACTGCCGATTGCGTGACGTTGCTGGTGCGAACGATTTTGTTGGAGATGCGATAGATCTCCTTCTTCTCGTCCCAGCTTTTGTCCGGATCAAAGTCAACGTCGAGAGTTGTGGCCAGCATTTCGGCGGCTAGTTCCTCGGCGTACTCGCCGGCTTGATCTTCAGTCTCGCCGAAGCTGTGATGCTCGCTGAGATACCCGTACGTATCGCGATCGGCGGGGATGGCTACACCGATACTCGCGACCACGAGACGGTGCGGTTCGCGGGTTGAGTTCTCCGCGATCACTGAGAAAACCACTTCCCCGTGGTTGAGGTATTTGAGCCCTTCTTTGCGCGAGATGACTTTACAGTGCGGTGGAAAAATCGAAGAGACGCGAACCAGGTTTTGCGAGGCGATTCCTGCATCCCGAAGGGCCAGCTCAAAGGAGGTCAAACGCTCCTTATGTTTGCCTACACCCTTGGTGAAGAAAAGCTTCTTCGGGACCATGCTTTTTCCCAATTTCTATGTATCCTCCGTAGGATTGACGGTCATTGTTTTTTTAAACGTTCCCGCATGAGTTTATCGCATTCCGAGGGGTGAAAACAGGAACAACCGCGATTTCATCAGACGTTTACACCCAGCCGCCCGACTGCCGCTTCTCCCGATCCTGGCCAGGCGGATGAGATTTCCGCTTCTCTGCGACTTTTTCTCAGTCGCACAGCGGAACTTTCTGGCGGGTTGAGAGTTTAAGCAGGGATGAGGCTGACTCTTCTGTTTGGAATCTCTGTTTTAAGCGCCGGCCTGGGCTGCGCGTTAGCCGTAGCTCAAGAGTACGCAAGACCGCTGGCCCCGGACAGATCTCAACCCGCAACTAGCAATGCAATCAACGCCGATGTCGATCCAGTTCCATTGGACTGGACGCCTCCGGCTCTCCAAATGTTGAGTGCGCGCGCTGCCGTGAAGAATTCCTTCACGCTCGACAGGACCATGCTGGGAATGGCGGCCGGGCTGGTTCCTGATTCCGACGCCGATACCCGGCATGCAATGAACAAGCTCGACGGCGTCAGCGTGCACATGCTGCGCTTTGGCGCCGCTGGCATGGCAGACGAGTCGCAAGTTGAAGCCATCCGCGCCTCGTACCACCTTCGCGGTTGGAAGCATCTGGTAACCACCTCCAAAGGAAGCGGCCCGCTCCACAACGGAACCACCGACGTGTGGTTCGTGCTCGACGGCATGAACGTGCGCGGTGCCGTGGTGCTTGCCGAGACGCCCAAAAGCGTAACGCTCGTCACGGTGGCCGGCAATCTTAACCCGGTTGACGTGATGCACCTGCGCGGCCACTTCGGCATTCCTCGCCTCGAGGCCGACGACTTCAAAGAAGCCAAGTAAGCGCCGTTGCCACTCCCAATTTGCAGGTGTTAGCCTTCCTCTATTGCGCGTAGAGGAAGGAACACCCAAAAAGACATGCAAAAGACTTATAACGGGCTGCAATTGCCACACGACGGACAGCCTATCGAGTACAGCAACGGCCAATATCAGGTTCCCGACCACCCCATCATTCCATTCATTGAGGGCGACGGCACCGGACGCGACATCTGGAAAGCCTCGCAGCGCGTCTTTGATGCGGCCGTTGAAAAAGCCTACGGCGGCAAGCGCAGCATCAAGTGGTTTGAAATCTTTGCCGGCGAGAAGGCCTTCCGCCAGTTCAAGACCTGGCTGCCCGACGACTCGGTAGCGGCTGCCCGCGACCTGCGCGTCTCCATCAAGGGACCGCTCACAACTCCGGTTGGCGGCGGCATCCGTTCGCTCAACGTAGCACTGCGCCAGTTGCTCGATCTCTATGCGTGCGTTCGCCCCGTGCGCTACTACCAGGGCGTGCCCAGCCCCGTGAAACACCCTGAGAAGGTCGATATCGTTATCTTCCGCGAGAACACTGAAGACGTGTACTCCGGCATCGAGTTCAAGGAAGGCAGTGCCGATGTTGCGCGCCTCATCGAATTCATCAACGAGGACCTGCTCAAGGGTGGCAAGAAGAAGATCCGCTCCGACTCCGGGGTCGGCATCAAGCCCATCTCCATCTTCGGCACCAAGAGACTGGTGCGTTATGCCATCCGCCAGGCTCTTGAAATGGGTCGTAAAACCGTGACCCTCGTGCACAAGGGCAACATCCAGAAATTCACCGAGGGCGCGTTTCGCGAATGGGGCTATGAAGTAGCGGTGGAGGAGTTCCGCGACCAGACCGTCACCGAGCGCGAGAGCTGGATCCTCGGCAACGTCGATGCCAACCCCGGCATCTCGATTGAAGACAACGCCGCGCTGATCGAGCCCGGCCTCGAATTCGGCAATCAGGCCTTCCGCGATTCTCTCTACGCCGAAGTCAAGCAGGTCCTCGACACCATCGGCAAAACTCACGGCAACGGCGCATGGAAAAACAAGATCCTCATCAACGATCGCATCGCCGACTCCATCTTCCAGCAGATCATCATTCGCCCCGCCGACTACAGCATTCTTGCCACCACCAACCTCAACGGCGACTACATCTCTGACGCAGCTGCCGCGCAGGTCGGCGGTTTAGGCATCGCACCCGGCGCCAACATCGGCGATGGTTTCGCCGTATTTGAGGCCACGCACGGCACCGCTCCGAAGTATGCCGACAAAGACATGATCAATCCGGGATCGGTGATCTTGTCGGGTGTGATGCTGCTCGACTTCATCGGCTGGAAAGAAGCGGCCAAGCTCATTGAAGACTCAATGGAGAAAACCATTCAGCAGAAATTCCTGACCTACGACTTTGAACGCCAGACCGCCGGCGCAACCAAAGTCGGCACCAGCGAATTCGCCACCCGCATCATCGGCAACATGTAACGAAAGGGACTAGGGACTGAGGGAGTTGGGATCGGTTTTGAAAGGGCACGACTTCAGTCGCGCCGAAAAAAGCAGGACAATAGGCAGGGCTTAAGCCCTACGTGACGCGGGTCTCGTTGTTTCGAAGGGTACGGGCTTTAGCCCGTACATTAACCACGATAGAGAAATGGGGCTTTAGCCCCTGAGGGACCGTGGGTTTCGCATACGTGGTTCGTTCGCAGTCAAACGAACTCACACCTGAAACTCGCACCCGGAGGAATGAAAGAAATGCGCAAAAAAGTAAGCATTGTCGGCGCCGGCAACGTAGGCGCCACTGCAGCACATTGGATCGCGTCGAAGGAACTCGCCGACGTAGTCCTGATCGACGTTGTCGAAGGCATTCCGCAAGGCAAGGCCCTCGACCTGCTTGAAGCCATGCCCATCGAGAAACGCGACGTGCACGTCGTTGGCTCAAATGACTACGCCGCCACCGCCAACTCCGACATCGTCGTCATCACCGCTGGTATTCCGCGCAAGCCGGGCATGAGCCGCGACGACCTGCTCCACACCAATTTCAAAATCATGTCAGATGTGGTGCAGAAGGTCGTGGCGCAGTCGCCCGAGGCCATCCTTATCATCGTGTCAAATCCGCTCGACGCCATGGCCCAGGCAGCCTATCGTCAGGCAGGATTCAACCGCGAGCGTGTCATCGGCATGGCCGGTGTACTCGACTCCGCCCGCTTCCGCACTTTCATCGCCGAGGAACTTAAGGTCAGCGTCGAAAATGTCACCGCCTTCGTCCTCGGCGGTCACGGCGACACCATGGTGCCGCTACCCCGCTACTCGACCGTCGCCGGCATTCCCATCACCGAGCTAATCGAACCTGCCCGCCTCGAAGCGTTGGTGCAGCGAACGCGCGACGGCGGCGCCGAAATCGTCAAGCATCTCAAGACCGGCAGCGCGTACTATGCGCCATCCGCAGCGGCGGTGGAGATGGTCGAGGCCATCCTCAAAGACAAGAAGAAAATTCTTCCGTGCGCCGCCTACCTGCAAGGTGAATACGGCATCGACGGCTTCTACATCGGTGTGCCCTGCAAGCTCGGGGCCGCAGGCCTTGAAAAGATCATTGAGATCAAGCTCACTCCGGAGGAAGACGCGGCCCTGAAGAAGAGCGCTGCGGCCGTCAAGGAACTCTGCGCCGTCATCGGCGTCTAGACGCTCGTCCTCGTCCCACCGCACCAGCAAGAGGCCATTCCGTCACCGGAATGGCTTCTTTGCGTTTTATCAACCGAACGGATGAGTCTCCGCCCCATCCATTGGGCGAAGACCGGCATGGCCCCGGCAAACGAGACTTCTCGATGAAACTACTAGCGCCCATTCCGTGATTTCTGCCGCGCCAAGGCACACGGAGCGCATGCGCAGTGCTTTTGCAGTACCGGCTGTCTGCGTCTGATTCGCCATTGCAGTCCCAACAAGAGGACTTTCACCAAGCAGTTTCTTTTCAAGGAGAGCCATGTTCCGCAGGCGTATATACGTTTCCCTCTGTCTTGCCCTAGCCTTAGCCCTCGCCCTAGTCACAGCCAACGCACAGAGTAACTACGCGGTCGTGCGCGGATCAATTCTCGATCCGCAACATCATGCGATTGCTGGCGCCCATGTGCACATTACGGCAGTTGGAACCGGTACTGAACGCGAAGTTGCAGCCAATGGCACGGGCCTCTATGAAATCGCCGGCCTGCAACCGGGCGCTTACAAGCTCACTGTCGACAGCGCTGGGTTCAAACATGCAGAACAGGCAATCGACCTTGAAGTGGGTCAGCAGGCAACCATCGACCTGCAATTGACCCTCAGCAGCGACACGCAGACCGTTACCGTGAAGGCCTCCGGTGAGCTGCTCAAGACTCAGGACGCCAGCGTCGGCGAGGTCGTGGATCAGCGCTCCGTCGATTCCCTGCCCCTCAACGGCCGCATGCTCATTGACCTCGTCCTCACAGTGCCCGGAGCCCACCTCAGTCACGGGGCGTCTGCCGGCGACATGAATCCTCTCTACTGGCGGCCCGGTCAGCGCTCGGCTGTGAGCATCGGCGGCAGCCGTCCCAACGCAAACTACTTTCTGCTCGATGGCGCAACCAATACCGACCCGACATTCAGCACGCAAAACCTGAGCGCCTCGCCCGATGCAGTGCAGGAATTCCAGGTACAGACCGGCAGCTATTCCGCAGATATGGGCGGCGCGGGCGGCGGCCAGATCAATATCGTCACCCGTTCCGGCTCGGGAAGCTTTCACGGCACCGCCTACGAATTCCTCCGCAATGGCGCGATGGATGCTCACTCCTTCAACCAGATGGGAAGCTCAAATTTCCTGGTGCAAAACAACTTTGGCGCTTCTATCGGAGGCCCCGTCTGGCATGCCGGCAAAACGTTCTTTTTTGTGAATTATGAAGCGCTGCGCAATGTCGAGTTGATGGCCATGGTCGACACCGTTCCGACACCCGCCGAGGTTTCAGGTGATTTCAGTCAGAGCGGAGTGAATATTTATGATCCCAACTCCACCACGGCGAACCCCAACTACAACCCGAATCTGCAGGCCAGCAAGACCAATCCTCAATACGTTCGCCAGCAATTTTCCTACAACGGTGTTGCTAACGTGATTCCGCCCAGCATGATTACGCAGGCGGCGTCGATCATGCTCAATAGGTACACGCCGCAGCCCGACACAATGAACATGGGCTCAACCACCATGATGGGCCAGCCGACCGTGATCGGCGCAGGCAACGACGCCAACAATTTTCTCGACTCACGCAAGCAGCGCATGACCAACGACCAGGGAACCGTGCGCATCGACCACAGCTTCGGCAACGGCGATACGGCATTCTTTCGCTACTCCGGCGCGGGCGAATACGGATTTATGCCTGAGGGACTTCCTGGCTTCGGCTTCTATCACGACGACCTCTCGCAGCAAGGCATTCTGGCATACAACCACGTCTTCACTTCGCACCTCGTCAACATGGCGACAGGCGCCATTTCCCGCTTGAGCATGATGCACACCACCGAGAGCGCAAACAAAAACGACATCGTTTCGCAATTGGGCATCTCGGGCATCGGCTTCGGCGGTCCGGCAGCCTGGGGCTCTCCCTACTTCAATGTGCAGGGCTATTCGCCGCTCGGTGACAGCTACCTGGCCACACCGATGCATGCGTGGGACACGGTCGTCGAAGGGCGCGATACGCTCAACTGGCAAATCGGGCGCCACAGCGCCAAGTTCGGCGGGGCTTATCAGAAGTTCATCTGGCCCATGTGGGGATTTTTTCAAAACCGCGGATACTACCAGTACACCAACGGCTACACCACGGAATACGCACTCAACGACGGCCACACAGGATCGTCCTTGGCCAGCTTCATGCTCGGCCTTCCTGCGGCGCGGCAGGGTCAGGTAGGCGTACCGCAGATGGACCTGCGCCAGTGGTATGCAGACGGCTATGCGCAGGATGCATGGCGCATCACGTCCACAACTACGCTCACATATGGCGGCCGCTATGAATTCATGAGCCCACTGGTCGACATCCGCTACACCAACAGCAATCTTGACCTCAGCAGTGGAGCTCCGCGCGTCTTCATCGGCGGACAGAACGGCTATCCCAAAGGCTTGATGTATGCCAATCACACCAACTTTGCACCGCGCCTTGGTCTCGCACAAAGCTTACCGCACCTCGGCATCGTCGCCCATGTTGCCTACGGCATCTTCTATACGCCGGTTGATATGAACACCTGGTGCAATCAGCGCCACAACGTGCCCTACGTCTTTCCGGAAACGGCGCAAAGTGACCCATACATCCCCAGCATCAAGACTTTGAATTTTCCTGCGCCTGTCCTCGGCACAACCGCAGTCAGCTTTACCGGGCTCCAATTGCACGCTCCCCCACAGTACATTCAGCAGTGGAGTGCATCTATCGAAAAGCAGCTCGGAAGCGAAACCACTGTTGAGGTTGGCTATCTTGGCGCCGGCGGATTCCACCTGCAACGCTCGCACCTAATCAACAACGCGCAACCCGGGCCCGGATTGATTCAGCCTCGTCGCCCGCACCCCAAGATCAGCTTTGTGGCTAACACTGTTTTCCCAACAAGCGTCGCTCAATCCATGACCAGTTCCACCTTCCCGGTCAGCACCATCAATCTGCTCGAGAACACCTCGCAGAGCTGGTACGACGCAGGCTATGTCAACGTCCGCCGCCGCTATGCAAACGGGCTGAGCTTCCTTGCGAATTACACGTTTGCCAAGTCGCTCGAGAATGCGCCGGACTTCCGCTCGCCGATGTTCGAGGCTGCCACGCCGCAAAACAACGACGACCTCGATGCGGAGAAGGGCCCCGGCTGTGACATTCGCCATCGCTTTGCTCTCAGCGCGGTTTACAGTTCGCGAGCTTACGGATCAAACCATCTCGAGCGGATACTCACGCGCGACTGGCGCGGCTCCGTCGAATACCAGGCGCAATCGGGCTTCCCGCTGACGATCTCAGTGTTTGGCGATACTGCCAACGCGGGGACGGTAGTCGGTGAGAATCCAATTCGGGCCAACCTGACGGGCCAGAAGATCTTCGGTTCCGGCACCCACAATTCGACCACGTGGTTTAACCCCGGTGCGTTTGCAGCGCCGCCCGCCTACACCTATGGCAACGTCGGGCGTAATTCCGTTTACGGGCCCGGTCTGCAGACCATGGATCTTGGCCTCGTGCGTGAGTTCGCAGTTGCCGAGAAAGCCAGGTTCGAAGCGCGCGCTGAATTCTTCAACGCTCTTAACCACACCAACCTTGGAACGCCGAATCGCTTCGTGAATACGTCAAGCTTCGGCAGCATCACCGAAGTCGCTACGCCAGGTCGCGAAATTCAGGTGAGCGCCCGCATCAGCTTTTAATCGGAATCAAAACCATAGAAGGGGCGGGCAATCAAAGCCTCGCCCTTTCTTTTTCGGACTGTAGCAGTTTCGGAATTGGTGTAGACCGAAAGCACGCACTCAAGTGGCTTTTTCCT
>ODAK010006405.1_pt1 | contig 11889 bp, 6 predicted proteins | sample 1539591 | NCBI WGS metagenome assembly ODAK01 (sample SAMEA3539303, study PRJEB22396) | soil metagenome | biome: tundra; feature: field; material: soil | place: USA | collected 2010-05 | depth 0.15 m | reverse complement strand
CGTTCACGGCGCGCTCGCGCTGGCCGGTTACGTCGAAGATTTTCCCCAGCTGCAGATGGCTCCAAACTTCGGTCCAACGAGGCTCGCCATCGCCATTCAGGGATTCGCGATAGGCGTTCGCCGAGGATTGATAGTTCTTTTGCAGGAAAAACACCTCTGCGATCCGGTAGTGCGCAAGCGAACTGTTCTTGTTCGCTTCGAGCGCTTTATTGAACTCGGTGAGCGCCCCCGCCAGATCGCCTTGTTGTGTCAGGCCTTGTCCGCGCAGGATCGACGCGCGCAGTTTGATGTCCTTGGAATTGGTCAGCACATGATTTTCCGGATCCACCGAGATCCGGCGCGGTCTGCCAAACGTTTCCACCGAGAACGGCGAATCGGTGCCCACGACCTCAATGCGCTTTTCTTCGGTCTTGCCGTCTGTGTCGATGCGCAATTTGACGGGCATGCGGAACAGATCCAGATCCTGCTGGATGGCGCCGACGATCCGGAAGCCTTTGTTGTTGCCCAGCCGGTAGACGGTGTACTTGGTTTTGAACTCGGGAGCGCTGGTTGAATCCATCCATTGCGAGAAGAACCAGGTTAACTTCTCGCCATAGACCTGTTCGACGAGTTTGCGGAATTCGTCCGTACTGGCGGACTTGCCGGCATACCTGGTTGCGAACTCCCGCATTACCTTCAGATACTTGTTCTCGCCCAGTACCCAGCGCAGCATGTGCAGGATCATGGCGCCCTTGTCGGTCACCAGGGACTGAAATTCCGGAGAAAAATAGTCCAGCTTGTCGGCGCTCGAAAGCGGGACACTGTCGTAGGCGAGCGCACCCACCGACATATCCTTTACCATCTCTTCGAGCCCCAATTCGCCCGCTGCGCTCTCCACGTAGCGAGCTTCCGAGTAGCGCGCGAAGCCGTCGCTGATCCACCAGTCGTCTTTCGACGCCGGGCTCACCGAAACTCCCCACCATTGATGGGCGATGGTATTGGCCAGCAACCGGTAGTTGATCTTTTCGGTGATCGCGCGACCGGCCATCGCCGCAATCTCCGGCGCAAAGGCGGAGGGCACCGTGTCGTCAGGGATCTCAACGATCTGCAGCCGCGTCGAAGGGGCGTTTCCATATTGCGTGACGAAGTACGTGAAGGCCTTCACCGCTGTGTTGGCGTACTCCGCGCCCAACTCCTGATGCGACGGCTTGAAGAACACGTGCAGGTCCATCCCGGCTTCGTCGCTTTTGAACTCCTGGAATGTTCCGGCGATGATTGTGCCCGGGAAGCTCGGCTTGTTCCATGTGAAGATGAAGGTTTTGGAGTTGGCGATGACCGTTTTTTTCTCTCCCAGCGTTGACGGCGTCGTTTCCTTGCCGCTTCCGATCACCACCATGTGGGCCGGCACGGTCACGCTGATGGTCGAAGTAAAGCGGTTGACGCCGTACCCCGCGATTGGAAACCAGAGTCCCGAGTACAGCAGATAGCTCGTGTCGGGGCCAACATAAGCGAGCTTCAATCCCTGAACTGGGCTGTCATCGGCATTTTCCAGTGTTCCTTCGTAGTCGAAGGTAAAGGTTGTGCTCGCATTCTTCGCGAGGCCGGAATTGAGACTGAACCGTATGCTTGATTCCTGGGTGTTACGTTCCGGAGTCAGCGGCTTGTTATTGGCGTCCACCAACTTGGTGATGCGCAGAGCATTATTCAGCTGGAACGTCACCACGTTGAGGTCTTCGAGCGCCGTGACCTTCACCGCGGCGTGGGCGTTGAGCTTATGGGTTTGGGGCAGGAGTTCGGCCGAGATCTGGTAATCGTCGACCCGCAGGCGCGGCTTCTCGGCCGCCCGGGCGCGTCCGGCCGCGATAACCGAAAGCAAAACAAGAAGATAGACACAGCGCATCCGACGCAATGGTCGGGACTGGAAGAGCTTCAATTCAGTCTCCTGGGGATCAACGCAATCAGTATGATGTTGATTTTCCCGCAAACGATGCTGGGAGGACAAGGGTTAGCGAAATTTGTTTGCCGGACCTGTCCCGGCGTCGCCGTTCCGGCAGTCTAAGCAGATTTGACTCGCTCGTGAAACACTCAGTGTCTCGCTGACCAGCTTAGTTGCGCCTTTTCCAAGAGGAGGCAATTCGCAAGTCGTTGCCGCTACAAGGCTGAGTGTTTCCCACGCGTTCAAAACTGTTCGCGTAATTCTGAAGTAAACAATTTGAAGTGACTTGTCAACGGTAATGTGCATCCACTGTGTGACGTTGGGTGTCGCGCTCGGAATTGCGGGAATCCTCGTCCGGTGGTCAACCACGTTGGCCGTGGGATATCGTGTCTCCGCCGAGTCCCACGAACACGCCGCCCGCCAAGGGCAGTGTCAACGGCAACCACAAACGAGGGTTATGGTTCTCCGCCCGCCGCGGTGTGCCTTCAACCTCTGGGACGGCACCCCTACTCCGGAGGGGGGAAAGGCCAGGGTAACATCTACAGGCTCTAGGGAAGCTCCGATTAAGCACGCGACGAAAACCGTAAAGCACAGGGGTGCACGGGGGCCTTCGGCTCAATCAGAGCTTCTCCAGGTGATAGGACGAACGGAAAAAGCAAGGTTCGGAGAGCAAAGTTCCTGCACATACGTGCGTATCGATCCTTCCCGCTTCGGGAACGCAAGTCCTACCTCGTTCTAAACAACCTTCCCAAAATTGGCCTTGAGGTGGCGCAGAGTTTGCACATTACCTGACAAACATCTCGAATCGCCCGTCCATCAAGGGGTTTGCCCCCATCCTCCTGGCAGCCGGCCTTCGCGGTGCTACGCCTAAAGGAGATTTGACTTGCTAACCATGCACCTGCTCGTTTGCACGCTTCTGGTCTTTCTGGTCATCGTTCCATTCCCTGCTTTGGCCGAAAGCAACCTGCCTGGCGAAATCCGCGAAGTGAACGTTGAGGTCAATTCGCCGGCTGGTTACGCACTAATCGCCGTTGCCCCCCAGCCCTTGCCTCCGGATGCACCCACTCCGAAGAAAGTAGTCGACAAGAAATTCATCGCGGTCATGGCCTCGCTGGGCGGAGCTGAGAGTCTGCGTTTCACCACGCACAAACTGGTCCTGGACCACGAGTACTCCGCCGGTGCACCCTGGGTTACCAGCGTCCCTTCAAGCCCGCACTTGGTTTTTAAGTTTGGGGCAATCTATGCGGCTGAGTTGCTCCTGGCTTACGAACTCAAGAAGCCGCACGCATGGCTTCCCGGCGACAGGGTGATCCGAAAATTCTGGTGGGCTTATCCCGCTGCCATGGTGCCGATCCATATCAAGAACGGCGCTCGCAGCATAGGAACCCAGCCTCCATCGGGATGCCCCGTGGCCGACTGTCAGGGGCAATAGAGGTGCACAGGCGTCGCGGCCGTAACAGGGACACAGAGAAAATCCTGAACCTTAAGGACCAAAAGCCGAAGGCTTTGCAAGCACTTGGCTTTCTCTGTGTCTTCTGTGTCTCTGTGGTGAAAAGACGTCTTCCGAAAGCTGTGAAGCCGTGCCCGTTCAAACCGACTTATGAGATAAGTTCCAGGATCACCTCGGCCGCCGTTTCAGCCGGCGGCGCATTGCCGCTGCCTTGCTTCAGTCTTGCCTTCACCCCAGCCAATTGCTGGATCATACGCGTTCGCGGCTCACCGTCCGGGATGATCTTCCCCAACTCGGCCACGATATTGGCCGCCGTGAACTTACTCTGAACCAGTTCCGGTACGACCTCTTCCTCCGCGATCAGGTTGACCATCGCATAATGCGGAACCTTCACGCGCGGCTTGCCCAGCGCATAGGTCAAGGGCGAAACACGGTAGACCATGACAAAGGGCGTGCCCATGATGGCAGCCTCCACCGTCGCCGTCCCGCTGGCCACAATGGCGGCACGAGCGTGATAGAGAGCGGGCAGAGCCTCGGGAACCAGCCGAATACCACGCCTCCCGCGTTGGGACGCAGCTTGCGGCGTCTCGATCACCTCTTTTATAAATGCCGTCTCCAACGTTCGCGCGATGGGTAGCAGGAACTCGTAGCCGGAGCCCAGGCGATCCACCGCCTCCAGAATCGCCGGCATGTTCATCCGCACTTCCTTTCGGCGACTTCCGGGCATCAACGTGATCCACGGCTTGTCCAGGTCGAGGCCGCGCTCGGCCGCATAGCCTTCGCGGGTGATTGCTGGCGCGGTCAGATCGGCTAGGGGATGGCCGACGAAAGTCGCGTCCACGCCGCGATCCCGGTAAAACTTCTCTTCAAAAGGAAAGATGACGAGGGCTTTATTCACGTACTTGCGCAAAAGCTTCACCCGTCCCTGCCGCCATGCCCAGAATTGCGGACAGACGTAGTACACAACTGGAATGCCGCGTTTGCGCATCTGCCGGGCCACGCGCCAGTTGAAGGCAGGGGAGTCGATGACGACGGCCAGGTCGGGCCGCCGCTCGTCGGCCGCGCGAATCAGATTCTTATAGAGGCCGAGAATCTTCGGAAGGTGACTGACAATTTCAGTGATGCCGACAACGGCGAGGTCCTTGGCGTCGACAACAATGTCGCAGCCAGCGGCGCGCATGCGCTCACCACCGGCGCCGAAGAAGGTGAGTTGTGTGGTGGCGGGGCGGAGCCTGTCCTGAGCGGATCCGAAGAGCCCCGTCCCCACATGAGCACGCAGTGCCTCGATCAGTTGCGCACCATACATGTCTCCGGAGGCTTCCCCGGCGGAGATGAGAATTTGCACGGTGCAATTGTAAGGGAAGCGCCGTAGCGAGCTCCGAGCTACAAGTAAACCGAATGTTGTAGTTTGCTTGCAGCCCGTGGCTCGAAGCTCAGAGCTTTACTTAGGCTCTTTCCCAGGAGGCGAAAATCGGCGAGACGGAAGTCCCGCCGATGAATGCAGCTTCAGTTACTTTCCCGTTCCACTCAGAGTCACGGTCTGAGGACTGTTAGCGGCGCTATCGGTAAAGATGAGATAGCCGGTGCGTAACCCAGTTTGAGTCGGCGTAAAGGTCACATAAGCCGTGCAGGATGCTCCCGCCGCCAACGTGGTGCCGCAATCCGTCTTGTGGCCACCCGCGCTGGAAAAATCGCCCGTCGTGATGATGCGGGAGATGGTGAGGGTGGAGCTCCCCATGTTCTGGAGGGTGACGACCTGGGCAGCGCCCGTCTTGCCCTTAGCAACACTGCCCCATGTCAGCGAAGTTGGACTCACAGTCACGGTTGTACCGCTCGCCGCAACTGTGAGATTCAGCGTGGTGGTCTTCGTGATGCTGCCCGAGACACCGGTAATCGTAATGGCAGATGTGCCGAGCGGAGCATTGGAGGCCACGGTGATCGTCAGCGCGCTCGTTGAAGTTGCCGGATTGGGATTGAACCCCGTCGTCACGCCGGTTGGCATGCCGGTGGCGCTCAGGGTAACGCTGCCGTTAAACCCATTCGCAGGAACCACCGTGATGGTGCTCGTGCCCTGATTGCCTGGTGCAATCGACAGCGTGGTCGGATTCGCAGTCAGGCTGAAAGTTGGACTCCCAGTGACAGTGAGACTCAGTGTCGTGGTCTGCGTGATGCTACCCGAGACGCCGGTAATGGTAATCGTAGATGTACCGACGGTCGCATTCGCTGCCGCTGTCAGGGTCAACGTGCTCGTGGACGCTGTCGGATCGGGACTGAACCCCGCCGTAACCCCGTTCGGCAGACCAGAGGCGGTCAACGTGGGGCTGCCGCTGAACCCGTTGACGGGAACCACCGTGATGGTGCTCGTGCCCTGATTGCCTTGCACCACGGACAATGTGTTCGGGCTTGCGGTAAGGCTGAACGTCGGACCCGTGACAGTGAGACTCAGCGACGTGGTCTGCGTGATGCTGCCCGATACGCCAGTGATGGTGATCGTAGCTGTTCCAAGGGTCGCATTGGCACCCGCGGTGAGGGTCAGCGTGCTGGTGGAGGTTGTCGGATTCGGACTGAACCCGGCCGTAACTCCGCTCGGCAAACCGGACGCGCTCAGAGTGACGCTGTCGCTAAACCCATTCGAAGGCACCACTGTAATGGTGCTCGTGCCCTGATTGCCTTGCAGGACCGTCAGTGTGTTCGGGTTCGGGGTAAGGCTGAAGTTCGGACCCGGGGTGACAGTGAGACTCAGCGTTGTGGTCTGAGTGATGCTGCCCGATTTGCCGGTGATGGTTATCGTAGCTGTGCCAAGAGTCGCATTGGCGCCCACTGTCAGGGTCAGCGTACTCGTGGAAGATGTCGGATTGGGACTGAACCCCGCCGTAACCCCGCTCGGCAAACCGGAGGCGCTCAATGTAGGACTGCCGCTGAACCCGTTGACGGGAACCACCGTGATCGTGCTCGTGCCCTGATTGCCTTGCACCACCGAGATTGTGTTCGGGTTTGCAGTAAGGGTGAACGTCGGACCGTTCACCGTGAGGTTCACCGTTGTCGTCTGCGTGATGCTGCCCGATACGCCGGTAATGGTAATCGTGGAGGTGCCGGAGGTCGCATTGGCGCCGGCTGTGAGAGTCAGCGTGCTCGTTGAGGCTGTAGAAACGGGCTTGAACTTCGCCGTGACGCCGGTTGGCATACCTGAGGCGCTCAAACTGACGCTGTCGGTGAACCCGTCCGCCGGAACAACCGTGATGGTGCTCGTTCCCGGACTGCCTTGCGCAATCGTGAGCGTGTTCGGGTCCGCAGTAAGGCTGAAGCTCGGACCGGCTGAGCAACTGTTGAAGGCGAACGATGCAATGTTCGTGGACCAGTCGAAGGTGCCATACACTGCCTGATACTGGTCGACGTACCAGAACGTGCAATCGTCGCTGGGATCCACTTGCATCGCGGTGTAGTCGCCCCAGCGATACGCAAAGGTCCCAAGTTGCGACCCAGCGCCTTGGAGAATGGTATTTTCCGACTCCATCGTGCCCAAAGGGTCGCTTGGCACGCGGCCGGTGAAGCGAATGGCGGGATTGATGGTGCTGCTGGACGCGCTGTATCCCAGTCCGATATCGCCCATCTGATCCTCGGCGAGACTTGCCATCCAGCGATAAGTGCTATCCGGGGCGAACGTTCCCTGCTGGTTCAGCGTTACATTGCCGGCGGGGTCATAGAGTTCATACCAGCGGATCGCCGCCTGAGTCCCATTGGCAACGGTATGGTTCACTACCGCGCGGTCATGGTCGGCGAAGTGCCGGATGGCGAAGCGATACATCAAGCGGTCGCCGAGCGAGTCCAGGGTCTGAGTTGTTCCCCCCTGTGGAATGCATTGACCGCCATTGGTGCAGGCCATGGTGTCGTTGGCGACACTGATGACGGTTGGCGGCGAAAGAGACGACGTTCCCGTTGCAAAGTTCAGCGTGAGCTTGCGTAAGTACAACGCGCCGGGATTGTTGTTCTGCCAATTGATGAAAAGTCCGGGGGTGCCATCGGGCGGAGTCGTTGGGCCATCCATATCCGACGGCAGGTAGCCGAACTCGGTGGTCGGTGTCATCTGGCAGAGCATAGCTGCCGTGGGGTCGCCCACCAGCATCTTGGTACGGTCGAACCCACAGATGTCCGCGCCACTGAGAGTCTTAAACTGCAGATAAATGTTATAGGTGGCCAGATACGCGCTATTGCTGGCAGTGGCCCACGTGCTCAACTTAGGGTAGTCGTTGAGTGTCCCCCCGAACGGGTAGACGTAGAGGTAATACGCGCCAGCCGGATTGTTAGTCCGGGAGACGGCCACGCATTCTGCAGCATTGTTGCCGATTTGGTTGGCGCCGATCATGCTGATCACCCAGCGGTCAGCCGGACGATCGTATAGCACTATCGGATCACCGAAAGAACTCACACAATTGCCGCTGCCGAGCGGAGAGAACAAACTGACGATGTCGGTTGGACCCGCCAGAATCGCGCCACTCTTGTTGTAAACCGCGAATGATACGTTGACCGCTTCCACGATGTGATTGGGACCAACGGCCAGATTGGAATCCGAAGGCAGGTAACCCGGCGACCCGATGCCAGCGAAACTGGCTCCCGCCGTGGCTGCGACCAGGGGCCCTGCTTCCTTCTGTAGAACCGCGTCTTCCTGTTGCCAAGGCCCCACAACCGCCTTCTTACGGAGTGGACCCGCACCCGGTTCGTGAATACGGTCTCTTTCCGTGACGGCCTCGCCGATCGGGAGGTCAGAGACGGGCCGCGAAATGGCGAAGCCGGACGGGTAAGTCACCGCGGAGTTTTTCTTGCTGATCTTCGCAGAGGCCAGCGTCGCGAACGCTAAACCGCATAGGATAAGAGTTCGAACGAGTACTCTTGCACGTGCCATGGGTCTCCTCGCGCTGCCTGTACCGCCGCCGGTCAATCGTCGAGTGGGGGGTCGACGCGAATAGGGAGAGAGATGCTAACGCTTAGCTTTATACCTCGAATTGCAGAAAAAAGCACGCGAAACCGTCACTCGCAGAGCCTTTTCAGAAATGATGAATTTGTTTTCACATCGATCGTGTGGTGGCGGGGCTCTGCCCCGCATGGACGGGGCAAAACCCCGTCCCCACGAGGACTGTCAGTCGTCGGCGCTAACGGTGGATTGCGGAGCCGGCGCACTTCCGACCCCGATTTCCTGATCTTTATATTGAAGCTGATAGAGCTTGTAATAGATTCCACGCTGCGCCAGTAACTGCTGGTGTGATCCCATTTCGCGCACTCGGCCTTTGTGCATCACGATGATCTTGTCGGCGCGCTGAATCGTCGACAGGCGATGTGCAATGATCAGCGACGTGCGGCCTTCGACCATTCGGCGGAGCGCGTCGCGAACTCGGAATTCCGTTTCCGTATCGACGCTTGAGGTCGCTTCATCCAGGATCAGAATCTTCGGATTGTGCGCGAGTGCCCGCGCAAATGAAATCAGCTGCTTCTGCCCGGTCGAAAGGGTCGAGCCGCGTTCGCGGACTTCTTCCTGGAATCCCCCTGGCAAGGTGCGAATGAAGTCCGCCAGGTTCACGTCTTCCGCCGCCTGCTCCACATCTGCGTCCTGAATACGCGACGTCCCGAGCCTGATGTTGCCGGCGACAGTTCCTGTAAACAGAAAGGGATCCTGCAGCACGACACCGAAGCGGCCCCGCAGGTCGTCGAGATTCATCTCTTTTATATCCACGCCATCGATGCGGATTGCTCCCTCCTGCACATCGTAGAAACGCATCAGCAGCGAGATCAGAGTCGTCTTGCCCGCGCCGGTGTGGCCGACTACGGCGATGGTCTCGCCCGGTTCGAGGGTGAAGGTGACGTCGCGGAGGACCCAGTCGGGGGCGTCTGGGTTCGCTTGCGCTGCATTGGAAACCGCTGCCGAGTTTCGCTCGGCTGGACGGGCGAGGGTGCCCGTCGCTCCGCTATCTTGGGCCGAGACGCCCTTCGCTCCACGGGCGTTGTACGCAAACCACACATGATCGAACTCAATGCGGCCCGGTCCCACGGCCTGTTTTGTAACCGCCGGAGAAGTAATCTCAATCTTCGTGTCGAGCAGTTTGAAGACGCGTTCTCCCGCTGCCATTGCCGACTGCAAAATGTTGTACTTCTCGCTCAAGTCCTGAATGGGACGAAAGAACCGTTGCGCATATTGCATGAAGGCGACGAGCACGCCGAGCGTCATTACGCTCTGAACAACGTGGACGGTGAGGAGACTTTTCCAGGAAAAGCCAATAGCCAGGGTCGATACGGAGGCGCGGTGCAGGATCCCGCTTCCTCCGAACCAGATGATGCTGGCGACCGCGATCGACGACAGAATTTCCACGACTGGGTAATAGACCGAATAGGCCAGGATGGCATCCTTGTACGCTTCCATGTGCGATGCGTTGATCTTGGAAAACTGGTCGTGGGCGCGCTTTTCGCGGTTGAACAATTGCAGTACCAGCATGCCGGAGACCGCTTCCTGCAGGAAGGAGTTGATGCGGGCAATGGCGGTGCGGATCCGGCGATAGGAATCGCGCACCTTGTCGCGGAAGATCTTGGTCGCATAGACGATGAGAGGAAGCACGGTGAAGGTCAGCAGTGCGAGCTTCCAGTTCATGTCCAGCATGATGGCGAGGATGAAGGTGAGCACGAACACATCCTCAAAGATCGAAACCACTCCGGCAGTGAACATTTCGTTCAGTGCGTCCACGTCGGTGGTCACGCGCGTCACCAATCGTCCCACGGGATTCTTGTCGAAGAACCCGACGTGCATGTGCTGCAAGTGGCGGAAGATCTGGCTGCGCAGATCGAACATCACTTTCTGCCCGGTCCACTGCATCAGGTAGGTCTGCAGGAATTCCAGCGCAAAGGTGAAAAGCAGCAGCCCAATGTAGAGGCCGCCGATCTGCCCGATGCCCTTAAGGGGCGCGTCGCTCAGGTGGTCGCCGAGCCAGGAATGCGTATTCGCGGATTTCGCCAAGTACTTGTCGATGGCAATCTTGGTGAGGAATGGCCCAAGCACGTCCGCCATCGACTTCAGGATAATGGCCGCAAGCGCCACCACCACATGCCACTTGTAGGGACGCAGGTAGCCCAACAGCCGCCGCATCAGCCGGCCGTCGTACGCCTTCCCTACTATTTCGTCTTCCTGGTTAGAAGCCATTCCCTGCTGGAGACCCGCGCCGAAAAGTAAAGATTACCTTAAATAGATGGCGGAACCGGGCAGAGGATGGAAAAGGTTTGGCGCGCATGTCGCGCCCAAAATCCATTCGAGACCCTGAACATAATTGTGTGACTGCTGTCACAGCCGGGAGTGCCCTGTTCCCCTACATTTCCGCTTGGCTGTGTGCCCTCACAGGAGGCCCCATGAGCGCCCAAAATAATCCGCTAAAAGAAAACCCTGCGCAAAACAAGAACGGTCGTGCCGGCTGGTTCCAGACATCTTCCGCCGATTGTGCGGACGTCCGGAAAGCAAACGGTTCGCCCTGGCGGCTGGTGCTGCTGGGTGCGCCGGGGGTTGGCAAGGGGACGCAAGCCGATCTGCTGGACCAGCGGCTCCATGCTTGCCATCTCTCCACCGGCGACCTGTTCCGCGCAGCCTCGAAGCAGAAAGAATGCGACCAGAGTCCCGCCATGAAGGCGGCCATGGATCACATGCGCCGCGGTGAACTGGTTCCGGATGCCACGGTGTGGGAGATGGTGCGCGAACGCACGGACTGCATCCGCTGTTCAAGCGGCTTCGTGCTTGACGGGTTCCCGCGTACACTCGGCCAAGCCGAATCGCTAAGGCAGCTCATGGAAAGCGAGAAAATTCCGTTGAGCGCGGTGGTGAACTACGAATTGCCGCTGGCAGAGATCGTCGCGCGTTTGAGCGGCCGCCGGACCTGTGAGAAATGTAAAGCGGTCTACCATGTCACCGGCCAGCCGCCGAAAGTCGAAGGCGTCTGCGACCGCTGCGGAGGCCGGCTCTTCCAGCGCGAAGACGACCGTCCCGAATCGATCACTGTCCGGATGGCGGCCTACGAGCGCAGCACCGCCCCCCTGATCCAGTTTTACAAATCCCTGGGCCTTCTCGTGTCGATTACAGCCACAGGGTCGCCCGATGAGATCTGCGCGCGCACCATCTCCGCGCTCGAAACGAGGACCAAGATCGCAGTTTAGAGAGGGTCGTATCTATGCGGCAACTCTAGACCAAAGGCTATCTCAGCGCTTTCGCGCAGGAGCTTTGACGGTCTTGGCCGGATGACTGTAATCATGCACTTTTCCGCAGGAGGGGCACACCACAACCTTGGCGTTATGTTGTTCCATCTGTTGCAGGAAAGCTGAGAACGTCTGGCCACAGCCCTTGCACAGGGCGTCAATTTGCTGGCTCTTACTCTTCTCTTCACGGGTCCGGGGCATGTAACTCCTATTCTAAGCGATAGCCGGCGATGAATACACCGCTCGACTTGCCCATACAATAGTCACAAGTGCCTCTCGGCCTCTACATCTCGGTCCCTTTTTGCCG